>Ga0187784_10003691_pt1 | contig 12373 bp, 8 predicted proteins | sample 1015_SJ02_MP15_2_FD_132964 | JGI IMG/M metagenome (GOLD analysis project Ga0187784, IMG submission 132964) | Tropical peat soil microbial communities from peatlands in Department of Meta, Colombia - 1015_SJ02_MP15_20_MG | ecosystem: Environmental > Terrestrial > Soil > Wetlands > Peat | place... | reverse complement strand
TCGGTGTTCACGAGCATATTGACGGCGAAAAGCAGGCCGCCCAGCGGCTCGGTCCTCTCATCGTTCACGAGAAACTCGGCCACGGCGATCGTGCCGCCGGGCAGGAGCGCGTCAAAGGTCCGTTGGAGCAAGGCACGGCTGCGCTCCTCGCCTTCGCTGTGCAGAATATGGCCCAGTGTCGCGATGGCGTGGTGTCGCCCAAAATCGGCTGAAAGCAGGTCGCCGGGAACGAACTGGAATCGTTTCATCAGCCCGAAGTGGGCCACGGTTTTGCGGGTGACGGCGATCACTTCCGGCCAGTCCACGGCCGTTACGCGGACAAATGGCGATTTCTGTGCCAAGGCTATACCCCAGACGCCCGAACCCGCCGCGAGGTCGAGCACGCTGATCGGCCTGCCGGCGCCGTTCAAATCGAGCGCCGCCGCCAGAGTCTGCGCAGGGCCATAGCTCCTCGGGAAAATATCCGCGACGAATTTACTGAAGAAATCCCCCCCCAGCCGCTCTTGGTTGACCGGCTCCAAGGGTTTGCCGGTGGCGACAATCTCACTGAGCCGCAGCCATTTGGGAATCAAGTGTCCGCTGCAGTGGAGGATCATGCCACCCTGGAAGCCCGGTTTGGTGCTGACCAGGAAGGCGGCGCTCTCGGGAGTGAGCGCGTAATGGCCCTGCGCGTCTTTGGTGAGCAGGCTCAGTCCTACGAGTGCATTCATCAACGCGGTGAGCCCGCGGGCGGAGGCGCCGGTCGCATCCTCGACTTCCTCGACGGTTTTTGCGCCGTTGTCTAATACGTCGAAGACTCGGTGGCGGATGGCCGCCTCGAGGATCAGCGGCGGCGCGTAGCCCCAGGCAAGCTGCATGATTCGGTCGGGCCCAACAGGCGTCTGTGCACTGCTCATGTTTCCCCCAAAGTTATTAATCGTCTTTTGTAGCCCTGGCGAATCTCAATATATATCGAAATGGTCCCCTCGAGCAAGTCCCGGTGGAATCCCAAACGCCCGAGGACAGGGTTGGCGAAAAAAGACTCAAAAAAGGGACTTGCAATTCGCGATTGAGGGGAGTATGAATGGGATTATGCTGACGGGAGGAGAAATGACTCCACCGGGCAAGCATATGCAAGGCAAATGATCACACCGCTCTTGCGGTGCGCACTGTGGCTGACGCTCCGCGGGCGTTACCACGGCGCAAATAACCGGTAGCAAACGAGACGGGGGACCAGAAATGGTTCCCCGTTTTTGTTTTGGGGCCGGGGCTTACCGGTGAATTTCGCTCAGGCAGGAATCAAGTATATTAATCGCCTCGTCCATTCTCGCTTTGGTGATGGTCAAGGGAGGAGTTAACTGGACAACATTTCCCATCATCAGCTTAAAACTCAAACCCTTGCTCAACGCGTTGTACATCACCTGCTCAGCTTCTTCCACGGCACGCTCACGGGTTTTTCTGTCCCGGACCAGTTCCACGCCCAACAGCAAGCCCAGGCCCCTGACGCGCCCGACGATCTCGTGTTTCTCTGCGAGCGCCTGCAGTCGTCCCAGAGCGTACTCTCCCATTCGGCGCGCATTCTCGATCAGCCCTTCCTCTTCCAAGCAAGCAATAGTTGCCAGAGCGGCCGCGCAGGCGACGGGGTTTTTCTCGTGCGTATAGTGCCCCAATGAGCCTTCGCTCGCGACATCGAGCCCTTCGCGAGCGATCAGCGCCGCGAGCGGGAAAATGCCACCGCCTAGTCCCTTGCCGAGTACGAGCATGTCGGGAACGATGCCGAAGTGCTCGCAAACGAACATCTTGCCGGTGCGGCCCAGGCCGTTGGGAATCTCGTCCAGAATCAGCAAGGTACCGTGGCGGTCGCAAGCCGCGCGGATGATCTGCCAGTATTCGGGCGGGGGAACGGAGGGCGTGCTGCGCACGGTCTCGGCGATGACGGCGGCCACGTCGCCTTCTTTATCCAAGACATACTCGACGTAGCGCGCACATTGCAGCCTGCACTCTTCTCCACAACCCCAAGGACAACCGGCCGGGTCGGCCGGCGGAACGTGCTCAGCGCCGGAAAGAAGAGGGCCGATGCCGCTGCGAAACATGGCTTCGCCCCCCACCGAGATGGCATCGAGCGATGCGCCATGAAACGAGTCCCACATGGAGATAGTCTTGTATCTTCCCGTGGCCACCCGCGCCAGTTTCAACGCCATGCCGACCGCTTCTGCGCCGCCTGGAGCAAGCAGGACCTTGTTTAAGTCCCCAGGAGCAAGTTCGGCAAGTTTCTTGGCCAGGTTGATCGCGGGCAGGTTGGTATAGCGCCGCGTACAGAACGGCAGGGTTTCCATCTGGGCCTTGATGGCCTCGATCACTCGGCGGTTTCGGAAGCCCACCTGGTGCACGCTGTTGCCGTGGAAATCAAGGTAGCGGCGGCCTTGCAGGTCTTCAAGGTAAACGCCGTCGCAGGCGGCAAGCACATTCAGACAGGGCGTGGAGAGTGACTGGTGCAGGAAGTAGCGGGCGTCTTCGTCCAGCCACTTTTGAGTCTCCGCATCGATATTCCCTGCCGCCCACTCCTTGCGCCGAGACGAAACGTTCAAGTCTCCCTCGGCGCGGAAGCCTAGGGTTTTGTCGTGATTTTGGGGCGCGATGCATCACCTCCTGTCGCCAGGCCAGGTAGTTTTGTGAGGGGCATTGTCCAAGGCGGCCCCGAGGGCCGCCCCTAGGTTCTAAGGCCGCTCGCCGTACGCTAACCGCGCGTTGATCTCATCCAGAACCGGAGGCACTTCAGCGATCGTATCCACCACAAAGTGAGCGCCCGCCTGGCGAAAACGCTGATAAGCGCGCTCGAGTTTGCCTTGCAGGACTGCGGGCTCGAGCGCGGCGATTTCCTGCTCAGTCAGCCCCAGCTCGTTGCCAGTCTTGGCCAATCCGATCGTCCACATCCCAGCGTTGAGTCCTTCCGCGATATCTGGCAACGTATCTCCCACCTTGACAAAAGCCTCCATGGGGTAAAGCTGCAGATTCATGGCGTTTTGCAGGCACATCCATGGATAGGGCCGGCCGGCGGGAACCTGTGCGGCGCAGACACTCGAGTCCGGCACATACCCCCGTTTCCGGGCCTCTTCCTGAAGTACCTCCATCATCTCCGTCGTGTAGCCGGACGTGGAACCGACTTTCAGGCCCCGGCGACGAAAATCCGCCACAGCCTCCAAGGTGCCCGGAATCAAATCGGCGTATTTCCCCAAGCATGCGAGTTGCAGGGGCACGAAGTCGCGGAACATTATCTCCACGTCGTCTTCGTTAGGCAGGCGGCCGTGAGCGCCCTGCCACAGGCGCTGGACAGCTTCCATTTCTGAGATCATGCGGATGTGGACTTTCTTGTGCGCCCCCATCGGTTCGCGCGCTTGTTCGGTGCTAATGGGGATCCCTTGGCGCTTGTAGACCTCGACAAAAACCACCGCAGGAGCAAAACAGCCGTAATCCAGGGTCGTTCCAGCCCAGTCCAGGATGAGGGCCTTCAAGCGGCCTCGATAAGAACGCTGAAAAACAAAGTCCATAATCTTCAGTCTCCTAATTCTCACCACAAAGACGCAGGAAAGCTGTTCCGCACCATTACCATGGACTCGTGGTCCCGCGAGCCCAGGTCGCGAAGCATCGCCCGCTTCACCGTGAGGCTGGTGGTCAAGGGACCAGGGGCGTACAGAAACTTATCTTTGCCTTGAGTGCCCTGTCGCATGGAACACTCAAAATAGGACAGTACCAGGATGATGTCAATGATGATAAACTGGCTGGTGAGTCAGTTTGGTGTTGGGGCGGCTTTACGTCGCCACGGCCTAGGCACACTCCCCTCGACATCACTCGAAATCGTCGGCCCATAATGACGGCACAACGGACTACAACCCGGCGGTTGCTACTGTGGCAGATTCTGATCGTCAGCCTGCTGATGACCGGCTATGCCGGATTCTACATTTGCCGCTCGAATTTCTCCGTCACGCTCCCGCTGATTATTCGCGATCTGGCAGCGCACGGTGTTCCGGCGGACCAGGCGCGCATTCGCTTGGGGCAGATCGTTTCCCTGGGCGTGTTGGCCTACGCCCTGGGCAAGTTCTTTCTTGGCGGCCTGGCGGATTTCTGGGGCGGCAAACGCCAGTTTCTGGCCGCGATGGGTGGAGCAGTTCTTTTTACCTTGTTGGCCGCGGGCGGTGGGCTTCAGGTGTTCGCGGTGGCGTGGATCGCCAATCGGCTCGTGCAGTCTGCCGGCTGGGCGGGAATGGTGAAGATCACCTCGCGCTGGTTCTCCTACGCCGCCTATGGAACGGCCATGGGCGCGATCAGCCTTAGCTATCTATTTGGCGACGCCTTCGGCCGCCAGTTCATGGGCGTCTTGATTGCTCACGGCTTGGGTTGGCGCGCGATCTTTGTGGTTGCCGCCTGTAGCTTGTTTGTGCTTTTCCTGGCCAACCTCCTGCTCCTCAAAGAATCCAGCTCCGAAATCGGAGAACCGGAAACAAACGCAAGCCCTAACAACCTCTTTGCAGGCTGCGGCGACAGTCAGTACAGGCGCAGCCTCGCCGCGCACCTGGGGCCGTTATTCCGTAGCCCGGCTTTTTGGATCGTGTGCGCTCTTTCCCTGGGCACTACCTTCGTCCGTGAGACGTTCAACACCTGGACACCTACCTACTTTTATGAAGTGGTGGGATTTACCGCGGCCAAGGCTGCCGAGTTCAGCGCCCTCTTCCCTCTGTTCGGAGGAGCTTCCGTAGTGCTCGTCGGCTACCTCAGCGACCGCTTGGGGCGCGGAGGAAGGGCGATAATCACCTTCCTTGGGCTCCTCGTTGCCACACTCGCCCTGTTCTCGCTTGCTTCACTTCGGCCCGGCGCTCCCCATAACTTGCCAGTGCTGCTGGTCTCCCTGGTTGGCTTCGCGATCATCGGGCCGTATTCGTATCTCGCTGGCGCCATGGCGCTGGACTTTGGCGGCAAGCAAGCGGCGGCAACCTCTTCCGGTATTATTGATGGGGTTGGCTATCTGGGTGGAGTCCTGTCGGGAGACGCGGTGGCTCGCCTCTCGCTCGCAGCAGGTTGGCAGGGCGCGTTCGTGGTTCTAGGGATCGTCACAGCTTTCTCCACCCTGGCCGGGGCCTTTTTCTGGGTGCTTCAACGACGCCCAACTCCCGCTACTGATACAGTCGTCGCTTGACCAGTTGCCCTGGTAGCACAGACCTGCGGTCTTGCGGTTCTTCCGTTGAGAAGCATCGTGTGCGCACATGCCGCAGGGTCGAAAAACTAGGGGTAGCGCATACGTCCCGCCGCTCTTTGGCGGGATGTATGCGCCCTGTCGGACGGGGCGCAGACACGCCAAACTACGGCATGTCTGCGCCACCCGTGATGGCATAACAGCCAGTCCGCTTCCGAATCTCAAAGACTGGTGTTCGTTTTATAATCGAACAGGATGGCTATGCCACGGGTTGACCCAGCCGAGCTCGAGATATTCAAGAACCTGTTCCACGCGGCGGCGGAGGAAATGGGTGCAGGCCTGCGCCGCTCTGCTTTTTCACCGAATATCAAGGAGCGGCGGGACTATTCTTGCGCGGTGTTTGACGGCAAGGGAAGAGTGGTGGCCATGGGCGATCACATGCCTGTACACCTGGGGTCCATGCCCATGTCGGTCGCCGCGGCGCTTGACGTGCTCGATCTCGAGCCAGGCAGCATCGCCATGCTGAACGATCCCTACGCAGGCGGTACGCACTTGCCCGACATCACACTCGTGATGCCGGTCGTGCCTCCGCCTTGCCCGGGCCGCAAGTCCGAGCCCGTCTTCTACGTCGCCAACCGGGCTCACCACTCCGATGTGGGAGGCGCGCAGCCCGCTTCGATGGGATTAAGTGAAGACATTTACCAGGAAGGCTTGCGCATCCCACCCGTAACCTTGGTTCGCAAAGGAATAGTGCAGCGGGATGTGCTTACGCTACTGCTCGCCAACGTGCGTACGCCTTCAGAACGTGAAGGCGATCTGATGGCGCAAGTGGCGGCGTGTCGGCTGGGCGAGCGGCGCTTGACCGAATTACTGGAAACCTACGGCGTCCCCAAGCTCCGGTTTTACCTTGATGCCCTGCAAACTTACTCAGCCCGACTGATGCGGCAGGCCCTCTTGCAAATTTCCGACGGGACATATTCCGCACAGGATTACCTGGACGACGACGGGTTCAGCAGCACGCCCGTGCCTCTGCGAGTGACGATCGAAGTGCGACACGGTAGGGCGGTGGTAGATTTTGCGGGCAGCTCTGCGGCCTGCAGGGGAAGCGTCAACGCGGTGATGGCGATTACTACCTCCGCCGTCTTTTACGTTTTCCGCTGCCTGCTGGGCGAAGACGTCCCAGCGTGCGCCGGCTTGCTGGGACCGATCGAAGTGCGTGCGCCGGAAGGGAGCGTGGTGAACGCACGACCTCCCTCGGCCGTGGCAGCCGGGAATGTCGAAACCTCGCAGCGAATCGTGGATGTACTGTTGCGGGCGTTAGCCAAAGCCCTTCCTCGGCGGATTCCCGCGGCGAGTTCGGGAACCATGAATAACCTCTCCTTTGGCGGCACCGATCCCCGTAGCGGCGGGCCCTTTGCCTATTACGAGACGATCGGCGGCGGAATGGGAGCGCGCCGCGGGGGGAACGGCCTGAGTGGAGTTCATACCCACATGACGAACTCGCTCAACACGCCCATCGAAGCACTCGAGGCCGCCTACCCGGTGCGCGTGCGCCGCTACTCACTCCGCCGCGGGTCCGGCGGCAAAGGACAATTCCGTGGAGGCGATGGTATTATCCGTGAGATTGAGTTCCTGACGGATGTCCGCGCGAGAATCCTATCTGAACGCCGCCGGCTCCAACCTTACGGGCTTGCCGGCGGTAAGCCGGGTAAGGCAGGAAGGAACGAACTCATCGTGGTCGAAAATCGAAATTCGAAACTCGGGAAGGCTTCAAGTCGTGCTCTCGAACTGCCTTCGAAAGCGATTTTCAACGCGCCAAGCGGTAGTATCCTGAGAATTGCCACTCCGGGAGGAGGAGGGTGGGGAAAGAAAAGGAGTCAGGAGTCTGAATAACAACTCGAAATTCGATAGTCGCGGGTGGCGCATACGTCCCGACGATGGTTGTCGGGATGTATGCGCCACCTTCGAGTCGAAGAGGCGCAGACATGCCAAAGAGCGACACGTCTGCTCCACCCGCGAATTTCCATTTTCTGATGGGGGGCGAAATGGACGGCATTGATCGGCGAGACTTCATGAAATCCGTGGCGGGAGCTGCGGCTCTTTCAGCCCTTGAAACAGAACCCGCATCAGCCATGGATTCAGGGCCGGTTTTCCTTTCAACCTGGGCGCACGGCAAACCCGCGAACGAACGGGCAGCGCAAGTCTTCAATAGCGGTGGCAGCCTCCTGGATGCGCTGGAGAAAGGCATCAACGTTCCCGAAGACGATCCCAGGGTGATGAGCGTAGGTTATGGCGGCCTGCCCAATGAAGAAGGGGAAGTGGAACTGGATGCTGCCATCATGGACGGGACTCGTCACCGTGCGGGCGCCATCTGCAACTTACGCCACATCAGGAATCCCATTTCGGTGGCGCGCCTGGTGATCGAGAAGACCCGTCACACCACGCTGGCGGGCGAGGGTGCTTACCGCTTTGCGCTGAAGATGGGCTTCGAACCCATGCAGCTTCTCACCCCTGAAAGCCTGAAGAAGTGGATGGACTGGAAAGTTGATCCCCACCGCAAGACGAATTGGGTGACGGCTGAAAATCACGACACCATCGGCATGGTGGCCACCGATGGAAAAGGCCACGTGGCCTCGGGCTGTTCGACGTCCGGCATGGCGTGGAAAATTCCGGGCCGCGTGGGAGATTCTCCGCTGGTGGGCTGCGGTGTATACGCCGACGACAACGTGGGCGCCGCCTCCGCCACCGGCGACGGAGACCTGATGGCTAATTACTGCACCAGCATTTCAATTGTTCATTATATGCAGGCCGGCATGGCTGCCCAGGACGCCTGCCTCGAAGTGCTGCGGCATATGGTGAAGACCGACCCGAAGAACAGGAATTCGGACAGTGCTGTGATCGCCATCAACAATCGTGGCGAAATTGGAGCGGCCTCCATGAGGTCCGCGACTCGCTTCCAATATGCGGTGTGGATGAATGGCGAGAGCAATCTGATGGACGCGGCGGTTTTGTACTGAGAGCAATCCTCAGAATCCATTCCTGCCAACGCCCAGTACAGGTTCTGGGATGTCCGCCGGCGGTGGACACCGTCCGGCATGATCACGAGCAAATCCACGTCGCTGCGCGGTCCTATCTGCCCGCGCGCGCCTGAACCGAACAGGACTATCCGGCGCTCTCCCCAGCAGTTGGACGGCCTAGAAAAACCACAACAGCTCGCGCCAAGACGGCAAGAAGCGCAAAGGAGAGGTCCTTGCTTTTCTTTGCGAACTTTGCGTACTTTGCGGCTTGGCGTGAGACTGCGTCGTCGGCTGAGGGACTAACCCACCTAGCGTGTCAAAACTAGATTCAGGTACTTGTCCACGTCGCACCTAAAATCCGGCGGCACGACCGTGGTTGAACTGTATTCGACAATTACGGCGGGGCCTCGAAGCTGTGTGCCCGCCGCAAGCCGCTCCCGGTCGTAGACAGGGCTGTTACGAAAACGGCCGTCAAACCAGACCGGTTTGGATTTCCTCTTGGCGGGAGTTGCATCCCGTGTTTTGTGCACACGCAGACGCGGCTTGGGCGTTCGAATCGCCAGGCGTAGGCGAAGGTTCACGATTTCGATCCGCCGCCCCGGATGAGAGTACCCATAGGCCCGCATGTGTTGCTGATCGAACAACCTGCGAAAGTCTTTTTGGAAAGGCACGGAGAGTTCATAGGACTGGCCGGCGTAGCGAAGGTCCAGCCGCCGCTCCGCCCGCGCCAACTGGGCCGGAAACCCTTCCTGCTTAAGCTCAATGCGTGAGTCGCGCTCCATTCTTGCAAAACGCGTCTCGAGTTCGTGCCAGAGGCCAGCTTGGCCTCCATCGCAGGGTACAGGAAGGAAGACCGACCGGACAGAATCTCTGACCATATCCGAGAGCAGGATTCCGAGTGCGGAGAAAGCGCCGGGATTCCGTGGCACAACGACTTCGGGCAATCGCAGCGCGCGCGCCAGGTCGGCGGCGTGCAATCCTCCGCCCCCGCCAAAGCAGATGAGGGCAAAGTCTCTTGGATCATGCCCGCGCTCGACGGAGATCACTCTCAAGGCCTTTTCCATGGCGGCGTTGGAGACGGCCACGATGTCAGCGGCCAGTTGCGGGGCAGTCTTCGGGCCAATATTTCTTCGATGCAGTCGAAGGAACTCGACGAATCCCCGCTCGGCCGCCTGGAGGTCCAACTTGAATTCTCCGCCCAGAAAGAGTTCGGCGTCGAGGCGCCCGAGGAGCAAGTTGGCGTCCGTAACGGTTGGTTGAGTGCCGCCGCGGTGGTAACAGATCGGTCCGGGTTCTGCGCCGGCACTTTCTGGGCCCACGCGCAATGCGCCTCCGGCGTCCAGTCGAGCCAGCGACCCGCCGCCCGCGCCCACCGAGTGAACGTCCAGGACGGGAACAGCCACCGGCAAGCCGCCCAGGGAGGTTTCATGGGTGGTGCGAGGCAGACCGTCGATCAGACAGACGTCGGTGGAGGTGCCTCCCATATCGAAGCTCATGGCGCGCGACAGTCCAAGTTGCCGTGCAAGCCATGTAGACGCCACGACACCTCCGGCAGGGCCGGAGAGGATCGTCCGCACCGGTTCGCGCGCCGCTCGCTGAGCGGTAGTTATTCCCCCGCTGGATTGCATGACGTAAACGCGGCCTGAAGCATTCGCCCCTGGAGTATAAGAGCTGTGCCCGCCTTTTACCGAATTAGGTTGGTTCTGGTTGGCGACGACCTGCGGCTCCGCCGCTTGCTGTGCGGAAAGGCTACGCCTTTCCGGCGGGCGCCCCGACGGGAAAGTCTCCACCGCGCAGGCTGGAAGGCTCAGCCTTCCAGCCTGCGAGCTAAAAACCGGAGCGTGCGGTGTTGCCCGGAAAGCCGGAGGCTTTCCGCAAGGCAGGGCGGCAGAGCCGCTTCGAGCGTTGCCATGCGGTGCTGGTCCGAACAGACCAGGGCTGCCATCGCGGTGCACTGTTACGCCGCGTTCCAGCCGCTTAAGGTATTCGCCCATAGTTGGCACCAGGTAGGCATTGACCACCACCGTAGCCGTTCGCTCGTATTCGCGGAACTCAGGGAGAATCTCATGGGAGACGGAAATGGGCAGTTGCAGGGCCGCCAGGGCCTTGGCCACGATCCGTTCATTGTCAGGATTGAGATACGAGAAAAGGAAACAGACCGCGATGGACTCGGCATGCAAGCGCTTGAGTTTTCCGGCCAGCCGCCCGAGGGCGGTGGCTGAAGGCCGCTCCAGAATCGTCCCGCTCGCTGCCGCCCTCTCCTTGATGCCGAGGCGGAATGCACGCGGAACCAGGGGCGGAGCATACCGGGCCTCGAGATCATAAAGCCGGGGACGCGCCTGCCGGCCAATCTCGAAGAGGTCCTCGAAACCTTCGGTGGTGACAAGCGCCACGCGCGCTCCTCGCCGCTCCAGCAAGCTGTTAGTGCCTACCGTCGTGCCATGGATGATATCGAGTGAGTCAGCAGGCTGAAGCGGCCGAGCCAGGCGGCGAACGCCCTCGAGAATGCCGCGTGAAGCATCCTCAGGCGTTGAAAACACCTTGAGGATCTTAACCTCACCCCGTTCGAGGATCACGCAGTCCGTGAAAGTTCCGCCCGTGTCAACGCCAATGCGCATAGTAAATGCAGGATTCAGGAGTCAGGATTCAGGCCGTGGTTCCTTATCATCCTGGATGGCAAACGCAAGGCGACATACTCCGCAGGCAAAAAACGTCGCGAAGAACGACACTCCCGATTTCTATTCCGGTTTTCCTGAATCCTGAATCCCGAATTCCGAATCCTGCTATTCCCCCAAGGGAAACGCCGCATGCGCTGTCAGATTTGCATCGGCAAGTTGCCCGGCCTGCAGCTTGCAATTCCCCGCCGCAGCGATCATGGCCGCGTTATCGGAACACAGTCCAGGGGAAGGGAAGAGAGCGTTAACTCCCTGCGCTCGGGAAGCTTCGAGGAAGCGAGCGCGCAGCAGGGAATTGCAGGCAACTCCCCCGGAGACGAATACCGAGTCGACGCGCGCGGCTTCCCCAGCCGACAAGGTGCGCTCCACGAGGTCTTGGACCACCGCGCTTTGAAAACTGGCGATAAGGTCCAGGGTCGCCCGCGAGCAGTGATTCCGCAGTTCGTCGTTCGTGACATTGTCGCGCGTCGAGCGCCAGGCTCGGCGCTCCTCCGCCTCCAGGGCAAGAGACGTGCCCCGGACCCGGTAGAGAACTGCCGTCTTAACTCCTGAAAAGCTGAAATCCAGCGGGTTGCCTTTCATCTTGATGCGGCCAAAATCCACCGCCTGTGCGTCTCCATAGCGAGCCAGTTGATCGATCACCGGCCCGCCTGGGTAGCCCAAGGCGAGCAGTTTTGCGACCTTGTCAAAGGCTTCGCCGGCTGCGTCGTCGCGGGTTTGTCCCAACCGTTTGTAATCCAAGCTCACAGACTGCGAATTGGCTGAGGGGCGAACTTCCTTAACCAGGAATAGAGTCGTGTGGCCGCCGGAAACAACCAGCGTCACGGCTGGGAGTTGCGCCTCTTCCGTAACCTTCCCGGCCCGCCGGCCCATTTTGTTTTCCAGCAGCACGGCGTGGATATGGCCTTCCAGGTGGTTCACACCGACCAGCGGTTTGCTCAGAGCGCGGGCCAGCGCTTTGCCGTAGACAAGACCCACCAGCAGCGAGCCGATCAGCCCCGGTCCTTCCGTGACCGCGACGCCATCTACATCCCTTATCTTCACTCGCGCCCGCGTCAAAGCTTCGTTAACCACTGGCTCGATCTTGCGCAGATGCTCTCGTGAAGCCAGTTCGGGCACAACCCCACCATACCTCGCATGGATGGCGATCTGGGAGGCAACCACGTTGGACAGTATCTCTTCCCCGTTCGCGACAACCGCCGCGGCGGTCTCGTCGCAGCTCGATTCAATGCCAAGAACCAACATCAGGAACTCCCAACAGAAGATCCTAACACAGAAGTCAGGAGACGGAAGAGCGGGGGCTAAGGGCTGGGGAAAAACAGATCCTCGGGCAGAGAGCGGTTGCCCGGCGATCCTTGCCGCGCGGGATTGATTTTTGTGATTCCCTAGGTCCTAGTCCCTAGCACCCAGCCCCTGTTCTTTTGACTCCTCTCGGCGGGTGGCGGTACACTCGCCACTGAGGCAAGCTTGCTGAGCCTGCGAGAAACTGAGGTGCCCATGAAGATTCGCAAAGC
>Ga0187784_10003690_pt1 | contig 12374 bp, 10 predicted proteins | sample 1015_SJ02_MP15_2_FD_132964 | JGI IMG/M metagenome (GOLD analysis project Ga0187784, IMG submission 132964) | Tropical peat soil microbial communities from peatlands in Department of Meta, Colombia - 1015_SJ02_MP15_20_MG | ecosystem: Environmental > Terrestrial > Soil > Wetlands > Peat | place... | reverse complement strand
ATCGAGGTCCACGAGGTACTCGTCGTGGAAGCAGGGCCGCCTGCACAGGTAGCGGTAGTAGGGCTTCACGATGGCCGCCTTGGCCGGGTCGGTCACCATCTGGTCGACCCGGTGCCGGTGGTGCTCCATGATCGAGTAGTCGAGCTCCTCGGCGCTGCGCAGGTACTCCTCCGTCGTCATTCCCTCGCGGCGCGGGGGGTGCTGGACAGCTGCCCAGTAGTGGGTCCAGGCGTCATCGACCAGGTCCACGTCGACCGTGCGGCCCATGATGACCGCCTGAAAGTTGTCCCAACGTTCGCGCTGCCAGCCCGGTTGAAGCGCACTGGCGAACTCGGGGTCTGTGAGTCGGTTGTCCCGTTCGCCAATGGCCGACGGCGTGCGCTGGAACAGGTAGAGCTGCTCCGCCGACTCCGCCAACGGCCCGACAAGCTGGATGCCCGTGCATCCCGTGCCGATGAGGGCGACCGTTTTGCCGGCTAGCCCGCTGAGGGGGTCTTCGGGCCCACCGCCCGTGTACCCGTAGTCCCACCGGGCCGAGTGGAAGGCTTGCCCTCCGAAGTCCTCCATGCCAAGGATGGCAGGCAACTTCATCAGGTTGAGGATCCCCGCGGCCACCACGTAGTAGCGCCCGCTGAGCTCGTCGCCGCGGTCGGTGCTGATCCGCCATCGCGCGCCGGACTCGTTCCACACGGCGCGGGTGATCCCGGTGTGGAGCAGGGCATCGCCCGCCAGATTGAAGCGCTGCGCGATCGCCTCCAGGTGGTGCAAGATCTCCCTGCCCGAAACGTAGCGCTGGCTAGGAACGTAGCCGAGCTCCTCGAGCATGGGCATGTAGATGTACGACTCGACGTCGCACATGAGCCCCGGGTACTGGTTCCAGTACCACGTGCCCCCGATGCCGCCCGCCTGATCCACGATGCGGATCCGCGTGATGCCGGCCTTGCGGAGGTTCACACCGGCGAGGAGCCCAGCGATCCCGCCCCCCAGGATCACAGCGTCGACGTCCTCGGCCACCGGGTCGCGCTCGACAATCGGCGTGAATGGGTCGCGGCGGTAGTGGGCAAAGCGCTCGTCGCTTCGAAGGTCGCGGATCTCGGCGCGACCAGGGACAAGGCGCTTGTCCCGCTCGGCCAAGTATTTGGCACGGACGCTCTTGAAGTCGTAGCTCGCGGCTCCGCTCGTCCCTCGAGGAGACTCGTTCGACCCGGTCACCCTCGTCCTCTGATCACGGCCTCGACGGGGTCGAACTCTGGCCCGTCGGTGAGCGGACGTTTGTGCTCAACCAGCGCTCCAATCCGGCGTACATGACGATCACACTCGGTAGCAGACCGATTCCGGCAGTGTCGACGGATCGAGGTCGATCCCGAACAGGCGGGAGGCGTTCGACTCGAGCAGCTTCTTCTGCTCTTCAGGCGGCACCCCCGACAGTGAGGTCTCGATGGCCTTGCGCGAGTGCGGGTACGTCGAAGTCGGATGCGGGAAGTCCGCCTCCCACAGGATGTTGTCGACGCCGATCATGTGGCGCAGCTCGATGCCACTGTGTTCGAACCAGAAGTTCACGTACACCTGCCGGCGGAAGTACTCGCTCGGACGCATCGACATCCCCTCGTCCCACAGGTGCTGTGCCTCGTACTGGTGGTCGGCGGTCTCGAGCAGGTACGGCACCCACCCAAGCCCGCTCTCCACCGAGACAAAGGCGAGTGACGGGAAGCGCTCCAGGACCCCGGAGAAGAGCAGGTTGGCGATGGCCTGGACATTGCTGGTGATGGCTGTGACAGACACCACGGCCAGTCGCGAGAAGGCCGAGTATCCCTCCCAAAACTCGCCCGATGTCTTGACCGAGCCGATGTGGAGCGCCACGGGCATGTCCAACTCGGACAGCGTCGACCACAGCGGATCCCAGTAGCGGTCGTTGAAGTGGGAAAAACCGTGGCTCTGCGGCGCGGATGTCCACACGGCGGCCTTGTGCCCGAGCTCGTGGGCCCGCCGGAGTTCGGCCACAGCCAGTTCCACGTCCCACATGGGCAGCAGGCACTGAGCCACGAAGCGCCGACTCACCCCGGCCCATTCCTCCGCGAGGTAGTCGTTGTAGGCCCTGATGGAGGCGAGCCGGAGTTCCACCGACCCTTCAGTCGAGACGAACGGCCCGCCGCCGAAGCCCGAAGCCTGGGGGAAGAGCACCTCAGCTGCGACACCGTCGGCGTCCATCGTCTCCAACCGGGCCACCGCGTCGTACACGGCGGCGGGCGCCTCCTCGAAAAGGCGGACGGCGCCGCGATCCGGCAGCATGGCGGCTGCCCCGGTGCCGACCTTGCGTACCCTGCGCCCGGCGTAGACCCACCAGTGCTCGCCATCGGCGACCTCGAGGTGTGGACACTCGTCGCGGAGCTTCGCCGGCACCCGCGACGTGAAGGTGTCGGGTTTCTCCCAGGCGTGGTCGTCGGTTGAGATCGGGTAGATGTCCATGGGTCGCTCTCTCTGCGCGTGCGTCTCTCCCGGCTCCGGCGAAGGGTCGACCCAGTCCGACCCCGCCGCGCGGGCAATCCCTGACGTCAGCGTCAGGCTCTAACGTGATTCTATTTGTAGCGATTCTCATGTCAAGAACTTGAGAATGCCTGGCCAGGCACGTACTCTGACGGGAACGTCAGGCAAGTCCGGCCGGGCGACCCGGCCTCGTCCACGGGAGCGGGAGATGCACGTCGACGAACTGGTCCTGGTGAGCGTCGACGACCACGTCGTCGAGCCTCCTGGCTTCCTCGAGCCGCACCTGCCGGCCCGGTACCGCCACGCCGCGCCGCAGGTCGAGCACCGCTCCGACGGCACCGATTTCTGGGTGTACGAGGGAAGGCGGCTCCCCAACATCGGGCTCAACGCCGTGGTGGGCCGGCCCCGGGAGGAGTACGGAATCGAGCCGACTTCCTTCGCCGACATGCGCGCTGGCTGCTACGACGTCCACATGCGGGTGAGAGACATGGACGCCAACGGTGTACTCGGTTCGCTCAACTTCCCATCGGTGGCGCAGTTCTGCGGCCAGCTCTTTGCCAAGGGTGACGACAAGGACCAAGCCCTTGCCATGATCCGTGGGTACAACGACTGGCACGTCCAGAGCTGGTGTGGCGCCTATCCCGACCGGTTCATTCCGTGTGCTATTCCCGTCCTCTGGGACCCGGAGCTTGCCGGCGGCGAAGTGCGCCGGATGGCCGAGTCAGGGTGCCATACCGTGAGCTTCTCGGAGAACCCCGAGCGCCTCGGGTACCCCAGCCTGCACAGCACGCACTGGGACCCGTTCTGGACGGCCTGCGAGGACACGGGGACGGTCGTCTGCCTCCATATCGGTTCGTCGTCACAGCTAGCCATCACGGCGGCCGACGCACCCATCGACGTCCTCATCACCCTGCAGCCGGTGAACATCGTCCAAGCTGCTGCCGACCTCATTTGGTCACGAGTACTGAAGGAGTTTCCCACCCTGAAGTTCGCCTTGGTCGAGGGTGGAACCGGATGGATCCCCTACTTCCTCTCGCGCATCGACTACACCTACGAGCACCATCGGCTGTGGACCGGTCAGGACTTCGGAGATCAGCTACCGAGTCAGGTGTTCAAGGATCGTTTCGTAACTTGCTTCATCGACGACCCCGTCGGAATCCAGCTCCGTGAGCAGGCCGGACTGGAGAACATGACCTGGGAGTGTGATTATCCGCATTCGGACTGCACCTGGCCTGACTCGCCGGAGTTGTTGATGAAGTCACTCGCCGATGTGCCGGATGCCGACATCGACAAGATCACCCACCTCAATGCTATGCGCATCTTCGACTACGACCCGATCTCGATTCGGGGACGCGAGCGTTGCACCGTCGGGGCCTTACGGGCTGAGGCCGTGACATCTGGCGTCGACACGACGGTGCGAGCCAGGGGCAAGAGAAGCGACCAGCGTGGCACCACCGGGACCGATCTGGCCCGAGGCCCTCGCCGGTCGTGAGGCTGACAGCACCATGACAGACTCTGACGAACTCGAGATCACCTCTGGCAGGAACGGAGCTGGGCACGAGGGGCCCCCGAGAGAACTCTTGACTCCTGAACTCTTCACGCCAGAGGCAGCTGCCAGTCCCCATTGCGTGTACCGACAACTGCGAGACCTGGGCATTGCCTATTTCGGCACGGACAGCGAGCCCACGGTGCTCATCTCTCGCTACGAGGACGTTCACTATGCCCTTCGCCATCCCCACCTTTTCTCATCTGCCCAAGACCCGATCGACCTCGGCACGCCGAGATCGCTGATCCCGCTCCAGGTCGACCCGCCCAACCATGCCCGCTACCGGAGAGTGCTCGATCCCCTGTTCGGTCCCAAGGTCATCGACGGTATGGAACCTGAGATCAGGAAGCTTGCCCGCAACCTTCTGGCGAATTTCGTCGATCGAGGATCATGTGACTTCCACGCCGAGTTCGCGGTGCCGTTCCCTTGCACGATCTTCCTGCGGCTCATGGGGCTGCCACTTGAGGATCTGGATCGCTTCCTCGCCTGGAAGGACGCCATCATTCGGCCCGTCGTCGATGACCCATACGACCTCGAGGCGATGAACGCGATCCGGAAGCAGGCCGGTGCGGCCATTGATGAGTATTTCCAGTCTGCCATTGCCCAACGGCTGTTGAACCCTAGTAACGATTTGCTCACCTTCTTTGTAACCGCCGAAATCGAAGGAGATCGCCTCGATCAGGACGAGGTTCTGGGGATGTGTTATCTGTTTCTGCTCGGTGGTCTTGACACGGTGACAGCATCTCTCGACTGCATGCTCGCTCGGCTTGCGGCACATCCTGAGGAACGCAAGTGCTTTGTCGATACACCCTTGATGAATTCGTCGGCGGTAGAAGAGCTCCTTCGATTCGAGACTCCCGTCACCATGGTTCCACGCGTGGTTACAGAACCGATTGACATCGGCAACCGCTGTCTGGTGCCTGGCACACGGGTCATGCTCCTGCTCGGAGCTGCCGATACTGACGAGCGGATTTTCGACCACCCCGACGAGGTGAACTTCGGACGCTCTGGAAACCGGCACTTCGCTTTTAGTGGAGGCCCTCATCGTTGCCTCGGTTCGCATCTCGCGCGACGGGAGCTGAGTGTGGCGTTGGAGGAGTGGCACAAGCTGATCCCCAATTATGAGATCGCGCCCGAAGTGAACCTCCGCTACAGCCCAGGGATTCGTCAGATCGAACCGTTGCCTCTCGTTTTCATCAATTAGGATGGCAGTCTCTAAGTCCCACACCGAGGCCAATCGACGGCATCCGGACCGCGAAATTCCCCCAGCTGCTGCGCCGTTGCCGCAGGTCCTCTAGCCGGCAGAAACTGTGGGCCAAGTCTTGGCTCTCGAGGCCAGCGGATAAGGTTGAGGACAGAGGAGTACGAAGATGAGCCTTGCCGAGGACCTATTTCTCCCGGAACCGGAGCCGCGTGAGGTCCGCTACACCGTCATATCGGTGGACGACCACGTGGTCGAGCCTGGCGACATGTTCAAGGGTCGTGTGCCGGCGCACCTGGCCGACCGAGCGCCGAAGATTTTCGAGACCAAGGCCGGCCACGAGATCTGGCGGTTCGACGGGAACACCTACTCGCAGGTCGGTATGAACGCAGTGGCCGGTCGACGGCCGGAGACGGTGAAGATGGAGCCGTTCCGTTTCGACCAGATGCGCCGAGGATGCTGGGACGTCCATGCCCGCATCCACGACATGGATCTGAACGGCGTGTGGGCCTCGCTCAACTTCCCTTCCATGATCACCGGCTTCTGCGGCCGCGTCTTCTCACAGTGCTCGGATCCCGAGCTCGGGTTCGCCGTCATCCGCGCCTGGAACGACTGGGTCTTTGAGGAGTGGTATTCGCCGTACCCGGATCGGATTATTCCGCTCGGCATCACCTTTCTCACCGATCCGTTTCTCGGAGCCAAAGAGATCCGCCGCAACGCCGAGCGCGGATTCCGCTCGGTCACCCTCCCCGAACGCCCCCACCGCCTGGGACTGCCGTCGATATTCCTGGACTATTGGGAGCCGATTATCAGAGCCTGCGCCGAGACGAACACGGTAGTGAGCCTCCACGTCGGCTCGTCGGGTATGGCCGACATGCCTGAGGGGTGCCCAGCCGTACAGCTCGCGGCGACACTGTTCGGCCAGATGTCCATGACCGCCTGTGCGGAGTGGCTCTGGTCCGGATGGGCGCTGCGATTCCCCGATCTCAAGGTAGCCATGTCAGAAGGCGGCATCGGGTGGGTCGCCATGCTCATGGACCGCCTCGAGAACCTTGTCGACCGGTCGGGGTACGGCCTTGGCTGGGATCTGAGGCCGGCCGAGGTCCTTCGCCGCAACTTCTGGTTCTGCACCCTGGACGACCCATCGACCATCGACACCCGAGACTCAATCGGTGTCGACCGCATCATGCTCGAGGTCGATTACCCCCATGGCGACGGCACGTGGCCCGACACCCAGGAGACGATCGCGAGGTCTTGGGGCCACATCCCGCCGATGGAGCTGCGCCGAATGTGCTGCGAGAACGCTGCCGAACTCTACCGACATCCCTTGCCGGACAAGGTGCTTCCGGCGGGCAACTGACCATCGCTCGGAGCGCGAGCCACCGGATTACGGAGGGGATCCGAAGGTGTGGGCTCGGTCATGAGAACTTGCGGTTCACCTAATTTTGCTTAGTCCCGTCCGAGGAGGACCCGTTGAGTGAACATGACGTACGAAAGGTTCTCTTGTCAACCGACAACCTGGATGAATCAATCCACTTCTACACCGAGACCCTCGGGATGTCGCTGAAGTTCCGCGATGGAGCCCACTTGGCAGCCCTTGACGGAGGGTCGATTACCGTCGCTTTGGCGACCTCTGCAGATCACCCCATGCCCAGGAAGGTCGTCGTTCGCATCAAGACCGCCGACGTCGATGCGGCAGCCCAGTCTGTTGAGGCCAACAGCGGTGGCATCGTGAAGGGGCCATACAACGACGCACACGAACGCCGAGCCGTGGTCTACGACCACGAGGGCAACGGTTTAAGTCGACCAGGCAGCTGAAGGTCGCTCAGATGTTAGGTGGTGGCTGGAGGTTCTCGGCCAAGTCGAAGAGCAAGACGAATGGGGATTCTGAAAAATAGCTCCTGACCGGTGATCAGAGGCCCCAGGGAGCACAGCCGGGGATCTGGAATCAGACACTCTGTAAATCAGGCTTCAACGACGGTTTCCCAATCGTCCACCACAACCACGGTCTCACAATCGTCAGACGCCATCACGAGTCTCGCCACCTAATGCAATCCTTTACTCTGTCCGTTCGATCTCGCGTCTGGGCCAACCAGTCACTTTTAGTGCGCTCGGCATTCACCGACCATTGAAACATCATCTCTGGGTGTGGGAACCAACCGCTTTACTTCTATGTCGCCGGATTTGATGCTTTCGCGGCGCCCTGCACGACCTCATCGTTGTCTTTGGGCAACAACACTATCGTCGCTACTTACTCGGGTGACGCCGATTATGTCGGAAGCTCTGCGCAGTTAACAGAGCAGGCTTATCTCAGCGACGGCTGTGACCAGAGCTCACCATTGATTGGCGGGGTAACCAGTCTCCTTGGATTCTTCTCAGGTGGCCCCGGGAAACTTAGATATCTTCATCCAGATAGTCGAAGGTGATCTGTGCCCGGTGAATGTCCAGCCCTCCTACGATCGGCATTGGGGACCTCTTCCAGCTCATGTGAATAATCAGTGCGTCCAGCGTCACGCACTTGAGCGGAGGGGGTCCCCGCTACATGCCATCTACCCGACTCAGGAGGGCACCTGACCGCGATCGCTCCACGGCGCGTTACCAGAGCGCTCTCAGGCTCAGCGGCACTGATTCCGGCCTCGCTGCGTTCAACCAAACCGATGAAGACAGCGGTAGAGCGAGTCGATGAGCGCTCGGTTCCGGGTGCTCTGCCAACGCGGCACGACATGGTTCATGACGTACCCGAAGGCAAGGCCTGCGTCCGGATCTCCGAAACCAACCGCCCCTCCTGTGCCGAAGTGTCCGAAGGCTCGCTTATTCGTGCCCATGGGCCGCCTGGCCGAGGTTGGCACAAAGCCAAGCCCGTATTCCACATGCTCGCCCAGGATGGGGCAGTCCCCCGCGGCCTGGATCGTTGTGGCTTCGACAAGCAGATCGGACGAGACCAGACGGTTCGGAACAAGCAGAGCGGCGTAGACCTGCGCCAAACCCTTGGCGGTGGCGTGGGCGTTGGCGGCAGGAATCTGGGCACCTCGCCACTCAGGAGTGTTGACCACGCCGGCCGACCCGTAGCCGGGCGGGTTCAGGTAGGCCAAGAAGGTCATTCGTTGCAGTTCGTCCCGAGAGCTGGTGGCTCGCGCCATGGAGGTTCGCAGCGCCGGTGGAGGATCGAAGATCACATCGGCGCAGCGAGGTTGTTCCTCTGGTGGCACTGAACACCATACGTCTGCACCGAGACCCAAGGTCAGTTCTCGCAGCGCTTCGGACACACTTCGCCCGCCCGCCCGCCGGATGATCTCGCCGACCAGATGGCCATAGGTGTTCGTGTGGTACACGACCCGGGTTCCTGGCTCGAACCAGGCCTGGGTTGCCGCAAGGGCTGCGGTCATCCGGTCCCAATCCCATAGGTCGTCGTTAGTGAGCGGCTCTCGGATCGCCGGGACGCCGGCCAGGTGAGCCATTGCGTGGCGCACCAGGGTATCTTCCTTGCCCCGGCAGGCGTAGTCCTCCCAGATGCCTCCGACCAGGCCGTCGAGGGCGAGCCGGCCCTTATCGATCAGCTGAAGGGCGAGAGTGGCCAGCAGGCCCTTGCCGGCTGAGTAGATGTTGACCAAGGTGCGGTCCCGCCACGGCCGGGTATGTGCGTCGTCTATCCAGCCGCCTACCAAGTCGATGACGACCTCGCCGTTGATCATCACGCACACCGCTGCGCCCACCTCGCCTCGTTCAGTGAAGTTGGCGACAAACGCCTCTCTCACCGCCTTGAACTCGCTCGCGCATGTGCCCGAGACCGGCAAGTCTTGACCCACGGCGTCCGATCGTAGGCTCGCCCGCCTGCAGCAGCGTCCTCCCTCGACGGATCGCACTGTGCTGTGCAGCGGTGTGCGGCTACCCCGCTCCCGAGGAGACCTGACCGGGATCGCTCCCCACTTGGGCTCAAGGGGTGACCGCGACATCTCCGGACCTGGAGGGTCAGATGGAGACCCGAGGACGCAAGCGCCGCTCGAGCCGAGCGGTCAGGGCCACGAATGGACCTCGGGCGAGGTGTTGTTACCGATGGCTCGCGGGGGCGGCTGTGTGATCGGGCAGGGCAGTTAGGCCCTGTCCGGGAGCCCAGCCCAGGCGGCAATGTTCCGGGCCGCGTCACCCGGTCGGTCCCTGGCAGGACCTAACGTAACCGGTGTGACGAACTGGGTCCGAGCTGGGGCTCCGGTACGTGTACTCGATGCTGGCGGGTGGACCGACACATGGTTCGCGGGCCATGGAACCGTTTGCAACCTTGCTGTGGAACCCGGTATCGATGTCCTTGTTCAAAAGCGTGGAAAAGCCGGTTCTTTCGACGAAAGGACCATTGAGCTCCACCTGCCGTCTTACGGGGATCGGTACCGCTTTGGGCTCGACGAAGCTCTTCCTGGGCGTCATCGGCTCTTGGAATCGACTCTTCGCAGGTGGACCCCCCTCAACTACGCGCTTGAGATCACCGTCACGTCGTCAGTCCCATCAGGCTCAGGGATGGGGACGTCGGCATCTGTCGTGGTGGCCCTGGTCCTTGCCCTCCAGAGCCTCTTCGGCGAGAAGCCAAACCCAACGACCCTTGCCTCCGCTGCCCACGACATCGAGACGATTGACCTCGGCGGGCAAAGCGGAGTACAGGATCAGATCGCCGCCGCCAATGGCGGGGCCAATCTAATTAAGATCGACCCGTATCCCCAGACCGAGGTGCGCTCGCTGGAGATCGCCCCATCCACCTGGGAGGCACTGTCCCGGCGAATGGTGACCGTGTACCTCGGTACTTCGCACCATTCGAGCGCCGTGCATGAGGCCGTCATCTCACGGCTCGCCGGCAGCGATGTTGAGATGCTCCTGGAACCTCTGCGTTCTGCCGCCGTTCGTGCCGCCAGTGCCCTTGAAGCAGGAAACATCGAAGACTATGGCGCGGCGATGATCTCCAATACCGAGGCGCAAGCCGCTTTGCAGCTGGGACTGGTCAGCAACCGGGCACTACAGGTGATCGAGGTGGCGCAAAGGTGCGGAGCCGTTGGATGGAAGGTGAATGGAGCAGGCGGTGAGGGTGGGACGGTCACTATCATCGGCCCCGAGGATGCGGCTCAAGTTATCGACGCCGTCAGAACCCTTGACAGACTGACACTATTACCGGTCGGTCCCGCTCCACAGGGGGCACGGCTTGTCGGTCAAGGCTAGGAACGAAAGCCACCTCCGATCTCAAGTCACTGTGCCGATACCTCGCCACTGGGGCCAGGGAGCGATCCGCTCGGTAACGACGGCCCGGGCTACGGGTCTGAGCACGCACTAGCGTTTCCCTAGTGGACGCGGGCTCGGTTGGTGTGTGGTGGAGCGGTTCCTGGGAGGCCCCGGCCAGCCTCACCTCGACGTGGCCGCAGACTTGGAAGCTCTCGGCTATGGGGCGATCTGGTCGAGCGGCGGCTTCAACCCCGGCCTGTCGTCTCGCTTCGGTCGGCTCCTGAGCGCTACCACCAAGCTGACTGTCGCCAGCGGCATCGTGAGCATTTGGGCATCCTCCCACGAAGACGTCGCAGGGGCGGTCGCAGACCTCGATGCCAAGTACCCCGGGCGCTTCGTCCTGGGCCTCGGAGCCAGCCATTCAGCGATAGTCGAGAACTACACCAGGCCGTACTCGCGCATGGTGAGCTACCTCGATGCCCTTGACTCGGCTGGACCTGCGGTGGCCAAGGACCGCCGGGTACTCGCCGCCCTCGGACCGCGCATGCTGGAGCTTGCGGCGGAGCGAGCGGCCGGAGCACACCCGTATTTCGTTCCGGCAGAATTTACGGCCCGCGCTCGGGAGGTGATGGGTTCCGGTCCACTCCTCGCTCCCGAGGTGACCGTCGTTCTTGAGCCCGACCCGACCAAGGCGCACGAGCTGGCCAGGAGCTTCACTGCCGGGTACCTTGGGCTGCCCAACTACGCTAACAACCTCCGGCGGCTCGGGTACGGCGAGGAGGACCTCGTCGGGGGTGGGAGCGACCGCTTGGTGGACGCCGTCGTCGCGTGGGGTGACCTCGATGCCATTGCCGGGCGGATCTGGGAGCACCTCGAGGCCGGGGCTGACCACGTATGCGTGCAGGTGGTGACCGGCAAGGAGGGGTTCCCGATGAGCGAGTACCGAGAGCTGGCCAGGGTGCTAGTCGGCTGAGGTCTCGGCGGCTTCGCCTCCATTCACTAGAGACTCAGCTTCTCGAGTAACTGAGGCAGAGACAGGCCTCGGGTCAGCCGCTGGGAACTCCTGCGCTACTCGATGTCGACGTCCGCAGCTGCATACACGCCAAGCACGTCACGAGCCGACACTATGCCCACCAGGATGGCCGTCCTGCGCGACGAGGATGTAGCGTACATACTGCTGCATCATCTCGGCAGCAACCTCGGCGACCGTGGCCGTACCGGAAAGTCGTCACCTGACCTGCTTGACTGTTGCGCCGTCCGGGTTTCGCCATCGACTGGTGGGGAGGATGGAGCGCCGGAAGTCACCAAGAACTAACCACGCTGGAGAGGGAGAACTGCTGTGGGTTCAGTCGTTGTGGGAGTCGACGGGTCGAATGAATCGATGGCCGCGCTCGACTGGGCAGCTGAGTTTGCTGCCAGGTTCGATCATTCGTTAGCCATCATCGTGACCTGGCATCTCCCTACACCGACGGCCCATGGTCGAACAGGCTTCAGCGATGCCGATTTCCACACATGGGCGGACGAGGTGATCAGCACCGCATCCATGCGGGTGGCCGAGCGGCATCCTTCACTGAGGATCGACCAGCGTGTGGTGGAGGGGTCCCCTGGTGAAGCCCTAGTCAACAGTTCCGGCGAAGCCAGCCTCCTTGTAGTCGGCACACGACGCCGTTTGGGGACGGTCAGTTCCTACTGCGCCCACTACGCCTCTTGCCCGGTCGTCATCGTTCGCTAAGCGCATTGAAACCAACCATCGACAGCGTTACGTCCCGATCGAACTAACATCTGCCACAAGGCGTGTGAGCAAACGTCGTTACCGTGGGTAGCTCGGACTGTGAGAGGCGCTCGATACTCCAGCTACCATTTCCCAATGGTTTCCAGTCCAGAGACGGGCATTCAGCGCCTGGTGTGGCGTGAGCATCGGCAGGGTCCAGGTGTCGCAACCTT
>Ga0187784_10003689_pt1 | contig 12374 bp, 5 predicted proteins | sample 1015_SJ02_MP15_2_FD_132964 | JGI IMG/M metagenome (GOLD analysis project Ga0187784, IMG submission 132964) | Tropical peat soil microbial communities from peatlands in Department of Meta, Colombia - 1015_SJ02_MP15_20_MG | ecosystem: Environmental > Terrestrial > Soil > Wetlands > Peat | place... | reverse complement strand
GCCAGGCAGAGACCGCCGAAATACCTTTCTTCAGACAACGATCCACTGTTTCGGTTTCACCGCTGGCTGGCGAATCTGCGTGTGCTCGGAGTCGATGAGATCAAAGCCATCCCGTGTGCGCCCCGCTCGCGGGCTTTCGTCGAACGGCTGATCGGAACCGTGCGGCGTGAGTATCTTGATCGGACGCTATTTTGGAACCAGGGCGACCTCGAACGGAAGCTGGGGAAATACCAAACCTATTACAACCAACATCGGTGTCACACTGGGCTGGCCGGCATCACGCCCGCTGAAAGAAGCGGTGCACCCGCACATCCGGTCGCAAGCCTTGATTCTTATCGCTGGCGACGACACTGCCAGGGCCTATTTCACACTCCGGCTGCGGCCTGAATTGCAATTCGCCACGGACAACTTCCTTTTCCCTCTTAATCCCGTCGTACCGAATTTTTGCGGATCACAAGATGTACTTGGTCACTTCACCCGGTTACTGAACTTCTGGGCACCGGGTTTCGCTATCAGACCTAGAGCAATCAGAGCCAGCTGATCGAACGAAATTGTTTACAGGCAATTGCTTCTTCCGGAATTGAGGCGTTCATGCGGTGGTCGCCTTGTTTGCTTGCGGCCGGAAAAATCCCGCAAGAGCCGTTCGGTCAGCATCCCAACCTGGCGGTACACCCCCAGTCAGAGCGGCACGGCTGACGAGGTTGTTGCCCGCAATGCAAGCGACTTCGGGAGCCATGATGCAAGCTGGACAGGCGCCGCCCCGCTGGTCGCAGAGACTGCCACCGTCGCACTTTAGAGCACGGTCTGAAAGGAGTTGCTCTAGTACGGTCAGGCCGTGATTGCGCCACATTGCTGACAGATTACCGAGGTCAGGGGTCATGCCTCGCCGATAGACGAGAAACGCAAGATCCGCAGGAAAGAGGTACTCACCGATTGATCCGTGCTCTAGGCCCGAATACTCAACGACTGCGTGTGCAAAGTGGTGCGCCATAGTATGAAGGAGGAGAAAAACGTAGTTGGGGAGCGATCGCGGCGTCGGTGGCGTGGCGCGTTCACGATAACTCTCCAGGAAACGGCCAAAGTCTACGTAGTTCTCAATTAGAAGCCCGCCCAGCCGCATGCCGTCGCGAGGCGGGAGCAGATCGCCGAGACCATTCTGCCGAAGCCACTCGGCGACGCGTGCATCGTTGAGGCGAACGTAAAAACCCTCATTCTTTTGCTCCAGAAGATAAATTGGGCGCTTTCTCTTTTCGACGTAATCGAAGGCGCACAACCTGACAGGCATCTCCCGATCCTTTATGTTGGTGGAGGGCGTAGAACCGACTCGGGTGTAGCCGAAGCTGAATTCGCAAATGTCAAGGCCACGGAGAAGGACGAGCTCATCGACTCCGAGTTGTCGTAAGTGATGTTGAACTGTTGCTTCGTAGGATTTTCGTTCGTCGGCGTCGGCGGAATCGATGTCGCAGACCTCGGGGTTGAGAACCGAGATTGCGGGCAGATTCGGGGCTGTACCCTGGCGGGCGATGACTTCGGATCGGAAAGAGGCATGCTCTAAGGCTAGCCGAATGGGATTGTAGCGCCGAGCCCATTCCTGGTTGTTTTCGACCTGAACCACGAGCACCTGCGACTGCTGATGCTGTTTGGCTATGAGCCCGTCCTTTTCCAAGGACGCACGTTTATCGGCAATTTGGCGCTCCATCGTTTCCTTCATAGAGGATAAGGGCACGGCGTTGAGGATGTCGAGCAGGGCTTTGTAAGTGTTGGCTTCGTCGTGTCGGCCATTTTCCCTTAGCTGGCGCAACACCTCGTCATCCGTGAGGGGGGTGCCTGGGAAATCGTAAAGTTCCATGAGCCGCGAGACTAAATCGGGCCGGCGGGAAGCTGTAAGGAGGGTTGTAACTTCCGCGTCGCGGAATAGGATGAAGCTGTCCGTTTGAGCGTAGAATACAGATGAGGCTCTGTAGGAGACTGGAAGCATGTTCCATTCTTTAGGCTCGTTGCCGTAACCGGCGTCCATCCTTGGTTTCAAGAGTTCGAGGGTCTCGCGGTCGGCCTGGACAACTTCTTTTGTTGCCAGGCACTGTACGCACTGAAAGCGCCAATCGCTGAAGAATGGTGAACCCTTGGTCACAAGTTGGAATTCTTCCTGGCCGCAGTTTTGGCATCTTTTGATCTGATTCACTTTGCCGTCGGGCGCCATGACCCAACGGTATGGGCTGAGCCCGCAGTAGTTCCCGGACCAATGAGCGTAAACGACATCGACCTGTCGCCAGTTGTGGCACCCGAAATCTGGTGCTGTGCAATCGGTTCGATTTTTCGTGTGGGCCCATCGGCGGTGAAGGTCCTCAATATCGACAAACTCGGTTAGGCGACCGCAGTCGGAGCAGACAAACACGAGTGGGTCTGGAAGAAAGCCGACCCTGCTGGGCTGATTCAAGACAAACTTCCCAGGGTCAACGAATGGCTCGTTTTGGTGATTCAAGAATGCGGCATCGACACATTGCTCGGGCAAAACCGGAGGTTCGGTCCGACAGTTCATGGCACGCTGGTACCAGCTCTCAACGAACTCCGTGAGGTGGTCGAAGAGCTGTTTCTGGACTGCAGGAGAAGAAGGCGTAACCGGCGCTGACAACGCAACTGACACACAGCATCCGAGCCCGCCCTCGTAGGTGAAAAGTGCACCAGGCGCGTAAGACGTGGCGATTTGAGTTCTGGATCGATGCATCGTGTTCTAGGCCCCCTCGCCATCGTCGCTGTCAAGTTCGCCTACGCGGCTGCGTTGCCGCCTGACAATACGGAGAGCCTCGGCGATTAGCTCTCTCTCATCGTCACCCTTGAGTCTGTGTTTGCCGAAAGGTCGCGCTGGAACAAATTGCCCGGCCTCGTCGATGTCGCGCAACGACATCATGGGTTTCTGCCCGACTGCGGAATTCTCCCAATAGTCGCTCAGACGCGTCGTGGCATTTTCGCTGCGAAATTCGTCTGTGAGTTGCTTGGCAAGATTGCGGATTCGGCCGTCGTAGTAATCGGGGTGGGGCGCGGCGCCCAATCGCCTCACACCGCGACCGGGCACGCCCAGTGCCATGACGCAAAATTCCATGAAGTCCTTCGCCGCGCCCGGCAGCTCGCTACTCGTAAAGAGCCGGTTTACGTCGTTGACCGTGTCGAACCTTGGCGCACGGATTTTGGTGGCGTCCGGCTGCTCCATGAAAAGCTTTTGCTCTACCCAGCCGCTTAGCCAGCCCTGAAAAAGACTGGTTAGTACGCGATCGTGGGCAGCAGCCGCCCATCGGGTTATTGCCGGTGGGGCAATCATGCGTTCGAGAAAGCGGTGGAAAACATCGTAGGTCTCGACAATATATCTGTCCCTTCGGGCTTGGGGGGTGGGCACAAGAAGACTAAATCCGACGTGCGTGCGCCCTATCCGTGACGAGGCCTGGATGAATTCGGCGATGTCGTTTGGCATGCCAGCAAAAAACATGGCGTTAAATTTGTCCACGTCGACACCGTGGGAGATAGCGGATGTCGCAACGATATTTCTCAGCGATTTGTCGAGGTCGGGAAAATCATCGCCGCCCTTTATGCCACCGTCCGCTTGGCGCATGATTTCCTGAATTTCAGCAACATCGATGCCACCGGAAATCAACCGCGTGTGGAATTGCGTCATCTGGCGACCATGCCTTCTATGAACCTTAGCCACCTCCTCTCTGAAAGCGTCGATAACCTGGTCGCCGCCTTTTTTGTTGGTGACGTAGGTGAGAGAGATTCGCATGAGATCCAAAAGGGTGAGCAGGGTCGCCGAGTCTTGCTTGGCGCACGCTGCGATGGCACTCGCATGAAATTTCCACAGAGGCGTGCTGGGCGTCAAAGCGTCGATCAGCCGCTCCGCGACTTTCTCGGTTTGTGTTCCCGTCAGCAAGTCCTGCCAGAGTTCCGAGATTGCCAAGTGATAAGCCGCAAGAACGGCGACCGTCGTGACGGTGTGGTTGCGGCCGTTTGTCATGATTGCGGAGTAAAGACGCATCCAGGGCGCTTCGACTTCTGGAGCGCGTGGCGTGTTACCGGCAATGCCCCTGCGCTCACGGTTGGCCGGCAGCGCCGGGCTTGCGTAGAACGACTTGTAGAGCGAAGTGCCAGGATAGGGAAAGTGCATGTGGCGACGCTGATAGAGCGAGCCGAATTGCTGTTGGGGAACGCTCACTGTGGCCGTTGCAGCGATCACCTTCGGAAGGCGCGCTGGTTTTGATCCAAAAGGGCTGCGCGCGACGCGGTCTCCAAGCAGCAGCGAGCCGCGGAGAAGCAACTGCTCAAGCATGGTTTCGAACAGCCCGGCGAAAGTGCCTAGGCTCTCTTCGAGCAAATGCGCTTCGTCCTGAACAATGAGGGACGGAGACGGGTCGATGAAGATTTCGCAGCCGTCCTTGTAAGCGGGGGCTAGTGCCTCACAACCATTTGCGGCGGGACCTTCATTTAGTTTTGTCCACGACGGCATATGGAATCGACGCGTCGCGGACTCTCGCCAACGGGCGAAGCCGAACATTGCCATGACCCGCTTGATGGTGGCGGGGTGCTGGCCGATGAGGGCGAGTTTGTCGATAACGCCCAGTAGCACGGGGGGAGCATGACGGTAGATGTCGCGGTCGACAATCAGAAGCGGCAGCGGCGAACGCTTTGTCTCGTGATTCCATCGACACCCTGCATTGAAGCAAAAGATGCCGATCTCCTCTTCGAGTCCGCCGGAGATTCGTCGCAAGCCTGTGCTCTGCGAGCATAGAGGACAGTTAGGCGTCTTATTGAAGCTGTCGTTGACTTCCTTGTAGTCCGCGTCGGGATCATCATCATTTGGATGCTTGGGATCCTCTAGGCGAGGAACCGGGGAGAGGCGGGGATCGTCAGGTCTGTTGGGTGTATTGCCGCTGCCGACCCAGAAGCCGATTTCAAACGGTGCTCCCTGAATGGCTTCGGCTCGGCGTAGCAGTTCCGCACGCATGAGTATGAACAAGAGCCTTTGGGCTTGTTGCAGGGTCAGCAAACGTAGCGGGTATCGCAGCAGTGCTGTAACGCCAGCGACCTTGCCGCGCAGACGGTCGAGAAAGAGATTGAAGACCAACAAGCCGAAAAATGCCTCGGATTTGCCTCCGCCGGTCGGAAAATACAAAAGGGTCGCGGTCTCCTCGTCGAATTCGGGATCGAACCAAGGGGTTTTCGCATATTCCTTCATCCGCGAGGCGAGCGTGGGAATATGCGCGAGAACAAACGTGAGTTGGAAGAGACGCCAACTCTCGATTCCGCGTGCCAAGCCAGCTTCTTGGAACGTACGATTGAGAAGGAGCCAAGCACGATAAGGAACGGCCTCACGGCATCCGGGTTCTTCGCGAAAGCGTTTATAGGCGTTCTGAAGAAGCTCGATGCCCAGTTCAATCCGACTGGCTTCGCGCGCATAGCTGGCGATATCGCGTGTGAATTTCTGTCGCTCACGGTCGGCCTGTTCGGCGCCATCTGCACCCAGTGCTGGGTTCAGATTGCGCTGCTCGTCGGATATCCAATCTCGGTAGGCTTTGACGAGGGGACGCAAGCGTGCGGGCTCGAATTGATCAGCGCCTAGGCTCGCGAAGCTTGTCGGAACGTCCTTGATGGTGGTCGGGGTGATCCTCGGCTGCTGATACCGGGGCATCCATGTCGTTGTCAGCAAGAGCCTGTCGTTGTGGTGGACTTCCGAGACGCCGCAGTTTATGCCGATGGCCGGGTAGGACAGAAAATCGCGGAATCTGTAGGATGGCTCGAGGCGGTCGAGCTTCAACGCACGGTGAATAAGGGCCGGAAGTTCGACCGTGAGCCTGACCTGATAGATGGAATGGTCGAAACGATGACGTAGCCGCTTTCGTACTTCATTGCTGTTGTTTTCCAGCATTACGCGGAGATTGCGGCGGCTCGGGTCGCGGAGGTCGTCATCGAATTGAATGGTTAGAGCAACACCGCGAAAGTCCGGTGCTAGCTCTCTTGCAGCTGGCGGCGCGCTCCTCAGGCGGGCGAGGAAATCATTCCAACTTTTCTCTGACTCGATGTTGCTCGGCTTGATGTTGACGGGCCGGTAGGCCCAGTTCCGGCCTTCGTCGGATGCGAGCCAGACCTCGATTGCGTTGAGCACGACCGCGCGCATTTGCTCTGTCCATGCGGCGGCGGCATTTCGCACGGCTGTTTCGTCCGATAACTCCACGGAGAGGGGCGGAAGATCGATCGGGAGCCGGTGCCATTTCTGGGGTATATCGATTTCCTGGGCGGCATCGTCGTTGTGAAAAATGTAGCGGCCTTTCTGAGTGACGAGGCGGGTGTTATCTCCTGTTGGCTGGCCCCGGTCAGATGAATCCACTTCGGGCGCTGCTGCGGCTTCTTCGGGTGATTCACCGGCGTCAATGACTGAATTGTCCGTCGAGACTTCGACACCGTGGTTGCCAAGCAGCTCGCGATAGATTTGCTGTTGAAGATCGCGTCGTTTGCGCCTTTGTTCCGGTGGCTTCGTTTCTTCAGCAGCAAGCGCGTCCGCCATCCGGTCCTTCATCGTGGCGCGAATTTCTGCTTCCAACTCCCTGCGGAGCGGTGGATTCGGAAACAACTCGAGTTCAGGTTTGGTGAGTTCGTCCCAGCTTGGCAGGGTCCGGATGTATACAGAGAATGCCGCGTTTACGACGAGATTCCCTTCGGCTTTTGTGGCGATCTGGCAGTCGAGTCCGTGAGTGCTGATATGAATATCCGACGTCTCGTCCTGTTGGCCGGTTTCTTCAAATCGTGGCAGAAGAAATCCGGAGACAAATCTGAGAGACGGTTTGGATCCGAAGACAGTGCCGCCCTGCGGCCCGGCGCCGCTTACCCGCTGCCATGTGAGATTAAGAAGGGCGTCAACCATGCCTTCCTTGGCGTCGTCAAGGCTGGCGGTTATCCCCGTGGGCAGTGATGTCAGGTCAATGACTTTCATGGGGCCTACCTTCTGGATCGTTCGAAATTACGGTAACTAAATACTGTTCGGCGGTTTCATATATCCGCCAGACTTCCTGGTGGTGTGCTTCGGGCAAGCGGGAAATCGTGCCGTGGGGATCGATCAGCACGCCCATAAAGAGTTGATGAAAGGCAGCACCGCTGCTTATTCTCATTGAGCGTGTCCAGAAAATGCCGAAGTCCCAATAGAGGCGCGCGACATCGTCCGCGATCCCGAGCGCTTTCATAAAAGCGAGATAGTGTCGCCGGTCGCGCGGAGCCTGCGGTCTCACCTCGTCGCGGGGAGTGGCGGGCAGGGCAGCCACGTCTATCCATTGCCGCAGCGATTGAGGTCCCGGTAAGGACAAAGATGGATCGATTTTCATTATTAGATTGCGAAGAGAATCCGCCTTGGCGGTGAGGTCGTAACCAGGCAGTTTCGCAGCGGCTTCGGCGACGGCTTTGTGATATAGCGTAAGAACTTCCGGCGCCGTGGCGCTGAGGTGAAGTTTCTCCCGTGCTGCATCTATGAAATCCGGACTGAAGACGCATATCTGGTCGCCGGGTTGCAGGTCCTTCGCCAGCCGTCTGGAAAACACTTGCAGGGCGTCAGGATCGTAGACTGCCAACTCCGAGGCGTCGAAAGCCCTGATCTGAACACCCTCGGACGTGCGAATGACCCGTGTCGGGTCTGCTCCCGCTGACTGCGGTCCCGTCAGGTCGATGGTGCCAACGCGCGGCGACGGCAGAACGGCATCCAGATCGGGAATGTCGATCGCATGGCCGCTGAGGGCTTTTTGAAAGCTCTCCTGTGCGATAAGCAGATTCCACTCGACGGGGGCAATACCATCTAGTTGCAGCAGGGCGTCTGCTCTTTGCAAAATTTGTTTCGCACGTGCGAGATGGCTGACGGCCAAGGCCTTCGGAGGCAGAGCAGAATGCGCGAGTAGCTGTAGGAAATGTTCGGGGTACGGGTCGATAAAAGTGATCTGTTCGAACGGTCGCTGTGCGCTGAGCGCACGTTCGAGTTCCTCGGCGGCTTCCTTGTTGTCAACGAGGATGATTTGCTTGCCGAGCTTCGATCTTGTATCCGCCAGGGCCCTGTCCTTCTCAATCCGCCACTCCGCAAAGGCACGGACGATGTCGCTGGAAAAGGCGACCAGGGATCTGCTCAATTGCTTTGAAAGTCTGGCAAGACAATCGTCGAACAAACGGGTGCCGGGATTCTGCGTGGCGGCTACGGAGCAGAGCTTGTCGTATGCAGCGAGAAAGCCTGAAAGTTGCGGATGGTTAATGCCTGCCGTTCCGAGCTTGAGAACAGCACTGATTTTTCCTCGAGGCGTCAGGTGGTCAAAGCGTGACCCCAGAGTCTGGAGTTCATGGCCGTGATAATTTTCGGCAAGGAAATTCTGGAAGTTCTGTGGTGGGCCGGGCAGCGCGATGAGGTTCTGCAGGGCAACAAGCGCCGCCGATATCGCCGAGGCGACGTCCTGGTCCCCGGCGTGGAGAAAGGCGCGCCTCAGTTTAAGACCGGAATCGACGAAATTTAGAAGATCAGCCCCGTAAACCTCCGCCGAGAGTTGGTCCAGATTGCCTGGCGCCACGGGCTCGGGGGCAAAGAGGTCCGGACCGGCGTTGAAAATCATACGCGAGCGTGCTGGGGGCTTCGAAGAAGGGGCCGCTCCGCGGCGCGTGTCGTACTCGTTCAGGACTTTCCACCTGAGCGTTTGCAGAACGAAAACTTCATCGGTTACGGCTAGAACGGGAGGGCAGGTCGGCCCGTATAACTCTTCAATGGTTCCGAGAAACTTTGAGATCGGAGACTGCCAATTTGCGTCGAGTGCATTCCTTGGGCGTCGAGTGAGATCAAGGAGAACGATGTCCGGTCTCCGACCGCCATGATCACGCTGCAGCCCTGCTCTACGAAGGTGTTCGATCGACAATGCGTCGGCATGTACTCCGAAGAGAAAGAAGGGGGTCTTGGCGGAATCGTTTGCCGCGTTTATGTATTCGTCGCATTCGTCGATCCACGTGTGGCGGCGCAGGCGGCGGAGGAAATGGTCCCCGTAGGCGTGTACGTCCGTCGGCTCGATGCCCGCCTGCGGCATAATCTCAAAGAGAGTCGGATAGAGCAGGCTTGGGTCGCGTTCCACCGCCTTCTGCCGACGCTTGCCTTTCTCCCCGGCAGCGAGATGGTTCAAGCTGTGCAGGGACATTATGTATCCAAAGGCCGGGTGACGAGGACCATCACTCAGCATCCGGTTCAACGGCGGCCGTGTGGCCTGTACAAGTTGTTTTCGGTCGACGAGAATGGTCCTCTGAGCGCCTCCGGTGTTGCGATTCCAAGGAAAGAAAAAGGTTACGAGGCCTTGCTGGTCGCAAGTCGCTATGCGTGCGAGTGCCGCCAGGGCGTGGAAGACGGCTATGCTTTCGAAGGCGCGCGGCCAGAGCAGGATGATTTCGCTCTTGCCCTCTGCCAGAACGCGGTCGAAAACGGCTAGTAACTCCTTTGACGGAGATCCCACTTCGGAACGGTGGGTGGGGTTGTTGCGGCGCCTGAGGCAAATGGAGGCAGCACTTTGCGGAGGCGATGCTTGAACGTCTGACATCGCCTCTATCCGCCCGCTGCCGCGCCGTTGGATTTCGGCCGTAGAGGTTTCAGCGATTCTGTGTAGGCAATTTCAGCGGCTTCTTCGTCGTTGTTCCCTGATACGAAGGCACAGCGCACTTGCTCTGAACATGGAAGGGGGAGTTGATTGAGTGCTTTTGTGGAAACGCTCACGGAACCAGAGACTCTGCGAAATCGTGCGTCGACCGCAGCGGTATTGAGAAGTCGGCAGAGCATCGCGATGGGGATTTTCTGCTGCCGCTGGAGGTCAGGAACAATGACGATCGTGTGGTTTTCACCAACGAATCCGCGCTCTCCGGGTACAGTCGATTTCCTGACAAGGGCCGCGATTATGCGGCGGGATTGTCGCTTGTTAGTGGTGCGTTGGAGAAGGATGGCATCTGACCGAACGATGGCGGTGCTGTCCTGTGTGATTTTGACGAAGCCGATGCTTTGGGACTCGGGCCCCCCATCGTACGGCTTGCAGAGAGCGCCAGGCTGGATGTTGTGTGCCCAAAAGAGCGGGACTTCGTTGGGTCGCGGCTTTTTGCCGGAGCGATAGCGGTGCTGCTCGCGGTTCCATACAAAGTATCCGGTCTTGGCAAGGTAACCGTAGTGCTGCAGCGTCTCCAATCCCGTGCGAAACAGTTCCTCTTTTGACCGGCCATCGGGCAAAGCCCACATCCGTGTGCTCGGTCGTTCGGGAAGTTCAAGGATACCCAGAAAACGATGAGGTTGCCCGATCATGACCAACGTGCAGGTCGGAGCAGCAGCGCGCTCCGGGAAGCGCTTTTTCCTGAGGACGAGCACACATACATCGTAGAGAACATCGAGAAATACGTCGCTGCGCTTATCGATGGGGTCGAGGCTCAGGACGTGCGATGTCTGCAGAATGCGCTTCCGGAGAGCCGCGAAATATGGCCCGCCAACAAAGGACATCGGGATAATGAGACAGATGACACCGCCGGGCTTCACCCAACGCAATGCCTGCTCAATGAACAAGGAATAGAGATTCACGTATCCATCCGTGACGACAGGTGCGAAGCGCTCCAGCAAGGCCTTCGAGGGGCGAAAGACCCGCCCATACGGCGGGTTTCCGATGATGGCGTCGTAAAGACCATCGGGGACGGGCAGCGTAAGCGTGTCCGCTTGCGTGATAGATATCTTCGGTCGCCGCCCTGCCGCGCGGATCTCTTTTCGCAGTAGGTCTGCCAGCAATGCTTTTGAGAGCTCCGCAAGGTCGGGTTCGATCTCGACGCCGGCTAGAGTGGACTCAATTGCCTGCAGGACGTTCTGGGGATTGCCGCCGGGTCGCCGGGCTTGTCGGGCAATGCGAGCGGCCAGGGGTACTAGAAACGCTGCTGCGCCAGAGGCCGGATCGAGAATTTTGTCTTTGCCCGGTTGAATGCCCGCGCTGGCAAGCGCCTCAATTAGGTATTTGGCAAGGTGAGGCGGAGTAAAATATGTGGCGAGCTTCCGGCGGCGCGCCGGAGGCATGAGAAGCGCATAGAGGCTTGAAATCCAGTAGTGCTTCTCGTCTTCGGGTAAACGGGCAAAGAACGCGCGCGTCTTGAGATCAAGCGCGTGCCCGTCAATGACGGTGCGGCAAGTTTCGAGGGGAGTACGCCGCAATTTCTTCAACGTCGCAGCTACCTGACGAAGTTCTCTGAGGCGACGGCTAATCGCTGGGTCAAGCGCTTCCCGTCGGTTCGATGTCTGGGCTGGAATCATGCTCGCTCTCCAGTGTGCACTGCCGCAAGGCATCTCAGTCGGGCCGATTGAGTTAGGCGGTATTGGCCAGCCTTGTTCGGTCCCCACGGCAAGTGAGCGAACCCTATTCGAAAACCGCTTGGCAAAGTTTAGCCCTTTCACGGAGCTTGCGAGCCAGGGTCGCTATCAGCGAGTGTGACAGCCCTTCGTCTGCAAGTTGCTTCTGAATTGCCTCGGTACGTTCAGGAATTTCGGCAGCCATTGATCTCACACGTTCAGTAAGGGCGTCATCCGGCATCCGGACCTCGCCCGCGAGCCTGCGCCAGTTTCGCTCAGAAATGTTCCGGAGCCTATATTCGCCGCCGAGTTTCATCGCGAGTTTGGCTTTGTTTGGGTCGATTGTACGGTACGGCAAAACGCTTGCGAGGTGGTATAGCGGGAACGAGTCGCACCGCACCTTCGGCACCGAGAAGGATTGCGTAGTTTTTTGCGTGGGCATCCGTTCCTGCGATCAGCCAATTGAAGGCAATCGCGTCCAGAAATGACTGGACATCTTTCCTCCGCATTGCTGGGGTTCTCTCTGAGCAGGTTGATAATTTGGACGATTCCGTGCCGTTCGTCGCCACGCGAGCTTCGTGTCGATGACCTTGTGGTTGGATTGAGTGTAGCGCGCGAGCGCTTATGTTTTGTCCCTATGATCGCGGCCACTTAAGATTGCGGCATCGCTATCCAAGCTTGCGGGCTACGTCCTCTGGGCGCAGGTTGACGTAACGTTTAAGCGCCGCCCAGGACTTGTGTCCCGAAACTGCCGCCAGATAAGTGACATCAAATCCTCGCTCGGCCAACCGCGACAGGCCTCGTGGCGAAGGTCATGAGAGCGCAGGTTCTTGATCTCAGCGCGCTGGCAGGCTGCGGCAAACGCGTGGGTAATTGATCCAGGTTTGGTCCACGAAAAAACGCGGCCGTCCAGTCGGCGGGGTAAAGCGCGCAGAACCTCCAGCGCGGAGCTGCTCAAAGGAACGGTATGGGGAACGGTTTTCGTTTCCTCGAGCCGCAGGGTCCTTTTGTCAAAATTCACGTCGTT
>Ga0187784_10003688_pt1 | contig 12377 bp, 10 predicted proteins | sample 1015_SJ02_MP15_2_FD_132964 | JGI IMG/M metagenome (GOLD analysis project Ga0187784, IMG submission 132964) | Tropical peat soil microbial communities from peatlands in Department of Meta, Colombia - 1015_SJ02_MP15_20_MG | ecosystem: Environmental > Terrestrial > Soil > Wetlands > Peat | place... | reverse complement strand
ATGGAATCGCTGCAAAAGACGGATCGGTCCAAGCTCAAGGAGTTCCCCGTGTTTTCCCCGAAGGAACGGGACCGACGCTGGGGTCTCATGCGCAGAATGATGGAAGAAAAAGGTGTCGATGCACTGATGGTGCTGCCCGGAGGCGACTTTGACTGCCCATCCGTCTATCTTTCCAATCATAACCACTTCCTGCTTTTATTTCCCCTCCAGGGAGAACCGGTTGCATTTTGGGACAAGGTTGACTGGCTTCCCGCCTTGCTCGAGGATGAAGCCTATGGGATAAAAGGTTGGATAAAGTGGCAGTACGCCCGCAGTAACGCGGAAGGGTGGATAAAAGTGCTGAGAGAGAGGGGTATGACCAACGCCCGCATCGGGACCGTCGCTCGCAGTCACTTTTCCGGCCGAGAACAACAAAAGATGGCCGATGGATTGACGAGATCCATCCAGAATGAGCTGAGCGGCGTAACGTTCGTCGACCTGTACGACCCGTACTTTGAGATATTCACTATTAAAGGCGAAGAGGAAATCGCGATGCTTCGCAAGGCCGCATTGGCCTCAGAGGTCGCGTGCGAGGAATATCTGAATGCTTGCCGGCCCGGGAACAACGTGGCGAACGTGCAGATAGCAGCCTTGAGTGCAGCGATCCCGAACGGGGTCCTCTTACGTTGTGATGTTGGATCCGGACCGGACGGAGGCAGAGGAGTCAATTGGCTTGGGGCCGGGCTAGCACCGCCGGTGCTGAAGAAGGGAGACCTCGTTTACTCCGAGCTCTTTGCCTGGGTGGGTCCGGTGCATGTCCAATCCCAGCTGTGCGTTTCTATTGGCGAGCCTTCAGGCCAGAAGAAGAAACTTGCCGCCCTGGCCCGAGAAGCATATGAAATCGGGGTGGAGACAATCCGCCCGGGAATTGCATTCGGTGAGGTCGCCAAGGCAATGAACCAGCCGAACATGAGGGGTGGCGCCTGGAAGTGGATGCCCAATGTTCATACTCTGAACCCGTTAGAGGCTGTTGACATTCACCCTGAGGGGATGTTGGGTCCCGCGGGGTTGACGCACTTGAAGGAGCGTATTGGAGATGTGGGCGAGGAGGTAATATCGGGGGCTGGAGGAAGATCGAGACGATGGGAGCTTGTGCTCCAAGAGGGATGGACCCTTGAGCTGGAGGCTCACTCATGTTTTGGTCCAACATACGTGCAGGTCGGCGGAACCGTCCTTGTTACCAAGCATGGCTGTGAGGAGCTAAATAAAATTCCGACCCGTATGATTGTTGTCCCGGCGTAAGGGAAGAAGAATCTGTGCTATAGTTGTGAGCGGTGTTGAAGGCAGGATAAAGTTTGCCAGAGGGAGCATCGCCTCAACGAAGTCCTGGAGGACATGGTCCGGGTCCGCGCAGAGGGCGCGCTTGACGACCTTGAGCACGTGAGGCTCCGAAACCCGGAAAGCCAGGGGACCTTCTTCCGGGCGCGCTCCTTGTCCCCTTTGGAAGTAACGAAAGACGACATCCTGGAGATCGACCTTGACAGAAACGTGGTGATGAACACCGGCGTAAGCCCTATGGAGAAGATTCATCCATGCATCTATCCTCAGGGCCCGTGCGGACGTGAATGCCGTCTTTCATGGGCTTCCATTGCCCCGTCATACTTTTTTCAGTCGTCGACAGGGTGAAATTGATGGCTTTGATGTTTTGATCACAAATTGCACGCATTGAAATTTACCCCGCCAGATGCGCACTCTCAAGTCGAGCTTCTAGAAAACCCTGTCTTTGCTTGCCCAAGCTGGAAACCATCGGTAGTACTCGGGCGGATGGGCCTTGTCAAGACCGCCGTACGTAGCCTTTGCCAGGCCTATGCCTTTCTTTGTCCGGTTGAGCACGGCCAGGCCTTTCCTCTCAAGCGAGAGGAGTAGATCGTCGAGAGATGGATCATCCACGTCGCAGGATTCCTTGATGTCCTCGCGGCTCATGAAAAGGCCCGGATTCACCCTGTAGTCTTCTGCGAGGAGGCTGAGAAGCTTCTCTTCAGTGAGATCTTTCTCTTTGGGCTGAGGGCCGGTCACAGGCACCGGCACTCCCAGGACTGGATGAATGGCGCGTCTCCCCATCCTGAAGTCTTCGGCCATCCTGCGCATTCCCGACCTGAAGATCACCAGCCGGCAAGCTTCCATGGTGCCGCCCCCCATGTTCTCAACCTTCGACTGGGCCAATATTTCGGTAAGGGGATAAAAAGATGTGACAGCGTCTCCGCCAATGGCCTGTATCGCTTCGAGGCTTGCCTCAACAGCGGCCTCGCAGCAAAAGACCTTGGACACGTTCGATTCCAGGGTGATGTCTGTCGTCCCCAGGTCCCAGAGATGCGCCGTATGGTAAGTGGCGAGGCGGGCCATATTCTTCTTGATGATGAGGTTAGCTATCTTGAACTGATTTTCGGGGATATCGATCGTGGGTCTTCCGAATTGAACCCTCCTCTCAGCGTGGGGCACGACGCTCCTGAGCGCCTCACCGATCCAGCCGGTTACCATAGCGCAGATGAGGGTGCGCTCGAAGTTGAGCCCGGCGGTCATCACGCGCCATCCTTCTCCTTCCTCGCCGACCCTGTTCCAAGCCGGAACGGCAACGTTGTGAAAATTGAGCACACCGTTTTGCAGGTTGCTGAAACCCATCACTTCGTTGATCTTTTCCACCGTAAAGCCCGGGACTCCTTTCTCAAGCACAAAGGCGGTCAGATGACGGTACTTCTTGACGTCCTCGAGTGCTTCGCTCGTGCGCGCGTAGACCATGTATCTGCTCGCCACGCCTGCCGAGACGATGAAACGCTTCTTTCCATTCAGAATGTAAAGGTCGCCCTCCTTCCTTGCGATGGTCTGGATGGAAGCCGCATCGGTCCCGACAAAGGGCTCCGTGATCACGATCGCACCTATTTCCCCTTTTGTGATGCGGGGAAGGAACTGTTGTTTCTGCTCCTCGGTCCCGTATTCAAGAAGCTGCCGCAAGCCTCCGAGCATGTTCGCCACAAATACTCTGCTCAGTCCGCCCAACCGGCCCATCTCTTCAACTGCAATGCACGCGCCCGTTGCGCCGAGTCCAAGGCCGCCGTACTCTTTCGGGATTGCCGCTCCCGAGTAACCCTTCTCGCCGATCTTACTGAAGATGTCGAAGGGGAACTCTCTCGACCATCGTGTTTCAACGCTCCGAGCAAGCACTTCCTTGACGAAGACGCTTACTTCATCGGCAAAACGCCTCTGCTCCTCAGTGAACCAGGGATAGAAATCCATGTCTTCCTCCTCCTATCTGCCAAAATCCGCGAACGGGCTCATGTCCGTTCCGTCCGTCAAGTGCCAGTTCCCCTGTCCTTGTGTTCGCAATCTCTTTGGCAAAATATGAGTTCGCGAGGAGCAGGTCGAGCGCCGTCGCTTTCAGGCCTTGCGAAACTTATCTTTCAACTCCCTCTTCAGAATCTTGCCCTGTGGATTCTTGGGCAGAGCATCGACAAACTCGACGGATCTAGGAGCTTTGTACCCGGCAACGTGCTGTTTACAGAAAGCGATTATTTCGTCCGCGCTGCATTCTACGTTTTCTTTCAGCACCACGAGGGCGTGAACTCGTTCGACCCACTTTTCGTCAGGGACACCGATAACCGCGCATTCCAGAACGGATTGGTGACGATAGAGAACCTCTTCAACTTCCCGGGGATAAACATTCTCTCCGCCCGTGATGATCATATCCTTTTTCCTGTCCACCAAGTAAATAAGACCCTTCTCATCGTAGTAGCCCATGTCGCCGGTACAGACCCAGCCGTCCATGACGGTCCTGGCGGTCTCCTCCGAAATTCGCCAGTACCCCTTCATAACGGACTTGCTTTTCACCATGATCTCACCCACAATATCGGAAGGCAGCTCATTGAAGGCGTCGTCCACTATCTTTACGTGGACTCCGGGCAAGGGCTGCCCGCAGGAGAAAAGCACCTTTTGTTCCTCGGGAGATTTGCAGTTCAGGGAATGAAACGATTTGGCGAGGAATGTTATGTCCGGCCCTGTCTCCGTCTGGCCGTAAGCCTGGACAAAGACGTGCCCGAATCTTTCAATCCCTTTCGTCAGCAATTCGACGGGCATCGGGGAGGCTCCGTAGAGTATCCGCTTCACGCTTCTCAGATCGTACGACTCGACGTTGGGCAAGCTCAGCATGCCGACGAGGTGGGTGGGCACGATGTGGATATCCGTTGCCCTTTCATCCTGCAGCGTTCTTAGTGTTGCCGTCGGGTCGTAGGACCGCTGGGTCATGATGACGTTGCTTGCCGCAACTGGGAAGAAGGCCCAGGCGTGCGACCATCCTCCGATATGGAAAAAGGGCATAATCATCACGTGCTTGTCTTCGGGCTGCAGGCCGAGGAGAAGCGCCTTCGTCCTTTCGTTCTCCATCTTGCTCCGGTGGCTATAGACTGCGCCTCTTGGAACGCCCGTGGTTCCGCTTGTATAGAAGATAACGAAGGGGTCCTCTTCTCGGACGGAGATCTCCGGTTCGACGGGGGGATGGGCGGCGAGCAGCTCTTCATAAGGGAGCATCCCATCGGCCTCCTCCCCGAGCGAGACGTAACGGCTAACACCTGGCAGGCGCGGCCGGAGCCGGTCTATGATCGGCACTAGGCCCCGACCGACGAAGAGCGTTTTTACTTCCGAGTAGTTTATGACGTAAAGGAGTTCTTCTTCCCTCAGCCTTGGGTTAAAGGGCGACGCGATAAACCCGCCTTTCATGGCGGCCCCGACGATATCGGTGCATTCGAGGCAATTCCAGGAGAGAATGCCGATTCCGTCGCCCTTCACGAGTCCCATTGATCGAAGCGCGTTGATAAGACTGTTCACACGTCGATTGAACTGTGAGAAGGTAATTCGTCGCTCTCCGCAAATGAACGCTTCTCTATCCGAATGAAGGAGAGCATTTCTGTATATCATGTCGGCCCAGGTTCCTATCTCATACCGGTGTAGCTCCTTGAGGGTAAAAGCAGTCATATGTCGCTCTCCTCGGTGTTCTCGATTCATCCTCCAATGGCCGTCGCCACCCTTCAGCCACCCGCCATAAGGATGATCTCCATGCGTACTGTATCGCCTTCTTTCACCCGTCTATCCAGCCCTTCCTTTATCTGGTAGATGGGCATATCGTTAAGCCGTATCTCCCAGATATCCGGATCATCTCTGTAATTCCCGGTTTCCGGATCGATCACCTGGGGCGCAGCTACCCTCAGTACGTCGCGCAGCGTAGCACCCTCTTGGACCTCTATTACCGGAGGTATCTCAGCTACTACGACGTTTGACGTGACGTAGATCTTCATCTGCCCTCTTTCCGAAGCCACAAGCGAAGCTCCCGCATTTTACGACACCTTTTCAATGTCCTGGCTCTCTCATAATCCGTAGATCCCTGTCATTCTCCGAGCAGTCAACTTTAGCAATCAGCGGTGGTCTTCAGTCTATGACATCAGGAATAATGAATGAGGATTTCCAACCGGATAACATCGCCGTTCCGTATCCGGGTGTTCAGACCCTCCTTCAGTTGATACAGGGGCACCTCATTCAAGCGGATGTCCCAAAAATCAGGGTCATCAATATACTCTCCCGTCTTCTCATCAACTACCTGAGGAACTGCCTTCATGAGGGCATCCCGCATGCACGCTCCCTCCTTCAGACCGATCGTCGAGGGTATTTCAGCCAATTCTATGCTCGACCTAACCCTTACCTCCACTAATGTTTCCTCCTGTCTCACTCCTTTCGGGGCCGCCTTTTCTATCCACCCCCCGGTGGAATTAGCCAGAGGGTGACCTCGTCGCCTTGATGCAGGGGAATATCGAAGTCCCCTGGAAAGCTGTAGCGCGCCGTACCGTTGACTTGCACCTCACACATATCGTCGATAGCCACCACCTTGCCCTGTCTCCCAATCGCGACCAGCGACTCTAGGTCGCTGCCCCTGGAAAGCTCAACAAGAGCCGTGCCCAGCGTTGCCCCTGATTCTAGCTCCAAGTCGTCTTCTGACGGGGCTTTTTCCGGAATTAGGAGATTGGTTCTCACCTTAATTTTCAAATGACACCCCTGCTCGTGACTCTAATTCTCCAACGGGATTACAGGGCCTTAAGCTTGTTCCGGAGATTATTCGTAAACTCCTTTTCCATGTCCTTTGCCTTGCTCTTCATCATTCGGTCCCCGAACATAGCGAGCTTGCCTACAATTGCCACCTCGGATTTGTAACTCACTTCCACCTCACCATCGATTGCATCCTTAAGGTCAACCGTTGTCGTTTGTTTCATGTGGCCCAATTTTGTCACGTCCTCCCCCTCGCCTTCTAACTCGAGGTGGGTGGGGACCTCTATCCTTGTAAGGCGGTTCCGAAAAGAGAGTTTTACCTTCAGCGGCCCCAACTTCTGGGTTATCACCGCATCGTATGTCTTATCGTCGATCCTCTCGACCTTCTCTACGCCTGGCAGACAGGACCCCAAGGTCTCGGGCTCAAGGAGTAGATCCCACAGCTTTTGTATTGGCGCTTTTACGGTGAACTTTCCTTCAATTATCATTGCATTCTCCTTTCTTATTCCATTTGGTTTCGTCAAAGACTCCCACGCACAATGGTGGCTCCCTTTCTATTACGATTATCTCATCCCAAACGAGCCCACTCTCCTGCCAACTACGCCTGATATAGCGGGGCGCAGGAGTTGTGAACTCGAGGAGACGCCTTGTGGAACACTCCCAAGATTGGATCATCCCATCGCACGTCTCTCTGAGGGGCCAATTGCGAAAAACAGCGATAAACATGTACGGCATTCTGCAAATGGTACAATGGCTTCATTATGCATCGCACCCACGGTGGTTATTGCTCTCGCGCATTATCTCTATTCCCAGAATGCTTCAGAATTTGTTTCACTCCGGGCTGCCGGGTCGATCTTATACGCTGCATGATCCTCGCTGTCAGAGAGCGCCCGGCTCTCTTTACTAGTCGTCTGAATCCCAGGCTTTTCCTTGCAAGCCAATCTCATCAGCCGGAGGACTTGCAGTTTCTCTAGCCTTTCAGGGACGCTGCAGTCCTTACATCTCCCATTCATTCTGTGGCCTCCATGATGCCTGTCCACGGCGGCCTACGCGGGCGGGACCTTCTCTACCAGTGCTTCTACCTTTTTCCTTCCTTCTTTTCCTTCAGCGCCCGCCAAACTTTCTCGGGAGTCGCCGGCATATTCTTTATCATCACGCCTGTCGCATCATAGACGGCGCTCACAACTGCCGGGCCTCCGGTGCAGCTCGTAGCTTCACTGGCCTCCTTTACGCCGTAGGGTCCAAAGGGATCGTGGGTAATGACGTGAGCAAATTTGGGAAACGGTGCTTCATATGCGCGCGGCATCTTATAATCGACGAAGTTGGGATTCAATGTCGAGCCTTTATCCATTTCGAATTCTACATAAAGACCCGGGGCGATACCCTGGTGGAGGGACCCGCCGATGTTTTGGGTTTCGACGGTATTCGGGTTCAGGGGGAATCCGCAGTCATCGGCCATCGAACTCTTTTCGGTGCACTTCACTACTCCCGTTTCCAGGTCCACCTCAACTTCGTTAATCTGGGCGGCAAAGCCGTAGTTCGTCCCGACATCGCCAACGCCCGTCTCGAAAGCTTTAGGAGAAAAGCCCTGGGTGCCTTTCCTCGAAACACCCCTTCCGACGATGATATTACCTATGGATGCGTAACAGGCAATCCTCACCGCCTGCAGCCACGGCATGAACTTGCTCTTGTCGGTCTTCATGATGACTTTCCTGTCTTTTATGTCGAGTTCTTCCGGGAACAGCCCCATCTCTTTTGCCGCTGCTTCCAGAATCTGCTTCTTTGCATCTTCTGCGGCTCTCGCGGTGGCTTCTCCGGCATAAATGGTCACCCTGCTTCCGTAGGAGCCGGGGTCAGGGTAGCTGTAGGATGTGTCAACTCTCTTTATTTCGACGTCGCTCATATGGATTCCCAGCACTTCAGCCGCGATCATGCACATAGTCGTATCAGATCCCATTCCGACATCCGTAGCGCCCGTCTGGACGTTGACGCTGCCGTCCTCGTTAATCCGGACAAGCGCGGAACAGGAGTTATGGCCGGTGAGCCGTGCACCGCTCAGGTAGCCGGTACAGGAGACACCAGCGCCCTTTGCCATGTGCCCATCGACTTTCTTCGTATTCTTATGGTAGTCGTCCCAGCCGAACAGATCCCGGCTTTGCGTGAGACACTCTTTCACGCCGCATGAAGCCACGCGCAGCTCGTTGATCGTGTAGTAAGTCTCTCCGGCCTTGATGTCGTCGAGGCAGTTCTTCAGCCTTATTTCGACCGGATCGATCCCCAGCTCCCTGGCCATCATATCGAGCAGGCAATCAATTGCATATCTCGTGTGGTACATGCCGTGCCCTCTCATGGCAGCAGACATGGGGTTGTTCGTGTAGATGTTCCAGCTGTCAGTCCTGAAGTTGTCAAACTTGTAGGGCAATGTGACAAAACCGTTTGTGAGGTACATGCTGACCGGGCTCATTCTCGCATAGGCACCCCCGTCGGCGACTACGTTCGTGTAAATACCCTTGATGATGCCGTCTCTTGTCAGACCTATCTTCGTCCTCATCCACATAGGATGGCGCCTCAGGCACGTGGTCAGCTCTTCCCACTGGGTATAGACGATCTTGACCGGCCTGCCGGTTTTCTTTGCCAGCAGAATGGCCGCGAAATCAAGAGCGTGGCCGTCATTCTTTGTCCCACCGAAGTCGCAGCCGATGACTGGCGTTATTACGCGAACTTTGCTTAATGGAAGGTTAAATGCCCTTCCAAATATCCGCCAGAGCATGTAAGGGCTCCCTTTTGAGCCGAGATAATGAAGGGTGTCGTGTTCCCACCAGGCAAGCGCTGACGGCGGTTCGATATATCCTTTTGCCATCCTTGGCGTCTGGAACAGTTCTTCCTTCACCAGGTATGATTCGTCAAACGCTTTGTCTACATTGCCGAAATCCCAGTGATACTCGACAAGGATATTTCTTGGCTTGTTCTCATGGACAAGCGGGGCCCCTTCCTCCATCGCCTCGAAAGGATCGAACACTCCTGGCAACTCCTCGTATTCAATATCAATCAGGTCGCAGGCCTCTTCGGCAATGTCTTTGTCGATCGCCGCAACCGCAGCAACTCCTTCATAAAGATACCTAACCTTATCTACCGCAAGAGGCGTCTCGTCGCGGGTATGGCCCTGCCAACCCCATTTGAAGCCACCGAAATCTTCACCGACCACGACGCCTCTCACGCCCGGCAGCTTCTCCGCCTTGCTCGTGTCGATGCTGAGTATCCTCGCGTGGGCATAAGGAGCTCTCTTTATTTTGCCCCATAACATTCCTGGCATCTCGTAATCGGCCGCATATTTGGCCCGTCCCTGTACTTTCAATCTGGCGTCGACCCTCGGCACTCTTTTTCCTAGGATGGTGTACTTATTTTCGTGCGTTTCCATAGAAACACCTCCTTACCGTTTTTCCTGGAGAACGTCTGCGGCCATTTCTATGGCTTCAACATACTTGACATAGCCGCTATCCGCACAAAGGTTGCCCTGAATAGCCTTTTTGATATCGTCCCTCGTGGGTTTTGGATTCCTGAGGAGAAGCGCCCGTGCCGACATAACCATTCCTGAGGTACAGAAACCACATTCAATCGCGCCGTGGTTAACCATTGCCTCCTGGACCGGGTGCAGTTTCTCTCCGTCCGCAACGCCTTCTATCGTTACCACATCCCGGCCGTTTAGCTGGATTGCAAGAATTGAGCAGGCCCTTACCGCCTTGCCATCCAGATTGACGGTGCAAGCGCCGCACGCGCTGACCTCGCAGCCCGTCCTGGTGCCGGTAAGTTTGAGCTCGTCCCGCAAGACATCTAGCAACAACATCTTCGGGTTTATCTTGAGTTCAACTTCTCTTCCGTTGACCTTGAACTTGAGATCCTTCAGTCTATCGTTCATGCGGATTACCTCCCTGGCTTATTTCGCCTGCTTCGCTCTCGCCAATGCCTTCGCGGTGACCCTCTTCAGAAATACCCGCGCCATGTCTCTTCGGTACTCCTCGGACCCGTGCGTGTCGGATGGCGGCGTGACCTCCTGAGATGCCAATTTGCCGGCCTCCTCAAGTAGCTCTTCGTTAATGACCTTCCCGATGAGCATCTTCTCCGAGTTGCGAGCCCTGAAAGGAACCGATGCAACATTGGTCAGCGCTATTCGTGCGTCTTCACAGATTCCGGTTGAGGTGTTGACCCTGACGAACGCCGCAGCCCCCACAATACCCATATCCCCTTTCTGGACCATGAGTTTGTCATGAGCCACCCCCGAATGAGCCGGCATTGGGGGGACCTGAACTTCGCAGAGTATTTCGTCGTCTCTCAAGTCAACTTCCAGCAAATCCTTGTAGAAATCCTCGGCATCGACAACTCTCTCGCCTTTCTTACCCATCAGCTTATATTTGGCATCGAGGGCAATGAAGACTGCCGGGGGATCTGCGGCCGGATCGCCATGGCAGACATTTCCCCCGATCGTACCGTAATTCCTGGTCTGCACGACGGCGAGGTTATCCTCCATCTCCGCGAATACCGGATACTCTTTCTTCACGACCGGCGAATCTTCCAGCTGAGTATGGGTCGTCAGGGCGCCGATACGAAGACCTTCCTTCTTGCCGTAGTTCAGATAATCAAGCTCGGGGATGCCCTTGATGTCCACAATGTGCTCGGGAGTGAACATATTTTGCTTCATCAGTACAAGCAGCGATTGACCCCCGCAAATTACCTTTCCCTCACCATTCAGTTCCGCAAGTAAAGCAACAGCTTCCTTCACTGTCTTTGGACCGTAGTAGTTAAAACTCTTCATAGCCGCCTCCTATTGCTAAGTTATTGAACCTTGGCAAATTTTCTCGGTTATGTGACGGGAAGGCGTTGCAATGCCGGTGCGTCATGCAACCCTTTATTATTGCCGACTAGCGAACGCCTCTCCTCATGTCTTTTGTTGACTTTATATACCGTTCAGTAATTAAATTCATTACTGAACGGTATATAAAAATACTTTATACTTATTTCGGTGTCTCGTGTCAAAGGTTTTTTTCTTATGCTATTCGGCAAAGTCCATGTACTTTTTGACATTGGGCAGTTGAGAGTATATAAGTAAAGTATTTCCGAAAGGCTCTGCCAAGTCCGTTACGGGTGCGATTAGCAGACACATTATAGGGAGAAGTGGGGTAAACGGGGGTCAATGGCCATGGCAACTAAAGACAAGACAAAGGACAAAACGAAACGGCGAAAGAGGAAAGTAGATTCAGATAGAACCATGACAAGCCTCCTCGATGCTGCAACAAAGCTCTTTCTGGAAAAAGGATTCGAGGCGACATCGATAGGAGATATTTGTTCGGCCGCAAAATTGACTAAACCAACCGCTTACTATTACTTCGAAAGTAAGAATCATTTGCTCTTTTCTGTTCACATTCGAGGGCTCGAGAAGAACCTTAAGCCTTACATGGAGATGGTTAAGGCCATACCTGAGCCGGAGGCCCGTTGCAGGACAATGATCAGAGAATACACTAGGGTAATCTGTTCTGAGCGGGCGCTCCGCTTCCTCCTTCACGGCACGTTAACCATTAAGGACAAATTCTCCAAGGAGATCAGACAAGCGTGGAAGGAGCATTACCATTTGCTCCGCGATACAATCGCTGAAATCCAATCAAAAGGCGTTTTCGTGGACGATGTGAGCCCGTCCTTTGCAGCCCTGCTTATTCTTGGCATGATAACATGGATAACCTTTTGGTATGATTTCGGAAAGACAGGTTCAGGCAGGAGCTCCGCGCTATCAGGGGCCTTCGGTAACCATGAAGCAGACAAGATCGACGAGCTAGCCGATTTGGTTGAAAGGTTAGTTTTCCACGGCCTGTCCAGGCATGGCTAAAAACGCTTCCTGACCTCAACCCCATCGAGCGGATATGACTGCTCATGAAAGGCCGACCACTTCACGAGCACCCACTTCCGCATGAAAGGCGCCCTCATCGAGAGGGCCGATCGTGCTCTCTGCGAGCCGACAACCCAGAAAAAGTTGCTTCCGCGGCGCTGCAATCGGGAATGAATTATGAAGAACGCTCTCGCATTACCCTCTTTCCTCGGCATTGATCTTTTCAGCTATAATCCTGCGGAGCTCCTTCTTGTCAATCTTGCCCACGTTCGTCATCGGAAAGGCGTCGACTATCTCAAGCCGCTCGGGGAGCTTAAAGACGGTGATGTTCCTCTCTTCTTTGAGGAAGGTCTGAAGCCCCTGGAGCGTGAGGGTCTTTCCCGGTCTGGGGAGGACGAAGGCGCAAGCCTTTTCACCGAGCACCCGGTCGGGCATGGCT
>Ga0187784_10003687_pt1 | contig 12380 bp, 14 predicted proteins | sample 1015_SJ02_MP15_2_FD_132964 | JGI IMG/M metagenome (GOLD analysis project Ga0187784, IMG submission 132964) | Tropical peat soil microbial communities from peatlands in Department of Meta, Colombia - 1015_SJ02_MP15_20_MG | ecosystem: Environmental > Terrestrial > Soil > Wetlands > Peat | place... | reverse complement strand
GCACCAGCGGATCGAGATTGCCCTGAATGGGCCGCAGCGGCTGAACGTGCTCGCGGACAAAGCCGAGGTCGGTCATCCAGTCTATGCCGATAGCATTAACCGCGACAGCGTCGAGGAAATGCCGTAACCCCGATGCGGCTCCGCGTGGAAAGCCGATGATCTTTGCCTCCGGAATCTCTTTGCGCACTTTTTCGACGATACGCGCGCAAGCGTTGATGCACCAACTCTCGAATTCGCCGGCGGGTAAAATTCCCGCCCACGTGTCGAAAATTTGCACGGCATCGACACCGGCTTTGAATTGCCGGATCAGATAGCTTGCCGAAGCCTCGACGAGCATATCGATCAGTGCGGCAAACGCGTCGGGAAAGCGATAGGCAAAAAGCCTCGCCGGAACCTGGTCCGTTGTTCCCGAACCGGCAATCATATAGGTCGCGACCGTCCAAGGCGCTCCGCAAAATCCAATAAGAGCCACCTCTGGAGATAATGCACTCCGCACGCGCGCAATTGTCTCATAGATAGGCTCAAGACATTGCTGATCGATTTCCCGCCGCAAACGCGTAAGCGCGCCGGGATCCTCGATCGCATCAAGCCACGGTCCCTCGCCCGCTTCGAAACTAACATGCTGACCAAGCGCGTGCGGTACGACCAAAATATCGGAAAAAAGAATCGCAGCATCGAATCCGAAGCGGCGGATCGGTTGCAGCGTAACTTCGGTGGCAAGCTCTGCATTCAAACACAGTTCAAGAAAGCTTCCCGTCTTGCGCCGGAGCTCGCGATATTCCGGCAAATATCTTCCCGCTTGCCGCATCAGCCAGATTGGCGGAACTTTTTCGCGATGACCCGCAAGGACGCGAAGCAGCGGCTTGAGCATCGATGTATTCGTCATAGACCAGTCCTTAAACTAATTAAATCTATAAGACTCTGTTGTAGTTTTTTGGCGCGTGGATTGTGCTCATGCATGGCTACGCACACTTCATCCTTGTGCTGTCCACCTATTCCCCTGAATGTTTTAAGACCGCGTCTTTACGGGAAGAAAAAGCCTATAGCTTATGTTTCGGTGTTGCGGCTCTTCTACTTGTCCTCTGGCTGTCCACATATCCCCGTTGCCGTCTGCCTATGCTCATTTTCGCCTGCGATCGGCGGCAATGTGGATGAGTGGCAAGCGCAAAGGCCAAAGGTTCTTGCACCTGGGCCTAAGGCGTGGCCTTCTCCCCATTCATCAACAGGTTATACCGACCGATGACGCCAGCCGCCGGCCAATTCAATCTGCACTTAGTCTCGGATTCGACCGGCGAGACTTTGATCACTGTCTCTCGCGCCGCTGCCGCGCAATACGCCAAGCTGCTCCCGGTCGAGCATGTGCATCCTCTAGTGCGCAACCAGAAGCAGCTTGATCGGGTCTTGTCCGAGATCGAAAAGTCGCCGGGAATTGTGCTCTACACGCTGTTGCAAGAGAATTTAGCGACTAAGCTAGAAGAGAAATGCCGCGCGCTCGGCTTGCCGTGCCTGTCAATCCTCGGTCCGGTTTTGCACCTGTTCCAGGCTTATCTGGGCGCCGAATCAACGCATAAGGTCGGCGCTCAGCATACGCTGAATGCCGATTATTTCCGCCGCATCGACGCCCTCAATTACACGATGATGCATGACGACGGGCAGCACGCCGACGACCTCGAAGAGGCCGACGTTTTGCTGATCGGCGTATCGCGGACCTCGAAAACGCCGACGTCGATTTATCTCGCCAACCGCGGGGTAAGGACGGCCAATGTACCGCTGGTGCCAGGTATTCCGCTGCCGCCTGGCATCGAGGCTCTCAAGCGACCCTTGGTCGTCGGTCTCTACGCAGCACCGGAACGCATTGTGCAAATCCGGCAGAACCGTTTGCTCGGGCTCAAGGTCCATCGCGATGGCGACAAATACATCGACCAGCAAGCCGTGGCCGAGGAAGTGGCCGCCTCGCGCCGATTGTGCGCCAAGCATAATTGGCCGTCGATCGATGTGACCCGGCGCTCCATCGAGGAAACCGCGGCAGCCGTGCTTGCGTTTTTGGCCGATCGGCGCCGACACCTAACGTCGTAAGCGATGCCTCTGTGGCTTTCCGCACAACCGCTCGTGCTGGCGTCACGCAGCGCCACGCGCCGGACATTGCTAGAAGCTGCCGGCATCCCCCTCGTTGTACACGCACCCGATATCGACGAACGGCGCTTGGAAGCGGAGGCTCCATCAATGCCGGCGGCCCACATTGCGGCGTTTCTGGCGCGCGCCAAGGCTTTGCTGGTCACGAAGTTGTATCCGGGGCACCTCGTGCTCGGCGCGGATCAGACTTTGACGCTTGATGGCAAACGGTTTGCAAAGCCGGCCAACCGCAGCGCCGCTCGGGCCCAACTGCTCGGTTTTGCCGGCCGCACGCACGAGCTTCACTCGGCCGTCGCGCTGGTGCGGGACGCCTCCACGCTGTTCCAACATGCCGATACCGCGCGACTGACCATGCGCGCGTTTTCCGACCGGTTTCTCGATCACTATTTCGACCTCGTCGGCACCGCGGCGAGCGCAAGCGTCGGCGCCTACCAGCTCGAAGGGCCGGGCATCCAACTTTTCGAGCGGATTGAAGGCGACTACTTCACCATTCTCGGATTGCCGCTGCTGCCGGTGCTCGATTTTCTGCGCCGTTACAATTGTCTTATGGCATGAGCGACGAGCTGCCCTTTGTTCTCTGCCTCACCGGTTCGCTCGGCATGGGCAAATCGCGGACCGCGCAATTTTTCGCGGAAGCGGGCGTCCCGGTTCATGATGCCGATGCGGTTGTTCACGAGCTCTATGAAGGCGAAGCGGTGCCGGCCATTGCCAAGACCTTTCCCGGCGCGGTGGCGAACGGGAAAGTCGACCGGACCAAACTCGCGGCCATAGTCGTTGGCGACAATGCCGCGTTGGCGCGGCTTGAGGCCATCGTTCACCCGCTGGTCGCCGCGCGAAGGGAGAAGTTTTTGGCAGACGCGCGGTCGAACAAGGCGAACGTGGTCTTGCTCGACGTGCCGCTTCTATTCGAGACCCGCGGCGAGCGATGTTGCGATGCTGTCGTCGTCGTGTCGGCGCCGCCCGACCTGCAACGCCGTCGCGCCTTGGAACGACCCGGGATGACGGAGGAAAAATTTTCTGCCTTGCTTGCCAAGCAGCTGCCCGATGCGGAAAAACGCAAGCGCGCCGACTTTATCGTGGATAGTTCGCAATCGTTCGATCACGCCCGCGCCCAGGTGCGCGACATTTTGCGCCTAGTCGCTAGAATGCCAAAACGCGCCGATGATTCGTGAAGGCTGCGCTGGTGTCCCGATTCCGAAGTTCGCATGATTATACGGCGCCCTGGTTTGCGAACTTCGGAATCAAACGGACACTAGCATCGTATTGATCTAGTGTGGCTTTGGTTCAGAAGTCCGCATGACGAGTGTGCGGCAAAAATGATGCAGGCTTCTGAACCGCCACATTGGCGGACGTTTGGAAATTCATGCGCGAAATCGTACTTGATACGGAAACGACTGGGCTCGACCCGCTTGACGGCCACCGGCTGGTCGAAATCGGCTGCATCGAGCTGATCAACGGCATACCGTCCGGCCAAACGTTCCATTGCTATTTCAACCCGGAACGCGGTATGCCCACCGAAGCGTTCGCGGTTCACGGATTGAGCGAGGACTTTCTCAAGGATAAGCTCTTTTTTGCCGAAGCCGCGGAGGATCTGGTCGCCTTTCTTGGCGACGCGCCGCTTGTCATCCACAATGCCGCCTTCGACCTCGCCTTTTTAAACGCCGAACTCGAGCGCGCAGGAAGGCCACCGATCGCGCGCGAACGAATGGTCGATACTTTGCTGATCGCGCGCCGCAAGCATCCCGGTGGGTCAAACCGGCTCGATGATCTCTGCCTGCGCTACCGCATCGACAATTCCCGCCGTACCAAGCACGGGGCTTTGCTCGACGCTGAACTGCTCGCCGAGGTTTATGTCGAGCTGATAGGGACGCGCCAGGCCCAGCTCGTTTTGGCGCAAGCCTCCATTTCGGGCCTGATCGCCGGCGAGCCTATTATTGTGCGGGAGCGGCCAATACCGCTCGTGCCGGCTTTGACCGCCGAGGAACGCGCGGCCCATCGCGCATTCCTTGCCGATCTCGGCGAGAACGCGATTTGGCTCGACTACGTCAGTTTGGGTTGATCGGCTGCGACGCCGGCGCCGCGGCGGCAAGCCGCTGACGGTAAAGACCGACGAAATCGACCGGGTCGAGAAGGAGCGGCGGGAAGCCGCCGTTTCGCACTGCTGTGGCGACGATCTCCCGCGCGAACGGAAACAACAGGCGCGGACACTCGATCAACACGATCGGCTGCATGCTCTCGGCCGGTACGTTTTGAATTCGGAAAAGGCCGCCAAAAACCAGCTCGAAGCTGAACAGCATCATCGCGGGCTGCCCGGGCAATTCCGCCTTACCCTCAAGGCGTAGAGTCACTTCGAAATCGGTGCCGCTCATCGGCGCGGCATCGACGTTGACTTGAATGTTGATGCTCGGCTGCTGGCCAGTCGGCGCCATCGAGCGCGGCGCATTCGGATTTTCAAAAGAAAAATCCTTGACGTATTGGGCAAGCACGCCGATGTGGGGTATAGCCTGTGGTTGAGGACCGCCGTTTGTGGCCGACATACTCGTCTCCCGCGCAGGCTTAAGGTCTGGCTAACACAGCAAACTGGGGCGGACAATGGCGGGGGCTTTCCCCTGCAATTGCGGTGGCATTGGGCCTCCCGGGCGTGATCATGTCATCTCCGTGGCGACTGCTCCGGCGGTGGAGTAACTAAAGGTGATTGACGCCATTTGCTTCCGATGTTGGCGCGGAAGCCGCGATCGTCTAAGCTTCACCGCCGGCACGCCGATCGGACGTTGAGCTACTGGATGGTTCCCCTCGCGTGCCTACATAGACTGGGAACCCGGTGCCCCGCGGATTTGCTACTTGAAATCGCCTTCGGGGCTCGCCGTGCCGTCTTGAGACGCCGAGAGAATTGAGACGTGTTCGATATCTATACCATCATCTTCCTAGCGCTCGCGGTGTTTATTTTTTTGCGCCTTCGTAGCGTCTTGGGCCAGCGCACCGGCCGCGAGCGCCCGCCCTATGACCCCTATTCGGCGCGCGACGCGGTGCGCAGCCCGGCGAGCGATAAGGTGGTGTCTCTGCCGCCCCGCCCGACAGAGCCGGCGCCCCCCGCACGATCGATCGAGGCTCCTCCCGCTGCACCAGACCGCTGGAAAGGCGTGGCCGAAAGCGGATCCAGCGTAGCTGCCGGACTCGACGCTATCGTCGCTGCCGACCCGAATTTCGACGTCCAGCATTTCATTAGCGGCGCGCGTACAGCCTACGAGATGGTCGTCTCCGCCTTTGCCGAAGGTGATCGCCGTCAATTGCGCAGCCTGCTCTCGCGGGAGGTCTATGACGGTTTCGACGCCGCGATCAGCGAGCGCGAGCGACGCGGCGAAACCGCGGAAACACGTTTCGTTTCGATCGACGGCGCCACAGTGACCGGCGCCGAATTGCGCGCCCGTACCGCCCAAGTCACGATGCGCTTTGTCTCCAAGCTCATCTCCGCGACGCGCGACCGGTCCGGCGCGGTGATCGAAGGCAATGCCGACAAGGTCACCGATGTCACCGATGTCTGGACGTTTGCGCGCGACGTTTCCTCCCGCGATCCCAACTGGAAGGTTGTCGCTACCGAAGCCGGACAGTGAGGGCGATGGCCGTTTCCCGCTTCGCGCTGGTCGTCACCGCTGCAATGGCTTTTGCCGGACTGGCGACGGCCGGTCGTGGCGCCGAGCGTGAGCCGATTAAATTTCCCAATACCCAATATGAGCCGGTGAGTTGGGCGAGTCTCGACGGCTGGGTCAACGACGATCATGCTACCGCCTTTGCGGCCTTTCTCGAAAGCTGCCGTGCGCTCAAGACATCGGGACGCAATGACGGAGCGCTCGCCGTGGCGCTGAAACTCGTTTGTGTTCGAGGTTTTGCCGCCGTTCCGCTCGAGGAGGACGGCGCGCGAAAGTTCTTCGAGGACAATTTCCGGCCGCTGCGCATCAACAAGCTCGGCGAGACCGATGGGTTCTTGACCGGATATTACGAACCGATCATCGACGGTTCGCGGGTGCCTACGGGGGAATTCCAGGCGCCGCTCTACCGGCGACCGCCCAATCTCGTCGTCTCCGGGCGGCTCAAGCTCGGCGATGTATTCCCGAGCAAGGGCGTCAAGGTAGGCCGCCGCGTCGGCCGCCGGAAAATAGTGCCCTATTATGATCGCGGCGAGATCGAGGACGGGGCGTTGGACGGCTGGCACTTGGAAATTTGCTGGCTGCGCACCGAACTCGATGTTCTATTCGCGCAAATCCAGGGATCGGCGCGCATCAAACTTGAGGACGGCGCGATTTTACGGGTCAATTACGACTCGCATAACGGCTGGCCTTATACCGCGGTCGGCCGCGTCCTGATCGATCGCAAGATTTTCTCGAAAGACGAAGTTTCGATGCAGCGCATTCGCGACTGGATGGAGGCCAACCCCGATCAAGCCAAGGACGTGCGGCGCGAGAACAAAGGTTATGTGTTCTTTCGCATAACCGATTTGTCGAATGAGGACGAACCCGTCGGCGGCGAGGGCGTGCCCCTGATGCCCGGCCGCTCCATCGCCGTTGATCGGTCGCTGCACGTCTATGGCACTCCGTTTTTCATCGCCGCCGACCTCCCCATCACCAACGACAAGGCGGGAACCAAATTTCGTCGGCTGGTGTTCGCTCAGGATACCGGCTCTGCCATCGTCGGTCCGGCGCGGGCCGATATTTACTTCGGAGCGGGCGACGAGGCCGGTCGCATTGCCGGGCGCATTCGCAATCCCGGGCAGTTTTTGATGCTGGTGCCGCGTGAAGTCGATCCTGCGGCGGCGGCGGCAAACATCCCCCTGCCCCGCAAGCGTCAGACCGGTTTGTTGGCTCAATTAGGCTCCAGCGCGATGATCGATCCGACGGTCGAAGACGTACCGCTGCCGCCGGCCAAGCCGGTCATGTTGCCAAGCCTCAAGCCTAGAGCGAAAGCAAGACCGCGGCTATGAAACGCCGCCGCTCATTAAGCGATGAGGAACACGCTTTGTGGTCCGGCGTGGCGCGCTCGATCACGCCGTTGCGTCAGGCAACCACGCATTCCGAGCCGCAGGATCGTGCCGGCAGCGCTGGCGCCTCCATCGCTTCGAAACCCGCTCCAACCCCGCCCGCGCGCCGCGACGCAACCGCAGCGGAAAAACCGCCGCCGCTCGCGCCACTCGGCCGGCGGCTCAAGCAGCGTGTCGCCCGCGGCCGCGAGCCGATCGATGCCCGGCTTGATCTCCACGGTTACACGCAAAAAGAAGCGCACGCGGCGCTCTTGCGTTTCCTGCGCGGCGCGCAGGCCGGCGGCGCCAGAATCGTGCTCGTGGTGACCGGAAAGGGAACACCGCGAAGACCGCCGGCGCGCGGCGACTACGCCGAACCGCTCGAGCCGGGCGTGCTCAGGCGGCAAGTGCCGATGTGGCTTGCACTACCGGAGTTTCGACCCTTCGTCGTCAGCGTGGAAGATGCCCATGTCGCTCACGGCGGGCAGGGCGCGCTTTACGTCCGCCTGCGGCGCGTCCGGTAAGTCTGCGTTAACCTTAGCCATCGCAAAATCGGACCTGGGTGCCGCTTTACCGGCGGAAAAAGGTCTTCTTTGCTGGCAATACCTTACACCATGTCGGAGACAAGTTCTGCCGCCATGCCGGCAATGCCAGTGCCCCGGCGCACCGATTCGTCGGATCGGCAAGCGCTTGCCCAAGTCGAGAAGTGGATGGCGCTCATCCGCGAGCTCAGCCACGAACGCCCGGCGCCGACGATTATTCCTCCCGACAATCTGTCGGCTAAAGAATAAACCGGCTCAAATCCGCGTTCTTGGCAAGGTCGCCGATATGCTGCTGCACGTAGGCGGCATCAATCTTCACCGTCTCGCCTGAACGATCCGGCGCGGCAAAGGAAACGTCGTCGAGCACGCGTTCCATTACGGTCTGCAGCCGCCGCGCCCCGATATTCTCGACGCTGGAATTGACCGCCACCGCCGTGTCGGCAACGGCATCAATGGCATCCTCGGAGAATTCGAGCTTCACCCCTTCGGTTTGCATCAGCGCGATATATTGCTTGATCAGCGAGGCTTCCGGCTCGGTGAGGATGCGGCGGAAATCGTCCCGCGTCAGCGGTTTTAGCTCGACGCGAATCGGCAAGCGGCCTTGCAATTCCGGCAACAGGTCGGAAGGCTTGGCGGTATGGAAAGCGCCGGATGCAATGAACAGAATATGGTCGGTCCGCACGGCGCCGTGTTTGGTGGCAACCGTGGTGCCTTCGATCAGGGGCAATAGATCGCGTTGTACGCCTTCGCGGGAAACGTCGCCGCTGATGCGGCCGTCGCGCGCGCAAATCTTGTCGATCTCATCGAGAAAAACGATGCCGTTATTCTCTACCGTCTTGATCGCCTCCTGGGTCAACTGATCGGTGTCGAGCAATTTGTCGGATTCTTCGTTGATCAAGATTTCGTAAGAATCGGCAACGGTGACGCGGCGCGTCTTGGTGCGCCCGCCGCCGAGCTTGCCGAAGATGTCGCCGATAGAAATGGCGCCGACTTGCGCGCCCGGCATTCCCGGAATCTCGAATAACGGCATCCCGCTGGAGGCCTGTACCTCGATTTCAATCTCCTTGTCGTTGAGCTCGCCGGCACGCAGCTTCTTTCGGAATGCTTCTTTAGTGGCGGCGCTGGCGCTGGCGCCAACGAGCGCATCAAGAACGCGGCTTTCGGCCGCCTGCTGCGCCCGGGCCTGGACGTCTTTGCGTTTTCGTTCCCGGGTCAGCGTGATGGCAATCTCGACCAGATCGCGCACGATCTGCTCCACGTCGCGGCCGACGTAGCCGACTTCGGTAAATTTCGTGGCTTCGACCTTGAGGAAGGGCGCGCCGGCAAGCTTGGCCAGACGCCGCGAGATTTCAGTTTTGCCGACTCCAGTCGGCCCGATCATCAAAATATTCTTCGGCAATACCTCCTCGCGCAGCCGGTCGTCCAATTGCAGCCGGCGCCAGCGGTTACGCAGCGCAATGGCGACCGCCCGTTTGGCGTCGGCCTGGCCGACAATGAAGCGGTCGAGTTCGGAAACAATTTCGCGGGGAGAAAAATTGCTCATGTGCCGCATACCATCAGCGTCGCCCGTCCAATCACAGCGTTCACGCAGTCATCAGGCGCCATGGGTCACGCGCCTTTGAGTGTCTCGACGGTGACATTGCGATTTGTGTAGACACAAATATCCGCTGCGATGTCGAGCGAGCGGCGCACAATCGCCTCGGCGTCGAGCGGTCCGTCGAGGAGCGCACGCGCCGCGGCAAGCGCGTAATTGCCGCCCGATCCGATGCCGACGATCCCTGCCTCGGGTTCGAGCACGTCGCCGGTGCCGGTGAGCACCAGCGATGTGTCCTTGTCGGCGACGATCATCATCGCTTCCAGGCGGCGCAAAAAGCGGTCGGTACGCCAGTCCTTGGCAAGTTCGACCGCCGCGCGCATGAGCTGGCCGCGATATTGTTCGAGTTTCGATTCCAGCCGCTCGAACAGGGTAAAGGCGTCGGCCGTGGCGCCGGCGAAACCACCGATCACGTCGCCGCCGCTAAGCCGCCGGACCTTCCTGGCGTTGGCTTTGACAATGGTTTGGCCAATGGACACCTGGCCGTCGCCCCCCACGGCCACCATGCCACCCTTACGGACGGTCAGGATGGTGGTGCCATGCCACAGGCCGGAGGGTCCGGGATCGGGAGATTGCATGTTCTCGGAAAAATCCTGCGCGGTTAGAATGTAGTCACGGGGTACATTGACACAATATGCCGCTTTCTGCCGCCACGACGGTCACGGTGCGAGCCGAGTCCAATCCAGAGAAACGCCGTGCGCTGCAGGAATCGCTGACCGCGCTGCTGCCGAAATGGTTTGGGCGCGCGGAGTCCAACTGTCGCTACGCCGAGCAAGCCGAGCTGCTTCCTGGCTGGGTTGCTCGACTGCAAGGCCGGGACCGCGGTCTGCTACTGGTGAAGCCGCATGGCGCGTGGTCAGCGGAGATCTACTGGATGGCGGTTGATCCGGCCTGCCATCGCCACGGCATTGGCACGGCCCTTGTGGACACCGTTGCCGCTGAGATGAGGCACGAAGGACGTAAGCTTTTGTTCGCTTACACGCTGTCCCCGGATACCCGGAACGAACACTACGCGCAGACCCGAAAGTTCTACGAAAGCCGGGGGTTCTTTCTCGCCGTAACCGACCATGGCGCGGAGGCGCTCAGCGACGGCGGTCATCCGATGGCTTATTACGTGAAGCTACTCGACCGCTAAGCGGCCAATTTGCGCTGGCTGTCGCCATAGTGGCGAAGCGCGTAAAGCCCTGATAAAAGCGCCGCGTTGCGGAGAAGAGGATGCGCACGGCGTCGGTGAAACGGAGCACCAAAGAAACGGCGGTCGAGGTTGCGATCAACCTCGACGGCGAGGGGCGGGCGTCCATCGCCACGGGCATCGGCTTTCTCGACCATATGCTTGAATTGCTGGCGCGGCATTCGCGCATCGATCTGGAAATCAAGGCCAAGGGCGATCTGCACATCGATCAGCACCATACGACGGAAGACGTGGGCATTGCGCTTGGCCAGGCGGTGCGAAAAGCTCTCGGTGACTTGAAGGGCATAACCCGTTACGCCGACGTGCACGTGCCCATGGACGAAGCGCTCACGCGCGTCGCCATCGATGTTTCCGGGCGGCCGTTCCTGGTCTTCAAGGCAGAATTCGTGCGCGACAAGGTCGGTCCGTTTGACACCGAATTGATTCAGGAATGGTTCCAGGCCTTCGCCATGAATGCGGCGGTGACGCTGCACGTTGCGACGCTTTATGGCACCAACGATCATCATATCGCGGAATCATGTTTCAAGGGCTTGGCCCGCGCGCTGCGGGCGGCAATTGCCATCGACCCGCGCGCCGCGCATGAAGTGCCCTCGACCAAGGGCACGCTGGGCGGCTGAGCCTTTGCCGGCTCTCGAAGCTTTGGTGCGAGCACTGGAAGAAAGCCATGCCTGTTTTCACGGTTCATGAACCGCCGTTGCGGGCGACCGCCGCTCTGCCGGATCCCGAGCGTTTCGTGTTCGTGCGCGACGGCCTCTACGTGTGGGCGTTTCTGCTCACACCGCTGTGGATGTTGTGGTGCGGACTTTGGCTCGTGTTCCTCATCTACGCAGTGTTTGCCTTCGCCGTCGACACGGCGATGCATTATGCCGGGTTCGGCACTGGCAGCGTTATCCTGGTGCAGCTGTTGATATCGCTGTTGGTCGCGGTTGAGGCGGCGTCATTGCGCCGATTTTCGCTGGGGCGCCGCGGTTGGAAGAATATCGGCGTGGTCAGCGGCGATGATCTGGAGGACGCGGAGCGGCGCTTCTATGATGCCTGGGTGCGTGCGGCTGCGGCGGGGCGCGCAGCGCCGCCGCCTATTCCGCCCAACTCGCCACCGATCGCCCAGGCGCCCGACATTATCGGCCTATTCCCTGAACCGGGAGGCGGCAGCCGGTGAGTGTCGCCATTGTCGATTACGGCTCGGGCAACCTGCATTCGGCTGCGAAAGCCTTTGAGCGCGCGGCGCGGGATGCCGGCGTCGGCGAGACGATTGTGGTGACCCGCGATCCGGATGCGGTGGCATCGGCCGACCGGGTGGTGCTGCCCGGCGTCGGCGCCTTTGCCGATTGCCGGCGCGGGCTTGACGCCGTCGACGGCATGGTCGCGGCGCTGGAAGAAGCAGTGCGGCGGCGCGGCCGGCCATTCTTCGGCATTTGCGTCGGCATGCAGCTCTTGGCCGAACGTGGACGCGAATATGAGATGACGGAGGGTTTAGGCTGGATCGCGGGCGAGGTCGACCGCATCGCGCCGGCCGATCCGAAGCTGAAAATTCCGCACATGGGCTGGAATACGCTTAACGTCGCGCGGCCGCACCCGCTGCTCGACGGGCTGAAGCTTGGCGCGCAAGGCCTGCACGCCTATTTCGTGCACTCCTACGAGCTCCGGCCGGCCCGGCGCGACGATCTGGTGGCGAACACCGATTACGGCGGCCCGGTCACGGCCATTGTGGCGCGTGACAACATCGTCGGTACGCAATTTCATCCGGAGAAGAGCCAAAAGCTCGGCCTAGCGCTGATTGCGAACTTCCTCAAGTGGATGCCGTGATTCTGTTTCCTGCCATCGATCTGAAAAACGGCGAGGTCGTGCGGCTTGAGCAAGGCGACATGACACGGACGACGATTTTTCAGCACGACCCCGCGGAGCAAG
>Ga0187784_10003686_pt1 | contig 12385 bp, 12 predicted proteins | sample 1015_SJ02_MP15_2_FD_132964 | JGI IMG/M metagenome (GOLD analysis project Ga0187784, IMG submission 132964) | Tropical peat soil microbial communities from peatlands in Department of Meta, Colombia - 1015_SJ02_MP15_20_MG | ecosystem: Environmental > Terrestrial > Soil > Wetlands > Peat | place... | reverse complement strand
AGTTTCGGCGGCTACATGGCCAACTGGATTCTCGGCCACACCCAGCGGTTCAAGTGCATCGTCAGCCACGACGGCACGTTCAATAACGAGTCGGACTGGGGCACGACCGAAGAGCTGTGGTTTAACGACTGGGAGTTCCACGGCCCGCTGTATGACAATCGCGAGCTGTATCGCAAGTGGTCGCCGCACCTGGCGGCCAAGAATTTCAAGACGCCAACGCTGATCATCCACGGCCAGCTCGACTACCGCCTGGACGTCTCAGAAGGCTTGCAGGCGTTCACTACGCTGCAGATGTTGGGCGTGCCGTCGAAGATGCTCTACTTCCCCGACGAAGGCCACTGGGTGCTGAAGCCGCAAAACAGCCAGCTTTGGTGGAAGACCGTAACCGACTGGGTGGATCAGTGGACGAAGAAGTGACGATTCCACACCAAGTCCAGCAGCTCTACACAACAGGTCTCCCCGCTCCGCGTTGCCTTCCGCAAGCGGAAGGCAACGCTCCGGTCGAGATGACAAGCTGGGGAGAAACTAGCTTGCCGTGGCTAATCCTGCGATCCGCGCGTGCTCATATCCAGCCGCCATGTAGCACACGGCCTTGTCGAAGAACTGATCGACCAGGCGGAACAGTTCCATCTCTCCGTACAATTCCACCGGGCTCGTGACCGCGCCTTCATCCTGCAGGAACTTCCAGAGATGCTCTTTCGTAGCCAGAATGGCATACAACACCTGGCTAAGAGCCACATCCTGTGCCGCCCGCCGTACACCAAGCTCCTGGTAGGTGCGCTCCAGCTCGTGCTCCGCCTTATGCAGCACCCAGTCACTGAGATGGCGGTAGATATCGTAACTTCTTCGGATTAGTTCTTCTTCCGGGACCTTGCGCAGCTCGGCACAGCGATCGTCGTGTTCCAGCCGGTGAATAAGCTCTTTGGAAAGTCGGTCCGCGTGGGCCTCGATGAGCCTTACTAATCGTAACGCCAGCATGATGGCACCCCCAATCGCAGCCACACATGCGAGCCGACTGTGCGGCTGAGGCGGCTACCGCCTATCTTTAGCAGACTACCGAAAGAGCGGCTCAGCAAGGATGCCGGTCACGTGGGCATGTGACGGCACGCATTCTACGGCCGTGGCCGATGGCGCAAGAAGCCCATTATTCATACTCCTTTTTCAACTCCGCCGGCACCTGCGGCTCGGGCGGGAAGTCCTGCGACCAGCCCTTGAACACTGCCACCGTGGTCTCCGCCCGCTTGGTACCGTCGTGCACCGCGATCTTGTGGGGCTTGTTGATTTCATACCCCTCCCACAAAGACACGCCTGCGTAGGCGCCGTCTTTGCGCAGGATGTAATACGTCATGTCGACAAAGCGCAGTTTGCCCATGTCGTTGTTGTAATTGCGCACGATGCGCTTCAGAGCATCCATGCCGGCCTCGAGCGGCGACATCCCGCGGCGCATATTTTCAATAATGGTGTGAGCGCCGGCAACCTTGATATTCTCTTCCCCGCTGCCGGTCGCGCCCGCCGATCCCACATCCTGGTCGGTATAGCAGCCCGCGCCAATGATGGGCGAATCGCCCAGCCGACCCGGCAGTTTGTACGCCAGCCCGCTGGTAGTGGTGCAGCCGGAGATTTCTCCCTTTTCGTTCAGTGCCGAGCAATGAATGGTTCCGGTCGGCGGGAACAAGACCTGGTGAATGGCTTCCCGCCGCAGTTCCAGCGCAATTCCCAACTCGGCCGCTCGCTCCTCTAAACGCCGATATCGTTCCCGCAACATCTCTGCTTGCGGCACATCCTTGGGCGGCTGCCAGTGCGGATCGGCCAGTCCTGGTCCCCACCAATCGTTGGTGGAGTGAAATTCCTTCCACAGCAGCCAGATTTTTCTGGAATGCTCGGTCAGCAGATTCTCCCGTGGAAACCCGAGCGCGACCGCAAACCGCTCCGCGCCTTCGCCCACCAGCATGACATGCCCGGTGTGCTTCATGACTGCTTTCGACACCAGCGACACGTTCTTGATGTTGCGCACGCCACCCACCGCCCCCGCCATGCGGCTGGGCCCGTGCATGCAGCACGCATCGAGTTCAACCACGCCTTCCTCGTTAGGCAACCCACCTAAGCCGACCGTGGTATCGTTGGGGTCATCCTCCGGCCCTTTCACCACGCGCAGCGCCGCATCCAGCGTGTCTCCGCCATTGGCGAGGAAGGCGTAGGCGTCATCGAGATAATTGAAGCCTCGGTGGGCGCAAACAATAATCGGCCGCTTGCCGCCGGATGAGCCCGAGCTGTTGTTCGATTGCTGCCCTTTGCTCTCGCCTGCCAGTCCTAACGAGAGCGAACCGACCACGGCACTAGTAAGAAAATCACGGCGCGAAACAGTCATGCAAGTCCTCCGCAGGACGAAGAAAAACCGCTGGACAGAATATCAGGTTCAGGGTGTCAGTGCTCAATGGAATCAGCGCGTGCGGTGGCGTCCAGTTTCCGAATCGCGCTGCCTCGATCGGAAACTGGCCCAATTGGTGGACACCCGTGGTAACGCGAGTATTGCCGCAAGCTCGACAGGCGGTTCAACTCCAGCTGTCCAATCCATAGACAACCTTGCTTATGACGGCGCGAGGGGAAAATGCCAAACTTGTCCGGGGAGTAGGGCAGTTACGGAAAGAACCGGAACGAGCACTTTAAGACGTAACTCAAATTCACTTCCTCTTTGCTCCCGATTTTCCGTCGAGCAATCCGAAAATTTCCAGCGTCTGATTGCTCGCGACGAATACACGTCCATTGGCCACAACTGGAACGAGGTTTGAATTGCCGTTGATATTCGGCCAGTAGCCAGCCTGAGCGCTGAAGAGCGTTTTCATTGTGGTCTTGCCAGAGGAGGGGTCAAACGCGTACAGATTGATTGGGTCGCTGCCCACACCTGTCGGATGGGATAGCGCCCAGATAATCGGAGCCTTGGTTCCGTTGGAAGAGACCGATGTGAAGAACCCCGGATTTTGTGAACCCGGAATCGAAACCGATCCCTTCAGGAAGTGGAGCGCAACCTTGGGAGAAGTTTCAATCCGGTAAAGGCTGATCGAGTTGCCGCCGCTCGCTACTACCCGTCCCGTTCCGTCCGCGTCCATGAAATAGGACTGGCCGCACCAGCATCCGCCAATCGCGTAGGTGCCCAGCACATTGTTCTTGTGCGGCGAGTACCCGCCGAGATTGTCTTCGTTCATGAAATACATGTTTCCGTCTTTCCCCGCAGCCACGGCGAGGTGCGGGATGGAGCCGGGCTGGTCGGGAATCACGAGCACGCCTCCGGAACCAAAATCGCCATCGCTCTGGTCCAGCGCGACCTGGTTGCTTGGCGTAAACAAATCGAGCACCGTGGCCAGGGTAGACGAGATCTTGACCACGCTCTCCTGAATGTCGGTGACGCCGTCGTAGGTGCCCGGGTCCGAGTTCCCGGTCACAAACAAGATGTTGCCTTGATCGTCGGTGGCCGGTCCGTACCCCGACATCCAGACCGAAGAGAGAAAGAAGCTGCCATTATCCTTCGCCCGCTGGTCGTTGAGCTGATTCGAGGAAAATGGCGCTAGCGTGTCCGCCGCCCAGCCGAGCAGCCAACCGCGAGAATGCCTGCCGGCATAATCGCAGAAACTGCCAAAGCCCGCATAGACACTGTCGTTCGTAAGCAACAACGCCGGACGCTGTCGTTGATACTTCGCATTGAAGTCGAACGTGGTTCCATTGGTGAGAGTATGCGACGCTGCCACTGGCCGTGGCGTTACTTTGTCGGTTAGGCTTCCCAGATCGAGTGCATGCAGCGTGTAGTTTTGCTTTGCCCCGTCCTGCGTATAGACGATTACATACAGCGTGTTGCTTGTCGGATCGATCACCGGCGTCGAGTTGATTCCCACGTTCGGCCCATTGTTGTTGCACCCCAGGGGCAAGGGCACGGGCTTGCCAAAGTTCGGGCGCAGGAGAATCGTGCCGCTCCGAGCATCGATCGCATATACAGTGTTGCTCTCAGTGGCAACGTAAACCACGTCATGCGTCGTGCCCTGATAATGGCCAGCGGTAATCATAACCCCCGGCACCACCAGAGGTTGTCCGTCGACCTGATCATCAAGCGGCACAGCCTTAAGCAGGCCAAAAGTCGACTTGGTCACGTTCGCCGGCGTCAGCTTCGACTCATGGGAATTCCATCCGGTTCGGTAATTGTCGTAATGGTAGGTCGTGACGGCAATCTGGGCGGCGCAGAGTGGCGCACTCACGCTGATGAAGATCAGGACAGCGATGACGGACACTCCCAAGGCTATGCATCTGTACCCACGAAGTCGCATGTTTCAATCCTTTGTTTTTAACGCCAGTCTCTTTCTAAGTTTGAAAGCAGCAGGAGATATACCCCGGAATCTCCTTTTGGCAACAAAAACGCCTCAATTCTACGCCGATCCCCCTGCCCTGAGCAAGGTGAAAACTCTTGCAGTCGTGTTGCTGCCGTTCAGTCTCGCATGAAGTCTGGCGCCGAGTCGATCATACGGTCACTGATTCCGACTTCAAAAAGGAAATGTGGCCCCACAAAAAAGGCCCACCCGCAGGTGGGCCTTTTCCGAAGACGAAGAACTTACGATACTGCCCGCAGCCCAGCATTCGTGTTTTGATCCGCCCGGAAGCGCAAGAGCGCGCCAATGTTCCCGGCCGCATCAAACTTTGGATCATCCTTGACGTAGAACAGTTCGATGTCCCGCCGAATCGCGATCGGGATGATGGCGTCGCAAACGTCCTCGATCTCGCGGGCTTCATGTCCGCAGGCCGCACATTTCTGCACGGGGTGCGGATCTAGATGTCTGCAACTGGGACATTCCGCGGCGGCGCGCTTGAACTTGTCGCCGATCAGCAAGGTCTGCACTTCCCCCAATTCGAGCGAGCGCAAAACCCGCCGCAGGCCGGTTACGCCGCGGCTGTTGCTCAAAGCCTGGTCCAGAACTTCGTTCACCAGCCCGCGACACCGCGCGTCCTGCCATGCCTGCAAAACGCGGCTGGCCTGCTCGCGCACCTGCTCGTTGCTGATTTTGCCCGGCTCCGCCGAAAACCGGCCCAGCAGCCGCTGCTTGAGGTAAGGGTGCAGTTGCTCGCTGAAGTCGCGCCAGTTCACCTCCTGGCAGCCGACGATGAGCTTCTCGAACCAGCCCTTTTCGCAGGCTTGCTGCAGGTGAGCCGCCACCTCTTTGTAATGGTGAAGGGCTTCGTCTTCGACCCTCCGCTGCGCCCGCCCGCCTTCATAACCGCCGTAACCGTCACTGCTGCCTTGGCGAACCGGCGGAGTGCGAAACAGTCCTTCGCGCTCGTTCAGTTCGTCCAGTCTTAGATCGAAAAACCGCGCTTTCTGCCGGTCTGCCACCACCACCCAGACCGCCGGCTGCGCGCCCAGCAGTTGCGCCAGGGGCTTGAGGTGAAATTGCCGGTTCGCCGAAAGCTGCATCCCGGTGGGCAGCGCCGGCAGATCAAACTCCCGCCAGAATTTCCGGCTGCTGCAAGCAAACACCGCTTTGGCCCGCGCCTGGTTGCCGTGCAGCCCTTCGGCCAGTTCCAGAATGCGGCTCAAATCCGCGCGCACGTTGCCGTTCTTGCCCTTTTGTTCGGCTTGCCGCAGGGCATTCTTGACCAGCTCTTTGGCCAGAATTGCTTCTTCCTTGTGGGACTTGTTTTGTGGAGTCCGCGGCTGGAAATAAAAGCTCAGCGCGCACTCCTCATTTCCTTCTGCTTGAAATCGCGCCAACTCACGGATATCTTCGCGTGTAATCATTCGCAATGTCTCCTGAGTGCTGAGATGTTTATTTGGACATCGGCGCCTGCGGCGGCCGATCTTTCAACCGCACAGCCAAAGCGGCCGAGCGCCGCAGGTGCTCTCCGGCAGTTTCGATCGACGCCCGCACCGCTTCCGGCGTGCGCGCCGTAATCACGGCAATCTCCTCCGTCGAAAACCCTTCGATCGCGTGCAGAATAAAAGCCTCCCGATCGGAACGGCCTGTTCCCGAAAGGGCGACTTGCACTAGGTTCACCATCTCATCTGAGTAGGCAACGTCCTCTGGAGTAGCGACGCGACGATCCGCAATCACGTTCTCCTCCGTCAATGATTCATCCGGCTGGTGATACTGCAACTGCGGCTCATCGCTGGCGCGCACATTCCGGGACCTTGCCGAATCCTCCAGATGGACCGAGTCGAGGTGCTCCCGGTTCCCCGACGCCAAGTCACGGATGGCGTCCAAAGCCAGCCGATAGAGCCACGGTTCAAGCGCAACCCGTTCCGGCTTGTCCGCGCCGTCCCCCAGGGCGCGGGCGATGGCCTCGCCAATTACTTCTTCTTTGGTAATGGAATCCTCAGCAATCTCCTCGTCGGCCTCCCGAAAAGCCAATTCCCGCTCCACGAAGCGCTCCAGCCGCGCCAGGTTGGCGTTGACGTAGCCGCGAACATCATCCGGGGAAACCATGGGGACGTGTACGGCCGCCACCGTCTCTTCAAATGGCACCAGAAACTGGGGACGCACTTTCTCTGACCGGCGGCGTTGCCATTTGCGCGCATTGCGCAACAAGTCCTTGTGCCGGTTGATCTGCTGCATCAAGTCCTCAAACGCCGCCTTCACCGCGCCTTGGGCGTTCGGTCCCGACTTCTGCACTGCCATCTGGCCGGAGGGCAGGCGCAGGTTCAGCGACACAGTCAGGCCTTCGCGTGGCGAATTCTGCTCGACCGAACCTTTCAGGTGCACCAGTTCAGGGCGAAACACCTGCAACCGCTTGCGCAGTTTTTCTATCTGGCGGTTGATTTCTTTTTCGACTTCAGGGGGTTTGCGGTCTTTATAACTGAAATGAACGTTCATCTCAGGCCTCGGACCGGGGGTGCATGCCGGGGGGCTCCGGTTGCCTACAAACCGATTCTACACCCGTGGACCGAGAGCAAGCGAAAATTTGAGAGCAGACGAAGCTCGGACGAGCAGGAGTGGAATGGCACTCTACTTGCAGCGCGGAGGAAGCGTGAAGGCTAAAGTGCGGGCAAGGTGTGCATGTATTTTCCCATTTCCGTAGCTACAATAATGGTGTTACACCATTACACAATGATGCGGTTCGAGTGGGACCCAGCCAAAGCCCGGGCCAACGAGCGAAGCACGGCACCAGCTTCGAGATCGCCGTGCACGTTTTCGAGGACCCGATGCTCTGGTCGAGCAAGACCGCTTCGAAAGCGGTGAGCGGCGTTGGCAGATGCTGGGGCTGGTAGAGGGAATCCTGCTGTCCTGGTAGCTCCCTCGGTTCGACTTGAAGATGAAGGAGATGAGATCATTCGCATCATTTCAGCCCGCGGGCTGACGGGAAGGAGAGAAGACGATATGAAAAAGAACGTCAAGCGGGTCACGGGTATTGGCCCATTGACGCCCCGGCAACGGCGGCAAATTGCAGCCATTGCAGCCAAACCGGACAGTGAGATCGACTACTCCGGCATCCCGCGCCTGCCCGAAGCCTTTTGGAAGAACGCTGTGCGCAATCCGTTCTATCGTCCGGTCAAGCGCCAGCTTACAGTGCGCCTGGACGCCGATGTCATCGCCTGGCTGCGTCAGCAGGGCAAGGGTTATCAAACCCGGCTGAATGGCCTGCTGCGAGCGGCGATGCTGGAGGATGTACGTGAGAAATGATGTCAGTTCTCGGGCCAGACCTTCCTACACCGCCACCGTCACCGAAGTTTCCGTCCGCGTCACCGGGCGGTATAACGTGTCTCGTTCCACAGGTTCCCGGCCGGCCTCCTTGATCAGGCGCATCAACTCCTGTCGCCGCATGCCCTGCGGCGTGGTCGCACCGGCGTCGTGGTAGATCTTTTCCTCGATCACCGTTCCGTCCAGATCGTCGGCGCCGAAGCGCAGCGCGATCTGCGCGATTTTGGCGGTCATCATCTGCCAGTAAGCTTTGATGTGCGGGAAGTTGTCCAGCATCAGCCGACCTACCGCGACCTGCTTGATGTCCGCCATGCCGGTAGTCTTCGGCAGATGCTGCAGGGGCGTGTTGTCAGGATGAAATGCCAGCGGAATGTACGCCTGGAAGCCACCAGTTTCATCTTGCAGCGCGCGCAATTTCAGCAGGTGATCCATCCGGTCTTCGTCGTTCTCCACGTGTCCGTACAGCATGGTGGCATTCGACTTCAATCCGATCTGGTGGGCGAGTTTCGCGGTCTCCAACCACTGATCGCCATCAATCTTGTGATCGCAGATGATGTGGCGCACGCGGTCGGCAAAGATTTCCGCGCCGCCGCCGGGAAGTGAGTCCACCCCGGAGGCTTTGAGCTGCTCCAGCGTTTCGCGAATCGACAGCTTGGCCCGCTTGGCCAGATAGGCCACCTCTACCATGGTGAATGCCTTCAGATGCACCTGCGGGAAGCGCTGCTTCAAACCCGAGCACAAATCCAGAAAATACTGAAACGGCAGATCAGGATGCAGGCCACCCTCAATGTGAAACTCGGTCACGGCTTCGCTGTATCCGGAAGCCGCAGTTTCGAAAGCCTCTTCGAGCGCCATGGTGTACGCGCCGGGAGTATCTTTCTTGCGGCCAAAGGCGCATAGGCGGCAGGCGGTAATGCAAACATTCGTCGGATTGATGTGCCGATTTACGTTGAAGTAGGTTTTGTCGCCGTGCATCTTTTCGCGAACATAGTTGGCCAACCAGCCCACCGCCAGAATGTCCCCGGTACGGTAAAGTGTGAGCGCATCAACGGCACTCAGACGCTGGCCGGAGAGCACCTTGTCGCAGATTGGCAGCAGCCGCGAATCGTCCGTCTGAAAAGGATGCATGGTCGCCATCTGACTGATATTACCGCACGGGCCTAAGATTGTCCTTTGCGGAAACCGAACTCCAGTCCGGCGCGCTTTCCGGCTTCATAGCAAAAAATGACATTCACTGATATTATATGCTATTGGATAGTTTTCTAAAGGAGCCCTTTGAGCATGAACATTTCCTTAACGCCGGAACTGGAGCGTCTGGTAAGCGAGAAAGTACAGACTGGCCGGTACGCTTCGGCCTCGGAAGTAATCCGCGAGGGGCTTCGATTGCTGGAAGAACAGGACCAGTTGAGGCAACGGCGTCTGGCTGAAGTGCGGCAGAAGATTGACCGTGGCCTCGAACAACTTGATCGCGGGCTGGGCATTCCCGGTCATGAGGCGCGCGCGCGGCTCCGCAGGTCGAAAAGCAAGTAGCGGGCATGGCAGGGTATTTTCTCTCTCCCGAGGCCATGGACGACTTGCACGGCATTCGGGACTTCGTTGCCTTGGACAGCCCGACTGCCGCTGACAGGCTTATTGACCAGTTCTTCGGGGCATTCGAACAGTTAGCGCTCTGGCCCGGACAAGGACATTCCCGTCGCGACCTCACCGACCGAAATGTCCGCTTTTGGCCGGTTGGTTCCTACCTGGTGGTTTATCGCGGGGACCGAGGCCCACTCGAAACCGTTGCCATCCTTCATGGCGCGCGCGACATTCCGCGAGTGATCGAACAACGATAAGGTCATTTCAAGAAAACAGTCGCGTGCTAGGGTGCTTGCTGGGCAGCATTCTTCAGTAGCGTCGTGCCAGCACATCCCCGGCAACAAAAACAAAGAACACGATCGAGATCACGCCGTTCATGGTGAAGAACGCAGCGTTCAGCTTGCTGAGATCGTCGGCGGAAACCAGCGAGTGCTCGTAGCTGAGCAGCAAAGCCACCACGGCCACACCGGCCATTGCCAGCTTCCCCAACCCGAACGCCGCCACCACGCTGATCAACAGAAACAGCATGACGAGGTGAAACCCGCGCGAGATCCATAGGGCTTTGGCGATGCCAAAATAGCGTGGCACGGAGTGCAGGCCGCTCTGGCGGTCGAAGTCGTAATCCTGGCAGGCATAGAGAATGTCGAACCCGCCTCCCCAAAAAGTGACGGCGGCGGTCAGCAACAGAATGCGAGGATCAAGCGATCCCCGAACCGCGATCCATGCCGCCGAAGGCGCCATGCCCATCGCGAACCCCAGCACCAGATGCGACCAGCGTGTAACACGCTTGGTGTAGGAGTAGAGCAAAAGAACCGCCAGCGCGAGGGGCGACAGGAAGAATGAAAGCCGGTTCAGCTGCGAGGCGGCAAGCACGAACACAGCGCACGAGACAACCACAAAAGCCGCGACGAAGGTCGGGGTGAGCGCTCCAGTTGGCAGGGCCCGCGTTTGAGTCCGCGGATTCGCCGCGTCCAACGAAGCATCGGCCAGCCGATTAAACGCCATGGCCGCCGAACGTGCCGAAACCATGGCCACGATGATCCATGCCAGTTGGTATCCGCCGGGAATGCCTCCAGCAGCGAGCATGGCGCCGCACAAGGCAAACGGAAGCACGAAGACAGAGTGCTCCCACTTGATCATCTCCAGGGTTACGCGCAGGCTGTGAAGTACGGCCACGGAGAGATTCTAGAACAGTTACCAGTGGCTGGAACCCGATGGTGTATCGGCTACTGGTGGCTACTTTCTTCCCAGCGCCAACTGGCCGAGGCTGCCCGGCGGCACGGTGATCACATCCGGCCCTTTCGTTTTGCCTGCGATGATGCCCTTGTTCGGGATTGTTTCGTAGGCGTAGCCTGTGAGCACAGCGACCGTGCCATTACGTTTGACGTTAAACCGAGCCCACCCGTAGTGCGTCTCGCCGTTGATCTGGAACTCCAGCCCGAGATACCGGTTGGTTACATTGCCCCAGTAGCCTACGTACTTCCTGTGGGTGCTCCCAGCCCACGACGCAAACATCGTCGCTGGCCCTACAAATTTTCGCCTGGAGTCGATGACGCCTCCCTTTCCTAATGCGAGAGCAGGGCGAAAGGATTGATCCAGCTTGTAAGCAATGCCATTGTTGGGTGACAAGCCTTGAGCATCCAGGTCGAACCAACATTCGGTGGACCCGCAACCACCCCAGGACGCAATCATGAAATCCGGGATTCCGTCGTGGTTAAGATCGATGTCAAGCTTCCCACTGACCTGCTCGTCGGCGGGCGTGTACACAACCTTAGCCTGTGAAACTTGAGACAGAGCCAGGCTCCCAATCCCGACTGCACTGGCCGCCAGCGCATACATGTTGAGCTGGTGATGAAGTGAATCGGAAAGCTTAGAAGGCCTTCTAGGCCGCGACGACAGTTTCATAGAATCCCCCTCTTTCCAGCCGACAGTATTATAACGTCACTGTCAACGCTTTCTGCGACGGCTTCTCCGCGAGGGACGTGGGTCAGCTGAGGCCATGAATTGTTTGTTTGGGCATCAAACGCAAGTTCAGAACAGCACCCAGAAGTCGGGAGCCAGAGCCGACGGTCAAAAGTCGGGCGAGGTCTTCTCACCACCCCGATGGGTATCCCTGCTCCCCGATCAGCGGAACGAAGCGGCAGGCATCGAGGCTGGTACTGACCGCGTGGCCCTCCTGTTTGCGCACTAACTGCAACTCCTGGGCATAGGCGGGGCCCACGGGAATAATCATGCGTCCGCCTTCGCGCAGTTGATCAAACAACGCCTGTGGGATCCTCGGGGCCGCGGCCGAAACCACAATAGCATGGTAAGGCGCGTGTTCCGGCAGGCCTAAAGAGCCGTCTCCCACGATCACGGTGACATTCCTATTACCCAAACGAGCCAGTCGATCGGCCGCAGATTCCGCCAGCCGCGTCAGCCTTTCCACTGAAAACACCCACTGGGCCAACTCCGCCAGCAGCGCCGTCTGGTAGCCGGAACCAGTGCCGATCTCCAGGACCGTGGCAGAAGGCTCCAGCGCCAGCGATTCCAGCATTGCCGCCACGATATAGGGCTGCGAAACCGTTTGCTCCTCTCCGATCGGCAGCGGATGATCTTCGTACGCCTGGGCGCGCAGTTCCTCCGCCACAAACTCATGGCGCGGCACACGGGTCATGGCATTCAGAACGCGTTCATCGCGAATGCCGCGGCCGCGCAACTGCGAATCCACCATGTTGCGGCGCTGGAGCGCCAAGGCCTCAATTTGGATTTCGGTGCTCATCGGCTGCCGTTAAGAATACAGCGGAACTTCGGTTTTTGGCTGTGATCTAGCAGTCTTTCATGCCCGCCTCGCAGTGCGCCGTGCGCCGACGCAGTCCGCTAGGTTACATTTCATGTAGCAGCATTAGATTCACCCGCTGGGGAGGACGCAAAAGCGTTGAGCGATCAGGAACGTTATGCTCCGGGCTGGCCGGGAATTCCGCCGCGGTGGACTTCCAGCGCAAAAAGCGGCGCAGGAACGGCTCTCAATCTGCACAGCCGGGTATGGTTCACCACCAGCCACGGCATTCTCAATGAAATTTACCACCCGCGGGTTGACCAGGCCTGCACCCGCGATCTGGGCTTGTTGATTACGGATGGCAGCGGCTACTTCT
>Ga0187784_10003685_pt1 | contig 12386 bp, 9 predicted proteins | sample 1015_SJ02_MP15_2_FD_132964 | JGI IMG/M metagenome (GOLD analysis project Ga0187784, IMG submission 132964) | Tropical peat soil microbial communities from peatlands in Department of Meta, Colombia - 1015_SJ02_MP15_20_MG | ecosystem: Environmental > Terrestrial > Soil > Wetlands > Peat | place... | reverse complement strand
GACTCGGGATATTTCCAAGTGGGGCGGGGACAAACGGTCAGGTGCTGGGGAACCTTTTGTTCCTTGTCGCTGACACTCAGGCCATGGGATGGTGGACCATCGAACCTGCGATCCGATCCGCGACTGCAGATCCCGTTTTTACTCTTGAGCACTGCAAGAGGATGTGGAAATACTTGACTGTGCACATGGCCAAGCTCTTGGGCGATATTGATCCTCCTAGATGCCCTGCTCCATGGTTGAATTTGCCCAAGCTCGTCGAGCTCTGCAATGACATTGTGGACTCCTTGGATACCGTTGAGACAAAGGAGGAGTTTGCCGATCTCATCTGGAGCTGGGAAAATTACGTGAACAGACTAAACAAGTGGTTCTGCCTCGTGTTCCCCTGGCACTTGGGACTTGGTCTCCCCAGGAGAGGACAAGAAGAGATAAACGAGATGGTTCGTCTGTCTCGTATTTGGGAAAAATAGTGACTATTGATCGTGACTATGGCACTTCCGCCACCGCATACGTGGAATTAAAGCGGACTTGTTCGCACAATTGGAAAAGATTCATGTATATGCCGGAGGGTTGTCATATAAAATACAGCGGGTAAAGGTCCCGCTCTCCGCGCCTTCCCCGCACGCAAGCGCGTTGTAGGGGATGTCCATTCCATCACCTCGAAATCGAAACGGCCGACCACGATAACCCCCCTTTGCCCAGTATACGCCAACCTTTCGCCAGTTGATCTCCCGGAAGGGCTGGTCGATGTGCTTTCCTTCATCCCGTGCTCGCGCCACCCCCGCCTTCATCAGTTCGCTCAGGTTCTCGCGCTCTCGCTCCGCAACCCATGAAAAGATTTCAGCAATCTTTCACGTGACAACGATAAAAAAGGCGGTGTACGGCGTGAAAACATGTTCGGACGCTTAAACAGGTCTAGCCGGCGTAAAGAACGTTGTACCTATATTTTTATTAGTTTATTTTTATAAATTGCGGTATAGATACCAGACCACTCTCACGGCGATGATCTCGTTATTACTTCACAACCGTCGACAGTGACTATCACAGTATCTTCGGATTGCGATACTAGTCCGCGATCCTTTAAAACGGGATACGAGCGTATGATGCCCGCAGCTTCTAGCTGCCGCAAACTCATATCTAAGCGGCCTTTCAACCACCTCCTTGCGAACGGAAGCTTTTTGAAAGTTTCGATCTCTTCTAGAACTATACGAGCATCACTGGACCTTATTGACTTACGATCGAGGAGACTAAATATCTTGGATCTTATTGACTTACGATCGAGGAGACTAAATATCTCAGCGTGCCCTGCTTTATAAACTCTGCCCGTACCACTACTGGTAAACGGCTCTATTGCTATAACCTGGCCTTCTTTCAAGTTCACGCCTATTTTTAAAAGTTTCATCATCACCACTTTTTTGTTAAGGATCAGTGGGGGTGCATTTGGCACATATTGTTCAAGACCATGTCCTGCAAGGTTCACGACCGGATTAACCCCGAAGCTCGTTATCGTTTTGTCTATGATTTCACTAATCTCAGAAGTATTAATTCCGGCCTTTATAATTTCAATCGCTGCATCTAAAGCAGCTTGTGAGGCTTTAACAAGTTGCTGATTACTCCCTAAATCTATAGTCACCGCTGTATCTGCTATGTACCCATCTATATGCGCACCAATATCAAGCTTGACTAAATCGTGACCAAATACACGTTTGTCGTTTGTTGACGGTGTAGCATGTGCTGCCTCTTCATTTATTGAAATGTTCGCAGGGAATGCCACCCCCGCACCCTCATCTTTTATCGAAGACTCGATGTACTCAGCAAGTTCTAACAAGCTCGCGCCAACTTTAACCCTCTTCACAGCGTTATCCTTAACTTCAGTCAATATTCTTCCAGCTTCACGATATTTTTCAAGAATGTCATTATCAGCCAATTAAATCGCCAGCCCCTTATCAAATCGAGTGATATTTTTGTAACCTTTATCAGTTATAACGTCAGTTATAAAACTCCGTCTTCAACCCTTACTCCACCAATTTTCTGATAGTATGATCATGCCTCTACAGTTACAACGTTACCACTTTGAAATACCCTACCACGCCACTTTTATTAAGGCAAGGAGAGGAGAGGATGCCGCACGCAGCGTGTTGTAGGGGACGTTTTAGTTCACCCCTCTCGACTTAGCTGACCACGTTACTCCCTTTGCCCGGTACTCGTCAACCTTTCGCCAGTTGATCTCCCACAAGGACTGGCCGATGTGCTTTCCCTCATCTCATGTTTTTAGGACTCATTCATTATGTGATTCAGCAACCGTCTCTCTGCTCTCCTCAGCTGCATATCCACCGTGGAGTATGCGAGATCAAGCTTTTCGGCAAGCTGCACAAGGCGTATCTTCTTCGGTATATCATAGTAGCCGAGCTTATGGGCCATGATGAGAACCCGCCGCTGCTTTTCTGTCAGACGGCTCAGCGGCGAGTGAGGCGGGAACTGTGCGTCCGTATGCGAGATCACCCGGGAGCGGGCACCTACCGAATCACATAATTCTTCAAATAGCCTGATAAAATCTTTTACCTGCTTCGCAGTTCCAAGAAACGTAATCTTTACCTTACCATCCTTCACTTCAAATGGCAGAGAGAAGTACCCCCCACCCGCTGTGAGATCGGTCCCTCCATGGACGTGGACGGACTGTGATGGTCTGGCCTTCATAAAATAGGTGTAGACTCCCTTCTCCTTTTCATGTTCGAGTAGCTGTGTCTCAACGAGGTCATTAGGGAGTATGTCCTTGATGCTGACATCTGGCTTGTTAAATTCAACTTTTGCTATCAAAGCGACTTCCTGGGGGTCAACTTTCAGAAAGTGCAGGACTTCAATCGATCTTATTTTCTGTAACGGATTTTCTGGGTCTAATTTGCTAAAGGCCCTGCTAGAGATTTCCACAATAAGTCTGCGCATAGGAGAGAAATTGGACGGCCATACGATAAAAATGTTGTTTATAAACGGCGATAAATGCCGCCGTAATCTTAATCCCTCTTGCCTAATAACATGGGCAGAGGTCGATTTGGTTACAGTCGATCGAGAAGAGATAGATGGACAGATAGATAACTAGGAGCATTACGAAATGAACACCGAATCTCTAAACGACAATAATTATGTGTGTCCCATTTGTAAGCAGTCGTTAACTCATAAAACACAAGGACTATTCTGCCAGAAAGACGGAGTCGAATACCTTGTTAAACACGGAATCGTAGACTTTGTCACAGAGGATCTCACGGAGAGTACAAGTCCCTTTTTGAGGGCAGTCGATAAAATCGATAATGTAGCGAAGATCTACGAGGGCCCGTCGTGGTATGGCACCTTGGATAAGATAAACGCTGAGTTAGACATCCCATCGAATGAAGAGATGGCGAAGATGCTGACGGAAATGGTGGATACTAAAGATGGCTTGGGATTGGACGTGGCGTGCGGGACGGGGTTCATCGCTCGATCCTTAGCACGGAAGATGCGCCTAGTCTACGGGATCGACATCTCCATGGGCATGCTTGAGAAGGCGACTGAGTACGCACAGGGGAATGGGATAGAAAACATCTGTTTTGCCCGCAGTAAAGCAGAGAAGCTTCCCTTTCCGGATGAACTATTTGACGGTGTTACCTGTAGCGGAGCCCTCCATACGTTTCATAACACCACAAAGGTGCTGAGCGAGATGGCACGGGTCATGAAGACGGGTGCTCGGTTGGCAGTGATGACAATTGTGAAACAAGGTGTCCCCACCCTTAAGATGATGTTTGAGCGTCTCGGGGCTAGTAATCCTTTCGGTAGCGCTGAGGCACTTGAGGCGCTACATCTCTTTGACGTAGAGGAACTTGATAGGTACCTCTCGCAGACAGGGTTCAAAGGGTTTACGCATAATATTTATGGGCCTTACATACTGTTTCACGCAGAAAGAGGGTAACAGTACTACTGAGTGAATCATCAAGAAGGAAACTTACAACAACATTAGGGGATAAGCATGAACCAAGATAAAGTAAAGGTTAATTTGAGCGGTGTATCGCAGACGCTGCTGGCTCCGTTGCGGGGTCGGGCACAGGTGAGTAAGGAATATAGCTCACTATTCTATGACGCCAAAGCCATCGAACTCGCCGAAAAAATTGAAATGGACTTGGACGATGACTCCTCAGCGAGTGATGTGCACTTCCAAGTACTCATGTTCAACGCCATTCGTAAACTCAATCTCCCAGTCGACCCTGGTTTATTTTCTGCATTCAGAGCAAAACAGTTCGACGAAAAGGCAAAAGCGTTCTTTACGGAACACCCCCACGCATCAGTGGTGAACATTGGCGCGGGGCTTGACACGACCTTTTATCGGGTAGATAACGGGCTGGTCCACTGGTATGACCTCGATCTCCCCGACGTTATCGATATCCGGAGACAGCTGCTGCCGGAACCTGACAGGGTGACGTACATCGCAAAATCCCTCCTCGATCCAAGCTGGTGCAAGGACATCAATACCGAAGGTGGTGTGTTCATGATAGCCGGTGGAGTATTTGCGTGGCTTGAGGAATCACAGGTGAAGCAGTTCTTCTCGATACTCGCAGATAATTTCCCTGACGGTGAAATTGTATTTGATAACATGTCAAGGTCAGATGGTTTTGGGCTATGGATTAATCAATTTTCGCAGGAACAACGGGGCGCACTACAGACAGCGCTGATGGATGCGATGAAAAGTTGGTGGGAAAAGGCGCGGCAGGATCAGAAAGACAAGATGATAGCCACGCTCGAGACCCCGACAAAGCCGAAAGGCAAGGAGTGGACAGATATCGAAGCGTGGTGGAATCAGCTTAGCGATAAGGAAAAGGGAGAGGCAATGGTCGGCTTAACGACAGCTTTTCGTGGAGGAGTCGGCATGTGGACACTGAGAGATGTGAGTGAAATCACGAAATGGGATAACCGCATCACTGTCATAGACCAGGTTCCGACGTTTAGAGATGTCCCACGAGATGTATTGAGCGAAGATATGCGAAGATATATGGATTACAGCGATGAGAGTGGCAGATCGAGCGTTATTCACTTACGGGTTTGATGCCATTTTAGGAAGACGTGTGCGGTGATCGGGTACACCATCTATCGTGAGCGCTAAAGGTTGAGAGAATTCAAAAGCTGAGCGAAATTCAAAAAGCACGACTGATGGTTGTGATAAACAAATGAATAGGAGTTGATATAACATGAACGAAACGGCACACAGCACACAATCACCGTTACCCACCACTCGAAACGGCACAGTATTCGTTCTGGCCCTCTTCGGACTCATAGGGATCATGGTCATGTTCACGGAGGCAATGATCATGCCCGCCTTGCCGACACTGCAGACCGAGTTCAATACCACTGCAGCATGGGCTTCGTGGATTGTGTCGATTTACCTTCTCGTCAGCTCTGTCGCCATACCCATATTTGGCAAGCTAGGGGATTCATACGGGAAAAAGAAGCTCCTCCTCGTGTGCATGACCTTTTATACGATCGGCGTCACTGCCAACGGCTTTGCGTGGAATTTGGCGTCGCTCATCGGATTCAGGGCCCTTCAAGGTATAGGTTTGGCGATGTTTCCGCTCGCATTCGCCATCATCCGAGACGAATTTCCTCCCGAGAGAGTACCAGTCGCAACCGGAATTGTGAGCGCGATGTTCGGCGCCGGTGCGGCAATAGGGCTTGTCGTTGGCGCGTGGATCGCAAACAATTTCGGATGGCGCACGACGTACCATACCGTCATCCCTATCGCCATTGCCCTCACCCTCCTTGCGGCTTATAAACTTAAAGAGTCTCCCATCCGCACCCCGTCACGACCCGATGTTCTCGGGGCCGCGACGTTTTCCATCGCCTTAATATCATTCCTCATCGCGATGACCGAAGGCGGCACGTGGGAGTGGGCCTCTTCTTCGATTCTTGGCTTGTTCGGACTCGCGCTCGCATCTATCGTACTCTTCCTCTTTATCGAATCGCGCGTCGCCGATCCAATGATAAGCCTCGCCATGCTGAGCAAGCGAAACGTGTTCTTTACCAACATTACCGCCTTTATCGCAGGTCTCGCCAATTTCCTGGTATTCCAGTCCGTTATTTACCTCTTACAGGCGCCCGCACCCATTGGATGCAGCTGCTCCCTCTTTCAGGCAGGTCTCGTAATGGCACCGGGATCGCTCCTCATGCTCGTCACGGCACCGTTAGCCGGCGCAATCGTCACGAGGCGCGGGGCAAAGCTGCCCCTTTTCATGGGAGCGGTAGCGCTCGCAGCGAGTTTCTGCTACTTCTATGCATTCCATGCCACGCAGCTACAAATGCTCCTCGGGGTGATGATCTCGTTTGTCGGTATGGGCTTTATGATGGTCGCGATGATCAACATCATCATACAGTCCGTCTCGCAGGTGCAAACGGGAATCGCAACGGCGATGAACACCATCTTCCGGACAGTCGGCGGCGTCGTGGGCCCGACAATTGTAGGGGTCTATCTCACTCAGTACACGACGCTCATCCGGAAGCCTACTCCCCACGGGCTTATGATGATCCCTATCCCGTCAGATACCGCATTCGACTACATCTTCCTCACGGCACTCGGCGTTGCCATTATCGGGATATTTGTCATCCTCCTGATTAAAGGCCGCAGTGATCAAGTGCATATAGAGGAGGGGGAACCGGTCGAACGGACAAAGCATGAAGTTGAAGGGAAAGGGCGAGTAGAAGTGGGACATCGAGGCGTAGGCGTGCAGATCCCGAAGTCGAAGTGGCCACATGACGCTGACGCAGCACCAGACACGGTCTTAGACCTCACCGCTCCCGCATTGGGTGCAAACAACTCACCCGTCTTGCCAGAAAGAGAACTGGGTAGTTGGCCCCCCACCCCCACCTTCTCCACGACCGAATCCCGTGGCTATAGGATCGAATTTATGGTGCGGGACGGGGGGAGTTTTGAAACGCACGATGCGAATGATATCACGATACTCTCTACCAGTGGGCACGTCACTCAACTGAAGGCTGAGCGGTCTGGCGTGGGTGATAACAGTGGCAGCGGTAACGGTGAGAGCGATGGAAAAATGCAGGAGGTTACCTTCACTGCGAGCGATGGCAGTGGCGGCGAGATGCAGGGAGCGGTGGCGGTGTGGAGCGCAAGTGCAGAGGGAAATCATTTCAATTTCATGCGGTTCACGCCGGACAGGCTCCGTGACTACAACGCCGAACTCGTGGTGAAGAGTGGTTTATCAACGCGTAATGTGGATGCCGCCACGGTAACGGCAGTCAATGCGGATATAATCCGGCTAAAGACTGAAAGGTCTGGCGAGGATGGCGCCCAAGTTGAAGAGATTAGCTTTACGGCGAACAACAGGGAGGGTGGGGAGATGCAGGGAACAGTGGCGATGCGTCAATCCTCTTCTGCTATGACAAAGCAACACGTAGTAAATGTATCGGTGATGTACAAAAGTTTGAATAAATCGACGAACTACAGCCGTTGATAAAGTTACGCAATCGGCATCTTTATTATTATCAGTTCAGCAATCGGTTAATTCCGTATATCTGGTAAGGGGTGCAGTGTCGCGCGCCGGCTTCTTTTGAGTCGTTATGAGCTGTATGCCCACCCGAACCACCATAAGTCTGCCTTTATAGTGGCAAAATGCCACTATAAGTCTACTGATTTATTGTGAACAATAAACGATCGTTTTTCGGTGGTTGCCTAATTGTGAAAGAATTGGACAAAAGGAGAGAGGCTCGAGTTACTTCCGTCCCACTTTTGTCTTGCGATTATTATAGTTGCGGTACACGACGTCAACGGTGATAATATAACGGTGCTGGAAGACCTCGTGGAAATTGATTCCCTCATCCTCGACCTCGAAGATCGTGATTACGTGCTTTCCGTTAATGCCTATGAAACGTTAAAGAGGAAGTGCTCGCAAGACTGGGAGGCATTTAAATATTTACAGGACCGGATGCACGATGTGAGGATCTCTGAGCAGGCGCGGAATAAGATATATGAAATTATTATGCTCATAAGGATGCGGGCCGAGGTGAATCAGATGCTCGGTATTGGAGATTGAGAGGCAACGGGATCGTTTGGGTATAAAAAGGTATCTAAGCCGACTTTTTGTCCCCTCGTATCGGGGTTCTCAATGCAACGGAGCACATAATTAATCACCGTTCTGTTATGATTTAACCCGAAATGGCTAAGACCTGTAAAAGATTGAAAGTCAGCGCTGTCGATCCAACTCTGCACATTCGCTACCAACCCATCGCCGCGGAGGGTGCGATAGTAGCATCCATGACCATGGCAACCGGGCGGCCTCGCCCATGTTGTACCATGAACGGATGGTAAACTGTAATACTTATCTATCCCAGGTAAACCAAACATATCATATCCAAACCCCTTAACATTGTTAGTGTTGTTTCCAACGATGACCCTATAAGTGACGCCAGGGGCGAGGCTTTGGGCTTCTAATCTTCTGACAGTGTCACTATCCGTCCTCTGCTGTTCAACTGCTTTTTTGCCAATGAAGGGATTGAAAATAGACAATAGTATGTCAGGGGGTAGATCCGCAACGGCAACGCCGTGGTTTGTGGGAGCTATCCCGATCCACTGCGTGACATTTTCGGCTCCTCCCTCGCGTTCCATATACCAGCGGGTTACGAGGGCGCCCATCGAGTGGCACACGATGGTGAACTTGCAATCATCATACTGATACTGATCATGGAAGAACGCTTTTCTTTCTTGGATGAACTTCTGCAAGTCGTTAGCAGCAACCCGAGGGTCATCTTTGCTATCATAGTTGAGTACGAAATAGTGAGTCCCTCTGACAAAGCCGGCATCGTCTAACGCCTGCGTCATGTTAGTCCATGGATATAAAATGTCAGTGCTGGATCCGATCCAGCCATGGACGAAGATAACGGGATATGTTACGACCACTTTTAAAGGATACGTGTCGCACCCGTGACAGCTTATCTTATAGACGTAGGTTCCCGGTTTAGTCTCCTTTAACCCATGAAATGCGACATAGCCATCCATACCGGTGGTATTGTACTGAATTGGTTTCCACTGAGAAGTGGCAGGATCCAATCTGGACAGCACCGCAAGCTTATTTGAAAAGTATGTGGTATTGCCGTTCCAGAATCTAACCCATTGAACGTACGGGCAGTTGACAAGCTCAGGCTCAGAGGTATTACGCAGAGTATATTGAAATTTCGTACCGCTCTGCTCTTGTATGCCGTTTCTGCCTGCATGTGGAGCACTTGTAATCATATTACTGGTTGATTCTGACGGTGCAACGACAGCGCCCTTTGCATACCCAGCATTAGCGACACAACGCAGTGCGCCTGCTGCAGTACCCATAATTCCGAAAGCCGTTGCCACCATGAGCGCTGTTAGGAATACCGCGAGTGCTCGCTTATGCCTGGCTAAATTACTACTGTCATGCCTCAAAATCTGTAAACGCCCACGAACCTTTCTGAGAGGTTCTCGTTTGTTGCTTGACGTTTGGCATCCGTTTTCCAGCTTCATGCCGCACTCACGCTCTTCTGCGTTTAAGGATTTTTCATTGAAGAACTGTGAAGCGAGTGTGAATATAAGGCTGTGTGACAACAGTCTCGTGCCACAGCCGCAAGCAGCGTGATGTAGGGAATGTTTATCCATCACTCTTGAAACGGCCGTCCATGAGTCCCGCGCACTCGGTATGGATGACATGGTGTCGATCACACCGATCGAGAAGTCCATGTCCCAAAATCTATCTTATGAGACACAACAGGGCACAAATTTCGTAAAAGAATTATTTACGGAATGAATAAGCCCAATTACGCAGCTATATAATGCGAAGAGCAAGTGTAGAGCTATGACAATAGCGAAAACGGATATGAATTGCTATGCGACATATTAGACAGAAGGGTCAAACTGTACCTGAATGTCACGGTGAGCTAGTCGATTCTGGATTCAAAATGAAGGTGAGAGGAGTTCAGCGCTTACACAGACGCGCCGGATGTATTATAAAGATTCTTGCCACCATCGACGGAGAGGTCGATCCAGAACGAGTACGGCAAGCGCTGCCAACACTGAAAAAACGTCACAGACTCCTCGGCTCTAGGATGATACTCGATCAAGAGGGTCAGGCGTGGCTCGTGACAGAACGGGTCCCTGACTTCGAGCTGCAGGTGTATGAAAAGCGGGGGGACACGGACTGGCTTGAGAGGATTTCTGAACAGGATCTAGTGCCATTCAGAATGAGTGTTGGACCGTTGGTGAGGTTCATACTTTTGATATCAGAGAGCTCTTCTGATCTCGTGCTGTATATGCACCACGTAATGAGCGACGGGTTGAGCGGGCTGTACGTTATGGAAGACTTGCTCACCGTTATTGGTGAACCGAAAAAGGAGCTCCCTCAGCTTCCTCCTCCTGTCGACGTAGTAAAGAACGTCCCGGCGAATGTAGGACGTCAAGCTCCGTGGATAACGAGATTCGTTATCGGCAGAATCAACGCTCGTTGGAGGAGGAGCAAAATCACCTTCAGCGACGATGACTTTGTGAAGGTTCAGGAAAAAAGATACGAGGAGAGAGATCGTATTATCTTGCTCTCCCTCACCGCTGAGGAGACATCCGCCCTTGCAGAAAAATGCCATACGCGAGGAGTGACGGTGAACAGCGTCTTCCTGACGGCGTTGCTGGCGGCGAAGTATGCCGTGCCTGCACTCGCTAGGATGATTCCGGATGCACTAAACTTCACGGTGAACCTACGGGATAAGTTGACCGAAGATCCGGGACGGAGTTGTGGGTTCTATGTTGAGATGATTCCCATTCAGGCTCGATTTAATCCCAAGAAAGATTTCGAGCGCAACCTCCTCACAATTCACTCTGAAGCCACGAGAAAGATACGCGAGGATCAAGAACTCTTTAGTCATTTTATCAGTGTGGAACGGATCGACCCGGGTCTACTCGATGCTCTTGATTTCGAAAGCTATGGCCTGCTCGAGAACCCAGCGGCAGAGAAGTTTCGGAGAGAGATGTCCAAAGTGTGGGGTGGCATAGAGTTGACCAATCTTGGCAGACAGGATGCTCTGGAACAGTTCGGAGACTTGATAGTCAGAAAGGTCATTTTCTTGGCATCTACTTCCGGACAATTTAAGATGATGACCGTATCAGTCTTGACCGCGTGCGGATGCCTCCATGCAGCATTCCTATACAGAGAGTCAGTTTTCCCGACAATGATTATGAAGGAGTACGTCAATGCGGTCGAACGTTCTCTAAGAGATTTCATGGCGGTCGATTCACGCAAAAAAGAGGGGACAGGGGCTTAAAAATAACATAAGATGTTTCCTGGAAAGAATAGCGTGGCATTGCAGTGGCGTTGAAAGGAGACTAAGCGTCACACTCTTCGTCCCTCCGCCGCACGCAGTGTGCTATAGGGAATGTTTTAGTCCATCACCCGTGAAATCGAAACTGCCGACCACGATAAAGTGTCGCCCAGTACTCGTCAACCTTTCGCCAGTTGATCTCGCGGAAGGGCCGGCCTGTGAGTCCCTCATCATTTCGTGCTTTTACGACTCTTTTATTAAATGAATGGCATCTCAAAAGATTTACCAATGCAAACATCTATGAAATTTGTGTAACTCGATAATAAACGTGGAATCATGCTCGGCATGCTAAAAAATGCGCAAAGTATATATACAAAAATCTATTCGTGTTAAAATTGCTCAAAATATGTAAAAAATTAGGTAGTTGTAATACAGTATTTATCTAATTTTTCGGGAACGACAACAGAATGGCATGGTATAGAAAAGCTCTTCGAAGATCTGAATCGAAAAATGAACGCAGTCGTAACCGCTTTGCGTCTTTCTGAATAACCGAATTACTCCCTATTTATTCCCGTTTCTGTGTCGGTTTAGACGGCAGATTGAAACCAGACGAACTCCATGGGTGGCTCTCGTCAATTTCAAAGGAATAGGCAGTGGCTCGTGCGCCCATTTATTCGGATACCTCTCTCGTCGTCCTCCAGTTGAGCTACTTCCACTCGCTGAACAGGTGGATCATGGCGGGATTGAAGGCCGGGATATCGGCGGGCTGCCGGCTGGTCACCCAGTTGCCGTCCTCGACTACCTCCCGGTCCACCCAGTTGCCGCCTGCGTTGCGGATGTCGTCCTGGAGGGTGTAGTAGCTGGTCAGCGTCCGCCCGCGCACCAAGCCGACCGACACCAGCTCCCATGGGGCATGGCAGATGACCGACATGGGCTTGCCCGCCTCCTGCACCGCCCGCAGGAATGCCTGAACCTCCGGGATCATGCGCATCCGGTCGGCGTTCACAGTGCCGCCGGGCAGATGGACAGCGTCGAACTCCTCGGCGCTGGCGCCCTGGATCGTGCGATCGACCTTGACCTTGATGGTCTTT
>Ga0187784_10003684_pt1 | contig 12386 bp, 9 predicted proteins | sample 1015_SJ02_MP15_2_FD_132964 | JGI IMG/M metagenome (GOLD analysis project Ga0187784, IMG submission 132964) | Tropical peat soil microbial communities from peatlands in Department of Meta, Colombia - 1015_SJ02_MP15_20_MG | ecosystem: Environmental > Terrestrial > Soil > Wetlands > Peat | place... | reverse complement strand
TTGGTCGGCGCCGTGCTGGGGCTCGTCGGCATTTTCATACCCGGCATGCTGATCCTCATCGGCGTGTTGCCGTTCTGGGACAGTTTTCGCAAACGCGCGGATGCGCAGGCCGCGATGCGCGGCGTCAATGCCGCGGTCGTCGGCCTGCTCGGCGCGGCGCTTTACAGTCCCGTCTGGACGAGCTCGGTCAGCACGCTGGGAGATTTTGCGATAGCGCTGGTCGGCTTCGTGCTCCTCACCGTCTGGCGCGCGCCGCCGTTCCTGGTTGTTGTCGTCAGTGCGGTCGGCGGCATCGCGCTGGCGCTGGCCGGGCGGTGATCGTATGGCCGATGGGATGTTCCAGCAGCGCTATTTTGCCGGTCTTTCCAGAACCACGTTTCTTTTCACCTTCGCGAGCCTCTTCTCCGATATCTCAACGGAAATGCTCTATCCGGTCCTGCCGGTCTTTTTGACGCAAACGCTCAACGCCGGCGGCAGCATCGTCGGCCTGGTGGACGGTTTTGCGCAAGCGACGCAGAACGTCGTGCAGGGCTTTTCCGGCACACTGTCGGACCGGCTGCAAAGGCGAAAGCCGATCGCGCTCGCCGGCTATTTGCTCTCGGCCGTCAGCAAGCCGCTGATCGGACTTGCGACCGTCTGGCAGGTCGTTTTCGCCACGCGGCTCGTTGACCGCCTGGGCGCCGGCGCGCGCGGCGCGCCGCGCGATGCGTTGATTGCGTCGTCGGTCGCGGCGCAGAACAGGGGACGTGCCTTCGGCCTCGAAGGCTTCGGCGACAATGCCGGCGCCTTTCTCGGACCTTTGCTCGCGGTCGGTCTTCTCTACGCGCTTCATCTCGGCATCCGCTCGATCTTCTATTTGGCGGTTATCCCGGGCCTTTTAGCTTTCGCCATGGTGCTGCCGGTGAAGGAGCAGCGCGCGGCGACGGCGGCGAGGGCGAAAATCGACGTGAGCCTGCGGCAGTTTCCGCGGGGTTATTGGCGATACCTCGCCGTGACGGCCTTGTTCGGTTTCGGCGCTTCGAGCAACGCGTTCCTGATTTTGCGCACTCACGATATCGGCGCGTCGCTTGAACACACGATCCTGATCTACGCGGGGTTCAATTTGGTCGCCGCGCTCGCTTCCTATCCGGCGGGATCGCTCACCGACAAATGGGGCGGCAGGACCGTGCTGCTCGCCGCCTTCGTCATTTTTCTGGTTGCCTATCTCGGCTTTGCGCTGACGCAGCACGTCGTCTTGATTGCGGCGCTGTTTGTTTTTTACGGATTGTATCAGGGTATTTTTCGCACCGTCGGCAAGGCGCTCGCGTCAAGCCTCGTGCCCGAGCAACTGCGCGCCGGCGGGATCGGCTGGTACAACACGACCGTCGGGCTGTTGCAGCTCGTCGCCAGCATCGTCGCCGGCCTGCTGTGGGACCGGATTGGCCACGTCGCCGTGTTTTATTACGGTGCTGCTTTTGCGCTCGCCGGGATTGTCGCCTTGCTGCTTCTGGTGTCCGGCCCGCAAGGTCGACGGCACGATGGCCAAGCAGTTATTTCGAGCGCCGAAATCGGCTGAACTGGAAGCGCTGGACGACGCCTGCCGGCGTGCGATGGGCGTGATCGCGGCTCTCGACGAGTTCGAAGAAAGGGCCGAGGATGTGGCTGAGCGAAGCGGAGTCGTGGCGCACCACGGCAAGACCGCTGCAACGTTCCGGGCCGTCCGGTGCGAACGTCCCGATAATGAGGTGGCCGCCGGGGTGCACGGCCCGTAACACGCGCTGCGCGTAGGCAGCGCGATCGTTTGCCTCGGTCAGAAAATGAAAGGCGGTGCGGTCGTGCCAGACCTCGTAGGTCTGCGGTGGCTCCCAGGCCGTCACATCGGCGGCGATCCATCGCACCTTAGCGCTTCGCGCGCCGAGCCGAGCTTTGGACATCGCCAGCGCTTTCTCCGAAAGATCGAGCACGGTGACGGCAGTAAACCCTTCGTCCAGAAGCGAATCGACCAGCCGCGACGCTCCGCCGCCGATATCGATGATCGGGGCGTCGGCTGTCACTCCGGTCGCGCGGATGAGATCAAGCGAGATCGCCGGGCTTTCCTCGAACCAGCTGACATCCCGTTCGCCTCTGGTCTGGTAGACTTTCTCCCAATGGGATTGCAGGTCGATCTTGCCCATGGCCTGCGATCCGGCCATCGACCGTGACAAATGCTTTACGGTCGATCGTGGTTCATATGCTGCTGGTGAGCCCGGATGGGATCGAACCATCGACCTACTGATTAAAAGTCAGTTGCTCTACCACTGAGCTACGGGCCCGTGCGGGCACTGCATACTGAAAAACGCGTGCGTTTTCCAGCCTCCCGCCGGGCTCGGCGCCGCGGTACGCTCATGCCGGAAAGGAAGGGGGCAGGCCCCAGGCAGCGGGGCAGAACGCACAACTGTCGCAACCGTGGCGTCATCGCTAGACTGTGACTGCCGAACGAGGGCTAAAACCATGCCGATCGTTAACCGCGTCGCCGATCTGCACGCCGAGATCACCGCCTGGCGACGGGACTTCCATGCACACCCGGAGATTCAGTACGACGTCCACCGCACTGCGGCTTGCGTGGCCGACAAGCTCAAAAGCTTCGGTTGCGACGAAGTCGTCACCGGCGTCGGGCGGACCGGCGTCGTCGGCGTCATCCGTGGCCGCAGGCCAGGCGGCAAGGTGGTCGGCCTGCGCGCGGACATGGATGCGCTGCCGATCGCGGAGGCGACCAATCTCCCCTACAAATCGACCGTTGCGGGCAAGATGCACGCCTGCGGCCATGACGGCCACACCGCGATGCTGCTCGGCGCCGCAAAATACCTCGCCGACACGCGCAACTTTGCGGGCACCGCGATCGTCAACTTCCAGCCGGCGGAGGAGAGCGGCGCCGGCGCCAAGGCGATGACCCAAGACGGCCTGTTCGAGCGCTTCGCCATTCAGGAAGTCTTCGGCATGCACAACGCGCCGGGCTTGCCGGTCGGCGAATTCGCCATCCGCTCAGGCCCGATGATGGCGTCGACCGACACGATCACCATCGAGCTTGAAGGAAAAGGCGCCCATGCGGGGTGGCCGCACGAAGCGATCGACACCGTTTTGGTCGGCGCACAGATCGTCAATCAGTTGCAGTCGGTCGTCGCCCGCAACGTCGATCCGCTGGAGGCCGCCGTCGTCTCGATCTGCGTGTTTGCGGCGGGCGACACCGAAAACGTCATCCCGCGCCGCGCTTGTCTGCGCGGAACGGCGCGCAGCTTGTCGGCGCAAACCCGCGACGTGTTGCAGAAGCGGGTGCGGGAGGTGGTGGAAGGCACCGCGCGTCTCTACGGCGCCGAAGCGAAGCTGACCTACGCGGCCGGCTATCCGGTGCTCGTGAACGAGGAGCGCCGAACGAATTTCGCCGCAACGGTCGCCCGCGAGGTCGCGGGCGGGGACAAGGTGAACATCGCGTACCCGCCCGTCATGGGCGCCGAAGACTTCGCCTACATGCTGCAGCAAAGGCCGGGCGCATTCATTTGGATCGGCAACGGCGACAGCGCCGGACTTCATCATCCGGCCTACGACTTCAACGACGAGGCGATCCCGGTCGGCACTTCATATTGGGTGCGGCTTGCGGAGACGGCGCTCACGAGTTGACCAGCCGGTTATTGCGGAAACCGTCCCGCCGCTTCGCCGGGCCGCATGAAGATTACTGCGTGGCCTCGACGCGGTTCTCCGCCGGCAGCCTCGTCGGTTCGGTGATGGCTTCGATGACTTTGGGCCGCGGCAGCAGTTCGAGCACCCGCGCCTCGATGCCGCGCCAGAAAGCGAAGGAATTCAGCCGGGTGCCTTCGAGCAGCGCCACCGCGACCGCCGCCAGGAACGGCAAGCTTTGGACGACGAGCACCACCGCGAAGATGTTGATCTCGCGAACTTGCTTGTAATTGGTGACGACGAGCGTGAGCGCGCCGATGAGCAGCAGCGCGGCGATCACCGCTTCCCAGAACGCCGCGAAATCGCCCTTGCGGGTGGAGCCGCCTTTGGCCGTGCGCCGGTAGGGCAGATGCTCTTGCACGATGCCGGTTCCGACCGCCTGTGCGACCGTCCACTGCACCGACATGGCCGCGCATACGGCGCCCAGCATCTCGCCCAAGGACGCCCGCACCCGCAGCCGATAGAGCGTGACGAAATGCGCGACTGAAACCGCAAACGCCGCGACGATGGGCAGCGTCAGAATGCGGTCCGGCACCGCGATATTGGCGAATGCAACCACCGGCACCCACGCGATATTGAGGAGCGCCACGACGACGCCGATGCTGTCGGCGCCGAGCCAGTTGAGCCAACCCAGGCCATATTCGCGCTTTTGTTCGTGCGTGAGCCCGTCGGCCCACGGCAGCAGGCTGCGCCAGTGCTTGCGCACGAGCTGGAAGCCGCCATAGGCCCAGCGGTGGCGTTGGCGCTTATAGGATTCGAAGGTGTCGGGCAAAAGCCCGTAGCCGAAACGCCGGGTCGTATAGTGTGCAAGCCAACCGCGCTGGAGAATAGCGAGGCCGAGATCGCTGTCCTCGACGATGGTGTCGCTCGACCAGCCGCCGGCGCTCTCGATGGCGGCGCGGCGAATGAGGCACATCGTGCCGTGCACGATGATGGCATTGACTTCATTGCGCTGGACCATGCCGATATCGAAGAAACCGGCATATTCGGCGTTCATGGCGTGATGCATGATCGAGCGGTCGCCGTCGCGGTGGTCTTGCGGCGATTGCACGAGGCCCACGCGCGCGTCGGCGAACAGCGGCACCAGCGTTTTGAGCCAATCCGCATCGACGACGTAATCGGCATCGATGACGCCGATGATCTCCGCGTCGCTTGCAGTGTGCGCGAGCGCCAGCCGCAGCGCGCCGGCTTTGAAGCCGCTGAGGTTATCGACGTTGATGAATTTGAAGCGGTCGCCGAGCGCGCGGCAATGCTCTTCAATAGGCCGCCACAGCGCCGGGTCCGGAGTGTTGTTGATGACCACGATGCATTCGAAATTGGGATAGTCGAGCCGCGCCAGCGCGTCGAGCGTGGCCTTGAGCATTTCCGGCGGCTCGCGATAGGCCGGCACGTGGATCGACACTTTGGGCGCATACACTTCCGGCACCAGCGGCGGTGAAGCCGCAAGCCGGCGCGGCGGGCGGCCGAAGGCGATGGCGGCGATTTCGTCGATGCGCGCGAGCGCAATGGCGACGAGCGGCGCCAGCAGCACCATGCCGAGCGCGAGCGCAAAGGCGGCGCCCGGCACGAAATAATGACCCTTCCAGAACGCGACGATCGCCGCGAACCAGGCGCCGACGACGTTGGCTGCCGCGGCAAGCGTCAGCGCTTGCGTTGCGGTCGCCCCGCTCATGGTCAGGATCGGCAGCGACAACAGCAGCCCCAGCAGCACCGCCAAGCCGGCGCGCTTGATGTAGTCGGCATCGGTGATCGGCCCGGTCCAGGAAAACTTCGGCTGGCGCGAGGCGTCGAACAGGCCCCAATAGGGACCGACGCCGCCTTCAAAGGTCTTCCACGGCTGGTCGATCGCCTCGACGACGTTGTAGTCGATGCCGTAGGCCTGCGCGCGATTGGCAAAATCACGGATGACCATAGCCTGTTCGAGGCGGCCGGGATTGGCGCCGTGGAAATTATAGCCGGCGCTCGGCCAGCCGAACTCCGCGATCACGATGCGCTTGCCCGGATGCGCATTGCGCAATTTGTCGTAAAATTCGATGGTGTGGTCGACCGCGCGCGAAGCGTCGAAGCCTTCCCAGTAAGGCAGGATATGAGCGGCGATGAAATCGACCGCCGAGGCCAGCTCCGGATGGTCGATCCAGACCGTCCAGATTTCGCCGGTCGTCACCGGCACCGGGCTCGAACGCTTAACCCTTTGGATGAGCTTGATAAGGTCGTCGACGCTCATTTCCGCGCGCAGCGTGGTCTCGTTGCCGACGACGATGGCGTTAACGTTGCTGTAGCGGCGCGCGAGGTCGAGCGCGGAGCGGATTTCCCGCTCGTTGCGGTCTTGATCCTTGTCGATCCAGGCGCCGACCGTGACTTTAAGCCCGAATTCGGCGGCAATCGGCGGAATGAGTTCGGCGCCGCCGGTGGCCGAATAGGTGCGGATGGCGCGCGTATAGGGAGCGATCGCCTTGAGGTCGGCGCGGATCTGCTCGGCCGTCGGACGGTCGCCGGAATCCGGATGCTGGGAGTTTACAAACGGCGCGTAGGAAACGCTGGCGAGCTGTCCCGTGAAATCGGGAGCTGTTTCTTTCGTTCGTAGCGAAGCCCACAAGCCGGCATGCACGCACGCTACAAGCGCGAGCACGGCAGCGACGGTGCGCATCGAATTTCAACCACGCGGGGCGAGGAGACGAATGGCCAAACCTGTCCCCAAGGTTTGGCGATGGGATAGAAAAAGGCGAACGATGAGCGGCAACGCACAGGTAGTCCCGAGAGGTGGCAAATTCAAGACAACGGATTTTGGTCCCGTAAATTTTTCCGCCGGATCGGCCGATCGTGGCTACGCCTAGCGGCTGGTCGTCGGGCTTGCCGCGGCTGCCGCCGGCGGCGGAGCCACCGCCGCTGGCATGGACGGATTGATCCAGCAGGAATGCACCCGCCCGTTAAGGCTGTCGGCGGCCTTCGGATCGATATTACTTCCGTGCAGGATCAGGCAGCGGAACGTCGCCTGGACATGCGCGCTCGGGCAGCCGAAACGATCATAGAGGTCCAGATGGCGGAAAGCGGTGTCGAGATCGTCGCGCCAGAGCAGGGTCACGACGCGGCGGCCTAGCCAGACACATTCGGGATTGCCGGCCGGCCCGCTGAGCATGTGCTGCGCCTCGGCAAATTCGTCGACTTTCTGCGGCTCCTTGGCCGGGTCCTGGGCCGCCGCCGGCGCCTTTTCCTCGGGTTTGGGATTATTGGCCTGCGCGAGAGCCGGAGCGCCGAGGGGAACGGCCGTGACGAAAAAGAATACGGCGTACAATCCGCCGGTAACGCTGAGCAATCGATGCAACATGGTCCGACTTGTGTTGTTGGGCCGATTCGAGCCGAGATCAGAAACGCTTCATAGCCACGGGATTTGGCCGTCATTACGGCGCTTGCGGGCGCGGTCGCGCTGACAACACCCCAACCATGACGGTTTGTCCAGCGTAGATCGTGTCGCGGGCCGCGGCAGCGTCCATGACCTTGGCATGAAGCGGCGGTAAGGCTAATGGCAGGGCGTGTCCCGCCCGCGATGCTCCTTCACCATCGGTCAGGCACTGGCGTCGTTTACGCTCACGGCGCTGGCGATCGGCGTCGTCTGGTGGTGGCTCGGCACGCCGGTTGAGCTGCCGTCGTCCTCGTTCGCCGCCGGCGGAAAGCTCTATTGCGTTTCCTATGCGCCGTTTCGCGGTGCGCAGGACCCGCTCATTGACGGAACGCGGGTCGAACCTTGGCAGATCGACGAGGATCTCGCCGAACTGTCCAAATATACCGGCTGCGTGCGCACCTATTCGATCGACGACGGGCTCGATAATGTCTTGGAAAGCGCCCGGCGGCACGGGCTGAAGGTGCTGCACGGTGTATGGATTTCCAACAATGCGGAAAAAACCCGCAAGCAAATCGCAACCTCGATCGCGCTCGCCAAGGCATATCCGGACGTCATAACGGCGGTTATCGTCGGCAACGAAGTGCTTTTGCGCGGCGAGATGTCGGCCATCGACCTCGCGGCCATCATACGCGGCATCAAAGCGCAGGTTTCGATGCCGGTGACCTATGCCGACGTCTGGGAGTACTGGCTGCGTTATCCCGACGTGCAGAACGCCGTCGATTTCGTGACCATCCATATCCTGCCGTATTGGGAGGATTTCCCGATACCGGCGGCGCAGGCGGCCGCGCATGTTGCGGCCATCCGCAGCCGGGTGGCCGCCGCCATGCCAAACAAGGAGATCGTCATCGGCGAGTTCGGTTGGCCGAGTGCCGGACGCATGCGCGAAGGCGCCCGGCCCTCGCCCTCGAACCAGGCGCGTGCCATCCGCCAAACATTAGCCCTGGCGCAGCGCGAGAATTTTCGCGTCAATGTCATCGAGGCTTTCGATCAGCCGTGGAAGCGTGCGCTCGAAGGAGCGGTAGGCGGCTATTGGGGCATCTTCGACCGCGCGACAGCGGCGCCCAAATTCAGCTTCACCGGCCCGGTGTCCGACCATCCCCATTGGCTCGTCCAGGCTGTCGCCGGTATCGTCGTCACCGCGCTTGCGTTCGGCGGTGCAGTCGTGGCCGGACGTGACAAAAAGCTTTTCGCTCCCACCTGGGCGGGCATCGCGGCGCTGACGTTTCTTCCGGCAGTGCTGTTCGGTTGGACGATCGAGACGGTTCCGGTTGAGAGCTTTAGCCTCGGCAGCTGGTTGCGTTCGCTTGCCTTTGCGGCGACCGCGGCCGCCGCCCCGATCGTCTGCGCCGCCGCCAGCGCCGCCGGCCGCCCGCCGCCGACATTTTCCTCACTGCTTGGCCGTACCGACTGGCGCCGCGACGCGCTCGATTGGGCGCTCGGCGGAGCGCTGGTCGCGCTGACGCTGCTTGCGGTGCAGGCGGCGCTCGGCCTCGTGTTCGATCCGCGCTACCGCGATATCCCCTTTGCGCCGTTGACCGCGGGAGTCGTGCCGTTCCTCATGGTGCAATTCTTGACGCGTCGCCGGGGCGGGTCGTGGGCGGCGGCCGAAGTCGTTGCCGCCGCCGTGCTTACGGCGTCGGCCGCCTACATCGTATTCAACGAAAAGTTTTCCAATTGGCAGTCGGTCTGGTTCTGCGCCGGATTGATCGCGCTGGCCGTCACTCTAGCGTTGGCGCGGGCGCGGGACGTGCCAGGCTCAGGATGAGCACGCCGGCGGCAAGCGCCGACAGATCAGCGTTGTGCAGCACCACGCCGAACGCCGCTGCGGCAAGCGCCACGGCGACGAGAAGAACCGACGGCCGCAGCAGATTAAGCAGCGCCGCCGCCAGCGCGAGCCCGCCGAAAACCTCGTATTTGAAGAGGACGATGGTCAGCCGAAACGTCTCGCATAGCCAGGTGTCGAGCCCGGCCTGACAGGAGAGCGAAACCGTACTGTTTTCGATCGCCAGGTAGCGCAAATAAAGCGCTTCCCCGAGGCTGAGGAAGCCGACCGCCAAAAGCCAGTTCAACTGGCGTGCTGTCGGCAGAAAGAGCGGACCGCGCATGGCAGGTTCATGTGACACCGCGCCATCATAGTGGGCGGATTACTGCAGCGCGAGCCTGCCGTCGAACATGGTCGGCTGGCAGAACTGCCGAAACGGGGCAAGCGACGCGCACAGCTGCGCTGCCGCTTCGGCATTGGGGAGCGGCCCAACCACCAGCCGTAACTCGGTCCGTTTGGACCGCAAGCCTTCCCTGAGCGTCACGCTCGGTCGCAGCCCTGCAAAAAGCTGCGGATGCGCCGAGCGAAGTTCGGTCCAGCGCGTGTGCAGCGTCTTGATGGAGGTCGCGCTGCCGATATCGGCGCCGTAGGCCGCCGCGGGCGTGGCGGCTTCGGCAGCATCCGATGGCGACGATATCGTTGCCGCCGTCAACGGATTTGCCAAGCCCTCGGCCAACGCGAGCATTGGAGCCGCGGTCGCGGGTACCGGCGTTTGATCGTCCGGCCACGGCGCACTTGCCGCTTTGGCTGCCTCGATCTGACGGGTGACGGAACCTGTCATGTCCTCCAAGTTCTGCTCGACGGCGGCCATCCGCGTGATGAGCCGGTCGCGGTCGGCGGCCAAGCTGCGCACCGCCTGCGCGAGCTGTCGCGTTGCCGTTTCTGCATCGAACGGGCCCGCCACGGCCTGATCCGAGCGAAGCGCAGCCGGCGAGCGTAAGTGCAAGGAAGAAAGAATTTCCGCCACTCTTTGCACACCGACGTCGCTGCGGCCAGCCAGGATCGCGATCAGGAGCGCCGCGGCGGCCGCGGAACCCCACTGGGCAGGCGGCCAGAGCCGTCGCAAGGTGAAGCGCGGTTTCGCGGCAATTTTCGGCGCGATCGCTCTCATAAGCTGCGCTTGATCAAGCATCCTGCTGCTCTCCGGAGAGCATCGCTCGGCGAATCAACGACAAAATAGCAGATTCGGTGTTCTGAACCCCTCGCCTTGGCACATCACTTCGGCGGGAAACGCGGTTTCCACTTTTCCCGATCATGCTCTATGACAGCGCCGCGGAGGTCTTTCATGGCGGCGCGGACCTGCCTTGCGATCGTGCTGGCGGCCGGCGAAGGCACGCGCATGCGTTCGGCGCTCCCCAAGGTGCTGCATTCGATCGCCGGCCGCTCGCTGCTCAGCCATGTCCTTGTCGCCGTCGCCGAGGCCGGCGTCACGGCAACGGCAGTCGTTGTCGGCCCCGGCCAGGAGACGGTCGCCGCCGAAGCACGGCGCGTGCTGCCAGGCGCCGAATGCTTCGTGCAGCAGGCGCGGCGGGGAACGGCCCACGCGGTGCTCGCGGCCAAAACGGCGATCGAGCGAAAGCCGGACGATATTCTGATCGTCTATGGCGATACGCCGCTGCTCCGTCCGGCGACGCTTAAGCGGCTGCGTGCGCCGTTGGCCACCGGCGCCGCCGTGGCGGTGCTGGCGTTCCGGCCATCCGATCCGACCGGCTATGGTCGGCTGGTGGTCGCCGGCGGTAAGTTCGTTGCCGTCCGCGAGGAGGCCGACGCCAGCCCGGACGAAAAAGCGATCGACTTGTGCAACGGCGGCATCATGGCGCTCGCCGGAGCGCATGCGCTCGCCATTTTGCAGCGCATCGGCGATCGCAATCGCAAGGGCGAGTTTTATTTGACCGATGCGGTCGAGATCGCCAACGCCATGAAGCTCAACGCGGTCGCGATCGAAGTCGAGGAGGACGACGTGCGCGGGATCAACACCAAAGGCCAACTCGCCGAAGCGGAAGCGGTTGCGCAAGCGCGCCTGCGCAAGGCCGCGCTCGACGCCGGCGTCACGCTGGTCGTGCCGGAGACCGTGTTTCTGTGCGCGGACACCAAATTCGGCAAGGACGTCACGGTCGAACCCTATGTGGTGTTCGGCGAGAAGGTGACGGTGGAAGACGGCGCGGTCATCCACTCGTTTTCACATCTCGTCGGGGCTCACGTCGGCCAAGGCGCATCGGTCGGGCCGTTTGCGCGGCTGCGTCCGGGCACGCGGCTCGGCGCGGGCGCGCGCGTCGGCAATTTCGTCGAAGTCAAAGAGGCGGTGATGGAGGCCGGCGCCAAGGCCAATCACTTGAGCTACATCGGCGACGCTACCGTCGGCGCCGACGCCAATATCGGAGCCGGCACGATCACGTGCAATTACGACGGCGCCGAAAAACATCGCACGACGATCGGCAAGGGCGCGTTCATCGGCTCCAACTCGGCGCTGGTCGCGCCGGTCGAGATCGGGGCCGGCGCCTATGTCGGCTCCGGCTCGGTGATCACCGCGAACGTGCCGGCCGACGCGCTCGCTGTGGCGCGCGGACGGCAGGTCGTTAAGCAAGGCGGCGCGGCGCGCTTGCGTTCGCTCAAGTCGCTCGGCAAGAAGAAAACGCGTTCGCGCGACTAAGCCGATCCAAACCCGTGGTATCTCGCACCGTCGGCTTGTTACGAAGCGAAACGTTTTTTTATTTGGTGCCGGGTAGGATTGGACCTTACGGTTAACGCGCCGTCGCGGCGCGGCGGTTGAGGAGAGCATCCACACGGATGTGCGGTATTGTCGGAATCATCGGCCACGAACCGGTTGCGCCGCATCTGATCGATGCGCTCAAGCGCCTCGAATATCGCGGCTACGACTCCGCGGGCGTCGCCACGCTCGAGCATGGCGCGCTGGTGCGGCGGCGCGCGGAAGGCAAGCTCAAAAATCTGGAGAAGAAGCTCGCCGGCGAGCCGCTCGTTGGAACGATCGGCATCGGACATACGCGCTGGGCGACGCACGGACGCCCGACCGAAACCAATGCGCATCCGCACGCGACCGAGCGGGTCGCTGTCGTACACAATGGCATCATCGAGAATTTCGCCGAGCTGCGGCGCGAGCTTGAGGACAAGGGCGTCAGATTTGCGACCGAAACCGACAGCGAAGTCGTTCTGCATCTCGTCGACGAGGAGCTCAAGCGCGGCCTGTCGCCGGTCGCCGCAGTGAAGGCAGCGCTGCCGCGGCTGCGCGGCGCGTTCGCACTCGCCTTCCTCTTTGCCGGCAAGGAGGATCTGTTGATCGGCGCGCGCAACGGCGCGCCGCTTGCCATCGGCTTCGGCGCCGACGCGATGTACCTCGGCTCCGATGCGATTGCGCTCGCTCCCTTCACCGACACGATCAGCTATCTCGATGAGGGCGATTGGGCCGTGGTCAGCGCCAAGGATGCGGAAATTCACGACGCCAAGGGCAAAGTCGTC
>Ga0187784_10003683_pt1 | contig 12386 bp, 7 predicted proteins | sample 1015_SJ02_MP15_2_FD_132964 | JGI IMG/M metagenome (GOLD analysis project Ga0187784, IMG submission 132964) | Tropical peat soil microbial communities from peatlands in Department of Meta, Colombia - 1015_SJ02_MP15_20_MG | ecosystem: Environmental > Terrestrial > Soil > Wetlands > Peat | place... | reverse complement strand
TGGCGTGCCGCTCGAAGGCCAGCAAGGCATCGTCGTGGCTCATGCCGCATCCGTCGTCCACCACTCGGATCAGGCGTTTCCCTCCCGCTTCGACGGACACTTGGATGTGGCTTGCGTCGGCGTCCATGGAGTTCTCGACGAGCTCTTTCACCACGGAAGCGGGGCGCTCCACCACTTCGCCGGCGGCGATCTTGTTGGCGACAGCTTCCGGCAGGATGTGAATCACAGACATAGGTCGAAAGGTTAAAGGCTAAAGGTTAAAGGTTAAAGGCTGAAAGAACCTCTTAACACAGGTAAACTCACACCCACCTTCAGCCTTTACCCTTTATCCTTTACCCTTCCTTTTTAATTTCCAGCCCCAGCTCCGCCAGTTGCTCAGGCTCCACTCCGGCGGGCGCCTCACACATTAAATCCACCGCGCTGGCGGTCTTGGGGAAGGCGATAACCTCGCGGATATTCGACTCGCCTGCCATAAGCGCGATGATGCGGTCGTAGCCCAGCGCAATCCCGCCGTGAGGGGGTGTTCCGTATTCCAGCGCCTCCAGAAAGAAGCCGAAGCGCTCTCGGGCTTTCTCCTCGGTCAAGCCCAACACGCTGAAGACGCGCCGCTGGATATCCTGGCGGTGGATACGGATTGAACCGCCGCCGATTTCCGATCCGTTGAGCACCAAGTCGTATCCGAGCGCCTTCACCGCGCCCGGATCGTTCTCGAGCGCCTCGAGGTCCTCCTCGCGCGGTGAAGTGAAAGGATGGTGCATGGCGGCGTAGCGCTTCTCGCGCTCGTCGTATTCGAACATGGGGAAGTCAATCACCCATAGGAAGTTCCAAGTACCGGGCTTGAGCAGGCCGAGCCTTTCGGCCAACTCCACCCTGAACCAGCCTGAGGCTTCGTCGAGCTGATGCAGCCTGAGGCGCGAGAGTTCCTCGCAACCGAGGAGCACGATGAGATCGCCCGCCGTAGCTCCGGCAGCGCTTGCGATGCCGCGTAAGCATTCCTCGCCAACTGTCTTGGAGAGCCGTGACTGAATTTCGGACTCCTTTAATTCCAGAGTGGCGAAATTCCCCGCTCCGAGCGTCTTCAGTGGAACCTGGTATTTGTCCATCTGGCTGCGCGAGATTTGGCCGGCCCCGCCTGGAATTCGAAGCGCTTTCACCGCCTTGAACCCGCGTAGATTGGCCAGGGGATTCCCCGTCACATCGATACGTTTCCAGGCCAGGTCGATTCCCAAGTGCGGCTTATCCGAACCGTAACGTTCCATCGCCAACTCGTAGCTCAGGCGCGGAAAGGGGCGGTGCACCTGCACCTCGATGAGCGCAAAGAGCTTCTCCATCAGCCGCTCGATGATCTCGAAAAGCACGTCCCGTTGCGGGAAGGCCATCTCGATATCGATCTGCGTAAATTCCGGCTGGCGGTCCGCCCGCAGGTCCTCATCGCGAAAACACCTCACGATTTGGAAATACCGGTCGTAGCCCCCGATCATCAGAATCTGTTTGAACAGTTGCGGAGACTGCGGCAAGGCGTAGAAATGGCCGTGATGCAAGCGGCTGGGCACCAGGTAGTCGCGCGCGCCTTCCGGCGTCGAGCGCGTCATGAACGGCGTCTCGATTTCGCTGAATCCCTGCTCGCAGAGATGCTGGCGAACTACTTGATTCGCGCGGTGCCGGAGCCGCAAGTTACGCTGCATCCGCCCCCGTCTCAAGTCCAGGTAGCGATAACGGAGCCGCGTCTCCTCACTCGTCTTGGTCTCATCGTCGATCGGAAAGGGCGGGGTTTTGGACTCGTTAAGGACGAGGAGCTTTCTGGCTTTGATTTCCACCATGCCCGTGGATATCTGTGGATTAACCGTCTCCGCGGAACGCAGCACCACTTCGCCCTCCACACCCACCACGTACTCGGGCCGGACTTCATCAGCTCGGTCATGCGCTTCGGCGCTGATTTCAGGGTTGCAGACGACCTGCGTCACGCCCGTATAGTCGCGCACATCCAGAAAGATGATGTTCCCCAGGTCGCGGCGACGATCAACCCAGCCGGCCAAAAAAACGGTTTGGCCCGCGTGCGACTTTCCCAGCTCGCCGCAATAGTGCGTACGTTGTCGATCACCAAGGAGGTCCAGTTTCACGTTCACCACCGCAAAGCAATGATAAATAGTAAATTGTAAATAGTGAATTCTGAATTATGAAAAGAGCGCCTAGAATAGCAAGCTAACTTCAGCCCATCCTTCGTAATTTACAATTTACTATTTATAGTTTACTATTCATAGCCTAGCTTTCAAATACTCCGCGATATTTCCAGGCTCCACTTCCTGCTGTTGGCCGCTTGCCATGTCCTTCACCTGATACCGGCCGCTGGCGAGCTCACCCTCGCCAATAATGATGGCAAAGCGCGCCTGGAGCTTGTTGGCGACGCCCATGGCCTTCTTGATTTTCATGGGGTCATAATCGATCTCGACACTCAACCCTTGCCCGCGCAGCTCACGCACCAGGCGCGCCGCGGGGGGGAGCGTGGCCTCGCCCATCCAGACGACGTAAGCCGCCAGCAGGGCATCGGATTGGAGCACGGCCGCCTCCTGCACGGCCAGAATCAAGCGGTCCTGACCGATCGAGAAACCGATGCCGGGCGTGGGCGGGCCGCCGAGCAGCTCGGAAAGCCCATCGTAACGTCCCCCGCCCACCACCGCGTTCTGCGCGCCCAGCGCGCCGCTGGTAATCTCGAAGGTCGTGCGGGTGTAGTAGTCGAGCCCGCGCACCAAGCGCGGCGCAACCTGATAAGAAAGCTGGCGCGCCTGAAGTTCGCCCATCACCCGGTCGAAATGCTCGCGGCACTCGGGGTCGAGATGGTCGATGATTTTGGGCAGCCTCTCGATGATGGGCTGGTCCGCTTCCACTTTGCAGTCGAGCACGCGCAGCGGGTTGGTGTCGGCGCGCCGCTGGCAATCCCCGCACATCGAGGCCTTTACATGCTGGAGGGCCTCCCGTAATACCTTCAGATAGTCGGCGCGGCACTTGGGGCAGCCCACGGAGTTCAGCAGAAGCTGATACTCCCGGATGCCCACCCGCTCCAGGAACAGCACCAGCATCTCCAGAATTTCCGCATCCACCAGCGGGCTCTCGGATCCCAGGACTTCCGCTCCAATTTGGTAGAACTGGCGGTAGCGCCCCTTCTGCGGGCGTTCGCGGCGGAACATGGGGCCGAGGTAATAAAGCTTGTGAACGCCGCCCTGATTGTACAGGCTGTGCTCCAGGTAGGCGCGGACCACGGATGCCGTCGCCTCCGGCCGCAACGTCAGTGATTCGTCGTCTCGATCCCGAAAGGTGTACATTTCCTTCATCACAATATCAGTATCGGCACCCACGCTGCGCGAGAAGAGCCCTGTTTGCTCCAAAATGGGAGTGCGAATTTCGCCGTAATGGTAAGCGGCAAAGATGCGATGGGCTTCTGCCTCCACCCGCTGCCAGAGGTTCGTGTCGGGCGGCAGCAGGTCGCGCGTGCCTTTGACGGAGCGAATTGGGTCGATGATCATGGGCTGTCTGCCGGGTAGCGCGGACCCCCGGTTTTGGGGTCCGCGGTTTTCCTTAGTTACGCCGATGGAAAAGCCGCGGACCCCAAAACCGGGGGTCCGCGCTACCCAGTTCTCGCCGCGGGCTTACCGCGGACGAGCGTTCCTTAGTCAGGCTCTTTCGCGCCCAACTTAGCAGAATACCTTTCTCTATATTGCAGGTAATGCGCGGCGTGCAGGTCGATAAAATTCCGATCGGCTTCCGTGAGCTGTCGTTTGAGGCGGGCCGGCGCCCCCAGGTAAAGGCTGTGAGGCGGAATTACGGCGTTTTCCACGACCAGCGCTCCCGCACCCACGATCGAGCCTTCTCCAATCCGGGCATTGTTCAATACGATTGCTCCTATACCTATCAAGCAGTGATCTTCGATAGTGCAGGCATGGATCACCGCCCGGTGACCCACAGTGACCCAATCGCCGACAGTCACGGGCGAGCCCGGAAACCCATGCACGATGGTTCCGTCCTGAATGTTCGTTTTGGCCCCCACGCGAATGGGCGCCACGTCGCCTCGTAGCACCACCTGAAACCAGATGCTGGCATTTTCCCCAACTTCCACGTCCCCGATGATGTCAGCGCTGGCGGCCACAAAAGCCGAGGCCGCAATGCGCGGTTCTGAGCTACCCAAATTCATGATCATCGTCAACCCACTCGGAAGGTTCGCAGCCGGACCCTAAACCTTTTGAAATTATCACAGGGGCGAGAAACCCTGCAAGGAATTAGCAGAAGCGGGCGTAGCGCGCGGCACAAAGGCGAAGTGCCGCATGGTTTTGCCTATTATCCACGCCGTCGCCTGAAGATTGGCTGCGTCACGGTCACACTGGCATGAGATGGCGATTACGCGACGGATTCCCACGGGCGGCAAATGCGCTCGATAATGTCGATCATGTTCTCGACTTCTTCCGAAGTCAGCGCGCTTTCAGGGTGCACGGCGGCGCAACGGGTGCTCCATGCCCTTCGGAGGAGCGTCCTATCCCCAAGCGAAATGCGCCCGCCCTCGAGCAGCCGGTCAAAGAGGATCTCGACGGCGCCTTTCACATAAAGCTTCAAGCCACCGCAGAGCCGGCGCGCAGCAAAGCGCAAAAGCCGCTCGTATTCGACCCCGGCGATCATACCGGCCAGGTTCGGGTCTTCGTACACCAGAATGCGGGCGAGTTCCAGAGGGCCGTATTTGTTGAGGAACGGTCGAAGGACCTGCGCCACTCGACGGCGCTGGATCCAGACGTCCGCGTCGAATGCCGTGCGCGCGCTCACCGCGTCCGAGGCCCCCACTTCTTCGACCGTCAGTTCGTGGTAGGTCCACAGAGCAGTCTCGGCGGAAGCCACGGAAGGCAGCCGGAAGCGCTCTTTCCACGCGCGAAGTTCATCGCAATAGGCTAGGTAAACGTCCACGGTTCGCGGGCGGTAGACTTGAAGAAGGTTCATGATGGGCGGACTGAAAACGGCAAAACGGTCAGGGTGGACGAAGCGCAGCACCAGGGAGACAAGCCCGATACTTTGAAAAACCCCTAGCGAACGCTGCACCAAATCGTGCGCATCGGCAGGAAGCGGGCCGACCATAAGATGGGCGTTTTTCAGTGCCTGATCCAACTCCTTCTCAATCGGCTTCGGCCAATAGCGCGCGAAGGCCGTCTGAGCCGGGTCGAAGATGTTCAGGACATCCTTCGCCACCAGCCAGCGCTTCCCCGAGCGAAGCTGCTCGAACTTTTTTTCCAGGGATTGAAAGGAGTAGGTCCGCCCGAACTTCCTCCTACAGACTTCGGGGTAGCGGTCGAGATAGCTCCTCAGGTCAAAACCCGGCACGATGACCTCTTCTCTACTCTCGCTAACATTTTAGCGAGGTTGTCAATCAAAGCAAGGTCTTGATTGGCTGAAATCGGCCACCCTCGGTTGAATTCGGCCAAACCAACTTCGTTCTTTGAGGAGCCACTGCCCTGCCCAGTGCCCTTAACTACTGTTTTTTCAACAAGATGCCTCACCCTGCATTAGGCGAGAGCTTTGGCGACCCACATGCCTTAAGCAAGGCGGAGGCTGAAATGAGGTCTAGCAGCCAAGCAGGTGGGGGGTGGGCCATGAAAAGCCGAAAAGTCTGGTATGTGATCGCGCTTAGCGCTCTTTGTCTTGTGGCAGCAAAGATTGCCGTTGCCCAGGAGCAAGCGCCCCTGCCGGGTGAGGCGACTGAGGAGCAGGGACCCCCGCCAGGCGCCGCCCGGATTAGCGTAGTAAACGGCCAAGTCTCTACCATGCGCGGGGACAGCGGGGAATGGGTGGCGGCCGTCGTGAACGCGCCGGTGATGGGCGGCGATGAAGTGGCGACGGCGGCGGGCTCGCGCGCTGAAGTACAACTCGACTTCGCGAATGTTCTTCGCATGGACCAGAATGCCGATCTGAAAATCGCCGACCTCACGCAAAAGCACATTCAACTTCAGTTGGCCACCGGCCTCATTGACTTCACGGTGCTCAAGGGCTCGGAAGCGGATGTGGAAATCGACACCCCCAACATGGCTATCCGTCCCCTGAGCGAGGGCGTCTACCGCATAAGGATCGATGCGGATTCGCAGACGGAACTCACTGTCCGCAAAGGCAAGGCGGCGGTTTCCACACCGGAAGGCAGCGAGACCGTGGAAAGAGGCCAGGTTATCTACGTTCGAGGCACGGACAATCCTGAATACCAAATCGCGGATGCCGCACCCGATGATGAGTGGGATCAATGGAACAACGATCGCGACCGCACCATCGAGAAGGCGCAAAGCTGGCAATACGCGAATCGCTATTACACCGGCGCCCAGGATCTCGATTCGTACGGCGACTGGATCAACACCCCCGATTACGGTTATGTCTGGGCTCCGGATGTGGGGTCGGACTGGGTACCCTATTATGATGGCCGCTGGGCGTGGGAGCCTTATTGGGGATGGACCTGGGTTTCCTATGAACCCTGGGGTTGGGCGCCTTACCACTACGGCCGATGGTTCTGGTGGGGGAGCCGATGGTGCTGGTGGCCGGGCGTCGGATACTGGGGTCCACGCCCCGTTTGGGGGCCGGCTTTCGTCTCTTTCCTCGGGTTCGGCTTCCGCTTGGGCTTTGGTTTCGGTTCGATTGGCTGGTGCCCGCTGGGGCCCTTTGAGAGAGCCTTTCCGTGGTGGGGAAATCGCAACGGCTACCTGGCTGTGAATATTAGAAATATGGTTGACATCAACAATTTCAATCGCGGGTTCCGTCCCTTGGGGAACACGTCTCTGCGTTATACTTCCAATCTCCAGGCGGCGCTCAACAACCCCAACATCCGGCGGGCCATCACCACCATGCCGGCGGACCAGTTTGGGAAGGGCATGGTTAAAGGATTCGGGCGCAGTGTGGATGAGGCCACGCTGCGGCAGGGCCAGATGGTGCGGGGAACCCTGCCCGTCGTTCCCACGCATGCGAGTCTGATGCCGGGTAATCGTTTGGCCCGCCCGTCCGCCATTCCATCGCGGGCCCTCAGTAACACGCGTTTCTACAGTAAGAGTCCTGCCCCTGCTGCCCGTGAGTCCTTCAATCAGAGGGCGGCACAGATTCAGCAGATGGTCCGGCAGAACAACTTCGGTGCCGCCTCGAACCTGGGCGGGCGGCAGGGCGCGAATTCCACGGCGAGGTTTGGGAACACTGGAGGGACGGCCAGCGGAGGCTTCGCCAACGCGAACCGTCCCGGATACGCGAACACGAGGCCACAGACGCCTTCCACCCAGGGTCAATCCGGCAACCCGGGCTGGCGAGGGTTTAGTTCACGCTCGCCTTATTCATCGCCGGCACAAGGCGGTCAGGCGACTGGAAGCTCCGCGAACCGGGCGCCCTACAACGCGACGCGGCCTCAATCGGCGCCCTCGGGCGGGAACTTCCAATCGCGTTATGCAGCGCCTCAGGCGGGAAGTAACCAGGGCGGCTGGCAGAGATTCTCGAGGCAAAGCCAGCCCGCGCCTTTGACCAGAGGCGGGGGGTGGAATGCTCCCGCACCGCGCTCGCAGTTCGCAGCTCCGAGTTGGGGCCGATTCTCGTCCCGCCCACAGGGGCAATCCTTTAGCGGGTATGGCAGTCGTCCTTCGTTGAACATTCGCAAGCCTATTGTAGTTCAACGGTCCGCGGCCCCACGCTCCTATGGAGGCGGCGGTGGCCATGGAAATGCCGCTCCGTCCGGTGGCGGGCATGGATCCTCCGGTGGCGGCGGACACAGTGGGGGCGGCGGCGGTGGACATAGTGCTGGCGGCGGACATGGGGGCGGAGGCAGGCGGTAAGAGAAGGGGCCAGGTGCCAGGCGTCGGGTTTCAGGTGTCAGGTGCCAGGTTTGAGATTTGCGATTGGCGATTTGTGATTGAGAGGTGCCAGGTCTCGTGCGTCAGGTATCGAACTAGGGCCAAAGGATGAAGTGTAAAGTGCGAAGTTTAGGGAATGACGTATACGACCTCACACACGGTATCGACTCACACTGCGCACCTTCAATTTAACCTTTAGCCTTTACCCTTTAAACTTCCGCCTAACGCCTAGCGCCTGCAACCCGACTCCTGTCATTCACCAATCACAAATCAATACCTGACACCCGACACCTGATGCCTGGCACCTAGCACCTGACACCTCAGACCATCCTCGTATACAATAGACTGGACATGCTGGACCAAAGCGATTTGCTGGCTGCCACAACTGCGCCACTCAAAGAGATTGAATCGATTCTGAAGGCCGAACACCCGGACCCGTTCCACATTCTCGGCGCGCATTTGGTGGAGTGGGAAGGCAAGCCGGCCGTGGCCATCCGTTGCTTCCTGCCGGGAGCGGAGCAGGTTTGGGTGTGCCGGGACTCGGGCGTCTTTCCATCCAATCGGGTCCATACGGATGGATTCTTTGAGGCCGTGTTCCCGAGCGAGACGCAGGTTTTCCGATATCGCCTTCGCGCGCGTTACGGCGAGGGTAACGCGCCGGAGTTTGAAGACCCTTACCGCTTTCCCCCGACCCTCTCCGACTTCGATCTCTACCTTTTAGGCGAGGGCACACACTACAAGTCTTACCAAAGACTCGGCGCTCACGTGATGGAGCTCGAGGGAGTTCGAGGCGTGGGCTTCGCTGTGTGGGCCCCCAACGCGCAGCGGGTGAGCGTGGTGGGGAATTTCAATAACTGGGATGGCCGACGGCATCTCATGCGCGTGCGTGGGGCCACCGGCATTTGGGAGTTGTTCGTCCCGGGTCTCATGGAAGGTGAGATCTACAAGTATGAGGTTAAGGGCCACAACGATTATCTGGGTCTGAAGGCGGACCCCTTCGCCTTCTATGCAGAACTCCGTCCCAACACCGCTTCCGTCGTGCATGACATCAATGACTATGTTTGGCACGACCAGGCCTGGATGGAAGCCCGCGCGCAACACCAATTCCTCAAGGCGCCTCTGGCCATCTACGAAGTTCACCTCGGTTCCTGGCGACGCGGCGAAGGCCAGCGCCTGCTCGGCTACCGCGAACTGGCCGAACAACTGGTCGAGCACGTCCGCGCAATGGGCTTCACGCACCTCGAGTTACTCCCTGTCATGGAGCATCCGCTGGATGAATCCTGGGGCTATCAAACCGTGGGTTACTTCGCCCCCACCAGCCGCCACGGCACCCCCCAGGACTTCATGTATTTCGTTGACTACTGCCACCAGCACGGGATCGGCGTGATCCTGGATTGGGTGCCGGCGCACTTTCCCGCCGATGCCCACGGCTTGGCGTTTTTTGACGGCACACACCTTTACGAGCATGAAGACCCGCGCTTGCGCGAGCATCCTGATTGGGGTACGCGAATTTTCAATTACGGCCGCTCCGAAGTCCGCAACTTCCTCCTGAGCAGCGCGCTCTTCTGGTTGGAAAAATACCACGCCGACGGATTACGCGTGGATGCGGTGGCGTCTATGCTCTACCTCGATTATTCGCGCAAGGCCGGTGAATGGATCCCCAATCGCTACGGCGGCAACGAGAACCTGGAAGCCATCAGCTTCATCAAGCGGTTCAACGAACTCGCTCACCAAGACCGGCCCGGCGTGCTGACCATCGCTGAAGAATCCACCGCCTGGCCGGCGGTCTCACGACCCACGCACTTGGGCGGCCTGGGATTCAGCCTCAAGTGGAACATGGGCTGGATGCACGACACACTCCTTTACTTTTCCAAGGACCCCATCCACCGCAAGTACCACCACCACCTCCTTACCTTTTCGCTCCTTTACGCCTTCACGGAGAATTTTTTGCTGGTGCTTTCCCATGATGAAGTAGTCCATGGCAAACGTTCACTGCTATCGAAAATGCCCGGTGACACCTGGCAGCAGTTTGCGAACTTGCGCTTGCTTTATGCCTTCCAACTCACTCACCCTGGCAAGAAGATGCTGTTTATGGGCGGGGAGTTTGGCCAGTGGATCGAGTGGAATCCAAGCCAGTCCCTGGACTGGAACCTGCTCGATTACCAACCCCACCGCCAGGTCCAGCAATTGGTTGCGGATCTGAACCGCCTTTACCAGGCAGAGCCCGCCCTCTACGAAGTCGATTTTGAATGGCAGGGTTTTGAGTGGATCGATTTCCACGACGCCGACCACTCAGTGATTGCTTTCCTGCGCCGGGCTCGTGACCCCGGCAATCACGTGGTTGTGGTCTGCAACTTCACGCCCGTCCCTCACGCCGGCTACCGCATCGGCGTGCCGGAACCGTGTTTCTATCGCGAGATACTCAATACCGACGAGGCGAAATATGGCGGCAGCGGCATGACCAACGCGCCCGGCCGGCAGGCCATGCCGGCGCCCTGGCAAAACCAACCCTGCCATATCGAGGCGACCTTACCACCTCTCGCCGTCACCATTTTCAAGCCAGAACGCTAACACTATATCCCCAGCACCAGCCGGTCCACCCGCTGGCCTACGTCTCGCAAATAGGCTTCATCGCCGCCCTCGAGCTCGGTAGTGGCATAGCCGGTGTAGCCAACGTCCGCGAAGGCCTTGCGCACCGCCGGCCAGTCGATATCGCCATCTCCCAGGTTGACCCAGCGGTAGCCATCCTCGAGCCGCTTGAAGTCCTTGATGTGGACTTTGGCGATGCGCTTGCCGAGGTTGCGAATCCAATCCTGCGGATAACCGTAAAGCACCACGTTGCCCACATCGAAATACGCCTTGACCCAGGGGGTCTGAAATTCGTCCACGTACCTGGGCATCTCGAGCGGGCTGAGGAGGAACTTGTTCCAGACCTCTTCGATGGCGATGATGACCTTCAGTTCCTCAGCCAGGGGGATTAATTTTCGAATCTGCTTCTGGGAGCGCGTCCACGCCTCGCGGTAGCTCGTCTGCGCGTTGACGACAGCCGGCACCAACAACACCGTCTCTGCCCCCCAAAGCTTGGCGTTGCGGAGCGAGGTTCGCATCCCCTCCAGGCTCTTCTCCACCACCGCAGGATCGCTCGAGGAGAGTGGATTCTCCCAATGAGCCATGTTCATCACGGAATGGATTCTCACCTTGGCGTCATCCGCCGCCTTCTTGATTTCCTCGGCCTCGTGCTCGTCGCTCACCGTCTGGCCCTCGATAGCGTCGAAACCCACTTCCCGCACCAGCTTGAACCGGTCGGGATAGCTCAACTGTTTCGGCAGCATCTCGATCTGGAGGGCCTTTTTGATGTGACCCGCTTCCGGCAACGCAGACGCCGAAGAAACCCCCGGCCCGCCACTCAGCGCCACGCCCGCGGCAACCGAAGCCTTCAAAAAATCTCGTCGCGATGTTTCATTCTTCATTTCAACCTCCCGTTTTTCAACCATCACCCCTTGGCAGTCATTCCTGCGAAACCAGGAATCCACCCCCTTGTGGGCTGCGGTGGACCCCCGCTTACGCGGGGGTGACAACGAATGGGAAGCTCATCCCCTTGGGTGGTCCGCAGGCTCATGGGGGCTCGGCATGACACACTTCGCCTTCCCGCCAACTTGGAGATGCCGATATTTCGATCGTGTAGCTCCTCAGAATACCGACATCAACAAATTGGGATCGTACACCTCTTCGGACTTCAACAAATCATCCCACGTAACTAACTTGCCCGTGTAGGCGGCGGTGCGTCCCAGCATGGCGCTGAGCGCGGACTCGGCGCCCTGTGCTGCCTGGTTGTGGAACTCGCCGCTGGTAATGCTCTCCACGAACCCCTTTTGCTTTTCCGAATCGGCTTGGTCCAACGAGCCTTTGAACGTTCCCGCCGCCGAAAACTGGCTGCTCCCCGGGGCAGGGCCAAGGCCCGCGTCCCACGGCTCGGCGCCGGCAATGCTAACCCGATAGTCGTAGTGCACCTCCGAGCTGCCCTTAGTCCCGAAAAAGCGTGTGGCAGCGTCAAAGGTCGGGTCGTCGAACTGTGTGGAACCAAAGCTGACCTGCACATGGTCCGGATAAGTGAAGACCAAATTGAAATTGTCCCAGCAGTCCCCGGCGTCGGTGCGCAGCTTGCGTCCACCGCCGCCCACGGCATATTCAGGATGCCCCTGTAGAGTCCAGTTGCACATGTCAATGACGTGGATGTTCTGCTCGACGATGATATCTCCCGAGAGTCTGCGGTCCCACACCCAGTTTCGAAGCCTTTTCTCTTCCGCAGAAGCGCCCGGCCACTCGGGACGGTCGATGTGGCCGCAGTAGTAATAGGCCAAGCCGCAACCGATCTTGCCCAAGGCGCCTCCGTGGATGCGTTTCACCAACTCGACGTGGGGCGGCGCCTTGCGGATCTGAAACCCCACTTCCAGGCTGAGCTTTCCCTGGGTCTTCTCTCCAATGCGCATGACGCGCTTGGCGCCCGGCACGTCCACGGCGACGGGTTTCTCGCAATACACGTGCTTT
>Ga0187784_10003682_pt1 | contig 12387 bp, 12 predicted proteins | sample 1015_SJ02_MP15_2_FD_132964 | JGI IMG/M metagenome (GOLD analysis project Ga0187784, IMG submission 132964) | Tropical peat soil microbial communities from peatlands in Department of Meta, Colombia - 1015_SJ02_MP15_20_MG | ecosystem: Environmental > Terrestrial > Soil > Wetlands > Peat | place... | reverse complement strand
TCGAGTCCGGCTTCTTTGATCACGGCCAGGGATTGTGCGGCGAAGGCCTCGTTGAGCTCGATCACGTCAATGTCGGAGAGTTTGAGTCCGGCCATCTTCAACGCTTTCGGAATCGCGAAGACTGGGCCGAGTCCCATTTCTTCCGGCTTGTAGCCGGCGGTCGCGAAGGCCACGTAGCGAGCCAGCGGCTTGATGCCCAGAGCTCGGGCGCGCTCGGCCGATATGACTACGGAGGCGGCTGCGCCATCCGACATTTGCGACGAGTTGCCGGCGGTCACCGTGCCTTTCGCATGAAACGCGGGCTTGAGCGAGAGCAATGCTTCGAGCGAGGTGTCGGCGCGCGGGCCTTCGTCCATTTTGAAAACGATTTCCTGCCGCTTGGGCTTCGATCCGTTGGGAGTGCTGAAAGTCACTGGTACGGGGACGACTTCATCGTCGAACTTTCCCGCCTGGATCGCAGCCAGCGCTTTCTGATGGCTGCGCAGAGAGAATTCGTCGGCAGCCTCGCGGGTGATGCCGTCGCGGTGAGCGACTCGCTCGGCAGTGAGGCCCATGGAAAGATAAGCGTCGGGATAGTTCTCCACCAGCCAGGGATTGGGCGATATCTTGTGGCCGCCCATGGGAATCATCGACATCGATTCGGTTCCACCGGCGACGATGACTTCCGCGCCGCCGCTCATGATGCGCTCTGCGGCCATCGCAATCGCCTGCAGTCCCGAAGAGCAGAAGCGGTTGATGGTGAGCGCTGAGACTTCCACCGGCAGGCCGGCGCGCAGCGAGGCGATGCGGGCGACGTTCATGCCCTGCTCGGCCTCGGGCATGGCGCAGCCGAGAATCACGTCTTCGATTTCTTTCGGGTCGAGCTGCGGCACGCGATCGAGCGCGCCTTTGATGGCAACGGCCGCGAGTTCGTCGGGACGGGTGGAGCGGAGCGTGCCTTTGAAAGCCCGTCCTACGGGGGTGCGAACCGACGAGGCGATGATGACTTCACGCATATTGTTCTCCGTTTACAGATTCCGTTGTTTTGGATGCTGGTTGGTTAACACCGGGTTCAGCATGTCCTCACTGAGCCGGCGCGAAAAAGTAATAGTCCGCGGTGTACTTGCTTTTCGTCTCCGATTCTTTGTGAGCTTCGTCGCAAACGTCGGAAGCCCCCGGCTTGCCGCCGTGCGTGTGGACGCGCTGGATTGCCGTGACCTTTGCGAGTTGTCCTTTGCCCGAGTTGCTGACCACGTTCACCAGCAGCCAGGGGATTGAGTCTTCGTCGAGCGAGGGGACCTGCGCCGTCATTGTTCCGGTGACCTGGCTGCCGTCGTTGAGCTTCCAGGTCGGCCCGGCGGAATGCGTGCCGATCACTTTATCGTTTCGGTCTTTGAGTTCGGCGTCCGGAGCTTTGAGGGTCCAACCGAACTTGCCGTCTGCGCTGGCTTTGCAAGTGTAGACCTGTGATCCAGTAGCACGTGCGAATGCCACCGGCTGCAAGCCTGCGGGAACGGCGATGGCGTCGGGGACGTCGGGTGCAGACTCCTTAGGAGGAGCATTTTTTTGCGCTCGCGCTAACTGTGAGGCTGTCAGAACCACAGCCGCCGCAAGGGCGAGATATGCGACGTTTTTTCCAGTTGCTTGCATTAAGCCAGGGGCCCCTTCAGTTCCTCAACGTCTTCCCGGTTTTCAGCGTGTACTGAATTCTCTCCTGCGTTTTGCGCTCGCCGCAGAGCGATTTGAAGCCCTCCCGCTCCAGGTCGAGGATGTACTGTTCGCTGACCGGAGTGCCTGGGGTGACGTTGCCGCCGCAGATCACCTGGGCGATTTTGCCGGCCAACTTTACTTCGTAGTCGGTGATAAAGTCGCCCTGGCGCATGAGGTGGACTCCCATCTTGAGCGCGGCCAGCAAGCTTTCGCCGGGCGCGGGAATGTCGGTACGCGGAGCCGGCGGTTCATATCCGGCATGCACGAGTTCGAGGGCGCGCGCCTTCGCATCGGAAAGCACGCGCTCGCGATTCATGGTGATGCGGTCGGAGTCGGAAAGGAACCCCAGACCGCGGGCTTCATGCGCCGAAGTTGCGACCTTTGCCGTGGCGATCGTCTCGAACGTTTTCTTCATCGCCTCCATCATTTCGACCGAGCCAGCCAGCGCTTCGCCGGAAATTTTTCCGCGCGATGCCGTGGCGCTGTCGACGGCGCGCAGCAGCATTTCCTTGCAGCCTCCGCCGCCGGGCAGCAGGCCAACGCCAACTTCGACCAATCCTGTGTAGAGCTCGGCGTGCGGCTGGCGCGCGGCAGCGTGCAGGGAAATCTCCGTCCCGCCTCCAAGACATAGCCCGAACGGCGCCGAAACGACCGGTTTCGGTGAAAACTTGATGGCCTGCGTCATTCCCTGGAACTGACGAATGGCGAAATCGACGTCGTCCCATTCTTCCTCCTGCACGCTCATGAGCAGCAGCATGAGGTTCGCGCCCACGGAAAAATTGGTCGCGTCGTTGGTGATGACGAAGGCATCGAAGTTGTCGCCCGGACCGCCGGGCTTGAGGGTTTGCAGAATCAGGCCGATGATGTCCGCGCCGAGCGAGTTCATCTTGCTGTGAAACTCGATGCAAGCCACGCCCTCGCCCAAATCGACCAGCGACGCGCCGGAATTTTTCTTCACCACGCCGTTCGATTTTTTCGCCACCGTGACCGACCAGACGCCGGCAGAAACTTCCGTCGGCTGCCAGTTGCCGGCAGCCAGTTGCCAGTACTTGCGTCCGGAGGCAGCCCTTGAATCGTCCGCGTACCAGGATTTCTGGCCGGAGGCGAGAAGCTTTTCAGCATTCGCCGCGACAGGCTTGCCTTCTTTTTTCATGCGAGCGACCGTGGCTTCGACGCCGGCAGCATCCCAAAGTTCGAACGGACCAAGCTCCCAGTTGAAGCCCAAGTGCATGGCGCGATCGATCTCGACAATGGAATCGGAAATCTCGGGAACTCGGTTGGCAGAATACGTCCATAGATCCGAGAGCGCAGCCCAGAGAAAGGCTCCGGCTTTGTCGCCCTTCTGCGGCGCACCGCCATCGAGCCCGAGAAGCGTGCGCAGGCGCGCTCCCGTGTCCTCGATGTTCTTTGCCATGTCGAGTGCGGCGAATTTCGGTTTTTGGCGCGGATGATATTCCAGTCTCTTCCAGTCGAGCGCCAGGCGCTCGTCGTCGCCGGCGGCGCCTTTCGTCTTCTTGTAGAACCCGCCTTTGGTCTTGTCGCCGAGCCATTTTCGGTCCAGCATCTGCTTGAAAAAGTCAGGCAGGCGAAGATCGCTGCGCTCATCACGAACATTGGTGGTCATGTTGCCGACGACGTGGCCGAGAATGTCGAGCCCGACCAGATCGATGGTGCGGAATGTCGCCGACTTCGGCCAGCCCACGGCCTGCCCGGTGAGCGCGTCGATGTCTTCGATGGTCAGGTCCATTTCCTGCATCAGGCGCATCACGTTGAGCACGGAAAACGTCCCGATGCGATTGCCAATGAAATTGGGCGTGTCCTTCGCCATGACGACGCCCTTGCCGAGACGCACATCGCAGAAATGAGAGACAGCATCGATCAGTGAGCGATCGGCCTCGGGCGTGGGAATCAGCTCCAAAAGCCGCATGTAGCGCGGCGGATTGAAAAAGTGCGTGCCGAACCAGGCGCGGCGGAAGTCGTCGGAGAAGCCTTCGGCAATTTTGGCGACGGGCAGTCCGCTGGTGTTGGTGGTGATGATGGTGCCGGGCTTGCGGATGGCCTCGACCTTGTTCAGCAAAGCCCGCTTGATCTCGAGGTTTTCGACTACCGCCTCGATGATCCAGTCAACGTCAGCCAACTTCTTCAGATCGTCGTCAAAATTTCCGATGGTCACCAGCCGCGCCAGCGATGAGTCCATAAACGCGGCTGGCTTGGCCTTCCTGGCCGCGTCGAGCCCCGCGGCGGCAATCTTGTTGCGCGCCGCCCCATCCGCGTCAGGCGGGACGATATCCAGCAGATAGCTGGGAATGCCGCCATTGGCAAAGTGTGCGGCAATGCGAGCGCCCATGGTGCCGGCGCCGAGAATCGCGACTTTATGAATGCGCTTCATGATCAGGCTTCCTTTTCCGGGCGTTCGAAAAACACGTATGAGCGGGAATCCAGAACTGGCAATGGTAATCCTACGGAGAGAGATTTATCTAGTTCGGTGGGATCGCCTATTCCAGGTTGGTATGACTGGCAACATACTCCAGGGCCTTGCGCGCCATCTGTTTCTCGCCGCGGTAGGCCAGCAGCTTGGGAGCTTGTTCGAGCGGCACCCACTTCGCGCAAGCCACCTCGATTCGCATCTCGTCGGAAATGTTGTCGATGCGTCCCGACTCGTAGCGCAGCAGATAGAAGCTGACGATTTTGAACACGCGTTGCTGATCGCCCCAGGAGCGCAAGTAGACATACTTGATGTCGGCCAGCTTGGTTACCAGAGCCGCGGTAATCCCGGTTTCCTCGCGGACCTCGCGCAAAGCCGCGTCGAGCGCCTTCTCGCCGGGATCGACCAGGCCTTTGGGCAGGCAGAGAACGGTCTTGGTGATTGGCCGGACGGCTCGTTTCGAGGGTTTCGGGGCTGTGGCTGGGCCTTCGGGGAGTTCAATGACCGCCATCCACCAGACCCCGTCGTTGTAGCGGACAACCACCCCACCGGCTGAGATTTCCCGGACCATGCTGTCCGCAAGGTAGCAGGTATGCGGGAACGGCGTCACCTGCCTAGGGTGCTTCCGGTAATAGTTACCTCCGATACACGGCTTCACCCCGAGGTGATGTCGTGTGGCACCCTTGTGCCCTTACACCCCGGATTCGAAATATGGCATCTTACGCATTATGTAAGGTTCTGCGGTTCCGGCGCGGTGGCCAGATGGGCCGGAGATGTGGGGTTAGCTGTGAAACGTTTAGGGAGAATCATTCGGTCGGTGCAAGCGTTTGGGCGAGAGCTCTCGCGCAAAAGCGCGCCGGTGGCCGAATCGCGCGTTCCCGCCATCGGAGTTGCTCTCGGCGGAGGTTTTGCCCGCGGCATCGCCCACATCGGAGTTCTGCGGGTTCTCGAAGAAGAACGCATCCCCATTTGTGCCGTGACGGGCACTAGCGTGGGCGCGCTGATTGGCGCGTGTTACTGCAGCGGGCTCAGCCCTCAAGAGATGCAGGAGGTCGCCCACAACGCGCGGTTCGCGACTTTCGCGCGCTGGACTCTTTCCCGCTATGGTTTCGCTACTAACGACCGCATGGTCTCGTTCCTGACCCGCCATTTGAAGTGCAGCACGTTCGAGCAGTTGCGTATTCCTCTGGGCGTGACCGCGACGGATTTCAATACCGGCGAGGGCGTGGTCTTCCGTGCGGGCTCGATGATCGATCCGGTGCGCGCCAGTTGCGCCTATCCGGGCATGTTTCTTCCGGTGCAGATTGGCGGAAAGCATCTGGTGGACGGCATGCTGGCGCACCCAGTGCCGACGCGGCCGCTACGCGATATGGGAGCAGAGCGGGTGCTGGCTGTGAACCTGAAAGGCACATGGTCAAACGGAGGCGCGCCACGGCATTTGTTCGATGTGATCGGCCAGTCCTTCGCCATTGCGCAGGATGCCATGGCCAGCGTGTGGCGCAACGCCGCCGATTTAATAATTGAGCCGGAAGTCGCCGGATTCGCCTACGACGATTTCAAGCGCGCCGATGATTTGATTCGGGCTGGCGAGATCGCCATGCGCCAGGCCCTTCCTGCCGTGCGAAAGTGGATGGAGACGCCGGAAGTTGAGACCCATCCTGCCGTCGAACGCCGCCGCGTGCCACGGGTTTCGCCCATGCCGGCGGATTAGCCAAGGCTTTCACGAGTTAAATAGATTAGCGGTTCCGATTGACAGACTTGCGCCTCTTTCCTTATAATGACTAGTCAGACTAGTTAGATATTGAAATGGATAAGCCTAGCCGCAAGAACCCCGAACGTGTCGTCCGGCATGATCTCGGGTCGAACGTCGCCCACGAACCCTGGCAGGTGCAGAGTGCCAAAGCGCGTTTCAGCGAGGTGTTCCGTCTGGCTCGGACCGAAGGTCCGCAGCGCATTACGCGGCAAGGAAAGGACGGTGTGGTAATGATTGCGGAGGAGCAGTTCGATCGGCTTGTAGGCAAGTCTCGGCAGCCGAAAAGTCTTGTCCAGTTCTTCCGCGAGTCTCCTTTGGTCGGCCTTGAACTTGATTTCGAGCGTGATCCCGACCCCGGTCGCGATGTCGACCTATGAGCGCATTTCTGCTCGACACCAACTGCGTTTCAGAACTCGTGCGCGTCCGGCCGGAACCTCGGGTGCAGAAATGGGTGGAGGCCGCCGACGAGAATTTGCTCTACCTCAGCGTTTTGACCTTGGGCGAGATTCGCAAAGGTATTGCTTGCTTGCCGCAAGGCACGCGCCGCACGCGACTGGAGACATGGTTGGAAGTGGACCTGCGGCCACGCTTTGCAGGAAGAATTCTCACCATCGATGAACCTATCGCTGACCGATGGGGAGCGCTGACCGGAGAAGCCATCCACCGGGGAAGAGTTCTATCGGCAATCGACGCCTTGCTGGCCGCTACCGCCTTGGAGTACAACCTTACCATCGTCTCCAGAAATATCGGCCATTTCGCAGCCGTCCAGGTGCCAGTCCTGAATCCCTGGGAGGCGTGAGGTTCGATGTTCTCCTCCTGCTGGCAGTTCACCGGACCCGAACAGCTACTTATACTCTGGCGGCTTCTTCGCGGATTCTGTTCCACGCCTTCTCCACATGCCTTGCCTGCGTGTTCGTCTGCCCCACGCACAGCCGTAACGTCAGCTTGCCATTCAGCTTGGTATGCGTCAGGTAGAGATCGCCGCTCCGGTTGACCCTGTCCATGATGGTTTGATTGGCAGCGTCTCCGGAATTGTGGCGGAAGCAGACTAGGTTCAATGGAGCAGGTGCGGCCAGTTCAAAGCGATCGTCGTTTCGCACCCAGTCGGCAAACTGCTGCGCCAGACGCACGTGTTCGCGTATGTGATGCTGCAATCCCTCCACGCCGTAATGCCGAATTACGAACCACAGCTTGAGCGATCGAAATCTCCGGCCCAACTGGATGTGCCAGTCACGATAATCGATCACCGCGCCCGACTCCGTTGCCTGATTGCGCAAATACTCCGGCAGAATGCTGAGGGTTTGAATCAGCGCTTTGCGGTCGGCAACCCAGAAGCAGTTGCAATCGAAGTTGGTGAACATCCATTTGTGCGGATTGAAGGTGTAACTATCGGCGAGTTCGACCCCGTTCTGCAGATGGCGAAACTCCGGGCACAGCATGGCCGTGCCCGACATGGCCGCATCCACGTGCAGCCAGAGATTGTGCTTGCGGCAAACTTCGCCGAGCGCGGCAATCGGGTCCATGGCAGTCGACGAAGTCGTGCCCACAGTGGCGCACACGAAGAACGGAGTCAGGCCCGCGTGCCGGTCAGCGTCGATCTGCTGGGCCAGAACCTCAGGCTTCATGGCAAAGTTGCCGTCGACCTCGATCAGCCGAAGGTTTTCGACGCCAATCCCGGCGATCATCGCGGCTTTTTCCAGAGAGGAATGCGTCTGTGTGGATGCGTAAGCCACCAGCTTTCCATCGCATCCTTTTTTGTTGCTGAAGTAGTTCGTGGCGCGTTCGCGCGCGGCCAGCAGCGCGCACAACGTCGAACTGGAAGCCGTATCCTGAATCACTCCGCCGCCAGTGTTCGATGACCGGAATTTTTCCGGCAGCCCCAGCATTTCGACCAGCCAGTCCATGATGTGCGTTTCGAGTTCGGTGCAGGCTGGACTCGTGGACCACAGCATTCCTTGCACGCCTAGCCCGGAAGAAAGCAGGTCGCCGAGAATCCCCGGCCCTGAAGCGTTGCAGGGAAAGTAGGCAAAGAAATTCGGCGACTGCCAATGGGTCACGCCGGGCAGAATGATCCGTTGCACGTCTTGTAACAGCGCTTCAAACGGCTCGCCCTCGGCCGGCGGGTGCGCCGGCAGCGCCGCTCGAATCTCTCCCGGCTTCACTTGTGAAAGCACGGGAAACGACTCGATGCGCGAATGATAATCGGCGATCCAATCGACCACGGCGTGGCCGTAGCGCCGAAATTCGTCGGGCGTCATGTGAAACGATTTTTCTTCCAACACTGGCATGCTCCCTTGCGAATCCTTATTTCAGCCGTGCAAAATACACGCGCGTCTTGTACTCGAAGATGGCGCGGCCGGCGATAGCGTGCGCTTCAAACACTCGCCGTAGCTCCTTCAGCATCGGTTCGTGCCGCGCATCGCCCGGCCCCGGCACGTACGACGACGAGAGCAATCGGCCTTCGATCCCGGTGTAATCGAACTCCTGCCGCATGGGAAACACGCGCTCGACATACGGCGTCGGATCAAAGAACTGATTCACCTCTTCGGTAGTTTTTTCATGCCGTATGTCCTGATAATCTGTGCCGAAGGTCAGCAACAGTTTCTCGTAGTCACGAAGGAACGGCGTGGAATCGATGACCCGTTCGTTCCACAGCAGCACGAGCCATCCGCCGGACTTCAGGATACGAGCAAATTCTTTACGCGAGCGCCTGCGATCGAACCAGTGCGCCGCTTGCGCAGCGGTGACGAAATCCACACTGCTGTCGGCGAGCGTGGTCGCTTCCGCGGTTCCTTCCACGCTCGTGAACTTGGGGAAGCCGGCCAGCAGCCGTTCGCCGGCCTGCCGCATATCCGCATTCGGCTCGACACCGTAAACGCGATTGCCATTTTCCAGCAGTGTGCGCGTCCAGATTCCGGTTCCCGAGGCAATATCGGCGACGACATGCGCCGGATTCAGGCGGCACTCATGGACCAGCGTTTGCAGCGCCTCCGGCGGATATCCGGGCCGGTAACGAACATAGTTTTCAACTCGATCGGAGAATCGGCTGGTAGCATTGGAAGCGGGCATAAGGCACAAGGTGGCAAGATTTTCACCTTGCCAGAATGTCATTCTAACGGCAGGATAGAGATGTTGTCCCTCCCACGCCGGAGCCGGATCTCGGGCCGAAACGTTCCGGCAGCAAAAACAAAGAACTGATTCCGGTCCGCAAACACAGTATGCGTGTCGTCATCAAAGTCGGTACCAGTCTCATCGCCCCTGGCGGGCAGATCGACATCAATCTGCTGCGCGGCATGGTCGATCAGTTCGATTTGTCGAAAAACGAATATCTGATTGTGACGTCCGGGGCCATCGCCGCGGGCATGTCGGGCCTGTCGCTAGCGAAGCGTCCCAGCGATGTGCCGCGCATGCAGGCTTGCGCCGCCGTCGGGCAGAGCAAGCTGATGCATACCTACGAGCGCCTGTTTTTCGGCAAGAAAGTCGTGGCGCAGTTACTGCTCTCGAGCGACGACTTTACTTCACCCGTGCGTTACCGCAATTTGCAGAATGCGCTGGCGGAACTGCTCGCGTTGGGCGTGGTCCCCATCGTGAACGAAAACGACAGCGTTTCCGTGCGCGAACTGGAAGGCGCATTCGGCGACAACGACGAGCTCAGTTCGTTGCTGGCCACTGCGGTCAAGGCCGACTGGCTGCTGCTTTTGACTAACGTCGACGGATTCATGGTCCCCAACGGCCGCAAGAAGCCGCGCGTGCAGCGTGTGATTCGCAAGCTGACTCCCGCGCTGGAAGCGCTGTGCAACGGAGGGAGTTCGCTGGGACGCGGCGGCATGATCTCGAAACTGCGGGCCGCAAAGCTGGCCAGCGAAGGCGGCGTGCACGTTGCCATCGTCAACGGCCGCCATTCGCACGCCATTACGTTGGGCCTGCAAGGCAAGATCGGAACCTATTTCCCGCCTCAGACGGAAAGGGGGTAAGCGCATGGCGACTCTCACGGCAACCGCCTCCACACAGGAAAAACTGCTGCGTGCCCGCGCCGCTGCCGGCAGGCTGGCGCTGCTTTCCACCGACGAAAAAAATCGTCTGCTGCTCGCCATTGCGGATGCTGTCCAAGCGCACGAGAAAGAAATTCTGGAAGCGAACCGCCGCGATATGGAAACTTGCGGCCTGGAAGGCTCCATGCGCGACCGCCTGCTTTTGACTCCGGCGAGAATCAAGGATATGGCCAGAGGCGTGCGCGAAGTCGCGGCCCTGCCCGATCCGGTCGGCGAAACGCTGGCGGAATGGACGAAATCCAACGGCCTGCGCATTCGCAAGGTGCGCGTGCCCCTCGGAGTGGTGGGCATCATCTACGAATCGCGCCCCAACGTTACGGTCGACACGGCCGTTCTGGCGTTGAAAACCGGCAACGCCATCGTCCTGCGTGGCGGCAAGGAATCGGCGCAGAGCAATCAATGTTTAGTGGAAATCATGTCAGCGGTTCCCGGCGTTCCCGCGGGCGCGATCGAATTGCTCGATGCGAGCACGCGGCAAACCGTGCAGGAGCTTATCAAAGCTCGCGGCCTTGTTGATGTGATCATTCCCCGCGGCGGAGCAGGCCTCATCAATTTCGTCACCGAAAATTCTGTCGTTCCCGTCATCGAGACCGGGGCCGGGAACTGCCACATCTTCGTCGATGCGTCGGCCGATTTCGACATGGCTGACCGCATCGTTATCAACGCCAAGACACAGCGGCCATCGGTCTGCAATGCAGCCGAAAAGCTGCTGGTGCATGAACGCATCGCGGCCGACTACATTCCGCGCATTGCGAAAAAGTTGGTCGACGCAGGAGTCGAGCTCAAAGGCGACGACAAAGCGCGCGCTCTCGCGGGCACACTGCCCGTGTCGCAGCCCGCCGAGCAGGAATGGTATGAAGAGTATTTGCGGCTGTGCATGGCGATTGCCGTCGTCGCCGATGTCGACGCTGCCATCACACACATCAACAAATATTCCACCAAGCACTCCGATTCGATTGTGACCGCAGATGCGGCGAACGCTCGCCAATTTCTTCGTGGCGTGGATTCTGCCGCCGTGTACTGGAATGCGTCGACCCGCTTCACCGACGGAGGCGAATTCGGCTTCGGCGCCGAGATGGGCATCAGCACCCAGAAACTCCATTGCCGCGGCCCGTTCGCTTTGCCCGAGCTTACGTCTTCGAAGTACGAAATTGTCGGGACGGGGCAAATAAGGTGAGCCTGTCCGAACTCATTTGCTTGGCCAGGAATAGATGCGTCCTCAATCGACGCCAGCCCATTGGATATTTTCTTGAATGTCGCTCAAGAGCCCGTACAGAACTGTGCGCTGTTCCGGGCCGAAGTGCTGGCTAATATAAGTGGCCAATCCGTGAAAGATGTTCTTCCGAACGCCAGCTTTTTTCGCAAGCCATGCAAGCCGATTCTCTAGGTCGGGCCCAGAAATCGGATCGGTGCGTTTTCGCTCCATGATCTTCAGCACGTCCAGCCGACGCTGGCACTCCGCCTTGTAAGCTTCGACGATGCCCTCGTCTATGACCTCATCGGCCTGCTCCAACCTTCGCTGGGCGTAATAGCATCGACCGCATAGCTGCCTTGCCCTCAGTAGATATCTTTCGGTTTGGCAGTTGCACAACGCCTGACATCCGCTAATACAACTTTGCACCTAGCCATGATGCCTCCACTCTTGCCAAGCTACCGCCAAACCGGAACCCGCATCACATCGAAGTGATGATCATAAGTCCAGACTTCCAGCCCCAGCCGAGCCGCTACTGTGGCAACGGTCGCATCGAAAAGCGAAATGTTCTGGTCGGAGAAGGCTTGGACCTTCATCATCGCTTGACGGTAGTCCTCTGCAACTGGGTTTACCAACGTCATGTCCGCCATATAGCTCAGCCAGCGGGATGCGGAGATGGTGCCCATGTGCTTCAACACAAGGGAATGGGTCTCCAAGAGGGTCGGATAGGCTACGAGAACCTGTCGTTGATCGTCGATCAAATCGCGGAGTTCTCGCAGTGATCGTTCATGGTAGGAATCGCTTTCGTCCGCAGCTGCATAGAGGGGAGTTGCGTCCGCCAGCACTGCTCGTATCATTTCTTGGTTCCGGTCTTGGTTCCGGTCTTAGTTCCGGCAAAGTAGGCGTCGTGATTCTGACTCACATCGCTCAGCCCGCTACGTCCGACCGGTCCCAACTTCAGCGGACGATAGGACCACAGAAAGCCGCGCCCTTGCAGGTATTCCCGCAAGGCCGACTGCATGACCGTGGTTAGAGCCGGTGGCGTTTCTTGGGAATTTCGATACCGGTTCACGGCCTCCGCTAGGTCGTCGGGGAAGGTAATGGTGGCTCGCTTCATGAATACATAATAGCATGCTTGGTGAATCTGGTGAAATTGGTGCTTGCGGCGAACAAAAAACGAATAACTCTCGCGCACGCGGCATCCTGTGTTACCTTCTCAGTTTGCCCGTTTGTTCCATTCGGATTCCGATGAGACTCTTCCCGGCCACCCTTCTTT
>Ga0187784_10003679_pt1 | contig 12388 bp, 9 predicted proteins | sample 1015_SJ02_MP15_2_FD_132964 | JGI IMG/M metagenome (GOLD analysis project Ga0187784, IMG submission 132964) | Tropical peat soil microbial communities from peatlands in Department of Meta, Colombia - 1015_SJ02_MP15_20_MG | ecosystem: Environmental > Terrestrial > Soil > Wetlands > Peat | place... | reverse complement strand
GCCGAACGCGTCGGCTTCGGTTTCCTCCGTGCGCGTGATGGTGTTGGTCACGGGCGTCATCACGAACAGGTACGCGCCCAGTAATAGCACGATCAGTGGCAGGCCCGCCGGGTCGGCGATCGACCGGATGCCCCACGCCGCGCCGCGACGCGCGACGATGCGATCGAAGGCCCAGGCAACGAACGCGAACCCCACCGTCATCACCAGCCCCATTTCGATCAGCCCTTTGTAGACGTGATTGAGGACGTAGTGCCCCATCTCGTGGGCCATCACGGCCTTCACCGAAGCGGGCGAACAGCGGTTGAGCAGGTTGTCGTTCAGCGAGATTCGCATCGTCCCCAAGGCTCCGCTCACGTTGGCACTCACCTTCTTCGACTGCTTCGAGGCGTCGAAGACGTAGACGTTATCGGCCGGAATCTCATTGGCGCGAGCCAGGCTCAGAATCGCATCGCGGATCTTCGGATCTTCGAGCGTCTTGTAGGTGTTGAAGAGCGGAGCGATATAGACCGGCGCCAGCGCCACGAGCACAAACAACAGCGCGACAAAGGCTACCGACGCCCAAATCCACCACGATTTCTGCACGCGTCGCAGGATCGCGTAAAGGACCATGATGGCCACCGCACCGATCACGGCCCCCACCGCGATCGCAATGCACTGCTCGCCCAGCCACGCGCCCAGCGTCTGGTTCACCAGGCCATACTTCCGCTCGCGGAAAAACCCTTGATAGACGGCGAGCGGGAAGCTCAAGACCGTTGTAAACAGGAAGTACTGGGCGCCATAAACGAGCGTCTGCGCCCAGCGAAACTTCACCACGCGCTCGGCGAGGTCCCGCATCCGTGCCGAGATGCGGGTCGTCAACAAAATCAATGAGAGTGCCGACGACAGCAAAAAGTTCCACAGCTGTAGCCAGTAACCCCCCTCGAAATAGTCGTCGGACTTCGCGACCTGTTCCGGAGTCAGCTTGGCGACGTACGCCTCGGTGGCGGCCACGGGGTCGAGCCGCGGCGCGGTCGAAGCGGTCGCCGCCGCGGGAGCGCTTGCCGCATCGGGACTCTTCGACGGCTCCGATTGCGCAAGGACCGATCCGCTCAGTGGAAGAGAGATTGCCAAGGTTACGATCACAACGCCGACCACGCGGCTCACCATGTTCGCTCCATTTCGAGATCCCGGGTTCAGCAAGCCCAACGGCTCGCTGGCGCGTCTCATGCAAAATCGTCGTGTTTAGACTCGATTCCGGCAAGTCGCCGGCCGGGCCACGCCGCCCCCGGTGATTTGCACAGGCCTCTCGCGCCGGTTACTTTCGGATGTTCGATCGCGGCACAGAGGCCAGCATCCCTTGTGTTGGAATTTCAGCATGATGGGCTGGCTTCGGGCGCGCGCAGTCCACAAGGTGCTTGATGCACGGCTTTGACGACACGGCCTCGCCCGCTGCGGGAAGGTCGCCGACTCCCGAGAGTTTCTCCGGACCCTGGTATCGCGCTCTCAACCGGTATCACTGGTTCGTGCTGGTCGTGGCGGCCATGGGGTGGCTGTTCGACACAATGGACCAGCAACTGTTCGTGCTCGCCCGGCCGGCCGCGATGGAGGACTTGCTGCCGGCGCCGAAGGATGCCGACGCGAAAGCGCTCGACGATCTGCGGCTTGCGCGGGGCCGGGCCGGGGGTAACGCCACCGCGATCTTCATTGCCGGCTGGGCCACCGGAGGACTGTTTTTCGGGATGCTCGGCGACCGCATCGGCCGGGCACGAACGATGGTGGTCACGATCCTGCTTTACTCGATCTTCACCGGTCTGAGCTCGCTTTCGCAGAGCGTGTGGGACTTCGCGTTCTACCGCTTTCTGACCGGGCTGGGTGTGGGAGGCGAATTCGCCGTCGGCGTCGCGCTCGTGGCCGAGGTCATGCCGGCGATGGCCCGGCCCTATGCGCTGGCCCTGTTGCAGGCTCTGTCGGGAATCGGCAACGTCGGCGCGGCATTTATCTTTCTGGGGCTTGGCCTCGCGCAGGAGCACGGCTGGATCGAACAGGCGCTGGGCTCGCGTTCGTTCGCCGCTCCGTGGCGGATCATGTTCCTGATCGGCGCCTTTCCCGCGTTGGTCGCCGTGCTCATTATGCGCCGCTTGAAGGAGCCGGAACGCTGGCAGCGCATCAGCCACGGAGGGGCGATTGCCGCCCAGCTCGGCTCATACGGCGAGCTGTTTCGCGAGCCTCGACTGCGTCACCATGCGCTTTTCGGATTGCTCTTGGGTTGTGCCGGCGTGATCGGACTGTGGTCGGTCGGCTTTTATACGCCGGACCTGATCCGCTTCGTGCAGCGCAAGCCCGAGACGCAAGGCGTCTATAAGCAGCAGCTCGAGGCCGCGACCGCCGAAGGCGACGTCGCGCGCGCCGAGCAAGTCAGGACCCTCTTGGCGAAAGAGGCCGACCCGTCGGTCACGCTGTCGTCCGAGGCCGAAAAGGTGAAGGGCGAGTTGAGCGCAGTTGTCAGCGGCCGACTGGCGCGCTGGAGTGGCTACTCCTCGATCGCCATCAATATCGGCGCGGCCCTGGGGATGCTCGGCTTCGGGGCGCTCGCCGAGCGAATCGGACGCAAGCCGACATTCGCGCTGGCGTTTTTGGCCGCGTTTGTCAGCACATTTGCGGTCTTCTGGTTCCTGCAAGAGTTCTGGCAGATCTGGGTGATGCTCCCGGTGATGGGCTTTTGCCAGCTTTCGTTGTTTGCCGGCTACGCGATCTATTTTCCCGAGCTGTTTCCGACGCGGCTGCGTTCGACCGGCACGAGCTTTTGCTACAACGTCGGCCGGTTCGTCGCCGCCATCGGCCCATCCGCTCTCGGCCTGCTGCGAAGCAGCGTCTATCGGGGCTACCCCGAACCGCTCGACATGCGCTATGCCGGCATCACCATGTGCACCGTCTTTCTTGTGGGGTTATTGGCGCTGCCGTTTCTTCCCGAAACGAAGGGACAGCCGCTGCCGGAATGATCGGGCGAGACTCTTTGACGTGCCGACGCGATGAAAACGACTTTTAAATTGCCACTGTGCCTTGCTGACGCGCGACGGTGCTTCATCCCGACTTTTGCGCTAGCGGCCGTCGTCGTCTGCTCGGGCGCGGGCACTTATCAGCCGGGCGTCCCGCCGATCGAAGAGCCGCTGGGTCCGCGGACGCCGGTCGGCTTTGTCGTCCCTTTCGTGTTGCTGCTGTTGTCAATCGCCATCCTCCCGGTTGCCGCGCGCAACTGGTGGAAAGACGATCTCAACAAGGCGAAGGTCGCCGCCTTTTTCTCCTTCCCGGTGATTGTGCTTTTCGCCTACCACTTCGGGACCAGCGGAGATCGCGAGCTGTTGCATCAGGGGATGGAGTATGCGTCGTTCATCATCCTGATCGGCGCGCTTTACGTGATCTCCGGCGGCATTTTGATCGAGGGAGCTTTCCGCGGCACGCCCCTCTCCAACACGCTGCTCTTGAGTGTCGGTGCCGTGCTGGCCAACCCGATCGGCACGACGGGGGCCTCGCTGTTACTGGTGCGGCCGTTGATTCGCGCGAATCTTCACCGTCGCCACGTCGTGCACGTCCCGGTGTTTTTCATTTTCGTGGTCGCGAATTGCGGCGGACTCTTGACCCCCTTGGGCGATCCGCCACTCTTCCTGGGGTTCCTGCAGGGCGTTCCCTTCGAGTGGACCTTGAAACTCTTCCCGCAGTGGCTCTTTGTAAACGGCATCCTCGTGGTCCTCTTCGCGATCTGGGACTGGATCGCATCGGCGAGCGACGCGCGCGAGGGAGTGATGCAGCCGGCCGGCACCAGGGACTTGCGTTTCGCTTTGCGAGGGGCCCACAACTTCGTGTTCCTTCTGGGCGTGATCGCGATCTTGTTCGCTTCCCGGCACGGTTACGGCAACGCCGGCCAGCCATGGCCGTTCGGATTTCAAGAAGGGGGGCTACTGGCCCTGTCGGTGGCGTCGTTCTTTTCGACGCGACCCGACATCCGCGAGAAGAATCATGCGACCTTCGGGCCGATCATCGAAGTCGCCATCTTGTTTGCCGGCATCTTCATCACCATCACGCCGGTCTTGTTGCTGCTCGACACACACGGCTCGCAGATTGCGCTCCACAAGCCCTGGCACTACTTTTGGGCGGCTGGGTTGATGTCGAGCGTGTTGGATAATGCGCCGGCTTATCTGGCGGCGACCGCGACCGCCTGCGGCGCGCAACAGATTCCCTTGGAGGGACGTTACCTGGCCCTGTTCCTCGAGTTGCGAGGCTCGGAAGGTGCTGATCAAATTCTGGCCGCCATCTCTTGCGGCTGTGTCTTTATGGGCGCGCTGACGTATCTGGGGAACGCTCCGAACTTCATGGTTCGCGCTTACGCGGAGGAGTCCAACATCCGAATGCCGAGTTTTTTCGGATTTATGGGCTTTTCGTTTGCGATACTCGTTCCGCTCTTTGGAGTTGTGACGTATGTCTTCTTCCACGCCTGATTGAGCCGATTTTGCCACGCTTTCGAGAGGCGGCGGTCACGCTTAAAATGACGCTATGCCGCGTGAGCCTTTCGGGGGCGTCCCCTCCTCACGAGGCAATTCTCCTTCCTGCCGGATATATGTCCCCTCCTGAACTAACAATCGCTCCGGTTCTTCAATCGGAGCGTCTGCTGAAAATTCTCGCCCCTTACTCCACGATCCGGATCGTCACGCACGACAACCCCGACCCCGACGCCATCGCCGCCGGATGGGGCTTGCAGCGGCTGCTCGCGGAGCATTTCGACCGCCGGCCGATCGAATTTGTGGCGGGCGGCGCGATCGTGCGGGCTGAGAACCGTCACCTGGTCGAGCTGCTTAATCCGCCGCTGCGAATTGTTGACACAGTGGCCGAGGATCCGGAGACGGCCACAGTGCTGGTCGACTGCGGCATCGGGACGAGCAATCATCTCGCGACGCGCCATCGGGTGCAGCCCGTTGCCGTAATCGATCATCACGCCCTCTCGCGGACGCCTGTGGACGTCGCTTTCGCGGATATTCGCCCTTCCGTAGCGGCGACCGCGACGATTGTCGCAGGCTACTTGCGCGAGCAGGGAATCGATCCTGGGGTCAAGCTGGCGTCGGCCATGCTCTACGCCATGCGGACCGAGACGTGCGGCTGTGAGACGGCGCACTCGGAGCTGGACCGCTCCATCATGCTGTGGCTGACCGAACACGCCGAGCCCGGTTTGATCGCGGAGATCGAAAATGCCCCGCTGGCGCGGGCCTATTTCAGCGACCTCGTGCTGGCACTGCAGGGAACGCAACTCTTCGACGAGACGGCCCTGTGCTTGCTCCCCAAAGCCAGCGGTCCCGAAACCGTGGGCGAGGTGGCCGACCTGTTGATTCGCTGCGAGGGGGTTTTTCGCGTGCTCTGTGCCGGCGCGATCGACGATGACCTGTACGTCTCCGTCCGGACTCGCCGCGAAGACGAACGGGCGGTAGAGCTGTTGCAAAAGACGCTGGATGGAATCGGCGGAGGGGGCGGCCACACGCACCGCGCGGGGGGCAAGGTCACCGGTATCGCGTCGGCTGGTAAAATGTCTAATCCGCTGGAGCAGAAGCTGCAAGAACGGTGGCTGGCTGCCTGCGATGAAAAAAACCGGCGGCCTAAGCGCCTGGTTGGCCTGCGCGAGATCGTCGAGAATCTCTAGACAGTTCGCGCGGCGGACAAACAGGCAAGCAACCGGTGCGGCACCTCCGAGACGCGCAAGGAGACAACTTGTGGCGACACGTTATCCCGCATCGCTCTCTCGAATTGCCCGCACCGGTCGCGTGTCCTCCAAAGTTCTGAGTTGCTGCACGGCCGTCCTGCTCTGCCCGCTGACCATCGCACTCTTGGCGGGATGCGGCGACTCATCGAAAAAGTCGGCAGGCACGCAGGCTCAGGCGGCGCCCCCCCTCGAGAATGGGAATCAGGCCGTCGCGCAGGGGCAGGCGCAGGCCCAGGCGCCCGAGGGCCCTCGCCAACCATTCGGCAAGCCCGCTCCGGCGCCCAACGAAGCAGAAGCACCGGCCGTCGATCCGAATCTCAATCCGCATGACGTGTTCGAGGTGACGGCAACGATGTCGACGTTTGAACGTGTGGATGGGCCCGAAGGTCCCGCCAGCGTGGATAAGTTCGACGCCGTTTTTCCGGCCAAGGGCTCGGACTCGAGCGATTTCGAATTGACCGAGACGCCGCAAGAGAAACCCACAACGCGGTTCGCCTCGCCACCCATGACCGCAGAGACCCAAACGGCCAGGCAGTCCGAAAAACCGACCTCCAAGAGGCGCTCGTCGGCCAAATCGTCGGACAAAAACAAAGCGGACAAAGACAAGTTGGATACGGCCGCCGACAAATCAGAAGGCGACTCAAAAAAGAGTTTGCCTTCCGGGTTTCGGGTGATCTCGGAGTCGGGCTACTCGCCCGTCGGCTGGCCCCTGCGCATCCGCTCCAAGATTGACCGAGCCGAAATGGCCCTGGTGACCGGGGGCGCGGTGACGGTGGGGCACGACGGCGATCCACCCGAATCGAGTCCGCAGATCACCGTTGTGCTCGACTCGTTTTACATGGACGTCGCCGAAGTCACGCTGGCGCGCTACGAGCGCTACCGCAAGCAAATGACGGAAGAACACGGCCGCCGTGCCGTCCCCGAGCCCGAGAATGTCAAGTCGCCTCCTGATTTCCCGGTGCTGGGCGTCACGCTCAAGCAAGCCGAGTTCTACTGCCACTGGGCCCAAAAAGACCTGCCGACCGAGGCCGAGTGGGAGCGAGCGGCCCGCGGCGAACAGGCCTTCGCGCATCCCTGGGGCAACGGCCGAGCCATCTGGAGCCAGGCTCGCAAGCCCAACACGATCACCGCCGTGAAGTCGTTCGGAACCGACGTCAGCCCATATGGCATCTACGACCTGGCCGGCAACGCCCGCGAATGGTGCAGCGACCGCTGGTCCGAGACGGCTTTTGCCGACGCGCAAAAAGGCTCGCAGAATCCGCTGCGAAACTGGAAAGGCCCGCGAAACGCCCCAGCCGACGTCCATGTCGTCAAAGGCAATGGCCCCGGCTGGGACGCCTGGTATCGGGCCGGCCTCAACGGCACTCAGCATCATCCGAACGTCGGCTTCCGCTGCGTGCTGCGGCTGAGCGAGAAGAATTAGAAGAGCATTCGCAGATCTTTCTTCAGATCGACGGTAGTTACCGGAGCGCACCATGGGAGTCAAGTCCGGTGGCGACTGGCGCCCAGGCCGCGTCAGCACGACGCCGCTCATCGCAACAGCATTCGTTCTGAGTGTGGTGGGATGGCGATTGGAGGCTGCTCTGCAGCCCGATGCTCCAGGCGAAACCGCCGGGAATCCGAAGCCGGCGACGAAATTGGCTGAGGGATCGGAGGAGCCGAACTTCGTCTTGATTCCCATCCGCACCGAGCTGCAACGGAAACTCGTCGCCAACGGAAAGCCGATCGAGGCACTGGTCCTGTTGAATGGCTACGCCCTGCTCGGCAAGCGCGAACAGCTGATGCGAAGTCTCGATGCGTTGTCGCTGCAGAGATCGCTGGCGGACTTGAAGGCCAGCCACCCGCACGCCGCGATCGCGCTAATCATGGGCTACTACGGGCCAGCCGGGGCTGACAAGTTTGCCCTTTCGAGCTCGCAGGAGGAACGCGGCGCGATTGAAAAGGCCTGCCGTTTGGTGGCTAACCGCGTCAACGTGCCCGTGATCTATGTGACGTCCACGTATGACAACACGGATTCGGGGCATTGGGCAAAAATCGTCGCGGAGCTGCGGGACATCGACCTCGCCAAAGAAACCGCGGACGAAGCGCCCGCCAGAGATGCGGATGTCGTGGTGTTTGCGGTTCAGGCGAGAATTACGCGTCTCTTGACCAGGGGGTACTGGAACGGTGCTTGGCTCAGCGCCGACTGCGTGGTCTACGTCAACAGGCCTCTCGACGCCAAGAATCACCCCATGATCGGACCGGATCTCGAGTCGCAGATCGCAGGCGCCCTCAACAAACTTGACCTGCGAGAGAAGAACCGCATTGACTACCACCTCCTGCCGGCTGATCCCAGCCGCGAAGCCTATTTGCGCAATCGCGACGCCATTATGAATCGCTTTGTCGGCAACGAAGCGAACGCTCTCAGCGGCCGCCTGGGATTCAAGAACAACTCCATCACCTGGTGAGTCCCGACGCGTGGCGACGCGGCAGTTTCATACGTGGCAGCACTCGACGACAATCTCGAAATTCTTGCCGATGCGAAGCGCGAAGTGCACCACTCTGCGGCTTAGCGGCGCCAGCAGGCGATCCACGTGCTCGCATTTGACGGGCTCTTCGTCGAATTCGAGCGTCTCGGAGCGGCGCTCGCACGCAGCCGGCGGGACAATCGTCTCGTCTAAGACGCGATTCGTCTTTTGGATTGGCACGGTGTTGCCCCTCGTTCCTGCATCGTTAACAGGGATGAATTCCCGCCCGACACCAATAGTCGAACGAACAACTACGTTTTCGACACTCCTTACAAAAGATGTGACGGATCGATAAGGCTGGGAATGGATCGGAGTTGCGGCGTGCCTGTTTCAAAAGCCTTCAGGCCGCGGAGAATCTCTGGTGTTTCCTCCGGCTTTCGGCTAAGTTCCCACGCAACCACTCAACTTCGCGGCGGAAGCCCACGTGACCCACTTGCAACACTTGCAGCAGCGGCTGGCTGCGCTCAAAACGGCGCTGCTCGAGCATCCCGTCTATCGGGAAATCGACTCCCTCGAGGCGCTGCGCGTGTTCATGGAACACCACGTCTTTGCGGTGTGGGATTTCATGTCGCTGCTCAAGACGCTGCAACGAGCGCTCTCGTGCGTCGACGTACCGTGGTTGCCGACGGCCAATGTGATCGGCTGCCGGTTTATCAATGAAATTGTCGTGGCCGAGGAGAGCGACGAGGACGGCGAAGACGGGTTCGTCAGCCACTTCGAGCTCTATCGTCGCGCGATGACGCAGTGCGGGGCGAGCACCGCTGCCATCGACGGTTTCCTCGATGCGCTGCGCCGGGGCACGACGGTCTCTGCCGCGCTGGAATCGGCTCGAGTCGGCGACTGCGCTCGGTCGTTTGTCCGCCGCACATTTGAAATTATCGACCAGGGCGACCTCTGCGCCGTCGTCTCGTCGTTCACGTTCGGCCGCGAAGATCTGTTGCCCGCGCTCTTTGGACGGATCGTCGAGGAGCTGAACGTCGAAGCTTGCGGCGGGCTCGCCACCTTCCTGTATTATCTCAACCGGCACATCGGCCTCGACGGCGACGAGCACGGCCCGATGGCGGGCAAGCTCATGCAGTGCCTTTGTGGTTCCGATGCGCAGAACTGGAAGGTCGCGGAGCAGGCCGCCGTCAGCTCACTCGAAGCGCGTCGCGAATTGTGGGACGGAATCCACGCTCTCATTCGGGAACGCAATGCGGCCGCGCGCCGTTAGGCGGGCGGCGGCAGCCAACGAACGGTTTGGGTTGCTTCGAACGCTCGCCTGGCCCCCATCCGAGGTAGGTACGAGGCCAACTATCATTTCTACGGGAGATAGACTTCCTCTCTCCGGTTCGCTTCTAGAGCCCAATAGGGAGAGCACCGAACAAATGAGAGCCTCGGTCCTCCGAAGGATCCGAGGCTCGTGCAGATGAGCTGCGAGGTGAACGTTTACTACTCGCTCGCTAAACGCGCGTTAGATCATTTCTCTTTGTGCTGCTCCGCGCCACCGCTGGAATGAGCGCCCGAAGAATCAACTGGACCTTGCGGCGTCAGCAGTAATGGGGCCAGGGTTGCCGGATTCTCGGCATATTTTACGCGCACAGCTGTGTGAGTCCCGATTGGGTGTCCCGATGTGCAAGACCATCCCTGAATGCCAGAAAAACTGCCGCCGTCCGGCGCGACCGTCAAAGCGTATACGACGCACCAATCCGGAATGCCGGTTGCTCCCGAATATGCAAACACAGCCCGCGGGTCACCATTGCGCTGAAACCACCGGCCATGCAGCCCTTCCGCGGTCTTAAATGTCCCGTCGGAATTGAAAGTTATGACGGTGTGACCCGAGCCAACGTTGTCCCAGGTATAGCTTAGTACCCATGATGCGCTGGTGAAGGCATTTGCCACGCTGGCTTGCGGACCCTGTGCTCGGGCCGAAGTCGCGCAAGCGAACAACACGGGGATACACAGCACACGAACCGCATTCGAAGCAAAGTTACGCAACACGATGCCGCTCCTTTCGAAGACTCGACTTCCGGACGGTTCTCCACACATAGCACTCACTGCAATCCGGAGATGGCACGAGTTGCTGACAATGGCGAGTGCAATTCACATCGTGCAAATTGTCGAGCAGTGTTTCAATGACCTAAAGAGGCTATCGCATGAGTAGATCCACGGTTGCTCTAATACGAGTGTGGCGGCTCATCGGCGAATTCGAAACAGTCTTTATGCCCAGGTGCAGTAACTTTCGGCGGCGCGCGTTCCCAGCTTGTTGAAATAGCAGGAAGGCGACCTCCCGCGCTACAGCGAGGTGGCTGAAATACGCCCGCGTGATCACAGGCGTTGCGGATCCTCGCGCCGCGCGCCGTACCAGATCTCCAGGCCGCGGCGGTCTCGCAGGCCTCTTTTGCCCAAGAGGGCCAGCCGGGTCAACACGCGGAAGATCTCCCATCCGGAGTAGGAGCGGAGCTTTCGGCCCGAGGTGAGCACAGTCTCTCGCAACACGACGAATCGACCGTGGCGCCGCAGCGCCTTGCTCATCATGGCTTCTTCGGCCGCGAACAGCGTTTCGTCGAATCCGCCCACGGCCGCGAACGCCTGCCGCGTGCAAAACAGAAAACTGCCGCTGGCAATTCGCACCAGCCGATACATCGGGCGGAAGGAGGCGATCATCAGCCTGCCCCAGAGCGGCAATCGGCCTTCAAAGCGGAGGTCGCTCCCCCCGCCGACGGCCCCATCGCGCAGAGCCGTTACGGCCGCCCGGACAACCTCGGGATTCACGATGGTGTCGGCGTCGACAAAGATGAAGAATTCGCCATTCGCCTCACGAGCCCCCGAATTGCGCGTGGCGGCAATCTGCCGGTGAGCGACGCGCACAACCCTCGCGCCGTGCTCTTCGGCGATGGCGGCGGTGCGATCGGTCGAGGCGTCGTCGGCCACGATGATTTCGTACGGCTCGCCGACGGCGTCGCCCGCCGCGCGCAGCGCTGTCAACGTGCCCGGAAGGAGCAACTCTTCGTTATAAGCCGGAACAACAAAGGAGATCACGCGAAGTTCACTTGCTCAATGCGATAGCAACTGGAATCGGACAGGCGTTTGGCCCAGAATCACAGATGTCGGCCGGTGATTTTTTTGTCTCGATCAATGCGAAACTCCATTTGACGCCAGTCGCAGCCGCGGAGGCAACGTGGATTCCGACTCCGTCAATCCTGAGCTGATCGAGCGGGCGCAGGGCGGCGACCAGGCAGCTTTGGGCGAGCTGCTCGAAAAGTACCGCCGCTACCTCTGGGGCCTGGCCGAACGCATGCTCGACGACCGTGCGGCGGCCCGAATCGACGCCTTGGACGTGGTTCAGCAAACGTGCCTGTCGGTCCACAAGCAGATCACCGAGTTCCAGGGGCACGAGCCCGCTCAGTTTGCCGCCTGGCTGCGTCAGATTCACGAGCGCAACATCCACAATGCCGCGCGGAATTTGCTTCACGCCCGGGAAACGTGCCATCGATCGCGAGCAGCGGATCGGCGATGCCGCAGTCGCGGCGCGGCAAGCCTCCGCCAGCCAACAGCTAGTCCGCAGCGAGGAATCGGCCCGGCTGAACCCGCGCCATCGCCCAGCTCGCCCCAGACGAGCAGGAGGCACTCAAGCGGCGCTACCTCGACGGCTGCTCAATGTTCGAGATCGCCGCGGACATGGGGCTGACCAAAGACGCGCTTGTCTGGCTCATGAAACGAGCCATGGCGAACCTGCGGCAGCATTTGGGGGACTTGTCCTGAGGGACTCGGCTGGTCGATCCCGCGTTTCGCCGTAGGTAGCAAGGCGTCGCCCTAACTCCTTGCCCCGCAAAGACTGCGGGCGTTTTTCCGGAAAACTCCCCTAATTCTCCGGAAAGTCACGCTCATTGCCCCCAAAACCGGGCTTCTTCAGTCGTCCGGCTAACAAATCAACAACTCAACCGCGAATTGGGGGGCCTGGTCATGAAACGCACCTACTTGGTGGGATCGGCAGCAGTCGTCGCTTTGACTCTTTTCTCGGTGACGCCAAGCTTCGCCAAGGGGGGCGGACATGGGGGGCACGGCGGCGGGCACGGTGGGCACGGCTCGGGTCATCACACCTTCGCTCACCACAGTGGGCGTCACGGGAGTCATGGACATTCTGGCATTCATCACTCCGGGGGACATCACACCTACG
>Ga0187784_10003678_pt1 | contig 12390 bp, 9 predicted proteins | sample 1015_SJ02_MP15_2_FD_132964 | JGI IMG/M metagenome (GOLD analysis project Ga0187784, IMG submission 132964) | Tropical peat soil microbial communities from peatlands in Department of Meta, Colombia - 1015_SJ02_MP15_20_MG | ecosystem: Environmental > Terrestrial > Soil > Wetlands > Peat | place... | reverse complement strand
GAATCCGCGCCTTCTGTCTCGGCTGCGACGACTCTCACATCGCACCAGTCGTTGCGACGCAGCCCCTCGATGACTCCACACAAGAGTCCGCCGCCGCCCACCGATACGACCACCGCATCCGGCTTCGGCCCGACGCGCGCCGCCTCATCGATCAGGGTGGCGTGACCCTGCCAGACCAGGGGGTCGTCGAAGGGATGAAGAAAGGCGGTGGATGCATCGAGCAGCGACTGGGCATACGCGTTGGCCTCCTGCCACGAGCTGCCGTGCACGATGAGCTCCGCTTCCTCCTGGCGGATGAGCGCCTTGGCCCTTTCGGTGGTTGTGACAGGCACCACGACGGTGACCGGCAGGGCGAGGCGCCGACCGGCGTACGCGACGGCAATGCCCGCATTTCCGCCCGAGGAAGAGACCAGACGTCGCGCCCCCCGTCGCAGGTATTCGCAACATGCGTGGCCGATACCGCGTATCTTGAATGAGCCGGGTGGCTGCAGCGCCTCGAGCTTGAGCCATACGGAGCGGCCTTCTCTCGAAAGCGCCGCCGACTCGACGAGGGGGGTCTCAACGTGCAGCGACATGGCGATCACCTGGCCCTTGCGCCCCCCGGGGGTGCGCCCCAGCTCGATTCTCCGCGACGCTCTCCTCGTGAATCAAGCCCAAGGCGAGCGGGTTTTCAAAAGCGCTACAATCGCCAGGTTCTGGCAGCGCCTTGAGTGTCGTCGCACACTGCGGAGGGGAGACCCATGCGCACCTACGTGCTCGTGCATGGTGGCGGTCATGGCGGGTGGTGCTATCAAAAAGTCGCCGGGCTCCTGCGCGCGAATGGCCACGACGTGTACACACCGACGCTCACAGGACTCGGCGAGCGGCGGCATCTGCTGAGCCCGCATGTCGATCTCGAGATGCACATCGCCGATATCGTGGGCGTCCTGACCTATGAGGATCTTCATGAGCTGATCCTCGTCGGTCACAGCTACGGGGGCATGGTCATCACGGGCGTCGCGGATCGTGCGGCGGATCGGATCGGCGAGCTCGTCTATCTCGATGCCGCCCATCCGCGAAGCGGGGAGTCGCTCGCCGACGTCGCGGTTTCGATCATGGCGATCTGCAAGAGCTGGGTGCGCGAAGTCGATGGTGTTGAGCAGGTGATGTGGCCCGACACGCTCAACCCGGAATTCTTCGGCGTGACCGATCCTGGCGACGTCGCCTGGGTGCGGTCGAGGCTCCAGCCACATCCCTGGAAGTGTTACACGCAAAAGCTCGAGCTCAAGGACGAAGCGGCAGTCCGGCGCCTACCCCGCACTGACATCAACTGCTCCGCCCGCGTGCGAGAGTTCGACGAGAGGCGCGCGGCCGAGCTTCGCGAGGCGCGCCGCGCCTGGGAGATCGACACCGGCCATGATCTCATGATCACCGAGCCGCAGAAGGTGGCGCAGATGCTGCTCCATCTGGCGTGAAGGAGAGATGGCACGCGATAGGATTCAACCCCCCGGCGAACTGTCGAGGAGACCAAGCAAATGACCGAGTTCGTGATTGCCGATTGCGGGATCCGCCAGCTGCACGCCCGCTACATCGATGCCGTCTGGCGCAAGGACATCGACGCCTTTGGCGATTGCTTTGCCGAAGACGCCGAGTGGAAGATCGCCGCCATGCATATGCGCGGGCGTGCGCAGATCGCGGCCACCATCGCACGCTTACTGGCCACCTGCGAGCGCGTTCTGATGACGCCCAGTGCGCCGGTTCTTGAAGTCGGGCAGGGTAGAGCGACGGGCAGGGTCCATTGCGTCGAATATGCCAAGATGATGGATGGTACCTCAGCGATGACGATCGGAATTTACTACGATCGCTATCTCGAGGAGAAGGACCGGTGGCGGTTTGCATGGCGCCATTGGGCGCTCCATTACCGGGGCCCGGCGGATCTATCGGCGCAACTCATCAAGAGTCCGGACTATGGCCCGTTTCCTCAAATGCCGGGCCCCGACGAGCCTACTCTCACTGCCCGCCGCATCCCGTGAATGATGGCCTTCGTCAGCGAGCCTAGGTTGGCAGGGGCATGTCCGCCGGAATGGGCAGTGAGCGCAAGTCGAAGTCCTCGAAATAGGCCTCGGTGAACGAGGCCGGTGCGCCGGGCTCTCCGATGAGCCGGGCAAAGAGATGGCCCTCGTAGGTGGCCGCCGCCCACATCCGGGCCGCCGCCGCATCGCCGACGGTGAAGAGCTGTCGCACCTTCCCATTGAGCTCCTGCTCGAGATCGTTGACCGAGCTGCGGCTCGTCGACAGCACCACGGCGTCGACGCCGCCGATCACGCGTTCTTCGAGCGAATACACATCGAAGACCGTCACTTCATGATCGCGAATCTCCTTGATGTAGGTGGTAGCCGTGATCATGACGCGGGCGGAGCGCAACCGCTGCATGATGAAGCGGGTCTCCTCCGTGCCGTTGACCCGCTGCGACACGGGCGAGAAACGCGGCGTTAGAAACTCGACTTGGCAGCCGCGGTTGGCAAGGACCTCGGCGATACCCACCCCCGTATTCATCCCCTCGGCATCCAAGACGACCACCCGGCCGGAGAGATGGACGGTGCCGAGCAGAATCTCCTCGGGGCGGTGGACGAAGCCCCGGTCATGGCCAGGGATGGGGATATCGCGGAAATGGCTGTAGCCTTGAACGCTGTAGCGAGCTCCGGTCGCGAGAATCACCGCATCGGGCTTGTGCGCGAGGAGGGCGGCCGAGGAGGCCCGCGTGCCTCGACGGATCGCGACGCCGAGACGCTCGACATCGCGCTCCCACCACTCGATGGCCTTCCTGAAGAATTCGCGGCCCGGCAGGGTTGCCCACAGCGCCAAGGCGCCGCCGAGGCTCGCGCGCTCTTCGATCAACGTGACCTCGTGGCCGCGCAGTGCGCTCACCCGCGCAGCCTCGAGCCCGCCCGGCCCGGCTCCCACGATGACGACCTTCGAGCGCTTGGGTGCCGCGACGAGCGAGGTCGGATCCCAGAAACGCTCGCGAAAACTCGCCGGGTTGATCGTGCAGGTCTGCGCGCCATCATCCAGCATCGATTGCAGGCACCAGTTGCAGGCGATGCAGGTACGGCTGAGCTCCTCCTTGCCCTCGTAAGCGTTCTTGACGAGGTCCGGCTCGGCGATCAGCGCCCGCGCCGCGCCCACCATGTCGCAAAGGCCCGAGGCGATCGCGGCCTCACCGTCCGCGATGGAGGTCAGCCGGCCGAGCACGGTGAGCACCGGGATCCTGCCTGCCGCGCCGCGCACGGCCTCCACATACGGCTTGTAGACGTGGGGTTTCACGAACACCGTCGGCATGCCGAGCCAGAACTGGTCGGGCTCGATGGCCACATCGAGATCGACGAAGTCGATGAGCCCCGTCCCGGCAATCCGCTGCAATAGCTCCGAGGCCTCCCTCGTGCCGTACCCTCCAGGCACGAGCTCATCGCAATTGAACCGCATCCCCACCGCGATTCGGCCGCCAGCCGCCGCGCGCACGGATTCCAAGATCTCGATGAGAAAGCGAGTCCGGTTCTCGGGGCTGCCACCGTATTCGTCGCCTCGACGATTGAAGTACGGCGAGAGGAACTGCTCGATCAGCGTGCCGTGTGCCGCGTGCACCATGATCCCATCGAAGCCTGCTGCGATGAGATTCTCCGTCGCCTGGCGGTAGGCCGCGACCATCTTGTGGATCTCCTCCTTCGACATTTCGCGCGTGGCCCAGCCCTTGTTGTGGAAATTGAACTGGACCACCGAGGGAGTCAGCGCCGGGACCGGAGGGCTCAGCGGGTACCATTGGCCCGGACCGCCCCAGAAATACCAGGGCTCGCCGAACACCTTGGCGCCGGCCCGATGCAGGGCATCGGCCAAGGTGCGGAACGCGGCGACATGATCCTTGGGTTGTATGTTCGGCAGAAAAAATCGTTGGCGATCATTGACCGCCATGCTGAGGATGATGAGCCCGCAACCGCCGCGCGCCCGCGCGACGTTGTAAGCGACGAAATCATGCGTCGGCTTGCCGAGGAGGTTCATCGGCACGGCATGCGGCGAGGAATAGAAGCGGTTCTTGAGCGCGACGGGGCCGAGCCGGAAGGAGCTAAAGAGGTGCGGGTACCTGGGGTGCATCAATAGCCTCTTGTATTCGTCCGCTCCCCACGTACTCTATATGCTACTGGGCATTCTAGTATTGTCTCCTCGATCATTTCAATTTTGGTCAGGGGCAGACAGGCTTTTCAGCGCGAGGGGGGATTTCATGAGCGAGCAAAACAAAGCGGTCGCGCTCAAATTCATCGAAGCGATGGGCAGAAGCGATCCGCAAACGGCCGCGAGCTGCCTCGCCCCGGATGTATTCACGCTCGCCAAGGGGTTCAGCAAATTCGCCGGCGTCCGCCGCTACGAGACGATCGTCGGCACGATTGAGGCGTTCAAGAAGCTCGTGCCCACAGGCCTTCGGCCCACAGTGCATACCGTGACTGCGGAGGGCGAGCGGGTGGTGGTTGAGTTCGAGGGCAATGCCGTCACTTGCGAAGGCAAACCCTATTGCAACCAGTACTGCATGGTGTTCACCGTGCGGGACGGCAAGATCAAGCAAGTCAACGAGTATTTCTGCACCAAGCTGGCCGATGAGGTCCTCTACCCGCTCGTTGCCGCGCTCGAGCAACAGCCCGCGGCGAGTCGCTGATCGCTCCCTCAGCCCGCCCCCGGTTGCTCCTTCAAGGCCGCCACCTGCAACATCGAATCGAGCAAGAGCCTCTTCAGGCGCCGGTTCTCAGTCTCCAGCGCTTTCAGCTGCCGAGATGCGCCACCGTCCTCGAGGTGCCCGGACGGAGAAGTCCGCTGAGCGCTCAGCGGACTTTCGCCCGCCTCCGGCGCGAGGAGGGCTTCTCGCGGCGCTTCGCGCGGGAGCAGCCCATACAAGAAAAGCCGCACACAATAGTCCGTGTGTCTATCGATGACGGCCTCATCGAGCACCAGGCCCCATGCGGTCATGATCGGCGGCCCGCACACGACCAGATAGAGAAAGGCCACCGCAGCTTCCTTCGCGTCGGCGAACTCGGGACCAAGCGGAATGCGACGCCGGAAAAGATCGGCGAGATAGGCGATCGTCGGCTCGGTGCCGTGCGTGTAGCTGTAGGCACCGATTTCGGGCATGCGGCCGGACTCGGCGTTGGTGATCCGTAGGAGCCTGAGACCCGCGGGGCTCATGAGGTTGCCAACCAGGATCCTCCCCACCCCGAGCAGAGTCTGTTCCAGGTCATCGCACTCGGCGGAGCGCAACTTGTCCACCGGGACGATCCACTCTTCGATCGCGCGCTCGAGCGCCGCCTTGAACAGCGCAGTCTTGTCACGGTAGCGCAGATACACCGTTCGCTTCGCCATGCCGGCGGCCGCGGTGATCGCATCGATGCTGGTTCGCTCGAAACCCTTCTCGAGAAAGAGGTCGAGCGCCTTGTCGAGGAGCTCCTCGTTGCTAAGCGTCGGCCTGCCGGGACCTGCGCGAACTCTCGTCCGCGATCGCGCCGCGTTGCGGATCGGGATAGATGGATCCTCGACACTCGTAGAGTTCTCGGAGCGGGGGGTGTCAGCTCGCGTAGTTCTCATCGGCTGCATCCTCGAGAATGAAACATAGTAGGTAATAATATCGATAGATTGAAACGATATAGGTAATAATATACACTCCGCGAGGATGATCCGCATAGTGGGGCGGTCAGTACCTCGGTCTGCCCGCGGCAACCCGAGGGGCGTAAGGTTGCGCACGCTCTGGCATTCGATCTCTCGAAGGGGTACCGGTCATGCAAATAGGCCTGCATTTGGGCTATCAGAATCTCAACGGCGTTCCCGATGCGGAGAAATTTTTGGCGGAGACCAAACTGGCCATCGAAGCCGAAGCGATGGGCTTCGACTACGTCGGCCCCGTCGAGCATCACTTCACCGATTACGCGGCATGCCCCGACGCCTTCGAGGTGCTCGCCTACGTGGCGGCGAGGACAAAGAGCATCAGGCTGATCACCGCCGCGGTCATTCTGCCCTGGAACAATCCGTTGCGGGTGGTGGAACAGGCGATCGCGCTCGACATCTTGAGCGAGGGGCGCTTGATTCTCGGTATGGGGCGGGGGGCGGCGCGACGCGAATTTCGCTCCTTCGGGGTCGAGCTCAAGGACTCTCGGGAGATGTTCGACGAGGCCGCCCCAATCATCATGCGAGGCGTCGAGACCGGCATCGTCGAAGCCGACACGAAGTGGTACAAGATACCGCGCACCGAGGTGCGTCCGCGGCCGTTCAAGTCTTTCAGGGACCGCACCGTCATGGTGACCATGTCGCCGTCATCGGTCGGGGCCGCAGCGAAGCTCGGTCTTCAGGCACTCAGGTTCTCCCAAGGGGACTGGCGGCAAGCGATCCCCGAGATCACCGGATACCGGGAGACCTTCCAGAAGCTTCACGACAGAAAGGCGCCGCCCTTCATCATTTCGGACTTCGTCCTATGCTTCGATAGCAAGCAAAAGGTGATCGAATATACGGACAAATATTTCAGCCGCATGTTCGCCACCGTAGCGAATCACTACGAATTCGGAGGCGAGCATTTCAAGAATCTGCCCTCCTATGCAGTGTATGCCAAGATGGGGGAGATGGCGCAGGCCGCCGGCGGACCCGACAAGGCGTACCGCGATTACATCAGCGGCAACCTCATCGGGACGCCCCAAGAGCTGCTCGAGCATCATGAAGTCCGTAAAGCGCTCGTCGGCGACTACCAGATCCTCGCGAACTTCAGCTTCGGCGGTTTGCCGTATGAGCTCGTCTACGACCAGATGAAGCGCTTCGCCGACAAGATCATACCCAAGCTCAAGAGTTAGCGCGCCCGCCCCAACGGGCTCCTCGGCGAGGGCCCCAGGCGTGTGCCGTGCACTTCGCGGCAGACCTCACACGCGCGGCAGAGGCGGGATCGGCGGCGGATCGAAGAAATTCTCTCCCACGGGTTTGTGAGCGAGGATTTCCTCGCGCGATAGCCCCTGGAGCTCGTGAGGGAACACGAGCCAGCTGTCGGTATCTCGAATGTAGTAATCGGGGACCAGCGAGCTGCGATTTCGCCGACTCTTGTAGAAGACGGTGGCAATGCGGATTTGTTCGGGCAGATTACGGCGGCAGCGACGCCTGAGCAGCGCCATGACGGCCTCGAGGCTGCGGCCGGAGTCGAATACGTCGTCCACCAAGAGCAATTGGTCGTCGGCGGCCAGGCGCGACACCAGATAGTCCGTGGCGTGCACCCGCACGGTTTTTGCCTCCTGGTCGATGCCCGTATAAGAGGAGGTGCGGATCGCGATGTGGTCTGCATGGATCGAATGGTACTCGAGCACTTCCTGCACGGCGATTCCAACGGGTGTGCCGCCGCGCCACATGGCCGCCAGGAAGGTCGGCCGAAAACCGCTTTGCACTACGCGTCTCGCGAGCTCCATCGAGTCTCGAAGCAGCGAATCAGCCGATATGAATACTCTGTCCATGGCCGCATCCAGTTCTCAAGGAGGTTCGCGCGACTCTCTCGCCGAGGGCTCGAGGCGATCGCGCGCAGATTCGAGGTATGAGTCGATGGCGCTGCTCCAACGAAGCTTGTCCGGCGCAGCGAGAAACGAGGCCTCGAAGGAATTGCGTGCGAGCCGGGCGAGATCGGCCCGCGAGAGTTTGAGATCGCGGTGTACGGCGAGGTAATTCTCGAGAAGATATCCGCCAAAGAAGGCCGGATCGTCCGAATGCACCGACACGGACAGGCCGTGATCCAAGAGGCGCTTGAGATTATGAGCGTTGAGATTTTCGAACACGCGCAGCTTCACGTTCGATAGCGGGCAGACGGTGAGCGGCACCCGCTCGCGCGCGAGACGCGCTATGAGCTGCGGATCCTCTTCGCAGCGTATCCCATGATCGATGCGCTCCACCCGCAATATATCCAAGGCCTCGTAGATATAAGCGGGCGGACCTTCCTCGCCTGCGTGCGCCACGGCGCGCAGGCCTTCGCTGCGCGCCCGCTCGAACACGTGCACAAATTTCGAGGGCGGGTTTCCTAATTCCGATGAATCAAGACCGACGCCGGCCAGGTACTGCTTGTACGGCAGCGCAGCCTCGAGCGTCCGCATGGCATCTTCGGCGCTCAAATGCCTCAAGAAGCACAGGATGAGCCGTGAGGTGATGCCGAATGCCGTTTCCGCCTCCGATAGGGCGCGACGCAGGCCCGAAATCATGGCCGACACCTCGACTCCCCGGGCAGTGTGAGTCTGTGGGTCGAAGAAGATCTCGACGTGCACGATGCCCTGGCTGTGGGCTCTCTCGAGGTAGGCCGCCGTCAGCGTGTGGAAGTCATCCTGATCGCGAAGCACCTCGGCGCCCGCGTAATAGACATCGAGAAAGGATTGAAGATTCTGAAAATCGTAGGCCTGGCGCAACTCCTCGACGCTCTCATAAGGCAACGCCACACCGTGCTTCTGCGCCAAGCGAAAGGCCAGTTCCGGCTCGAGCGTGCCCTCGATGTGCAGATGGAGTTCGGCCTTTGGCAGTCCCTTGATGAATTCTTCGATGGGAATCAGCTCTTTGCCCATCCTACCATCCGAAGGAGAAATCGCTTGCACCGGCTCGGATAGCTATAGCACGCGGCCCATGCGAAGTCACGGGGGCTCGCAGCTGATCGCGACGGCAGTCACAGGGAACCACCTTACACTCCATTCCTCGCAGCCGAATCAACGACTTCGCCCCTCCCGGGCGCCGCGGCGCAGATCGGTGCACGGGAGACAGCGAATCGCTGCATCAGCGTGCACTGCGGATTCGTCTGTGTCGGTGCGCCGAAGTTCGCTCTCTCAAGGCGTAGCGCGCTTGACACCTCGACGGTGACTGCTAGCATCCGGCGATACAATAAGATAATTCCGGGGATGAGGTGAGCTTTGACACCTTGGATACGTGTTTCTGTTGCCTCGTGTTCTATCCTTTCTCACCTCGCTTTCGCGCAGCAAATCACGCCTGCGAGTACCTCGAGCTCCTCTGTGGGCTCATCGGGTGATCTCGATGAGATCGTGGTCAACGGCATCCGGCGCGGCGAGCTCATATTGCCGACCACGGTGACATCCGGTGCGGCGTTCGGTCTGGATCTCGGGGTCATGGATACGCCGCGCAACAACACGGTGCTCTCGAAGGCGCAGCTCGATGCCTTGAACATCCAAAATCCGGGCGGGTTTTCCTTCCTCACGTCAAGCAGCTATGCCGACGCCTCGTTCGGTCAGCCGAATATCCCTCGTATCCGCGGCCAGTACGGGGACATGTTCTTCAACGGAATGCGCGACAGTTTCACGCTCAACGGCTATGGCGCGCCGATTAGCTTCAACAGCGTGGACTCGATGGACATCGTCAAGGGGCCGGCTGCCGTGCAGGGCGGACCGGGCGCGGGCGTCGGAGGCTCCATCGACATCACCACGAAAATGCCCTCGTTCAACAAGTTAATGGGCGACTATGGTGCGGAATTCGATACCCAGCAAAAGCGGCGCGTGTGGTTCGATGTAGGGGGTCCGCTCAACTCGGTAGTGGCGGCGCGTGTGAGCGTACGGACCGATGACAGCGGCAGCTACTACTACGACATGTATTTCCACCAGCAGTCGGTCTATGCCGCCGTCCTCACGCAGTTCACACCGAAGTACAGCGTGCTCTTCAGTGCCGATTTCGTCGATACGCGCTATCGCGAGGACGACGGCGTCAATCGCGTCAACCAGAACTTGATCGACAACGGCACCTACCTCACCGGTGGTCCCACGGCGCCGATCACCGGTTTCCTCACACCGGTGGACCTGACCGGTTCCGTCCAGCTCAACGACAGGATCATCATCGACGAGCCGCCGGGCACCGGCGCACATGCCCTGCACGTCAAGGGCCAGGTCATCCAGACCTTCAAGGCCGCGGATAACTTCACTGTCGTCAACAACACGTTCTACGACTATCTCAACCGCTACAACCAAATCATGGCCTACTATGCCGATACGGCGAAGGGTAGCTACACGATCGAGAACAAAACCGACTTCAAGGTCCAATTCGCGACCGGGTTCTTGAATCACGAGGTCGACGCCGGTGTGACGTACCGCTACGCGCATGTGTTCGACATCCAGAACTACATCAACGAGCCGGCGAGTGTCTATGATTTGTCCAAGAGTCCCTTCACGTGGATCTTTCCCGCATCCGAGCAGGAGCCCTCTGGCGCGTTTCTCTACAACGGAGCGTTCAATCATGTGCAGTGGGGAGCTCCGGGACGGAATCTCTATTTTCTGAACGACAGTGCGATCTCAAATCTCCAGGACGGCGCGTTCTTTCTCGAGCACCGGATGGTGTTCTCGCCGCAGTGGAGCGTGCTCTACGGTCTTCGCGGCGATGCGGTGCAGCTAAACCAGACCGATCCTCTCGGCGGGACGGGACTGTACAATGGGCTACCCCAGAAGCAGTACACGCCGTGGTACGGCTTGCACAATGCGAACATCAGCGTGGTGTACAGCCCGACCTCGCATGTCTCGGCGTACTTGACCTACAACCATGCACAGTACGTCTACCCCAACGCCAATGACGGCGCGGTGGCCGTCTGGGGTGAGGAGCCGTCGATCCAGTTGAGACAGACCACCACGCTGGAAGAGGCGGGCATGAAATTCGACTTGCTCGACAAGGCGCTATTCATCTCGAGCGCGATTTTCCAGCAGACGCGCGCGATCCCCGTCGGGCCGGGCAGCCTTGCTCGCTCCTGGGCGCACATTCGGGGCGCCGAGATCGAGCTCAACTACCAGCCCAGTCCCCTTTTCTTCGCGACCGCGAGCTATTCCTACCTGCACACGACCCTCGATACGCCCAACAGCTTCTACAACTTTCCCGCACAGCTCGGCGCGAACGTCGACGGCGCCGGCTCGCTCGCCGTGTTCCAGCAGAACCAGACGTTCATCGATCCCGGCGTGCCGGAGCACCTGTTCAACATACTTGCGAACTACAAGCACCCTTCGGGATTCGGCGCTCAAACGAACATTCAGGTGACCGGGCCCATCTCCACGACCCAGTCGGGCTGGATCAACGTCGCCGCGACCAACACCGCCGCCGGAGCCAGCGTCGTTCCAGCCTCGGTGATTGCGGCCGGCGGGTACTACCAGTCGCCCGTGATTCCATGGCAATACACCTGGAATATCGCGGCCTTCGTCGGCTGGCAGAATTACGTGGTCAAGTTCTCGATCTACAACCTGACCGACCGACACAATTTGCAGAACGACATCCCGTTCTATGGCAACGACTTCCTGACGCGCCTGCCGCCGCGCAGCTTCGATCTGAGCTTCACCGGCAAGCTCTGATATGGCCTGCGAGCTCACCAGCGAGCGGACGCCGGGTGGAGCCCGCCATCGCGGTGTGGGTGAGCGCGCCGTGGGCTTTATGATCCGGCCGGTTCGCTGACCGCATGCTCGAGCGGTTCTTCGATCTCGCGCGTCACGGCACGAGCGTATCCACGGAGGTTTTTGCCGGATTGACGACGTTTCTGACAATGGCCTACATCGTCGTGGTGAACCCTGTGATTTTGGGTGCGGCAGGGATGCCGGCGGCGGGGGTTGCGGTCGCCACTTGCCTCGCGGCCGGATTCGGCAGCATTCTCATGGGGCTCCTGTCGAATTACCCGCTCGCGCTCGCTCCCGGCATGGGCTTGAATGCCTACTTCACCTATACGGTGGTGAAGGGCATGGGCCTTCCATGGCAGACGGCGCTCGGCTGCGTTTTCCTGTCGGGCGTTGCCTTCATGCTGTTGACGATTGCCGGCGTACGCCAACTCATCATCAGAGCCGTGCCGCGCTCGTTGTTCGCGGCTGTGGGCGGAGGAATCGGTGTCTTCATTGCATTCATCGGCCTGACGGATGCGGGGATCATCGTCGCCAAGCCCGGCACGATGGTCGGTCTCGGGAATCTGGCGGTTCCGACCACGGCACTTGCCACGCTCGGCTTGCTCGTGATTGCGGCGCTACAGACCAGAGGTGTCAAAGGTGCGATGCTGCTCGGGATCTTGCTCACGGCCGCGATCGCATGGATCCTCAAGATCGCCCATTTCACGCCCGGCGCCTATCGCCTCTCGGATCTTTCGGCGACAGCGATGAAGCTCGATGTGCCGGCCGCGCTCAATTTCAAGGGCCGCGTGGGCTTGTCGCTCATCGAGATCGTGTTCGTTTTTCTGTTTGTCGACATGTTTGACAACGTCGGCACCCTGATGGCGGTCATCAAGCGGGCAGGACTCGTTGCGAAGGACGGGACCATCCCGCGACTCAATCGCATCCTGCTCGCTGATTCGATCTCAATGCTCGTGGGCGCTACCGTGGGCACGAGCCCCGTCACGAGCTATATCGAGAGCGCCGCCGG
>Ga0187784_10003676_pt1 | contig 12391 bp, 10 predicted proteins | sample 1015_SJ02_MP15_2_FD_132964 | JGI IMG/M metagenome (GOLD analysis project Ga0187784, IMG submission 132964) | Tropical peat soil microbial communities from peatlands in Department of Meta, Colombia - 1015_SJ02_MP15_20_MG | ecosystem: Environmental > Terrestrial > Soil > Wetlands > Peat | place... | reverse complement strand
GCGACTATGGACCCGATAACTCCATCCACATTGATTGGAAGGTCCATGCCCCGCACCTGCTTGAAGGCCTCGGAGATGATCTTGGAAACGGCCACGTTCTCTCCTGATACTCCTGCGGCCTCACTCAGTTGCCATAGAACATCGCGCCTTGGGTCTTGAGTGTGAATTCTATGGCCCAAGCCTTCGATCCTTCGGCCGGTCCTGATGTACTCCGTAACCTCCTCTTCGGTAGCTTCCTTCAAATCAATCCCTTCCTTCTTGGAACGAGAAACACATTGGGTGAAGAACAGCGCGGCTTTCGCTCCGGCTCCCCCGTGGACATCCGTTATGGCTCCGACTCCGTTTGCAACCGCAACTGCGTAGTCCACTCTTGTCGAGGCCGAGATTATAGTAACTTGGGCGGAGGGAGGAGTTACACCGTGGTCTACGGAGGCTACGGACATTGCTTCAATGAGCTTTCCCTTTTCTCGCTCGACTACTGTATTGCCGGTAATTGTTCGGCACATTAGTTCAGTGAAACTTGCTTCTTCAGAGAGGCCGTCGAGCGCAGGTGTAGTGCCTAAGATTTCTGCGAGGTACCTCGCGATTCTTCCCAGAGCGAAGGCGGTCTTGAGTCTGGGCCCCCACCGTCCTTTTTGGGGGAAGGTTGCGAGGGTTTCGTCACAAATCAGGGCTCTGGCAAGGGTCTGAGAGATATCTTCCCCTTCGTATCGTACAACCGAGGGTTTCGACTCGAGAGCCCCTTTCAGGGCTACCTTCCGCAACTCTTCCGACGATTCTGCGTTAGGAAGCTCTCCTTCGACCAGGAGGTTGGCCACATCCAAGAGCCCTTTGCGGCCTGTGAGTTGTTGCAGATGGTACCCGGCGACCATGAGGTTGTTGGGTTTTACTTCGGTGATTAGAGTTCCCCAGCTGGGAGCGGCCACTTTCGCATCCCAGATCTGGCGCATTTTCCGGTAGTAGCGTTCTGGGTCGAAGTAGGTTTTGTTCAGTTTTGCCTTCACGGCTTGGATGAGGTCGTACTGGGAGTTTACGACGGTCACTCCTGCGCATTCCAATGCCTCCTTCTTGGAGTCGAACGTCCCGTAATTCTGTCCAGGAGTGACGATCGCTCCGGCGTGCCCCATTGTCTTTCCTTCCGGAGCGTGCGCTCCTGAGACCACGGCTACAATGGGTTTGGGGTATCGTTCCGGGTGGACGCGAATGTCTTCCGCAAGTCGCTCTTCCTGGATGCCGCCGATCTCTCCCGCAATCACTACAAGGTCCGTGTTGGGATAGTTCATCACAAGAGGAACTAGGTCAACAAATGTGGAGCCGATCGCGGCGTCGCCCCCGACCCCGATCACCGCGTTCTGAGCGATCCCGGCACTTGCCAGAGCGTCGGACATGTGGTATAGAATTGCGCCGCTACGAGAAATTATCGTGACGCCTCTGGGTCCGAATTTGCCCGGCGCAGTTTCCTCAGGGTAAAAGACGTCCGGTAGCATTCCTATCTTCACCTGTTCGGGGGGAAAGATGATGCCGGGCGAGTTTCCACCTATGAGGACGGTTCTTTTTCTTCTCGCGGCCACCAGCATATCACGCACGTCGCGTAGAGGAATTCCTTCGGTGATTAGGACAACAAGCGGAATGCCCGCTTCTATGGTCTCGATCACCGACTCCTTGGCCATAGAAAATTGTCTCCAGATGCTCGCCGCGGCCACATATGGGCGGTCTTTGAGACACTCCGCAACCGTGTCGTAAACTGGAATTGTCTCATGGATACGGGTGCCTCCTTCGCCCGAGGCGATGCCGCCTACGATTCTGGTTCCGTAGTCCTGCATGAGGCCGGCGTGGCGTGTGCCCTCTCTTCCTAAGCCCACAACGATTGTGTCAATCTCACCCGTCTCTTTGATGTGCTTAGCGAGTTCCGGTCGAAGTTGCAAGATGAGGTGGTAGAGTAGTCCTTGGTCGGCGCGAACACTGGGCATCTTTTTCACTTCCTACTGGTCAGCGTGTAATCGATTGCCTCTTTTATGACGTCGGCCATGATGCGCTGGTTTCCGACGACGATGTTCATTTCTCTGAGCGATTCCGGTGTTTCGGCCTTGGCTTTCTCCAGATACTCTCGAGCACTGGGGAGGTCGGTTCCGACCATTCGGCCGAAGACCGGAATTATTCTCTTCGCCTGAGCGTGTCTTTCTCGGATGGCTTCGATCAGTCCGCGTATGAAGATATCACAGCTTGAAATGCCTCCGAACCGTGACGTTACGATCAGGTCGACCTTGTCGTAGTCCATTAGCAAGTGGAACATCTGGGCCACTTGATGCTGAGAGGGGCCTCCTCCCGAGTCCATGAAGTTGACCGGTATCGCCTTGTCCTGAAAGAATCGGTGCCCAATATTCGCTACTTCGTCGATGGAGAAGATTCCATAACCCGCTCCGCCGGGAACGAGACCCACGTAGATCTTGTCCGGGTCCTTTGGGGTATTTTCGGGAAGAAGGTCTACATATTTGAAACCGTATTCCTGCGCCTTTCGCTCATTCTTACTCAACTCGGCCGCATCATGCCGCTTTCCAGCGACTCCAAGGTTTTCAAGGAGGTCGGCCTGACGGTACAAGGCATTATCGTCAAGAACTACCTTTGCGTCAGCCGCGACCGGCCCGTTGGGCGTGATTATGAGGGGGTTGATCTCGCATATCTTGGTGTCAACCTCTTGATAGAGTCCGTAGACTTTGTTGATGATCTCAGCGATTTGGTCGATTCTGGCGACGGAGCGCACGCTTTCAGGCAGTTCTTCGATTAGTTTCGCGGCCAACTCTTTTGTCTGGCCTCCGGCTAGGCTGCCCTCGTTTTCCGTTACCTCGACTCTGTGTATCGCGGCCGGCTTTTCCTTCGCCACGGTTTCTATGTCCACGCCGCCCGAGGCGCTTGCGATGAGAACGTTATTGAAGTTCGTTGGGTTCATTGTCGCGCCTATGTAGCAGGCCCCAACTTCGTCCACGGCTTCTTCGACGAGTAAGCTCTTGACTCCGTAGCCTTTCACTCCACGTTTGAGGATCTCATCAGCCTTAGCCTTAGCTTCATGCTGGTCTGCGGCTTTCTTGATTGCCCCCGCCTTCCCTCGTCCTCCAACTAGAACGAGAGCCTTTAGGATCAAGGGGTAACGTACGTCGAGTCCGTCTAGTTCCCCTGGGGAGTGGATTACTCCATACTGCTTAGGTACGGGAATGCCCCTTTCTTTGAAGAGTTGTTTGGCCTCGTTTTCGTACAGTCTCATTTGTCTCCCTTCTCTTGGCTATCTCGAAATCGATGAAGTCGCAATGGTGAATTAGAATCGCCTCGGGTGTCCTCTTGACTTTCTCACCTTCGTCCGAGTGAGAAATGACGATGTGGCTCACCTCTATGGGCATGTTAGTTTCGCGTGTGAGTCCGTATCCGGAGACAGGATGCCTAACGAGTTCGCCCGCTTTCGATTTAACCACCTTGCGCCCCCGCTTTTCGTATTCCAGAAGCTTGCCAACGTCGTGTAGAAGTCCGCCCGCTATGACGTAATCCATGTTTAGATCGCGTCTCTCTCGTGCCACAGCCATCGCCATCCTCGTCACATTCCTCGTGTGCTCGAGTAAGGTCGTATTGGTCTTGGTAAGTAGCGTGAATGGAATATGGTTCAAATCGTCCACTTGCCAGCCGCCTCTCTCTAGCGCGAGCTGCCAAGTTCTCGACACGCCCTCCCGCAGCTTTGAATCTCGGATCTGACTTACCTCCGGAAATAGCTTCTTGAACTGCGTCATCTTCCTTTCACTTCAAGTCCATCGGGAGTGTTGAGGGCGCTTCTGTCTAGGACAACACGAGGTCTCCGTGTTTCTCGACATACGCGATTAGTCCTCCTTCACTAAGGATCGCGTTCATGGTGCTTGACATTGGGGGGAATGTGAGCTTGATCTTTTCTGTCAGGTCTTCTACGACCCCGTCAGACAGGTGCAATTCCAACTGATCGCTTTCGTTGATTTTTGTTGTGTCACAGACGATGGCTGGCAATCCTATGTTGATTGCGTTACGATAGAAGATTCTTGCGAACGACTGAGCAAGGACGGCTGTGACGCCGCACATCTTAATGACCAGCGGGGCATGCTCGCGGCTTGAACCCATTCCGAAATTCCTTCCGGCCACTACAAAGTCTCCCTGTCTCACGCTAGAGGGAAACTCCTTTCTAGCATCCTCTAAGGTGTGCTTCGCGAGTTCGGGCAGATTCGAGCGAAGGCCCATGTACCTCCCGGGAGTTATCTCGTCCGTGCTAATGTTGTCCACAAATTTCCAAGCTCGCCCAACCATTATCCCATTCCTCCTCACATGAACTCCCTTGGGTCGGTGATGTAACCGGTGACTGCGGTTGCAGTTGCCGTTGCGGGCGATCCGAGGTACGTCTGGGCTTTCGGGTTGCCGGTTCTACCTGGAAAGTTTCTGTTCGAGGTGGAGAAGATTACTTCATTGTCGGCTGGAATTCCGCCAACGGCTCCGTAGCATACCCCGCATCCAGGGGGCGTAATCATTGCCCCTGCTTGAAGGAGGGTTTCCAGAATTCCTTCCTCCATGCACTTCATGTAGACTTTCTTCGAGGAAGGGGTCACTACCAACTTGAGCCCTCTCGCTTTCTGCTTTCCCTTGAGAATTTGAGCAACGATTCGCATATCTTCGATTCGAGTGTTTGTGCAAGTTCCGATGAAGACTTCGTTAACCCTCACGTCCTTAGCTTCGGAAACTGGTTTAACATTCGCGGGCGAACCGGGAAAGGCGACTTGGGGTTGCACGTCCGAAGCGTTAAGGTCAATTGTCGATTCGTAGGAGGCATCCTCATCCGCCTGTATTTCCTTCCAATTCTGCTCCCGCCCAACCTCTTTCAGGTACTGTTTCGTTCGCGCGTCTGATTTTACGAGGCCGGTCTTGGCGCCGGCTTCTACAGCCATGTTAGTCAACGTCAACCTGCCGTATACTTCGAGTTCATTGATTGCGGCGCCGTCAAATTCTAGTGACTTGTAGGTTGCTCCATCAGTTCCAAGAATGGATAGGGTCTTCAAGATCAAATCCTTGGCGAATACGCCTCTAGGAAGGCGTCCCAAAACATTCATCCTTAATGATTCAGGTACACGCAGCCATGTCTTCCTCAGCTTCGTCGCTATTGCGATATCAGTGGCCCCCATGCCGGTCCCGAACGCACACAGACCGCCCGCCGTACAACTGTGCGAGTCCGTCCCAACCATCAAGTCACCCGGAGACAGATAATCTTCCGCCAAAATCTGGTGACAGATGCCATTACCCGCGTCGGATAAGATTAGGTCGTTGTCTAACGCGTAATTCCTGACGATTGCTTGATCGTTTGACAGTTCTTTTGTCGGGCTGGGAACTGCGTGGTCGATGAAGAAAACCGTCCGATTCTTGTCCACGCCAGACGGAATCTTATTCAGTTGGTTTAATTGCTGAATTAGCAATGGTCCGGCGGCGTCGTGACTAAAGGTGTAGTCGACCGTAACGATCACGACATCTCCGGCCGAAGCGGATCCCTTCGCTGTGTGCGACCCAATCAGCTTTTCGGCTAATGTCTTTCCAGTCATCTTTCCAATCCTCCGCTACCCTTTCAGTTTCCTTAGAATCGCGTCCGTCATTTGGGGCGTCGAGGCTGCTCCCTGCTCGAGCACTTTCGTCCCGCCGGTAAGGCGTAACATGTCGTAAGTGCGAACCTTTCCTTCCCTCACAACGGCGGCAACCGCATCCCAGATCATTTTCGATTTATCGTACTCCCCAACATGTTCGACCAACATTGCGGCCGCCAGGATCGTTGCGATTGGGTTCACGATCGGCGGATTCAACGCCGCGTACTTGGGTGCAGAACCGTGCGTAGGTTCAAAAACCGCAACCTCGTCCCCAATATTGCCCGAGGCAGCAAAGCCCAAGCCCCCAACCAATCCCGCAAACGCATCGGAGAGTATGTCGCCGAAAAGATTCGACGCCACAATCACGTTGAATGTCTCCGGGTTCTTGTTCAGCCACATTAACTGCGCGTCAATGTTGTTGCGCCAGAGTTGGATATCCGGAAACTTGCTCGCCTGGATTTCCTTCGCAACCTCCTCCATCATGCCAGAGGTTTCACGGACCACGTTCGGTTTCTCGCAGATGGTCACCGCTTTGAAACCTTTCCTTTTGGCGAACTCAAAGGCGGCAGTAATGATTCGCTCCGCAGCCGAGCGAGTGATAATCCTCACGCTTACCGCGAGGTCCCGACCCGGAACATTCGCGAAGGCATCGAATCTGGGGTGAGAGTTAAGCGCGGCTCGCACGTTGTCCGGTGGGTTCGTCCACTCTACGCCACAATACATGCCCTCAGTGTTCTGGCGGAATATGGTCGTGTTAATCTGTGGCTCTTCGAATACACCGTCGGGCCTTTTTCGAATATAGTTCAGAGGGTTCCCCGCAAAGCCTACACAGGGCCGCACGCAAATATCTAGGTTGAACCGTTGCCGCATCGTTACAATGGGGCTGTAGTAGACGTACCCTTTATTGCGCAGTTTAGGGTCCAACTCGGCCTCCGCGTCTTTCTTCGGCTTGGACGTGATGGCGCCAAAGAGTCCGAGCTTATGCTTAGTCAGAAGGTCGATCGTGCGAGCGGGGAGACCATTTCCCTCATTCCGCCAAAACTCCCAACCAATGTCAGCATGAACATAATCAGCATCAAAACTCACCGCCTTGAGGACGCGCAGCGCCTCCGGCACAACTTGATTGCCTATTCCGTCTCCAGGCATCGTCACGACCGTATGACGTGTCATGACTTTGACTGGACTTCAGGATGGAATAATAATTGTTAGTTACTTGCGTAAATACCCGTAAGTAATTTCAGCTGACTTGCAGAATGATTCACTAAACCGACATCAACCAGCTCACCTTTTTACAAGATAAATCCATGAACGAGAGGGACAACTGAAGGAACTGAAGAACTTGAAGGTGTTCGTGCCCGAGGTTGAAGAGCCTGAAACACTGAATGCTCTGCATGACATTGCCAAAGTCGAAATGGGAGAACCCGGTCGGTTCTACGGAAAAGAGGAGTTCGCACGCGAGATGACAGACACAAACGTCGTCATCATCACCTCTCAGTACAAGATCACGAAGGGCGTCATCGACAACGCACCCAAACTACAAGGGATCGTGAAGTATGGCTCTAGACCAGGCTTAGACAATGTGGACATTCATGCCGCGAACGAGAGGAGAATACAGGTCTCGTACACGCGAGGAGCAAATTCAGATAGCGTTGCCGAATTCACGGTAGCGCTAACGTTCGCCCTGACGAAAAAGTTCCACAGCGTTACAGGCCTCATCAAGAAAAATGAATGGAGGAACGCAGGATGCTTCGGTCTTGAGCTGCTCGAAAAGACCGTAGGAATCATTGGACTGGGCGTCGTAGGAAGCAAGGTGGCCTCGAAACTGAGCTGCCTTGGAATGAGAGTCTTGGCAATGGACCCATACGTCTCCCCCGACACGGCCCGGAGCGTACACGCGGAACTAACGAGTTTGAAAACGCTCTTGACTCAATCCGATGTGGTCTCCGTCCATGCCCAAGTCACAGACGAAAACAAGCACATGATAGGAAGAAGCGAGCTCGCACTGATGAAACCAACTGCCTACTTCGTAAACACCGCACGAGGAGTACTCGTCGACGAAGAAGCTTTGTACGAAGCATTGAGGGACGGCAAAATAGCGGGTGCTGCGATGGACGTATTCGAAACGGAACCACCCGCAGGCAGCCCTTTCTTGTCTTTAGAGAACGTGATCCTGACACCGCACATCGCGAGCTGGACCGCCGATGCCCTCAGGAAAGAGGCTATAGCCGCTGTGGAGGAAACTCGCAGGATCCTGCTGGGAATCAGGCCGATTAACTTGGTCAATCCTGAAGCGCTGGGCATTCAGACTTCAAAGGTGAATTGAAGGAATCGGCGCTGTCTCTCGAACGTGATGGCGCTTCTTTAGACATTGGTAGTATTCACGGTAACCAGACGGAACCGTTATCTTCCGACCGAGAACCATTTCAGGTTCGCGATGATTTGGCATGGCCAACTCTGTAAAACCGGAATTCCTGGATATCGTCAACTATGCCGTCTGTGAAACCGTCAATGAATACGTGGACGGAAGAGCCACTGAATTCTTCCGAAGAGTAGGTGAGTACCATCTGGAAGAGGCTTTGCGAAGAGGCATCGTACGAATTGAACCAAGTGACAAGCCGCTGGACGCCCTGATACGAATCGCAAAGTACTTAGAATCTTATGGCTACATGGAAAAGATACGAATCAACAGGATCGATGAGAAAGAGGCAACCGTCGAAATGCTCGGCGTTTCGGTGACTGATTCATCCGCACAACTCTTGGGGGAGAAGAAACAACCATCCCACTACATGACCAACGTGATGTTCGCGGCGTTGAAGAAACTCGGCGTAAAAGCCGAGCTAAAGGATATGGAGTATGACCGCGACAAGAAACATTTCAAGGAATACTGGAAAATCCTAGAGAAATAGGCGTCAGATCGATGCCAGTTCGTGTCCTCGTACATAAATAATCTTGCAGGATTGGCTCTCGACTTCAATCATGTTCTAACCTATCGTCGACCCGAAACTATGTCAGGAGTGACGGACGAATAGTATTGAAGGACTAAACCCTATTCGTGTACCAATATCATCTATTATCTTCTGGAATTTGGCGTGCGACAGAGTTATGCCTCTGCGCCCCTTCGGCGGGTACGGGTCGTTGAAGCGGACAATTTCGCGGTCCGTTCCTGTAACTACAACCCAATGTGGGATGTTCAGGGAATGAACCACGCCCATGTGTACGAGAGCTATCGGAACATACCCTAAAGCTATCGACCGAATAACATCACGCACAGTAGGTCGCTTGATCGTCACCTTCAGCCGCCTTCTCAGAGCGCGTGCCTGGTTCTGTCTTATGCCAAGCAAGCTGAGCTCTACTTCGTCGAAGGAAAACCGTCGGACCAACCTTCGCCTCCACTGAGCGGCGTTGATGACGTGTCTCCGTTGGGTTAGCAGGCGAACTTCATAGCCGGCGTCCATGAGGGGCACGGAAAGTCCGTACGGGTCGGCGCCCCTTATCCCAACCATGTTGCACTGCCGCCACACTTCGAACTCGAGATCACGATTAACTTCTAACCTTGGTTCGAAGTGCTTCATCACCATTAAGACACAGGCGGGCCCGCAAGTAAAGTCGGAGCTTTGCGCGTAATATGGAAGGTTGAACTTGATCAATGCATTATCCTCATTCCGCGCGACTTCGCCAAGCGGCAACGCTCTTTAGCGACGAAAGTGTTCCCACCCTTCCATTCTTATCTTGCTGTATCCACGCATTCCGGCAATGCGTACGCCTTCGGAGTACTTCGTGACGACACCGATTGGCTTCAACCGCCCGCGTGCTGCTGTTTGGGCAGTTCGAAGTAGGTCGGGCTTCACGGTAACTATCAGTTTGTATTCTTCGCCCCCGTACAATGCGAGGTCTAAAGCGTCATATCCAAAAACTGCTGCGAAGCGTCTCGCAGCCTTACTGACCGGTACAGTTTCAACTCTTATGCCCACCCTGCTCATCTGGGAGAGTTGGTGCAGGCTCCACGCTAGGCCATCGCTTGAGTCGATAGAGGCTGTGATAGCTCCTGTGGAGCCAAGCCTGAGCCCCAGATCCAATTCCGCATTTGGGTAGTAAACGGCCTGAGATAGCGCACGAGGCAGCTTCTCCGGACGAATCATTCGATTCAAGACAGCTCGTAGTCCCGCCGGTGCAGAACCGAACTCGCCTGTCACGGCAATGACGTCTCCAATCTTCGCCCCGGAGCGAAGCATCAGTTTCCTCTCATCAATCAGGCCGAACAAAGCTATCGATATCACCAAGTCCTTTGATTCGTTAGTGTCTCCACCGACCAACGGAAACCCATACTTTTTCGCAGCTTCCCTAAGGCCGGAGGCAATCTGTTGAGCATCCTTCTTGGTTAGAGTTGGCGGCAACCCAAGAGCGACAATCCCTGCATAGGGCCTCACTCCTTTGGCGGCTAAGTCACTCACGTTTGCAACCACAGCTTTCCTTGCAGCCTGCCTCAAAGTCATTCCCAGAGGGACATCTGTACTTCCAACCAGCATGTCCGTTTTCAATACCGCGAGCCGATGATTGGAGAACCTCACTGCAGAAATATCATCCCCGAAACCGACAGCAGCCCTGCGACTAGTCCCAAAAGATCGTTCCATGATACGAATAGCCCCTAGTTCGCCTAGTTCTTTGAGTGAACTCAGTTCAAAGACCACCTACGCTACTCCACTACCTCCCAACACACACATATTTTGATAGTTGGATGGTTCAACGCGTCGGGTTATTGGTGGCAGTCGTTGCGGCCCCCTGAGGATGGCATGTGCGCCCCAGATTGCGCGCTTCTCGTCTCAGTTCTAGGCAGCTATGAGAATATCCCATACATAGATGGGGTTCGCTAGTTGTTAGAGTATGAGGAAGGAAAGACTGAAAATCTAGGGCGAACGTGATTCTGTATGGATTTCTAGGGGCCTTGTTCCGTCGTGGTCGTGGGTGGGGTCTCCGGTACCTGTACAGCGGGTGTTGGCTGTTGGGGCACGCCGCATGTAGCTAGATGCGATTTGTATTCATCAAGTCTGATTAACTTGTGACAGCGGAGACATTCCAGCGTCTTCATTTCCGACCGGACGTTTCTGTTTCGAATCTGCCTTGGCGTAGGTTCCACCTTCAGCTCTTGACGTTCACTGCGTCTCTATTCAATGTTAGCCTCTATCTTGGTGCGCGAGCCCATGGCACGCTGCGGTAATGGGGCGATGGTTCCCGTTCCGGGCGCATATCCATTTGCCCGGGTAACTGGTGCATCCGAGTGTTCGTCATGCCTTGGATGCGTTTCAAATCCATCATCTCATAGCGGGATACTAAAGTCACGGCGACGCCGCTAGCGCCAGCGCGGCCAGTTCTACCGATTCTGTGAAAGTAGAGCAACGGGTCGCTCGGGACATCGTAGTTTACGACGTGCGTGACACCTTCAATGTCCAACCCACGCGATGCAACATCTGTCGCTACAAGGAATCGGACTCTTCCCTTGCGAAAGTTGTCTAGTGCTCTTTCGCGTTGGGCTTGGGTAAGGTCTCCGTGGATTATGGCTACGTCGCGTCGTACTCGGCTAAGCCTATACCCTAGGCGGTCCGCGCCAATCTTTGTCGAACAGAAGATCAGAGCCCGACGAACAGACTGATTGTTTAGTATGTCGCAAAGGGCCTGAAACTTGCGTTCAGGGTCGACCTGCCTGTACATTTGCTCGATTTCTTCAACTGCAATTTCATCCCTACTAACCAAGATCTTTTCTGGGTTGTACATGTGCCTAGACGCCATCGACATGATTTCATCAGGCATTGTAGCGGAGAACATCGCAGTCTGTCGGTCCGATGGTGTCCTACCCAAGAGGAGTTCAATATCCTCTCTGAAGCCCATGTCGAGCATACGGTCGGCCTCATCGAGCACAACAAAGCTCACCCGGTCAAGAACCAACGTTCCTCTTGAGAGGTGGTCAATCACGCGGCCTGGGGTCCCAACCACAATATGGACGGTGCTCTGGAGAGCATCCATCTGCCCGTATATTGGCTGGCCACCGTAGACCGGAAGTGACTTTACCGAAAGGTACTTTCCAAACCTATTGAAGTCCGACGCGACCTGAACCGCCAATTCCCTCGTTGGAACCAGCACAAGGCCCTGAACGGCATCAAGAGATTTGTCAATTTTCTGAAGCATGGGTACGCCGAAGGCAGCAGTCTTACCTGTACCCGTCTTAGCCTGTCCAATTACATCCCTGCCTTGTAGCAAAGGGAGCATTGCTGCTGCTTGGATTGGGAACATTTCCCGAAATCCCATCTCTTTCAGGCTCTGGACTATCTCTCCCGCTATCGGGAGTTCTTCGAATTCTTGCATTTAGTTTCACTTTTCTTACGTAAACCGACCAGAAAACAGAACAGCTAGGCTTCCTCGTTACGGGGTAAGTGCGTTCTAGTTTCGCTGTGCAGGACTCATCAGTGTCCGCAAGGTTTCCGTTTGTGAACACCGCTCAGCCACACTATCATTTAAACCTTGGTTGAGACGGTTCTGATAACCGTAGTGGGTATTTGCCCATTTCTGGCGTTTTTCTCTCTCTCGATAACGTCTTGGGTATATTCGGAATCGGCTAAGTGGTCTCCGAGTCTACCTTTTCTTTGCTACGACGAAGATCAGCAGAAAAACAAAGGCTCCGAGGATTACAATCACTGGCAGTCCGAAAGTGCTAGTGAAATTTATCTGTTGTTCCCAAAGAAACCAATACGCCCACGCTATGAATTGCT
>Ga0187784_10003673_pt1 | contig 12393 bp, 7 predicted proteins | sample 1015_SJ02_MP15_2_FD_132964 | JGI IMG/M metagenome (GOLD analysis project Ga0187784, IMG submission 132964) | Tropical peat soil microbial communities from peatlands in Department of Meta, Colombia - 1015_SJ02_MP15_20_MG | ecosystem: Environmental > Terrestrial > Soil > Wetlands > Peat | place... | reverse complement strand
TTGTCGCAGGTTCCCGGCGCGAGCCAGAAGCAGCGCCAATCCGAGCCGAGCGGGAACCGACTCGGGATCCGCCTGGAGGGCCGAGCGATACTCGCGCTCGGCTGATGCGGACTTGCCCGAAGCCGCCAAAGCGTTCGCCAAATTGATGCGAATGATCGCGTTCCCGGGCTGAGTGGCGAGCGACTTGCCGTAAAGCTCGATGGCCGTTTCGTAGTCGTGCTGGCGCGCCGCCACGTTCGCCAGGCCATTGAGCGCCTCGGCGTAGCCAGGCTTGCGAGCCAGCGCCTTTTGAAACTCCTGCGCGGCTTCGGCATATCGTCCTTGTGCCGACAAGGCGTGCGCCAAATTGGTCTCGAATTCGTGCGTCTCGAGGTCGTCAGTCCGGTAGCGAAGCCCGTCGCGGAAGTAACGTTCGGCGGCCGCAAAGTCCTTTCGGCGCGAGGCCTGCCGACCCATCTGGATGTTGGCGATCATGCTGGTCGGATTCCGGGACAGCGTCTGTGACCAGAGCGCCGCTGAATCGTGAAACACGCCCTGGCGCTGCCACGTGAGACACGCCAGCCCGACGAGCGCAGCGGCCGCAACCAGCCGCCGCACGCCCAGCTCGATTTTCGCGGGAGACGGCGCTCGCCAGTTCCATTTCCCCGGCGCGGTTGGCGCCAGCCACCACGCCGAGACCAGCGCCAGGATGCCAAGGCTCGCAAGGTACTGATAGTGGTCGGCGACGAACGTGTACCGCATGGGAAAGATGTTGAAAAAGCCCAGGGCCGGCAACAGCGTCCCGCCAAAATACAAAAGGGCAAGTAGCGCCCCGGAAACGCGCCGCTGCCAGACCACTAGCGCCAACGGCACCGCGACGGCGAGGAGCGCGATCGTCCACGCCCACCATGCGGCGGGTTCAACGGTCCACCGCGCGTAGATAAAGGAGAGGTTCACCGGCCAGATAAGCGTGAGGGCGTAAGTCCAAAGCGCCCGCCCGGCGATCAGAAATCGCTCAACCGGCGTCCAAGAGAACGCAGTTCCCGTCGCCCCAACGTGCGCCCGTTCCAGCCAGGCCGTGTTCAATGCCGAGAACGCACCGACGGCAAACAAGGGAGCAAGCTGAGCCACGTCACGCCCGCGAATCCGTCCAACCTTCCACCACCGCAGCAGCAATAACACCGCCGGCAAAGAGCACGTGACCGATTTGCTCAGCAAGGCGGCGACAAAGAAACAGAATCCGAGCACGTACGAACGCCAGACGTGGCTGGACGCCGCCTGATCGCCCTCGGTCGGAGATTTCTCGACCCAACCGAGAAACTGCCAAATCGCCAGGAGATAAAACGAGGCCGAGAGCAGGTTCTTGCGCTCGGTGACCCACGCGACCGATTCCACGTGTACCGGATGCAGCCCGAAAAGGGCCGCCGCAAACCAGGCTCCGGGGATCGCGAGCCGGCGGAGAATCAACCAGACGCCGACGGCGTTGGCGGCGTGCAAGGCCGCGTTGATCAGGTGGTAGCCGGCCGGGTTCAGCCCCCACAGATGGTGTTCGATCCAGAACGTGGTGAAGACGATCGGGTAATACTGGGGTGTCGACTGAGGCTCGACCCAAATCTGCCTCAGTCCGCCCAGCGAGCGCAGCGTGGCGTTCTCGGTCACGTAGTCGTCGTCGTCCCAAATGAACGACGAAGAAAGCGACGGCAAATAGATCGCGAAGACCAGGCAAAACAGCAAGCAGCCTTCGCCAATTAGCCGCCAATTCCACGCGCGAAATCGGAGGCCCGGCATCCGAGTCGGCGATCGACGAAAAGTGGGAGGAGGCGTCATACGAAACCAAACGAATGTCTGGGGGCTGCAGCGCGAGCGAGCCGTCGTTGCCTAATGGGCTCGGTAGCCTTCCGCGAACGGAGGCCAATAGAATACCAATGAGGGGACCACCGCAGCTTGATCGGGATCATGAAGAGTCGCGTTGAGAAACCCTGTTGTGACCATCAGCAGCAGCGTCAGACCGGCGACGCCCCACGTGCTCCAAGCAAGCCACTGCTGAGGCGGCTTGATCTTCAGGAGATAGGGCCAACACAGGTGCATCAGCGGCGTCTCCGCTGCGAAATACCGCACCGGCTTGTACGCGAAAATGAGTTGCACCGCGAATAAAAAGCCGAAAGCGCCGACAAAAAACGCCGGCCAGCGGCGGCAACGCAAGTCCTCCGCGAACTGCCGCAGATTCCATGGAGCCACAAACAAGATCGCCAACGGAAACATCGCAGCCAGTTCCCAAAGCACCCAGGATCGATTCATCCGTTCGACGAGCGCGAGCAGTGGACTGAACTTCGTGACGCCGGGAAGAGGCTGAATCATCGCCGTTGGCCAAAGCGTGCCGTACGCGGCAAACAGCCGAAAGTAGTGCTGCAGGCCGGCCGTCAACACGGCCCCAAACACAATCGACGCGATGGTCCACCGCGGCCGCGTGAGACGCGCAGAGTGGGTTTTTGCAGGCGCCGGGTGGCTGCGTTCCGTGCTTTGCCGTTCACCAATCGGCCTGCGATAGAAGGGCATCATGACGATGATTGGCAGCGCGGCGATGGCGTTAAATCGCACGTTGAATGCGGCAACAAGCCACACGGCCGCCTCGACGGCGCCAATGACGCGCCCCCGATCGAGCGCCTCGGCGAAAGCCACCAATCCGCAGACAAGCATCAGCCCCATCAGCCCGTCGTGGTGAATCCGCACCGTTGAAAAGAGGACGAGCGGGCAGGCAGCCAACCCGACGAGCGCCGCGACCCCCCATTGCGGCTCGAAGCCAACCAGCGCCGCAAATCTCCACATGTACCACAAGGCAGCGACGCAAACGAAGACCTCGAACACGAAGGCCGCAGCGACGCACGCGCCCGGAACGATCAACGATTGCGGAGCGGCCTTCGAGCGAGGTGTCGCCACTCCGGGGAGCGAAAGCAACGGGTTCATCGTGAACTGCGAACCGGCCTTCAGGACCAGCGGCAACAACGGCGGATGATGAAAGACCGGACCGCGATAGATTGAGTAGGGCAGCTCGTTGACTCGCGGATCGTCCTTGGTCGTGTAATTGGAAAGGTCCCAACCCATCCGTTGGGACAAGACGTAGTAGACGAACTCGTCACCTTCCGAATGCGGCTTGAACAGCATCGGACAATGAACGAGGAGCGTGATGCCTGCGCACCACAGAAAGGCGATCAAGTAGGCGCGGGCATCCGGCTTCAAAAGGGCGCGATCCCGATTCTGCACGAAGCCACGCCAATCTTGGACCTGGCTCGCACCTTATTGGGCTTTGGCGAGGAGCTCTTTGGCGACCGTCGACACCTCCTCGCTCTTATCGTCCGCGTATTTCTTGAGCATCTCGACGTGCTGCTTCGGGTCGAATTTCTCGTCGGTTGCAAGTTGATGCAAATAATTGGCGCGCTCGTGCGAGTCGTCCAGGGCCGCGGCAATATATTCGGGCGTGCTTCGTTTCCCTGCATCCGGCCTTTGTGCGAACTCGGTCTTGTGGGCCTTTTCCAGCTGCTTGTTCATGTCAACATTGGATTTGCCGCAGCCCAGCACAAGTGCACAGCAAAGCACGACCAGTGCTAACAGCGCGCGTTTCATGAGCTTTCGTCCCGGAAAAAAAGAGGCCTTCGTCCAATTTTGGGATTTCACTCAGTCCGAATTAACGTGAAGTTTTGAAGTCCTGATGAAGGCCGTAATACTTTTCGTGGCAAATTACTTCATCATTGCTCGCCAGTTAATGCAAGTCCGGCGAGTAAAATGCCGTCAATCATCGGGAGCAAGCCGTCTCGACTACGGTGCGCCCCTATAGGAATTCCCCCGGTGACCTACACATAATCTTCACGTTTCGTTGACGAAAAGCTTGCACGAGCCGTGTGTAATGCTCATCGGTCATCAAGCCGCAATCGGGCCATCGGTCAGTGTCGTCTTGGGCAAAACTCCCAGGAGCTCGAGCGACAGGGTTTGTTCGATGCCGCTTCTCGGCGGCGGGTTCCAGAGGCATCCGCGTGGGCCCAACTCCCATCCTGCTCGTCGAAGAAGGTCCAGTGAGAGAGCGCTTGGCCTCCCTGTTTGACCGGCCGGACAATGAGCCGATTAACGGTTCGAACAAGGGCGGTCGCATGTGCACCGCCCATATCCTTGCGCCACATCTGATTCTGCTCGACCTCAGTCACACAACCGCGGATCATCCCGAACTGTGGCGGCGGCATTGCGACGCGACGGCCAGCGAGGCGCCGATCTTCAAACTCGCCGTCGCGAAACAGCAACTCGGTGATCGAGTCGCAGACGTGCTCGAATCACATGTCGAGCCAGACTCCGATTCCTTCGCGACGGGTGATGACGCGGGTGCGTCCGAGTTCGCGCCGGCGCTACCGCAAGAACCGGTTCTCCAGATCGGTCCCGTGCGCATGGACCGTCACGGTCACTGGGCGTATCTCAACGATAAAAAGCTGCATTTGACGCCGACCGAGTTCCGACTTCTCGAATGTTTCCTGCGGGAGCCCGGCCGTGCGTTCACTCGGTCACAGCTTTTGGATGTGTCGATCGGAAACGCCAGCTTCGTGTTGGAACGCACGATCGATGTGCACATTCGATCGCTCCGCACCAAATTGGGCTCGGCACGCGATTTGATCGAAACGGTCCGCGGAGTCGGCTATCGCTTTCGCAAAAGCTCCGACTTACTGTGAAGGGCTCGGTTCGCAGCGGCTTCTAGCGCTGCTCGAGACGGCCCCGGTAGGTTTTGAGCCACGAATCGAGTTGCGCCGCCCAGCTTGTCTCCCCTTGGGCGATGGCGAGCGCCCGAGCGTTCTCGGCCTCGCGAAGGGCCTCGGGCCAGCGTGACATGTTGGCGTGCGCGAACGCCAGGTTGGCCAGCACCAACACGTCAGAGGGATCCTGGGCGGCGGCAAGCTCCAACTCGCGGACCGCCTCCGGGTACCTGCGCACGGAGACCAGCAGGCCGCCCAGCAGGCCATGATCCTTGGTTTCATCCGGACGCAGCCGCATCGCCAACTCCAAATGGTGGATCGCTTTTTCGGGTTGGTTCAGCGTCGCGCAAGTCAGTCCCAAGCTGCGATGAGCCAGTCCCACGTCCGGATGCGCCGGATCGATCTCAAGCGCGTGCTCAAATTGCTCGACCGCCTCTTCGTGCCGCCCCGCGGCATCCAGAGAACACCCCAGGTTGATCGTCGCGCGAACGTTTTTCGGCTGATGGGCAACCGTATCGCGCCACATGGTGATGACGTCGTGATAGGCGTCCAGCCGACAACTCGTGACGACGCAAAACACGATTGCCAGAACCACAGAAGCAATCATCGTCACCGGCAGAGCCAGCCGCCGAGGCGAGAAGCTCTCGACGTTGGAGAGCCACGACGACTCAAGACGCCGGATCGCCGAAAACCCGCCGACAACCACCAAAACGACCACTGCGGCCAGCGGGAGATACATCCGCCGCTCCGCCATGACTTCAGAGGGCATCGGAACGACCAGTGTCGGAGAGAGGATCACGAAAAACCACGCACCCAAGTAACCAAACGTGCTGCGCCGCCACAACAGGAAGAGCGTGGCGCCGCCCAGCAACGCCACCGGGGCGAGCCACGGAAGGGCAGCAGAAAGTGTCCGCAAAAAAGGCATCTCATAATGGATGACTAGAGGCCAAGGCCAAATCGACAGCTTGAGATACAGCAGAACCACCTTCGCCTGTGTGAACCACCAGACGTACGCGGGAAGGCCTGCACGTAAGCCCGCGGCGTGCGAACGTGGCGCGTTAATATTGAGCGTCAAGAGCAGCAGCCAGCCGCTCGCCAGGCCCGCATAAAGCGGCCAGGACTTCTTGATCGCGGCACGAAACGATCCGGACACGAAAGTCCAATCGAACAGAAGGGTCATGACGGGTGCCGAGACCATCACTTCCTTGCACGCCATCCCCGACAAGCACGCCAGCGTCGCTCCCAGCCCCGCCAGGATTCTGCTCGGCCCCGTTTCCGCCACGAAATACCGCAGGCTGGCGTACAACGTCGCCAGATAAAACAGCCCCATCATCGATTCTGTCCGCTGCGAGACGTATTCGACCGAGTCCGACTGCAACGGATGAATCGCCCAGACCAGCGCCACCGCGAGTCCCAACTGAGAAGAAACAGCCCCAAACCGGTCGCGAAAGCAGTCGAGCAGCAGCGTGCGCCGAACAATCCCATACAGCAAAACTGACGACAGGATGTGGAGGACGATGTTGACAACGTGGTATCCGAGCGTGTCGTAGCCACCGACACGGTAGTTGAGCGCCAACGAGAGGTTGACGAGTGGTCGACCCGACGTGACCGCGTCGCGGGGCGGATTTAACGGTCCCGGACGGTCGGCGGTGCCGAAGAGGGGCCGGAGACGCACGATCGATGGATTGTCGAGCACCGAGATGTTGTCATCGTGCACGAACGGTGCGTGGGCGGCTCGTCCGTAAACGCCGCCGACAACGATCGTTAAGACGGCACCTGCGATCCACGCCGCAGTCCACGCCTTGGCCCTCGGAGCCGGAAGGGAATCGGACATCGATTTGCCGCACCGAAAAATCGGCCCTGGTCCAAACGCAACTGGACGGCTCGCGGCCAAGGGAAGGCCGGCCGTCGACTCGGAATGTTCTAAGTTACTCCGCACTGATGACATGATCGAGCCGGCGCTCCGACAGGCCACCGCAAAAATTAACAATCGGCTCGCTTGGACCTTTTTGCTCAGGCGAGTATGGTTTAGTGCACAGCCGAATAGAGCTTTGACGGAGCGCCGCCGCTTTTTTGCGCGGCGTTTTGCCGGGCGGGGAATTCCTGCGACGAATTCTCCAACTCAATGCAAACAGTGTCGCAGGCGGGCCGCATCCAATCCGCGAGGGATACGCCCCCAGATGCCCATCCACCTCGACTGTCCGGTCTGCAGCCAGCGCCTGAGAGTGCCCAATTTCGCCGCGGGCCGCATCACCAAATGCACTTCCTGTGGCAATGCTGTGCGCGTCCCACAACCGAAGGCAATGCTTGGGAAGGACGAGGATCAGGACGAGAAAGCCGCGGAGGACGGAACGGCAACCTCAAAGTCCAAGGAGCCCCAACCGTTCTCGCTCAGCGAACTCTGGTATCGTTCGTTCGAGCGGCTCTCTGGGTCGCTCGATTGGCTCGCAGATCGTCCAATCCGGATCGTGTTCGTCGCCCTGATTCTCGTGGGATGCTACGTCGGAGTCGCAGCCGCCAAGTGGGCACTGAGCAAACCTGCCGCATTGCCACTCATCCCCGATGAACCAGACGATCCCGAGCCGTGGGAAGGCGTCGGACTAACCGCCGCCAACGACCAGGTGCGTGTGACTGCTCAGTCTGTGACGACGGAGCAGATCAACGTCATCGCGCCCGGTTCGTCCGCGACTGTTAAAACACCCAAAGCGTATCTCAGAATCGCGTTGAAAATCGAGAATCTCGGCCACTCCGAGCTGAAGTACTTGGGCTGGTCGACGAGTGCTGGCAACGAGGGCCGCCCGGCCACCCTCAAGGACAATATTGGAGTTGTCGACAAGCAGGTCGTTTGGAAAGCGCGGATCGTCGGACAGACTCCGACCGCAGTGATCCCGCCCTCCGGCTCGATCGTGGACCTTCTGGTGTTTGAGCATCCCGGAACGGACGCAACACATCTTAAGCTGACCCTCCCCTCCGAAGCCTGCGGAGGGACAGGCAGCTTGCGCATTAAGATTCCACGAGTGCGCTTTCGCGATTAGGACATCCTCGGTCGTGCGAACGCGCTTCGCGCGGCGAGTTGTTGCTGCCCGGTTCCCATCGCCGGGGCCGGTTACTCCGTTGCAACGCGGGAGAAATTGATCCAAAGTGGTTCCTTCGGGAGCAGGAGAAACTCTGCAACGCGATCGGGCCGCCACGATTTAAGCCGCGACTGGCGATCACGCACGAGAACGACAGATGATTGCCATGACCGCCACTCGCGCAATCCACAAGCGATTTGCGCCTGACTCTTCGCGAGCGATCCCTCCGGCTCGACAGGGATCGAGCGCAGTGGTCCTGCTGTACGCGGTCACGATCTTCTTAAGCGCGTTCCTGCTTTTCCTCGTCGAGCCCGTAATTGCCAAGCTCATTCTTCCCTGGTTTGGAGGAATGTCGAGCGTTTGGACCACGTGCATGCTGTTTTTTCAGTCGGCTTTATTCGCGGGCTACGCGTACGCCCACGTACTCAGCGTCCGACTGAACCCGCGATTGCAGGCTGCCCTCCATGGAGTTTTGCTGCTGGCGGCCTGCCTGGTTCTGCCGATCGTCCCGAGCGATTCGTGGAAACCCCTGGGTGATGAGGAGCCGGTCAAGCAGATCATTCTGGTGCTGTGCGCGACGGTTGGGCTTCCCTTCTTCGTGCTCTCGTCGAGCGGGCCGCTGCTGCAGCGCTGGTTCAGCCGGACGCGCCTGTTCAGCGGGAGTGACGGCGGCTCGACCTATCGACTCTATGCCCTGTCGAACGCCGGATCGCTGTTGGCGTTGTTGTTGTACCCCGCGGGATTCGAGTGGCTGCTGGGCACCTCGACGACGGCGCGGTGGTGGTCGTGGAGCTTCGTGGCGTTTGCCGTTCTGTGCGGCGGCTGCGCATTGGTGGTTGCCCGAAGGGAACTCGCAATTCCTGCGGAGTCGGCAGCATCCAATCCGCCGACCAGACCGTCATGGGGAACGTGGCTGCTGTGGTTTGGGCTGTCGATGGTGCCCTCGGTCTTGCTGCTGGCAACGACGAATGCCGTGTGCCAGGACGTGGCAAGCGTGCCGTTCTTGTGGATCCTGCCGCTGTCGCTGTACCTGCTGTCATTCGTTCTCTGCTTCCAAAGCGAACGGTGGTGCTCGCGACTGTACCTGATGCCGGCCGCAGCGCTTGCGCTGGGTTGTGAGTGCGGCGCGTTGTACGCGGGCTCGCGCGTTCCTTTACCGGTGTGGATATTCGTGAATTTTATGACCCTCTTCCTGTGCGCCATGGCCTGCCACGGGGAGTTGGCGCGACGGCGGCCGCACGTTGCTCATTTAACGTCGTTTTACTTGCTGATCGCCGCTGGAGGGGCGGGCGGCGGAATCTTTGTGGCGGTGATTGCCCCGCTGATTTTCAAGGACTATTACGAGCTCTACTTTGGATTGTTTGGCTGCGCCGCGCTGATGTTGGTGGCATTGGGTGCCGACCGGGACAACATTTTGTTCGGCGGTCGGCGTCCGCTGTTCTGGGGGCCCCACGTACTCTGTCTTGGCCTTTACGGGCTCTTCCTGTATGGCGCGGCCTGGGCCAAGCGAGACAAGAACGTCATTGCGCTCGATCGCAACTTTTACGGAGTCTTGCGTGTCGTGGAACAGACGAATGCGGATCAGGAAGAGCCATACCGGATGCGCAAGCTCATCAATGGCAGCGTCATGCACGGAGTTGAATTCACGGATCCTCCGGAATGGACCCAGGTGCCGACAACGTATTACGGCCCAAAATCGGGAATTGGGCTGGCTCTCAGCTTACCGAGGAATAAACCGCGGCGTGTGGGGATCATTGGCCTGGGAGCTGGGACGCTTGCGGCTTACGCGCGGCCGGGCGACTACTACCGGTTCTATGAAATCAATGCCCAAGTCGAGTCGCTGGCTCGTGACTACTTCCATTACCTCGATGGTTGCCGCGGAACCGTCGAGGTTGTCCACGGCGATGCTCGGCTCGAGCTGGAGCGGGAGTGCGAAAAGCCCCAGCATTTCGACGTGATGGTCGTGGACGCCTTCACGGGAGATGCCATTCCTGTGCACCTCTTGACGGTGGAAGCCTTTGGGATCTATTTGCGACACCTGGCGCCCGACGGGATCATCGCGGTCCACATCACCAATAGATACTTTGCGCTGCGCCCAGTCGTTGCGGCGATCGCGGACGTGTATCGACTTGCGTTCGCCTCTATTCAGGAACGATACGCACAGGGTGTCAATTTCCAAAACACGTGGATCCTTGTGGCCCGCGACGCAAAAGTGTTCCAAGCACCCTCATTTCGCGAGGTCGCCTCGCCTTCGTCGGACAGCCGAATTCTCTGGACCGACGACTACTCATCGTTGTTCGCAGTTTGGATCAGTCGAAATGATCCAACACGGAAGAGGCAGTCTCCGGATTGGGATGCCGCCGACAAAACCCGCCCGTCGGAACCGACGCCGAGCGAATGGGAACGGCTGACTGCGTTATGGGCAAAAGTCGGTCCGCTTGAACTGTCGCGCACGACCACTCCCGAGGAGTTGATAGCAACGCTCGGGGAGCCGACCGAGCATCGTTCCGACCCGGAGTCGTATTCTTGGGGCAAGTTTGACGCCGTCAACAAAGAAGACCACGTCACGCGCCGCACCAGGTTCTTTGCGGCGTTTGAGGTGGGCGGGCTTAAGACTTTCAGGAAAACCGAACCGGTTTATGTTGAGGGAGCACCTCTTGGATTTCGCGAAAATCCGTTGATGCGTTGGGAGGCCAAAGAGAAAAAATTCCTGCAGGGCTTGCCGCCGAAATAGCAATTTGCGCGATCTTTCCCATGCCAAATAGCGAACGCGGCTTCCCTCAGACGGACGAATTGCGACATTCGCGGCTGACGGGCCTGCTTCAAGCATCTGGGCAATGAGGGGCGGACAACAGTGCCAAAAGGGGAAGACATACCTGGCGACGCAGCACCGCGAAAAGGAGTTTCGCTTCGTAAGCGTCTGCTGTTTTCGACCGTCATCGCGATTCTGACCTATGGTGTGGCCGAAACGGTGATGACTCTCGCCCATCGCGACTCCGCTGCAACAAGCAAGTCCAACCGATCGGCGTCGCATCGCGGTCACAGCACGACCGACTCATTTTACATTTGCGAGAACAGCGGAAAGACCATTCGATTCGATCCGATTCGCGGCTTCCGTCTGTCTCCCGTTGCTTGCCGGGTTGCACGAGTCTCCAACGGCGAGGTCGAGTTCGTCGCGTCGGTTCGCGGCAATGCCCAGGGCTTTCCAGATCAGCACGACTGGACGATCCGCAAGCCCCCGGGGGTCAAGCGATTCCTCGTGTTCGGTGATTCCTTCACGGCAGGAGGACGCTTTGCTGTCAACTGGCCGAACCGCGTTCAAGAGCGTCACACGAAGCTGCAACTGCTCAATGTCTCGACCGATGGAGGCGGCCTTGCCAACTGGTGGAGCAATCTCACCAGGCTGATTGTTCCGGACGGCTACGAGTTCGACGGAGTGATCTTCGCCTGCTTTTACGGCGACACAGGACGCGGATTTACAATCGCCGACCATGCCTTCGGCGACCGGCCCATGTTCGCCCGTGTGGGCTTTGACCCGACGCAATTTCCGAAAACGCGAATCGAAGCGTTGCAGCGGATGGCACCGCTCGGCGGGTTCTTCACAACGCATATCGTTGGTTCGGAAGAATTCGACAGGGCCATCCAGGAAAAATGTCTCGATCTTGGCGAGCGCCGCCTCTGGATCGCTAATGGGGTTGCCTCACTCTACGGCCGGGCGGTGGCTGCCCTTCCGGCCGCGAGACCAGAGCCCCTCAACGAAAGTGGGGCCTTCGCCGGCCCTCGGCTCGCAATGGTCGATGAGATTCGTAAGGCAATTGCCGGCAAACCCATTCTTGTCGTGCGAATTCCGGACCGCGCGGAATTGATTGCGCATGCCGGCGCTGAACCGGACGCCCCAGCCTTTGCAGAGGCTCTGCGGGCTCGCTATCTCGACGGTGCCGACGCGTTTTCTGGCCTCAACGAAGCACAGATTCGTGAGAACTGGTTTAGTCACGACCCGCATTGGAATCAACGGGGCTCCGATCGCTTCGCCGAGTGGATTGCCGGGAAACTGTAGCGAGTCCAGTTGCTGGGTGAGTCATGAGCATGCTCGACGCTCGGCTTCACATCCTGCATGTCGACATGGACGCCTTCTACGCGTCCGTCGAACAACGGGACCGGCCGGAGCTGCATGGACGTCCCGTCATCGTGGGCGGTCTCGGCGGGAGGGGTGTCGTTTGCGCCGCCTCGTACGAGGCTCGCCCATTCGGTGTCCACAGCGCGATGCCGATCGCCATCGCGAAACGGCTCTGCCCCAAGGCCGAGTTCCTGCCCGTCCGAATGCAGCACTACGCGACGATCGGTCGGGAAATTCGAGAAATGTTGCTTTCGTTCACGCCGCTTGTCGAGCTGCTCAGCCTGGACGAGGCTTTTATGGATGTGGCCGGCTGCGAGACCCTATTTGGCCCCGCTCCGGAGATCGCGCGTCAGATAAAAGCCCGTGTTAAAAACGAGACCGGGCTCACCGCGTCGGTTGGCGTCGCGCCGAATAAATTTCTCGCCAAGCTCGCCAGCGATCACGGAAAGCCCGACGGACTGGTCGTGGTGCCAACCGATCGAGTCTTGGAGTT
>Ga0187784_10003672_pt1 | contig 12395 bp, 10 predicted proteins | sample 1015_SJ02_MP15_2_FD_132964 | JGI IMG/M metagenome (GOLD analysis project Ga0187784, IMG submission 132964) | Tropical peat soil microbial communities from peatlands in Department of Meta, Colombia - 1015_SJ02_MP15_20_MG | ecosystem: Environmental > Terrestrial > Soil > Wetlands > Peat | place... | reverse complement strand
TCCTGCTCTTTCAGGATCGCAATGATCTGCTCTTCCGAATGCCTCTTGCGCTTCATCGTCTGGTCCCCTCTCTAGGGCCAGACTCCAATTCGTCCTGGATCAATTCAAGGGGGCAACGTCACTAGGAACCGATTCCCGACCGCAATAAGCGGACACACTTGATGCATGATAGCGCGACAGCGAATGAGTGCTGCCCATCTTCACTGACCGTGAGGCGCCACCGGCTGATCCGACGATGTATTTCGACGCTCGCCGCCTCTCGTCACGCCGCCGCCTTGCAGCCGGCAAGCTCTTTAAGCTCCGGATAGAACCGCGCCGTCATGCGGCCGACGTGGCGCCAAAGGTTGTCGTGCCCCTCGGCGGCGGTTCGGATCCGCGAGGTGAAATGCGGACACAGCGCCGCGACCACGAAGGCGAACACGGCGGCGTCGACCCCGGTCGGTTCGCCGCCGAAGAAGAACGGTTTGTCGCCGAGGAAGTCGGCGATCGCGTTGCGAGCGCCAGGATTTCGTCGTCCGAATGGCGCCCCATGCCCTGACCATGCAGCGCACCGCGCACCCTGCGCCGGATCAGCGCCGCGACGAACGGCCGGAGTGGGGCCGGCACCCGGTCGAAAAACCGCATCGGGCCATTGCGGAAATTCGTGTCGTCCATCCAGCGGTCGTGCACCACCGTCCAATAGAGATTGTCTTCGATCATTTTCTCGAACGCCCAGGCCGTCGCCCGTTGGGCGGCATCGAGGCCGGGGTCGAAATCGATGCGGTATTTTTTCTCGATGTGCCGGCGGATGAAGGTGGAGTCGGCGATGATCGCGCCGTCATCCGCGATATAGGGCAGCTTCCCCTTGGGCGCACGAGAGAAACCGCCGCTGTCCGTGCGATACGGCAGCTGCGCCATTTTCAGCAGCACCTCGGCCTTGGTGACGAAGGGGCTGGGGTCCGGCAGCCCGAACCCGGGGCCGAAAGTGTAAAGCGTGATCACAGCGCCACTCTCCTGGTGCCGAAAAACGAAAACGAAGACCGCCGCGTCAGGGGCTCTCCGCGCCCTCGGCCCTGCGATGCAACCGGCGCTAGCCGGTTGCGCGCCGCCGTGCAACGGGGAAATAATCCCGGCGCAACAGACCACGGGGAAAGCGCGTGCAGTACGACTACATCATCGTCGGCGGCGGGTCGGCCGGCTCGGTCATGGCCAATCGGCTCTCCGCCAAGAGCGCCAACAAGGTCATGCTGTGCGAGGCCGGCCAGGACACCCCGCACGACCGCGTGCCGCCGGAGATTCTCGACAGCTACCCCGGCACCGCCTATTTCGATCCGCGCTTCCACTGGACCGAGCTGAAGGTCCACACCGAGGTCATCTCCCACAACAACCCGACCGAACGCGCGGTGCCGTTGCGCAAATACGAGCAGGCGCGCGTGCTGGGCGGCGGCTCGTCCATCAACGGGCAGCTCGCCAACCGCGGCGCCCCCACCGACTACGCCGAATGGGAAGCGCGCGGCGCCAAGGGCTGGGGCTGGAACGACGTCCTGCCCTATTTCAAGAAGGTCGAGCGCGACATGGATTTCGACGGCCCTTGGCACGGCAAGGAGGGGCGCATCCCGGTCCGCCGCATCTTTCCCAACATGTGGAACGGCCACGCCAAGGCGGTGGCCGAAGCCTTCAAGGCGGCGGGTTACGGTTACGTCGCGGACCAGAACGGCGAGTTCGTCGATGGCTATTTCCCCATCACCATTTCCAACGCCTACGACCGCCGGGTCTCCGCCGCCATCGGCTACCTCGATCCGGCGACGCGCCAGCGCACGAATCTGAGCATCTCCACCGGCACGCAGGTCAAAGAGCTGTTGTTCGAGGGCACGCGCTGCGTCGGGGCGAGAGCGCTGGTCGATGGGCGCGAGGCCGAGTTCCGCGGCCGCGAGGTGATCCTTTCGTGCGGCGCCATCCACTCGCCGGCGCACCTGTTGCGCGCCGGCATCGGGCCGGCGGGACATCTGCGCGATCTCGGCATCGAGGTGCGGGCGGCGCTGCCGGGGGTCGGCCAGCGTCTGATGGATCATCCCTCGATCTCGCTCTCCTCCTTCATCAAGCCGCACGCGCGGCTCAACGGCATCACGCGCCGGCACATCCTGGTTGCGCTGCGCTATTCCTCCGGCATGGGCGGCGCGCCCGCCGGCGACATGTTCGCGGCTTCGATCGACAAGTCGGCGTGGCATCCGGTGGGCGAGCAGATCGGTTCGCTGCTGCTCGCGGTCTACAAGACCTATTCGGAGACCGGGCAGGTGAAACTCGCCGGGGCCGACTGGCGGCGCGAGCCGATCGTCGAGTTCAATCTGCTGTCGGACCGGCGCGACCTCGAGCGCCTGATGGACGGCTTCCGCCGCGCCGGCCGCATGCACACGAGCCCGGCGCTGCAGGCGGTGACGTCCGATCCGTTTCCGGCGAGCTACACCGAGCGGGTGAAGAAGATCGGCGAGGTCACCGCCAAGAACCGGCTGCTCACGACCGTGCTGGCGAAACTGATGGACGGGCCGCCGGCTTTCCGCCGTTTCCTCATCGACACCTTCATCGTCGAGGGCGACGGCTTTGAGGAGTTGATGCGCGACGACGAGAAGCTCGAGGCGTTCATCCGCAAGGCCGCGATCGGCGTGTGGCACGCCTCGTGCACCTGCCGCATGGGTCGCGACGACGATCCCATGGCGGTCACCGATACCGCGGGCCGGGTGCGCGGCGTTTCCGGGCTGCGCGTCGTCGACGCGTCGATCTTCCCGGTGGTGCCGTGCGCCAACACCAACTTTCCGACCCTGATGTCGGCTGAGAAAATCGCCGACGCGATGCTCGCCGGGCAGTGATAAACACCGCCGTCATCCTGAGGAGCGCGCCGTAGGCGCGCGTCTCGAAGGATGGAAGCAGGCGACGTGCTTGCTTCCATCCTTCGAGACGGCCGCCCGCTTAGGCGAGCGGCCTCCTCAGGATGACGGGAGTGTTTGCTGCGCGCGCCTTACCACGCCTACAAATTCAAATCGCGTCCGAGCGCGAGGAAAAGGTGAAGTCCTTCGCCAGCAGGGTCGGCGCGGCGCATAGTGAATCTTCGCTTTCTCCGCCGCGGGTGCGCTCGCTCGGTCCGAGCGCGAGGACGTTCGCCAGCACGGCCACCGGACTCTCGTTGAAGCGGAAATTGTTTGCCGGCCCGACGATGCGGCCGTTCTCGATGTAAAAATTCCCGTCGCGGGTCAGCCCGGTCAGCACCAGCTTCTGCGGATCAAGCATGCGGATGTACCACAGGCGCGTCACCAGCACGCCGCGTTTGGTGTCGCGCACCATGTCCTCGACCGTGGCGGTCCCGCCCGCCATGACGAAGCCGCGCGGCCGCGGGATAGGAGCATGCCCGGTCTTCTGTGCCCAGAACCGCGGATAGGTGAGATTCTTGAGCTCGCCCGCCTCGGCCCACACGGTGCGGTGCCGCGGCAGGCCGCTGTCGGCGAAGGTCGGCTCCGGTGCGACCGGGTCCGCCGGGTCGGACAGGATGGTGACACCGTCGGCGAACAGCTTTTCGCCGATGCGGTTGCCGCCGCCCTTGCGCGAAAAAAAGCTGCGGCCTTCGTCGGCAAACCGCGCGCCCATGTACCACAACATCCAGCCGACAAGATCGCACACCGCGGACGGTTCGAGGATCACCGTGTACTTGCCGGGGTCGAGCGCGATCGGCGCGCTTTCGTGGGCGCCCTTCTCGATCGCCCGTTGTCCGATCCGCGCCACGTCGAGGCGACCGAACCGGGTCTCCGCCACACCGGCCCATCCGGACCAGGTTCCGGCACGGTTGCGCGCGGTCATCGTGAACTCGGCCGCCGTGCGCGGCTCGTGCGCGAACAGCCCGGCGCTGGTCGCGACAGCCGTGAAGGCGTGTTGGGTCGCCGCATAGCCGGCTACGTCCACGTCGCGGCTACCTGCGGCGGCAATAACCGGCTTGGTAGCGGCGGCGAGCCGATCGGTGCCGACCGCGGCGGTTGCCGAGTCATAGCCGGCCCCGGTGTCGTAGGCCTGCGGTCCGAGCGGCGGCATCAGCTCCGGGTTCTCCGGAGAGAGCCGCGCGATTTCCTCCGAGCGGGCGACCGCCGCGGCGAGCGCGTCCGCGTCGAGGCCGCTTACCTGGGCGACGCCGGCGCGCTTGCCGAAGTGCGACTCGACGCGCACCGTCAATTTGCTGGTCGCGCCGTCGGTGGTCGCGTTGCCGCGCGCGAAACGCAGGTTGGCGCCGTCGCTGCCTTCGATCTTGACGATGCAGGCGTCGGCCTTCGACCGCGCCAGCAGCCGGTCCGCAATCGCCTTGGCGTCGCCGGACGAGAGCATCATCGTCAGATATCTTGTCGCTCGGTGTTGAGCACGTTGATCCGGCGGAACCGCGCCGGCACGGCGCCATGGGACACCGGGGCAAGCTGCGCCGGCTGCCCTTTGCCGCAAAAGAACGAGCCCCCGACGAAGCGCGTCGACTTGTCACCCAACCCATCCATGGCGTTCCAGAAATCGGGCGTGCGGCCCTGGTAGGCCACGTCGCGCAGCATGGCGCCGCGCTTGCCGTTCTTGATCTCGTAGAACAGCTGTCCGCCGAACTGAAAATTATAACGCTGCTGGTCGATGCTCCAGCTTCCCTCGCCGACCACGTATATGCCGTCGTCGACGCCGGCAAACAGATCGTCGAGCGAGGTGGGTTGCGGGTTCGGCTCGAGCGAGACGTTGGGCATGCGTTGGATCGGGAAGGCGGTCGGGCTGTCGGCGTAGGCGCACCCGTTCGAGCGCTCGCGCCCGATCAACGCCGCCTGGCCGATTGCCATCTGATAGTTCTGGAAGATGCCGTCCGCGATGATAGGGAACTCGGCGCCGGCACAGCGCACGCCGTCGTCGTCGAAGGCGGTGGTCGCGAGCCCGCCCGGCTGCGAGCGGTCCGCCGTCACGTTCATGAGCGCGCTGCCGAACTTGAGCTTGCCGAGCTTGTCCGGGGTCACGAACGACGTGCCGGCGAAGTTCGCTTCCCAGCCGAGCGCGCGGTCGAGTTCGGTCGAGTGCCCGACCGACTCGTGGATGGTGAGCCACAGATTGGTCGGGTCGATGACGAGATCGTATTTGCCCGGAGTGACCGGCTTGGCGGCGAGCTTTTCCCGCGCCTGTTGCGCGGCGAGCGTCGCTTCGCCGAGCAAATCAAGGCCTTCGATATAGTCCCAGCCGGCCCCGCGCGGTGCCACCAGGCTCGCGCGCGTGGCGAAGCGGCCGGACTGCTTGTCGACCGCCGTGGCTTCGCATCGCGGGTAGCTTCGCACGCGCGTCTGGGCGATGCGGCTGCCCCGGCTGCTCGCGAACAGCGTCTCCTCGCGCACAAAGCTGAAAAAAGCCGTGCAGTAATCGGCGCCCGCTTTAAGCGCAGCCTCGTTGATCGCGACGAGCTTCGCCGCCTTGTCGGAAGCGGACACCGCGAAGGGATCGCGCTGCATCGGCATGACCCAGTCTTCCTGGTAGGCCGGCACCGTCTCCAGCACGATCGGGTTCGCCTGGATCAGCCGCGCGGCCTTGGCATTGTCCGCGGCGAGCGCGACCGCGCGCGTGATCTCGTCTTCGCTGACCACTTGGCTGCCGGCAAAGCCCCAGCTGCCGTCGATCAGGACGCGCACCCCGAAGCCGACCGTCACCGCCGCCTCGAACTCTTCGAGACGCCGCTCGCGCGCACGGATGAAGTCGCGTTGGATTCGTCCGATGCGCACGTCCGCGTAGCTCGCGCCGGCAGCTTTCGCGAGGTCGAGCGCCATGTCGGCGAGATTGAGCCGCGCCGCCGGATCGAGCGCGTCATAGGCTTGCGCCGCCGCGGCGCTGCGCGGGCCGTGCAGCCCATGCTCGACGCCGAGCGCGCAGGCGGCGCAGCCGGCGTAGGCGAGAAACCTGCGGCGATCCATGGCGGCCATTTGTGCGCGAGCGCGTTCTTATGCTACAATTCGTAGCACTTTTGCGCCGACCGGTCGAGAGGCGATTGCGGCTTTTCGCAACGAGGAATTTTCGCGCGCGTCTGCCAACGCGGCGGGAAAGGCGTATAATTGCGCCAACGGGGCGCGCGCAGCAAAGACCTTGGAGATACCGATGAAATCTCATTGGACGCTCGTCGCACTGTCCATCCTCCTGTCGACGTTGATCACGGGGATATCGGTCGCGGGAAATCCCAACGATCGCCACAAGGCGAGGCGTTCGCCGGCAGTGACGACGCCGGGCGGGGCGTTCGGACCGGCCCACATGGTCGAGGTGCGGCCCGGCGTCTTCGTCTCGAGCTACGATTGCGTCATCGACGAGGGTTATGGCCGCTACCGGCTTTGCAGCCAGGGTCTCAAGTAACCCTGTTACTCCGCCGGCACGCCGACTTCGCCGGTGCGGCGGCGGCCGCGTAGCGGCCGCTCCTCCATGACGGCGAGCAGCACGAGGCCAAGGCCGAGGCAGGCGGCGGCGGCAACGAATACCCAACGGAAGACGTTGGCGAGATCGGCGTGGGCCAGCCCGGCGCCGCTCGCCTGCGCGCCCAAGGTCTCGAGGCTGAGCCCGGCGGTGCCGGCGCCGCCGAGCACGATGGCGCCGAAGCCGGCGACGATCACCGCGCCCGCGAGCTGGCGGAAGAAATTCATGGCGCCGGTCGCGGTGCCGAGCTGATGGTGCAGGACCGCGTTCTGCACCGAGACGGTCGTCACCGGAAACAAACTCCCCATGCCTAATCCGACGATGCCGAGCGCGCTCGACACCGCGGCGACCGACAGCCGGTCGGGGGCGGCGGCGATGACGATGAGCGCGGCGAGCGCCGCCGCAAGGCCGGCGAACGGCGCGCGCTTGTAATGGGCGAAGCGTGACATCGCCTGACCCGAGGCGGTCGAGCCGATGACCGTGCCGCCCATCAGCGGGATGAGCGCTAGGCCCGATGCGCTCGCCGAGAGCCCGAGCACCAGCTCGAAATAGATCGGCACGAAGATGGTAAGCCCGATCATGGCGCCGAACACGCAGGCGACCGAGGCGGTGCCGAATCCCACCACCGGGTTGGTGAGCAGGGTGAGCGGCAGGAACGGCTCGCGCGCGGTGATGAGCCGGAAAGCGAACAGCGCCCACAGCAAGACGGAAGCGGCGAGCAGCCCGAGAATCGGCAGCGAGGCCCAGGGGAACCGCACGCCGCCCCAGGTGAGCGCGAGCAGCAGCAGCACGGTCGCCGCCATCATCAGGAGCGCGCCCGCCACGTCGAGCCGGTGCGGGCGCTCGTGCCGCGGCAGGAGCTTGAGCACGCGGTTGGTCATGAGAAAGCCGAGGAGCCCGATTGGCAGGTTGATCCAGAAGATCAGCGACCAGTGCAGGTGCTCGGCGAAGAAGCCGCCGATCACCGGGCCGCTGATGCTGGCGGTCGCGAACACGATGCTGATGTAGCCCTGGTAGCGCCCGCGCTCGCGCGGCAGCACCACGTCGCCCACGATCACCTGGGCGAGCGAGAGCAGGCCGCCGCCGCCGAGTCCTTGCAGCGCGCGGCCGATGATCAGCACGGTCATGGTGGGCGCAAGCGCGCACAGGAGCGAGGCGCCGGTGAAAACCGCGATGGCGACGAGCAGCATGGCGCGGCGGCCGTGGATGTCGCTGAGCTTGCCGTAGAGCGGGGTCGCGGCGGTTGCGGTCAAGAGATACGCGGTCACGACCCACGACAGGTTCTCGACGTCGGCAAGCTCGCGCCCGATCGTCGGCAGCGCGGTGGCGATGATGGTCTGGTCGAGCGCGCCGAGGAACATCGCCAGCAGGATGCCGAGCACGATGCGGCGGATGTCGGCGTGGGCGAGCAGCGGGTGCTCGGTTGCCGGCGCGGGCGGGGGATTAGTCACGGCGGTCCTGAAAGCAGCCAAACCCCAAAAATCGGCAGTCGGGCCGGCAATTTCAACCGGCCGGCCGGCAGGGCAGGTATGAGGCAGCCGGGCATCCCTCCCCGCTGCGCGACCGCTTGCGGGGAGGGACAGGCAGGGGCAAGGTGCGACATGCCGCCGCACCTGCTTGCGGATCAGGGTTATTGATGACATTCTTAGGTATGGATCGGTCATCCGGGTGGTCTTAAAGCGTATATAGAGCAGATGGTTGAGCTGCATCAACCTAAAATTCGCAAAGGATTATAAATGATATCTAAAATACAAGGCAGCAACCCGCGACGACGCGGAGGCGAGCAAGCTTACTCCGCTTGCAAACCGCTTGCAGAGGCTCCCGCTCGGCTCCGGTCGCTGCCCGGCGCGCCGTTCCAGACGCTTGCAGATCGTTGCTGATTCATCGCCGCCGGGGAGGAAGCGGAGCAGCGTTCATTGTAAAAGCTTGCAGATCGTTGCTGATCTTGGCGAGGCACGGTCTATGGGTCGCCCGATCGGGTCCGGGGCAGACCCTGCGTCCATGAGCTGGGATAGGGGATGAGGCGGGAGGGTCAGGAATCTTGCATGCGCTACGAACTTTACTACTGGCCGGAGATTCAGGGGCGCGGCGAGTTCGTGCGCCTCGCGCTCGAAGAGGCGGGCGCCGATTACGTCGACGTGGCGCGCGGCAAGGGCGGCACCGCGGCGATGTTCAAGTTGATGGAGGGCGCGCGGGCGAAGCATCCGCCGTTCGCGCCGCCGTTCCTCAAGGCCGGCAAGCTGCTGATCGCCCAGACCGCGAACGTCCTGTTGTATCTCGGCGCGCGGCACCGGCTTGCGCCGCGCGAGGAGGCCGGCCGCCTGTGGGTGCATCAGCTGCAGCTCACCATCGCCGACTTCGTGGACGAAGCGCACGACACGCACCACCCGATCGCCAGCGGCCTCTACTACGAAGACCAGAAAAAAGAAGCGAAGCGCCGGGCCGCGGATTTTCTGAGAAATCGCGCGCCGAAATACTTCGGCTATTTCGAGGGCGTGCTTGCCCGCAATGGCGGCAGATATCTCACCGGCAACCGGGTAACCTATGCCGACCTGTCGCTGTTCCAGATCGTTGCCGGCATGCGCTACGCCTTTCCCAGCGCCATGGGGAAGCTCGAGAAGAAAGTGCCGCGCGCGGTCGCCATGCACGGTCTCGTTGCCAAGCGCCCGCGCATCGCCGCCTATCTCGCCTCCGAACGCCGCATCCCGTTCAATGAGTACGGCATCTTCCGGCATTACAAGGAATTGGACGCGTAGGGTGGGTTAGCCGCCGAGGCGAAGCGGAGGCGGCGTAACCCACCGATTTATTTGCTAGCATGCGGCGGGTTACGGCGCTTCGCGCCTAACCCGCCCTACAGGGGAGGGGCCATGTCCATCGACAAGCGGGTCAACTCGGCCGCGGAGGCGCTCAAGGACGTGTCCGACGGCGCGACCGTCCTCATCTCGGGCTTCGGCGGCGCAGGCTTTCCCAACGTGCTGATCCGCGCGCTGCGCGAGCGCGGCGCAAAGGACCTCACCCTCGTCGTCAACTCGGCGACGCACCGCTATTCGCTCACCCACGAGCTGCTCGAAGCCGGGCTGGTGCGCCAGGTCATCTGCAGCGCCGCGCGCGGCCACCAGAAGGAGCCGACCGCGTTCGAGAAGCTGTGGATGGCCGGCAAGATCGAGCTGACCTGCCTGCCCCAGGGCACCATGACCGAATGCATTCGCGCCGGCGGCGCCGGCATCGCCGCCTTCTACACGCCGGTCGGCTTCGGCACCGAACTCACCAAGGGCAAGGAGGTGCGCCGCTTCGGCGAGCGCGACTACGTGCTCGAACAGGCGATCGCCGGCGACCTCGCGCTGGTGCGCGCCGACACCGCCGACCGCTACGGCAATCTCACGTTCCGCTATGCCCAGGCGAACTTCGGCCCGGTGATGGCGACCGCCGCCAAGCTCGCGGTCGCCGAGGTGCGCGCGGTGGAAGACGCGCCGATCGAGCACACGCGCGTGCAGCTTCCCGGCATCTACGTCGACCGCATTGTGGCGGTGGGAGATGTCCGATGAGGTCGCTCGACCGCCGGCAACCGGCATGGCCCTGTCTCATGGTGCTGCTGGCGCTCGTCGTGCCGGCCGCAGCCGCGGAGGAAACCGTGTGCATCGAGAATGCGACGATCGGCGAGCTGCAAAGCGCGCTTGCCGCCGGCCGCGTCACGTCCGTTGATCTGGTGCGGGACTATACGGGGCGGATCGAAGCCTACGATCGCGCCGGCCCGCGGCTCAATTCGATTCGCGAGCTCAATCCGGACGCGCTCGCGATCGCCGGCAACCTCGATACCGCGCGCAAGAAGAGCCGCCCGCTCGACGGCATCCCGATCCTGATCAAGGACAATATCGCGACCGGCGATGCGCAGCACACGACAGCGGGCTCGCTCGCGCTGGCCGACGCACGCGGCAAGCGCGACGCGACGGTGGTGAAGCTCTTGCGCGAGGCGGGCGCCGTCATCCTGGGCAAGACCAACCTCACGGAGTTTGCCAACATTCTGGCGGTCGGCATGCCCTCGGGCTACAGCTCGCTCGGCGGCCAGGTGCGCAATCCCTATGCGCCGGAGGTCAACGAGGCCGGCGTCCCGTTCGTGCCGCCGGGCGGCTCAAGCTCCGGCTCGGCGGTCGCGGTCGCGGCGGGTTTCGCCGCCGCCGCGATCGGCACCGAAACCTCCGGCTCGCTCCTCTCCCCCGCCAATCAGAACGGCGTCGTCACCGTCAAGCCGACGGTCGGGCTGATCAGCCGGGCGGGCATCGTGCCGATCGCGGCGAGCCAGGATACCGCCGGCCCGCTCACCCGCACCGTGCGCGATGCCGCGATCCTGCTCAACGTCCTTGCCGCGCGCGATCCACGCGATCCCGCCACCAAACATTTGCAGCGCCCCGCCGACTACACCAAATTCCTCGACCCGAACGGGCTGCGCGGCGCGCGCATCGGCGTTCCCAGCGATCCCGCCGATCCCGGCAACGACGTCTACTATAAGCCGCTGCGGCCGCCGCAGGCGCAGGTGATGCGCGATGTCATCGCCGTGCTGGAAGCGGCGGGCGCCACCGTGATACGCGCGAACATGCCGACGCGCGGCTGGATCGGCGGGCCCGGCACCGAGGTCGCGATCCTCAACCGCAATCCGGAGAGCCCGGGCAAGAATCAACCGGCGCGGATTCCCGCTATCTATTTGTACGAACTCAAGCACGACATGAATGCCTACCTGCGCGACTGGGCCAAGGACGCCAAGGTGCGCACGCTCGCCGACATCATCGCCTTCAACAAAGAACACGCCGACCGCACCCTGCGCTTCGGTCAGGACATTTTTCTCGCCGCCGAGGAAACGCGCGGCGACCTGAGCGAGATGGAATACAAGTCGGCGCGGCAGATGGACCTGCGGGCGAGCCGCACCCTCGGCATCGACGCCTATATGGATCAACACAAGCTCGACGCGATTCTGTTCCCCGCCACCGCCGGCGCGTCGATCGCCGCCAAGGCCGGCTATCCGAGCGTCCTCGTGCCGGCCGGCATGGTGACCGGGCCTTCGACGGTGCCGCCCGGGACCGTCACCGCGACGGGCGACAAGGAGATGCCGGCATATCCCTTTGGCGCGACGTTCACGGGCCGCGCCTGGAGCGAGCCGGTGCTGCTGCGACTGGCTTATGCGTTCGAGCAGGCGACGAAAGCGCGCCGTATGCCGCCGGGCGTGTCGCCGCTGGCGGGGGCTTGCGCAGCGAAGTCTGCGGCAAAGGAATAAGCAAACATGACTCCGCTCAATCGCCGCCAGATGGCGTGGCGCGCCGCCCAGGACATCCGCGACGGCATGGTGGTCAACCTCGGCATGGGCATGCCGGTGCACGTCGCCGACTACGTGCCGGACGGCGTCGACCTCTTCATCCATTCCGAGAACGGCGTCGTCGGCGCCGGGCCGCTGGCTTCCGCCGAGCGCGCGGATCCCGACCTCGTCGACGCCTCGAGCCGGCGCATCACGTTGCGGCCGGGCGCGGCCATCGTCGATTCCGCTTGGTCGTTCGCGATGATCCGGGGCGGCCACATCGACGTGACCATCCTCGGCGCGTTCGAAGTGGCGCAGAACGGCGATCTCGCCAACTGGGACATGCGGCTGCCGAACAAGGGGCCGCTCGTCGGCGGCGCCATGGATCTCGCCGCCTGCGCGCGCGCCGTGTGGGTGATCATGGAGCACAACACGCGCCAGGGCGGGCCGCGCCTGCTCGACAAGTGCAACCTGCCGCTCACCGCGGTCAAATGCGTGCGGCGCATCTACACCGACGTCGCCGTGGTCGAGGTGACGCCGGCGGGTTTCCTCGTACGCGAGATCATCGACGGCCTCGACCGCGCGGCCTTGCAGGCGCGCTCCGGCGCGCCGCTCGCATTCGCCGACGACTGCCGGCCGCTGCGGACGCCGGAGATTGCGGATGCGGAGTAGGGAACAATTTGTAGGGTGG
>Ga0187784_10003671_pt1 | contig 12395 bp, 10 predicted proteins | sample 1015_SJ02_MP15_2_FD_132964 | JGI IMG/M metagenome (GOLD analysis project Ga0187784, IMG submission 132964) | Tropical peat soil microbial communities from peatlands in Department of Meta, Colombia - 1015_SJ02_MP15_20_MG | ecosystem: Environmental > Terrestrial > Soil > Wetlands > Peat | place... | reverse complement strand
ACCGGTCACGCTGGCGGACTTGCACAAGGGCGATGCCGTCATGATGGTTGCGACCGAGGGAACTTCCTCGACCGCCAGCACAACCATCACCCTGCTCAGCGGGGTCGAACCGATTCTCGAAGCTGCTCCCAGCCCCAGCCAGGCCATGATGCTTACGCCGTGGAGCCTGAGCGGCGCTCCTAGTGGGGATAATGGGAGTCCATAGCCGTTCTGACAGGATCAATTCTTGCAAGGTCTCGATTCGCATCGCAGGTTCTTGCCACGACGCTTGACCTGGCGTGCCGAGGATGGGGGTCTGCTAGGAGACTGAGGCTCATCGGGAGTTCCGGATCGGTATTTCGAGGTTGATTCGTCTTGCGGCATGCTTTAAGGCATGCCGAGGATTGTGCTGGAGCCAAGCGCGTCCACGCACTCGAGACCAGCATGTTACTCCCAGAAAGCTTGCCAGTCTGGGGCGGAGAAGTGGAAATCGAATGACGGTAAATCGGAATCTGCGCTTTCTCATTGCGGTCGTTTTCTTATTCTTGCTGTCGCTGACTCTGTCATCGGCGCAAACACCGTCCGGCGCTCTTCGCGGACAAGTGACCGACCCTTCCGGCGCGGCCATCACTGGCGCCACGGTGGTGATGACGCCGGCGACCGGGTCGCCGCTCGTCGCGCATACCAACGCCCAGGGGATGTACGAGTTCCAGTCGCTGGCGGCAGGGAAATACACTCTCACCGTGGTCGCGCAGGGATTCACGACCTACGAGAACGACAACGTAGTGGTCGCTGACCAACCTCTGCGCCTCAACGTCGCGATGACCATAGAAGTGGAGAAGCAGAAGGTCCAGGTTTCCGATACCGCTCCCACGATTGACGTCAATCCCTCGAACAACGCCGGCGCCATCGTCATTTCCGGCAAGGAACTGGAGGCTTTGCCCGACGATCCTGACGAATTGCAGTCCGATCTCGAGGCTCTGGCCGGGCCGTCAGCCGGGCCCAACGGCGGGCAGATGTACATTGACGGATTCACCGCCGGGCAACTTCCGCCCAAGTCGTCCATCCGCGAAATCCGGGTCAACCAGAACCCGTTCTCCTCCGAGTACGACAAGCTGGGTTATGGCCGGATCGAAATCTTCACCAAGCCGGGCACGGACAAGCTCCACGGGCAGGTCATGGTGAACGGAAATGATTCTGCTTTCAACTCGCCGAATCCGTTCGCGGGATCGGAGCCGCCGTACTATTCAACCTTCTTCAACGGGAACATCGGCGGTCCGATTAGAAAGAACGCTTCTTTCTTTTTCAACATCGACCGGCGGGATATCAACGAACTGGCAGTGATCAACGCCATTGACCCGACTACTGGCATCCAAACTCCCGGATCGATCTCAAATCCTCGCCAACGGACGAATCTGGGCCCGCGCATCGACTGGGCGCTCACCAAGAACAACACCCTTACTGCGCGCTACCAGTACTACCGCAACACGGAAACGAACGATTTGGGCACATGTAATGCCTCTAGCGGTCTTTATCTCTCTTCGCAGGCCACTTACTGCCAGTCGACCGAACACACCTTACAACTCAGCGACACGCAAGTGTTCGGCACTAAGATCGTGAATGAGACGCGTTTCCAGTACATCCGCGATAACTCAATCCAGAACCCGACCGACTCAAATCCGACGGTGAACGTGTTTGGCAATTTCAACGGCGGCGGCAACAGCGGGGGTAACCAGAACGATTTGCAAAACAGTTACGAATTACAGAACTACACTTCGCTGATTCATGGCAACCACGTTTTCAAGTTCGGCGGAAGGTTTCGCGGCTCGCGCGACACGAATTATTCGACCGCGGGGTTCAACGGATCGTTTGCGTTTTCGACCCTGACTGCCTATCAGAACGCTGAACAATACGTGCAGGCCCATCCCGGAAGCGACGCGACTGGCGCTAGCCAGCTCTCCATTGTGCAGTGCCAGGTCAGCGGCGGTTTTCAGCCGTGCAACCCTAACGCCGCAGTTAACTACTACGATTTTGAACCCTATCTTCAGGATGATTGGCGGATTCGGCCGAATATCACGGTTAGCTCCGGCCTTCGCTTCGAAACGCAGGACGCTATTCACGACCACGTGGATTGGGCTCCGCGCCTGGGATTTGCTTGGGGCGTGCGCGGCCGCAGTGCACCCCCGATTGTGGTCATCCGCGGAGGCTTTGGCATTTTCTACGATCGCTTTCAGTCGGGCTCGATCTTGCAGGCGGAGCGTTTGAACGGAGTTACAGAGCAGCAGTTCATCATCAACAGCCCCACCTGCTTTCCGGGCCTCGATGTAGCCTTCAACACGCCCGTATCGAACTGTGTTCCGGCCGGCACGACCTTATCACCGACGACGACTTACCAGATCGGTTCCAGATTGCACGCTCCCTATACCTTGCAGAGTGCGGTCAGTGTGGAACGTCAAGTCACCAAGTCCGCGACGTTGGCAGTTACGTATCTGAATTCGCGTGGTTTCGACCAACTCCTCACTATCAACGCCAATGCCCCATACCCCGGGACGCCTTGCGGGCAGGCGGGTTTGCCGGATTGTGCGCCCGTGACCGGGGGCAACATCTTCCGCTATGTTTCCGAGGGCAACTTCAGTCAGAACCAACTCATCGTGAATTCGAATATCCGCGTCGGCGCCAAGCTGCAGTTGTTCACCTACTACACGCTGAACTATGCCGATAGCGACACTTCCGGGGTTTCCAGTTTTCCCACGAACTCCTACAACATCAGCCAGGACTACGGCCGGGCCTCGTTTGACGTGAGGCACAGGCTATTTCTGGGCGGCAGCATCGCATTTCCCTATCTGTTCCGCCTCAGCCCGTTTATGATCGTGAATTCCGGATCTCCCTTCAATGTCACTACACCTATCGATTTGAACGGAGACCAGATCTACAATGATCGTCCCAATTTGGTTTCGACCACGACTTGTTCCATGGTCACGATTTCGGGTTCAATCTACTGCACACCCCTAGGCACGTTTGACTCCTTAGCAGCTAGCGGCGCACCGCTCCCCGTCAACTACGGCACAGGCCCTGCCCACTTCGTTTTGAACCTGCGCTTGACCAAGACCTTCGGGCTTGGGTCAAAGGTAAAGACGACTGGCGGTCAAGGGCAGGGCGGTCCAGGGGGTCCCGGCGGCCCGGGTGGTCCTCGCGGCGGCGGCCCGCGCGGTCCGCTTTTCGGGGGCGGAGGCGGCCCGATCATGTCCTCCAACTCCGACCGCCGTTACAACCTCACGCTTGGAGTGGGGCTGCGCAACGCGTTCAACAACGTCAACGTCGCCAACCCGAATGCAGTTCTGGGCTCGAAGCTGTTCGACGTTTCTAACGCTTTGCAGGGTGGTCCATTCGCTCCCAGTTCGTCGGCTAACCGCCGGCTCGACCTGCAAGCAATGTTTAGTTTCTAGTTTCATCAGGAAGCAAGCGCCGACGTTGTCTATCCCGGAACCGCGTGTTCGGGTTATTCTGGATGTAGGGGAGTTCACGCACGCAATCCCTCAACCTATGGGTCCCGGAACAGATTGACTCTCATTCCAACTTCCAGGCGCAGCTTCATTCGACTTACAGCGGCAGCAGCCGTGGGGGCTATAGCTGCGGACTCGATTCTGATTGAACCGAATCGTCCCCAAGTCGTTCGCCAGGAAATTGCCCTCCAGCGATGGCCTGCCCGTCTGGACGGGTTCACGATCGCGCTGCTCAGCGACTTCCACTACGATCCCTATTTTTCCGAGCATCCCCTCCATGCCGCGATCGGCATGGTGAACAGTCTCCATCCTGATCTCATTGTCCTGACCGGGGACTTCGTTTCCGTGCCCGCGTTCGGCTACAGCGAGGAGAATGGTCGAAAAGCCGCATTTGCCGCCGAACCCTGCGCGCGCCTGCTGCAACAAATGCAGGCGCCTCACGGTCTGTGGGCAGTTTTGGGCAATCACGATTGCTCCACCGATCCCGCTATCGTCACGACCAGATTGCGTCGCAATGGAATCCAGGTTCTCGTAAATCAGTCGGCTTCGATTGAGGCCAACGGAGGGCGCTTCTGGCTCGGCGGCGTCAACGACGTGCTGAAAGGAACCGCCGACTTGGATGCAACCCTCCATTCCGTGCCCAGCGACGAGGCGACTATCCTACTCGCGCACGAACCCGACTATGCCGACGAGGTTGCAGAGCATTCGGTGGACCTGCAGCTTTCCGGACATTCCCACGGTGGCCAGGTGCGCCTTCCTTTGATAGGAGCACTCTATCTGCCTCATCTGGGAAGAAAATATGTCCGTGGTCTTTACCACATCGGTGCTCTTACTCTTTACACCAACCGCGGCCTGGGGACATTCTGGCTCCCCATTCGATGGAATTGCCCTCCCGAGATTACGCTTCTCACTCTACGCCGCGCGGCTAACGGGTAGGCCGAGGAAGTCCGGGCCTGTTGCATCAGCCCGCAGCTCATGTGCAAGGCCTTGCACAGGGCAAAATCGGAGAGACAACTTCGTGCCTGTAACGCGTTCCCGTCAAACAACATACGGGTCGTCGTCGTTGGCACAGGATTTGCGATTAGAAGCTCCGCCAGCACATTTCGAGGAAGGTAGGAATCATGTCTGGTCGCGTACTCTGTGCCATTCTTCTGCTGGTGCCGGGAGCAATGGCTGCTTTCAGAACTCCTGTGCCTAGCATGCAGCCTCTTGAACAGCGCGAGCAGCTTTTCCGCACTGTGACGCGCGACTCCGAATTCGCCAGTGTGCCGCACGTGAGTGCGCCACGGGCGTGCGAGGACGTTCAACCTCCGCAACCGCTGACCACTCCGGATCCTCTGTTCACTTCCGTCGCCCGGAACGGCAAGGTCAAAGTGAGTTTCATCGTTGGCATCGATGGCCGGGTCCACAGCCCGCTCATTCTGGAGAGCGCCGGCACAGCTGGCGATCGCCATGTTCTCCAGACCGTCCGCACTTGGAGGTATCGCCCGGCAACCTGCAATGGCGTTCCTACAGAGACCGAAGGCAAGATCGAGTTTTCCAGCCGCTAGGACGCTGGGTGATCTAGAATGGCGCATAGGCTGGGTGATTCGAGTGGCTGATAAAGAGAAGAAAACGCCTAAACCAAGCGTCGCTGCTCGCGAGTCCGACGCGCCCCCTTCTCATCTGGATGAGTTCTTCCGCAGCTTGCAGCCAGGTAAGCCCAATGCGGGCGCCATTGCGGCAGCCACGGAGGCGGCCGAGCGTCTGGCCGTTGAGACCGATGCCGAGCAAGCCGCCGAGGACACGGCTCTGCGGATCGCCGCCGACTCTGCGGGGAGCGTATGCCGCGCTTGCGGCCATCGCAACCGCGCCGGAAATCGCTTTTGCGGCATGTGCGGCGCGGTGATCGCCGAGAGTGCAAACGGAAATGCGGGTGCGCGGGAAGAGGAGCCGAAGCCGTCAGCTGCTTCCGGCCAATCGGCGCTCGAGACCCATCACTACCACCATCATTATCATCACCACTACCTGCCCGGAGGTTATGAAGCCGCTCCGCGCGGGGCGTACGACTCTGGCCCGGCAAAAGAAGAAAGAATGCGGCCCAACGCGGCGCTGCGCGGCGAAATGAGCCGTGCCGAGGCCGCCGTCCGCCGCATCACGCACGAGTGGGTTCTGGCCTGCAATACCAAGCATCTCGACGACCTGCTCGATCTCTACGTGCCCGACGCGTTGGTCCTGCGCTCGAACTATCCGCCGGTGCGCGGGGCAGCGGCCGTGCGCGAGTTTTTCTTTGCCGCCCTCGATGCCGGCTTGGGAGACGTCGAGTTCGAACCTCTGCGCATGGAAGTAGTGGGTGACCTGGCTTATGAGGCTGGGCGCTGCAAGGCTCTCGTGCCCGGCGCAACCGGCAAGCGGCGGGAAGAACGCGGCAAATACCTCTGGGTGTTTGCCCGGCAGAATAGCGGCGAATGGAAGCTCACAACCGACTGCTGGTCGAGCGATCTCAGCTTCACTACGCTGGAGTCCGATCTTCCGCCCAGTTCAGGCGTGAAAGTCCGCGAGCCGCGCAAAGGCTCATGACACCACTACCCGCTCACTCCTAGTTTCTCCAGTCCTTGCCGCAAATGTTCGAGACTCTGCATCTCGATCGTGTGCATGCCCAGCTTGGCGGCGCATTCCAGATTCAGCGCGCGGTCGTCAATGAAGCAGCATTCCTGGGCAGGAATCTGCGTCATCTCCAGAGCCAGGCGGTAGATGTCGCGTTCCGGCTTGCGGAAGCCGACGAAGCAGGAGCTGACGAAAAGGCGGAAAATCTGCCGCAATCCGCACGTTTGAATACGGTAGTAATTGAGTTCGCGCGATTCATTGTTGATCGTGGCCATGAAATACTTGCTCGAGTCGCTGAGCGTCTGGGCGAACGCAATCACGTCCGGAAGCGGTTGAGAAAGCGAGAACATGAAGTCGCGGAAAGCGTCGCGCGTAAAGGGACGCGCCCGGTAGAAAACGGTCCGGTCCAGATACTCGTCGAGCGTGATCTTGCCCCGCTCGAACGACGAGACCACCATTTCGTGCCGGTCGTGGAACTCTTCTTCATCCAGATGAAAATGCTCGAGCGCAGTCATACGCTGTGCGCGGTCCCAGGCGTTGGTGAGCAGCACACCGCCGACGTCCCAGAAAAGGGCGCGAATCTCGGACACAGAGTCCTCCCATCAGAAAAAATGACTACAACGTGTTCCCAAAATAGGCTTTGAAAGGGCGCGGCTTTAGAGCCGCGCCGACAGGAGTCAGTAGGAATGCGGGCTTCAGCCCCTGAGGGCAAAGCTCTCTCACTCAAGAAACCTGTTTTTGAAACGAGCTTCTGGAAAGAGTCTAGTTGAAATTGCGGCGCTGAGGATGAAAGAAAACGCCCCGGCATCGCTGGGAAGCCGGGGCGATTGGTTTTCGTGCCAGAGGTTTCCTACGGGACGGAGTTCCCAGGCTGAAAGTTCTGGTGGTAGCTCAGGTTCACGACGTCCTGGAACATCGGCGTGGCCGGAGGCAGGTCGGCCGGGTTCAGGAACAGCACGTCAAAGTAGTAATCGCGCTGTGGCGGATCGTACACCGCCGTGCAGCACTTGAACGTCCCCGTGTTGTATTCCGCGTAATACATGCTGATCAACGAGCCATTGTAGTGCAAGGTCCATCCGGTCCAGTTTTCCAGATAGCGGAGAAAATTGTGCAGCCCACCGTCGCTGCCGAAATCGGCGCTGGTAGCCCACGTTGGGTACGGGAAGGGGATATTCTTGCCGCTGGCGACTGCCGTACGATAGTAGGCGTCTTGGGTCGGCTGCCTCTGGATTGTGCAACTGCCGCCAGTGCAGGTGGTGTTGGTCAGACTATTTGCGTCGGACCACTGGTTCGAGAGCAGGGTGACTGCGTCGGCGATGATGGAAGCGGCCGCGTGTTGGGTCGGTTGTGTGGGCGTAGCGTTGTTCGCAGTGCCCCAGAACGGATCGGAATTGTTGCTGTTGTAGTTCCCGTAGACGTAGACCGGGTTCTCTGACGCCACAGTGAATCCGCCCTGACTATTGTCCGGGCGTACAGGAAGATAGCTGACGCCGGCGTTCATGCCGCCGTCGACGAGCCGGAGTGCGTGCCGTGCTCCAGTCACCATGTTGGCTAGACCCTGAGTAGAACATTGGGTATTGCGGACGTAGGAATTCAGGGGCAAGGCGGTGTTGGTATTCAGGCCAAAGCCATAGCCGATATTCTTAGCCCCCCAGGCATCGAGCACGCCATTCTGATCCACGTCTTCGGGGGAGTAGGTGTAGTAGGTTATGGGCTCGAGAACGCCATCGGGGGTGCTGGAATTCGCAGGCTGCGACCGGTTGATCACGTCCTCCAGTCCGGACTCGCCGCTGATCACACCCGCCGGAGTCTGTCCGCCATTGGTGGGGTTGGGGTCAAGTAGCGCGCCGCGGTGGTTGGAGAAATACAGCACATAGCCGTTCTGGTTGGTGTAGTTTACAAGTGTGCCGCTGCCGGCAATCGTGCCCTTCAGCCAACGTGCCAGGTTGCCTACATCCAGTTCGACTACATTCATGATGCCGTTGACGGCGCAGGAGTTCGTATTTTGCTGGTTGTCCCGCATCTCTCCTTCACGGGTGTCGTAAAAGTTGATGGGATACCAGTCGGTCGAGTTCGTGCCGTTCACGGTCCCGTTCCGAAGCTGCTGCAGGATCAGAATTGCGTTCGGGTCCTTCCCATTCCCGGCTGGGTTGATGAAGTTCGCATTGAGTGGCTTGCCAAATCCAAGCTTCAGCCATTCCTGGGTGACACCGACCCACTGGCCTGCGTTATTCAAGTATTCAACCCGCAGCCAGGCCCCGCTGTTAGCTGGGTTGGTGCCGGTGGTTAGCCCAGCTTGAGTTACTTCTCCTAGTAGCGGCCATTGCGTCCAGGTGGTCAAGCCAGCATCGATATAGGGAGGAATCCAGTTTGTGCCGGCGATGGCGGTGTTCGCCGTGGCAAAGGCCTCGGTTGCGCCGCCCGGTGGGGTGAAGTTCGGGTTCATTTGAATGTCGTTCACGTCACCCATGAGGCCGGGCCGCTCCGGGTGAAGATCATTCTCGGAATCGGCCATCAGGATGCGAATCGAAGCCTTGTTGTACAAGCGCGAAGTCCCCAGCGTGCTCGTCGCCGTCTCTCCCGGCTGCGGCTTGCGGATAATGGAAATCGGGTCGGTGCAGGGCGGCGGGTTGGTGTCGCAGCTGTTGTTGACGAAGGGCAGCTCTAACTTGGTCGCGCCGGTTAGCGAATTAGTGACGTATCCGTTCAAGGTTCCTGTCGAGATGCTAGGGAAATTCGCGTTAGCTGAGCCGGCGCCCGTGGGAATGCCTCCGCTCCAACTGGCGTCACCCGGGTTACCGGCAGGCATCTGCACGCAGTTAGTCCCGGCCCCAGTCGGAGGAGGAAAAGTATTGAGCGGGCAACCGCCGGCAGCCGTGGACACGTAGACCGTGCCCGAATATCCGTTCGATGCCAGCCAGTTGTCCGCCAGGCGGTCCATCACGACTTGCTTGTAGGCCGAAATCTTGTCGTTGAAAACCAGATCTGAGCCGTCCCCTTCCGTTACAAAGAGGTTGCCATTGGCGTGGACGCGACCTCCGAAACTGAAGTTGGGGCCGGCATGGTAGCTGCAATCATAGGCGCAGAACACGCCAAACTGAAACACGGGGATCGCGGCCACCTCGACGGTGCGTGTCAGCCAGACAGAGGCCCCCGACGGACGTGTGGCGATGACCTGTAGCGTCATTGGGGTCAGTTCTGCGTACAGCCCCGCGTCGCCTCCGCTGGTGACGGTGTGGGGGCAGCTTGGAGGAGCATTCCCGGGTTGCGTCGTGGTACAAGGCATGCCGGCCACGGAGTTGCCGGCCGTGGGAAAGGTGATCTGCGCCTGGTAAGTCATGTTGGGGACGGCGGAGATCTGGGTGAAGCTCGCCAGAGCCTGAACCTGGGTTTCCGATGGCGACTGCGAGGCCTCGTATAGCGCGGCCAGATCTGAAGTCAGCTTCTCCATGCCGGATTCTGCGCCGTAGTAGGCCAGATTGGATTCCAGGTCGCTGCCTCCCATCTTGGCCTCATTGGCCACGAGATACAGAAGGCCGGCCGCCACTCCTGACAGCAGCACAAGAATGAGCAGCGATGCGATCAGTGTGAATCCCTGCGAACTATGTTTGCTTGCTCCCATGGTTTCTCCTGCTCCCAAAGTCACTGGTAGGTATTGCGAAAGGCCATATTGCGGGCGCTGACGTCGGTCGCCAGATACAGGTTCTGCGACTTGTTGCCGTTGTTGATAATGCTTTGGCCCATTACTACGAGGTTGACCTTTTGGATATTGTTGGGGGATTCGCTCACGCCTAGGGGATTGGCTTCATTGGAGTCGAGCGCGTCGGTCGTCGAGTTGTAAACGTCATAAGCGAATTGCAGATTGATGATGTCATCCGCCACCGGCATTGGGGTCAGCCCGTTCACCTGGCGCATGAGCCGCGGAGTCTGGCCGACGGCGGCCGGGACGCTCAAGTAATAGGTCACGACATAGATGCGGTAGGCGGTCGCGGCCGTGCCCGTGCCCAGCGTTTTGGCGATCGCTTTTAAGTTGCCCGAGGCCGCCCCATCCTGATTCATGTTCAGCGGATCGCCGCCGGCAAAAGTCATGGTGCCAGTGAAAGCGGTGCCGTTCCCGCAGGTCGTCGCGGTGGCTGTGGAGGTGAGGTTCGTCACCTCACCTACAGCCGTAAGGTTTCCGCCCGAAACCATGATCAGGTCACCCGCATTGATTCCTCCTGCACAGGTAATCCCCGGCGGAGGGTTGGCGGCGTATTCGGGGGCGACCGACAGAGTGACATTGGCCCCGCTGGTGGCGCTGCTGAAGTACATGTTGTATTCGTTTAGTGGGAAGTTGTAATCCGTATAGACCACGGTGATGCTGTCGTTGACCGCCGGCGCGGGCGCGGCTGGGATGACCGCGTTGCCTTCCACGCCGTCGAGGTAACCCGGAATGATGCCGTACATGTAATTGGTGCCTGGGTAGGAGCCGTTCGGCACGTGGCAAGTGCCAGTCTGGTCGCAGCCGAACCTAGACGTGGCCGCCCCCGCTCCCGTGGGCAACTGAATTCCGCCGGAGGGCAAACCGGCGCCGGCCATGGTGATGTCCTTGACCATGAGATCAATGGCGGCGCGCATGTTCTGCTGCGTTTCTGCGCGTTGCGTGACCGTCAGGGTAGATTGCATGCCGGTTTTGAACAGGCCGGCTATGGCCGCCAGCACGATCAGGCCGACGGCCATCGAAACCATCAGTTCCACCAGCGTGAAGCCGAGGCCTGCGTTGCGTCCTTGCTTTTTCTTCCTCATCATCATTTCTGTCACCTGGCCTTAGCGATAACTCGAAATTAGCGCGTTCACCGTGTACGTGTATGGAACTGCGGACCCGCCTTTCGTGTATGTGACGGTCACGACGACCTGCTTCAGTGTCGGATCAATGGTGACTCCGTCGGATTCCAGCACCGTATTGATTTGAATCGAGCGGGTGAAATTAGATAGGCTCATGGCCACGTCGTCGGCTGTGCCCAGGATGCCATCCGGGCCGGGAAGTACCACGCACTCCGGACCGGCGGGGCAGGGGCCGCTGGCGGGACAGCTGACGTCATCGGTCGTGTTGACCAGACCGTCAGGCCCGGGGCAAAGCAGCTGGACGGCGCCGTTAGTAAAGATCCCGCCGCTGGAAACGTTGGCGATTTGCGCGAAAGTCAGCTGCTGCGTATTGCGCGCCGTGTAGACACTTTCCAGGGCTTGCAGCGCTTTCTGCCGCGCGATGAGATTTTCCTCCGAGTTCTGAGTTGCGCTGACGGCGGTGGCAAAGGCCGCCACCAGCGCCATGATCCCGACGGTCAAGATTGCGATTGCGACCATGGTCTCAATCAGGGTGAACCCGTCTTGTGCCGATGAGCGTGAAGTTCGTTTCATCATTGTTGTTCCCACGTGTTCGCTCCACTTACGTTGTAAAGGCGCCAGCCCCGGATTCTTCCGGTGGTGCCCCACACGTCAATCGCCCGGGAGCTATAGGTCTGGCCAGGCAGAGTGAGATAAATGACTCCGCTAACGTAGTTGCCGGGGAAGCCGGTATCATCCTGAGCGGAGCCATCGGGCTCGAAAATGAAACAAGGCTGCCCGCCAGCAATTACGTTGCAGTTGGCGGGCTGAGCGTTCAGCGCATTTTGCGTGTAGATGGCTGTTCCCCCGTTGCCGAAGCCATCCGGGCCGGGGTTGGGAAAACCCGCCTGCACTGCGAATTGAATGTCTACCGGCAGGTTGTAAGTGGCCACTGTCTGCGGCGCCGGCGACACCCCCGGAGGCGGAACGTAGCCCCAGAGCTGCACCGTAATCGTTCTCGGAGCCGTGGGGAGGATGATGTAGCGGTTGCCCTGGGCGATGGCCAGGTTCCGGTAGGTTCGCAGCACCGACAGCGTCGTGTCATACGCCTCATCCACGTGATCCTTCTGAAACAAGGGCATCAGGGTGATGAAAGATACCGTCGCCAGGATCAGAGCAATGGCAATCACGGTCATCATTTCCAGCAGCGAGAATCCAAGACTCCGTCTTGATGTCATAAGCTTCTTTCGCCAAAGAAGTGCGATCCTTGCCGAATGCACTGCAGCTCGCTCAAAGACCCGCGATGTCAACCCAGGGGAAAAGCGCGTTCCCGCTTGCAGACAGCAAAGCAGGCGCGGTGATTTATCGCGTCACGTCCCATCGTAGGAAGGGGGGAAGTGCGCGTCAAAGCACGACGGTACAACTCCGCGGGCTTGGCCTTTTGTCATCCATTGTGATTACTGATGTCACGATTGAAGGCAGGTCACTTAGGGCTGTTCCCGACAGGATCGACATGACCGCGGT
>Ga0187784_10003670_pt1 | contig 12396 bp, 13 predicted proteins | sample 1015_SJ02_MP15_2_FD_132964 | JGI IMG/M metagenome (GOLD analysis project Ga0187784, IMG submission 132964) | Tropical peat soil microbial communities from peatlands in Department of Meta, Colombia - 1015_SJ02_MP15_20_MG | ecosystem: Environmental > Terrestrial > Soil > Wetlands > Peat | place... | reverse complement strand
GGTCACCGAGCTCTCGGCTGCCGTCGGGGCCTCGCTGTCCTACGTGTCGCTGCAGATCCTCGGCGGCGCCGCCTGGTCCATCGCCCGGCTGGCGGCGCGCGGCGCAGGCGGTTCGACGGTGCGGACGTTCACGGTCGGACTCGGCGCCGCGTACGACCGCGTCCGCGCCGACGTGTCGGTCGACGGTCGTGACGCCCGCAGCGAGATCCTCTCGGCCTACCTCGGGGTGGGGGACCAAGTGCACGATGTGCGCACGCTTCAGGACCATGCGGCCCCGCGTACGACGAGCGAGCTGTTGTGCCAGGGCGCCGTGGCCGGGCGGTCGCGCTCGGTCTACAGCGGCCTCATCCGGGTGCATCGGGGCGCGGTGCGCAGCGACGCCCGTCAGACGAACCACAACCTCGTACTCGACGAGGGTGCGCACGCAGACTCGGTGCCGAACCTCGACATCCTCGAGAACGACGTGACCTGTTCGCACGCGTCGACGGTCGGGCCCGTCGACGAGGACCAGCGCTACTACATCGAGTCTCGGGGCGTGCCGCCCGAGGCGGCCGAGGGGCTGATCGTGCGTGGTTTCTTCGATGCCATCATCGACCGCAGTCCCGTACCCCAGGCGACGGCGCTGCTCCGGCGAGAGGTGCGTCAGCGGCTCGAACTGGCGTTGGGTGGCGCGGGTGACGGCGGGCACCGGGGTGGCGCCGGGACGGACCGGGTGGGCGCCGGTGTCTGAGACCGTGGCGCTCTGCCGCGCCGGAGAGCTCGAGGCCGGCACCGCGCGCCGGTTCGACGTCGCCGGCCACCGGATCGCGTTGGTGCGCATCGGCGACGCGTTCCACGCCGTCGACGACCGGTGCAGCCACGAGGACTACTCGTTGGCCGAGGGAGAGGTCTGGGTCGACGAGTGCCAGATCGAGTGCCCTCGCCACGGCAGCACCTTCGATCTCGTGACCGGCCAGCCTTGCTCCCTACCGGCGACGCAGCCGGTCGCCGTCTATGACGTCGTGGTCGACGGCGACACCGTCTCGGTGGTGCTGCCGTGAGCGCCGGCAGCCAGAAATCCGCACACACGCTCGAGGTGCGTGGCCTGCGCGCCGTCGTCGGGGGCCGTGAGGTCCTCCACGGCATCGACCTGACGGTGCGCAGCGGCGAGGTGCACGTGATCATGGGGCCCAACGGCTCGGGGAAGAGCACCCTGGCCCATGCCTTGATGGGCCGGCCCGGCACCGAGGTGACGGCTGGCTCCATCATCATGGACGGGCGCGAGTTGAATGCGCTGCCGGCGTGGCGGCGTGCCCGCGCCGGCCTGTTCCTCGCTCTCCAGCACCCGCTCGAGGTGCCCGGGGTGGCGCTGCGCGACCTGCTGGCCGCTGCTCTCGGAGACGGGCCGGCGGCCGTCGACGGCGCGGAGCTCGAGCGCCGCATGGTCGAGGAGGCACGAGCCGTCGGGCTCGACACTCGGCTGTTGCAGCGGCCGGTCAACGTCGACCTCTCAGGCGGGGAGCGGAAGCGGACGGAGATGGTCCAGCTCTGTGTCCTGCGCCCGTCCGTCTGCGTCCTCGACGAAGTCGACTCCGGTCTCGACGTCGACGCGTTGGGCGATGTGGCGCGCCGGCTGCAGCAGGCGACGACCGAGTGGGACGTCGGCATCCTCGCCATCACGCACTTCAGCCGGTTCTTGGTGCAGCTCGAGGCGGACCTGGTGCACGTCATGGTCGGCGGTCGCATCGTGGCCACGGGCGATGCAGCGCTGGCGCTCGAGCTCGAGCGCACCGGCTATGCCGGTTACCACGACGCGGGCTGACGGCGCGCGGCGGGCCTGCCGCCAAATCCGAGACCACCGTTGGTACCGTTCCCGGGCATGGCGAACGACCGTCCGCCGGACGACATGTCGGGTCGCTCCCCGGGAAGACGGCGTGCTCGTGCGGCCAACGAGGAAGGCCTCGCCGCGCTGGGCCGTCAGATGCAGACGGGCTCGAGAGGGGGCTCGGCCTCGGGCTCCGCAGGCACGGCCAACGAGTCGGGGTTGCGTTCGCTCGGGGGGCGCATCGACGCTGCCAATGCGAGGTCGAGGACACGACGCAGCGGGGCTCCGAAGTGGAGCCGGGCGAAGAAGACGGTGGTGGCCCTGTGTGCGGTGGCCGTGCTGCTGGTGGCGGCGGTCGGGAGTGGCTACGCCTACCTGTGGTACCGCTACGACCAGATCAACAAGGTCCACATCAGTGACGAGGTGGCGGCCGCCAGCGGCGCCCCGTTCACACTGCTCGTGATCGGGTCCGACAGCCGGGTGGGCGAGTCCTCACAGGCCGCGCAGGCCTTCGGCTCGGCGTCAGAGGTCACCGGCCAGCGCAGCGATGTCGTGCAGCTGTGGCGGGTGACACCGGCGACCAAGTCGATCCAGGTCCTCTCCATACCGCGTGACACCGTGGTCACAATGCTGCCGCCCGACTCGTCCCAATTCGGCACCTACAACCGGATCAACGCCTCGTACAATTCGGGTGCGGACCAACTGGTCAAGACGATCACGGCCAACTTCGGCATCGTCATCAACCACGTGGTCCAGGTCGACTTCTCCGGCTTCCAGAACGCCGTGAACGCGCTGGGCGGGATCTACCTGGACTTCCCAGACCCGGCCAAGGACGCCTACTCGGGTCTGGACATCACGACGCCGGGCTGCCAGCTGCTCGACGGGGCCCAGGCGCTGGCCGTCGCCCGCGCCCGTCACTACGAGTACTACGCCGACGGCTACTGGCAGTACGACCCCACGAGCGACTTCGGGCGGATCCAGCGCCAGGACGTGTTCCTCAAATCCTTGATCGCCACGGCCAAGAGCAAGGTGAACCCTCTGACGGTCAACGCCTTCATGGGCTCCGTCCACGAGGGCATCACCATCGACGACGGGTTCAGTTTGAACGACCTGATCGGGCTGGCTTTCACCTACCACTCCTTCGACCCCGCCGACCTGCAAACCCAGACGCTGCCGACCGAGGCAGCCAACGGGTTCGAAGGCCTGGGCGACGTGCTCACCGAGGCGCAGCCCGAGGCCCAGCAGATGCTGGTCGACATCTTCGGCAACAGCCTGATCGCACCGTCCGACCCGCCCCCGGACGCCGAGGGTGTCCCGAACCCGCCGCCGGCCGTGACGCCGAGCACATTGGCCCCGACGGCTGCCGCTGGGTCCGGCACCGCGGGAGCGGGCGGGAGCTCCGCGGCGAGCGGTGCGTCGGCCGTCGCCACGACCACGACGCCACCCCCGTCGTTCAACCCCACGGTCTGCAGCCCGTCCTGACCCGGTCGGCCGCTCCGTCCGGCCGGATCGAGCGCGTCAGCTGGCTTCGGCTGCCACCTCGTCGAGGCCCTGCGCCAGCGTGTTCCAGCTCAAGGTGGCGCACTTGATGCGCACGGGGAACTTCACCACGCCCTGGAGCGCCGCCAGCTCGCCCAGCGCCTCGAGGTCGATCTGTTCGGGCTCCCCCTCGACGACATCGGCGCCGCCGGTCGCGGCCGTCCGGTCGCCGTCGTGGTCGAGCGACGCCTCGTGGATCGACATCATCCCCTTGAAGGTGCTGATGAGCCGGCGCACCTCCTCAACCGCCTTGCCCTTCACGGCGGCGGACATGAGGGAGGCCGAGGACTGGCTGATGGAGCAGCCCGACCCGGCGATCTTGAGGTCGGCCAGCTTCCCGTCCTCGACGATCAGGGTGATCACGACCTCGTCGCCGCACAGCGGGTTGAAGCCCTCGACACGGTGGGCGGGCGGCGAGGGGAGCTCGCCTCGGTTCCGCGGCGAGCGGTAGTGGTCGAGGATGATCTCGCGGTAGAGCTCTTCGAGGTCGGCCATCAGCCGAACAAACTACCGGCTTCCACCAGCCCTTCGATCAGCACCTCGACGTCGTGCTCGTCACTGAACAGGGAGAACGAGGCTCGAGCCGTGGCCTGGACGCCGAGGCGCCGCATGAGCGGTTTGGCGCAGTGGTGCCCCGGGCGGACGCAGACGCCGAACTGGTCGAGCACCTGGGCCAGGTCATGTGCGTGCACGTCGCGGTAGGCGAACGAGATCACGCCGCCGCGGTCCTCGCCCCCCGGCGGTCCGAACACCTGCAGATCCGGCCCGAATTTCTCCCCGAGGCGCGCCAGCGCGTGGTTGGTCAGGGCCAACTCGTGGGCGCGGATGCGCTCCATCCCGATGTCACCGAGGTACCCGACGGCCGCCGTGAGACCCACCGCCTCCGCGATGGGCGGCGTGCCCGCCTCGAAGCGCGCCGGCGGCGGTGCCGGGCGGAACGAGTCGAGCTTCACGTCGAGGATCATCCCGCCGCCGCCCAGGAACGGCCCCATGTCCTCGAGCAGCTCGGCGCGTGCCCACAGCACGCCGATGCCGGTCGGGCCCATCGTCTTGTGGCCCGAGAAGGCCAAGAAGTAGGCGCCGAGGTCGGTGACGGAGACCGGCACATGGGGGACCAGCTGGGCCCCGTCGGCCACCACGACGGCGCCCGCGCGGTGCGCGGCGTCGGCGATGCGGCGCACGGGGTTGATGGTGCCCAGCACGTTCGACATGGTCGAGACGCCCACCACCTTGACCCCGTCGAGGAGCCGGTCCAGGTCGTCGAGGGCGAGGCGCCCGTCACCGTCGATCGGGATGTAGCGAAGCTCGAGGCCGCCGAGCTCCTCGGAGAGGAGCATCCAGGGCACGATGTTCGCGTGGTGCTCCATCTCGGTCAGGAGCACGGCGTCACCGGCGCGCAGGTTGGCCCGCCCCCACGAGTGGGCCACCAGGTTGAGAGCCTCGGTCGTGTTCTTGGTGAAGACCACCTCGTGCGCCGGGTCCGGCGCGCCGATGAAACGTCCCGCCGCCACCCGGGCCCGTTCGTACAGGGCGGTGGCCTCCTCTGCCGTGGCGTAGACGCCGCGGTGGACGTTGGCGTGCGTGCTCTCGTAGTAGTCGGTCATGGCCCCGATCACCGCGGCCGGCTGCAGAGCCGAGGCGGCGGAGTCGAGGTAGACGATCGGACGCCCGTGCACGGTCCTCTGCAAGAGTGGGAAGTCCTTGCGCAGTGCCTCGACGTTGAGGGGCGCAGCGGGCGAACCGGGCGTGGGGGCGGCGGGGGTCATCGCCAGGCCTCGTAACCCTCGGCCTCGACCCGGGCGGCCAACTCGGGGCCCCCGCTGATCACGATGCGCCCGTCCACCAGGATGTGCACCCTGTCGGGCACCAGCTCCTCGAGGAGTCGCTCGTAGTGGGTGATGGCCAGGACGCCGAGCTCCGGTCGGGCCTCGCGCACGGCGCGCACGCCACGCCCGACGACACGGAGCGCGTCGATGTCGAGGCCCGAGTCGGTCTCGTCGAGCACGGCCACCAGCGGCTCGAGCAGTGCCATCTGCAAGATCTCGTTGCGCTTCTTCTCGCCCCCCGAGAAGCCCTGATTGAGGTGGCGGTTGGCGAAGGAGGTGTCCATGCCGAGGCGCTCCATCCACTCGGTCATCAGCACCCGGACCTCGAGCACCGACACCTCGGTCCCCTGGCGCGCCGCCATGGCCTGGCGCAGGAACTGGGTCACCGACACGCCGTCGATGGCCTCGGGGTACTGGAAGGCGAGGAACATGCCGGCCTTGGCCCGCACGTCGGTGGGCCAGCCGGTCACGTCCTCGCCGTTGAGCAGGATGCTGCCCGCGGTGACGGCGTAGGCCGGGTGACCGAGGAGGGCGGCGGCGAGGGTGGACTTGCCGGCGCCGTTGGGGCCCATCAGCGCGTGCACCTCGCCCGCGCCGACGGTGAGGTCGACCCCGCGCAAGATGGCGCCGTCCTCGGCGTTCACGTGGAGGTCTTTGATCTCGAGCAGTGGCGGTTGGGGGGCCATCACGTAAAAGTTTACCGTTTTGGTCGGATTTTGCTACGGAGCGTCCTCACCAGCCCCTGTCCACCCATTCCTGGAGGTGCGGGGCTTCGTGACCCACGGTGCTCGAGGCGCCGTGACCCGGCAGGACCAGGGTGTCGGCCTTGAAGACGGCGAAGATCCTGCGGTCGATGGACTCGATGATGGCGGGGAAGTCCCCGCCCTCGAAGGAGGTGTTGCCTGGGCCGCCAGGGAAGAGGGTGTCGCCGGTGAACAGCAGGTTCGTGCCCTCGACGGCGAAGCAGATCGACCCCGGCGTGTGCCCGGGCGTGGCCAGGGTGCGGACGCGCAGGCGGCCCACGGTGAGCACTTCGTCGTCCTCGAGGACCAGGTCGTAGCTGGGCAGCATGCCGGCGTCGGCGCTGGTCACGGCCACCGAGATCCCGGCGTCGCGCACCGCCGGCACGGCCTGAATGTGGTCCCAGTGCCCGTGGGTCTCCACCACCTGGGTGACGCCCAGGCGCCGGCAGATGTCGAGCAGCGCCTCGTGCTCGTTGGCGGCGTCGATCAGCATGGCGTCGCCGGTTTGCCGGCAGCGCAGGATGTAGACGTTGTTGTCCATGGGGCCCACCACGATCTTGTGGACCTCGGCAGCAGCGTCGCCCCAGATCTCCTCGAGATGTCCCATGGCCCCAGCGTGACACAGCCGGGGGGCTCCTGGTTCCGGACGTGCGGCGTCTGGTAGACACCCTGGTGGACGAAGCGGGGACGCAGGCAGAGGAGCCCGGAATGAATTTCGCCTTCAGCGAGGAGCAAGAGGAGCTGCGCGCCGCGGTGCGCCGGTTCCTGACCGAGAAGTCGCCCGAGACCGAGGTACGCCGCCTCATGGACACCACCGAGGGGTACGACCCCGCCGTGTGGAGCCAGATGGCCGAGCAGCTGGGCCTGCAGTCGCTCACCATCCCCGAGGAATTCGGGGGCTCGGGTTTCACCTACGTCGAGCTGCTGGTCGTCCTCGAGGAGATGGGCGCCGCGCTGCTGTGCGCCCCCTTCTTCTCGTCGGTCGCCCTGGCGGCCAACGCGCTGTTGACGTCCGGCGACGACGAGGCCAAGAAGACCTACCTCCCCGGCATCGCGTCGGGGGAGACCATCGCCACCCTGGCCATCACCGAGGACAACGGGAAGTGGGACTTCTCCGGGATCGAGTGCGCGGCAACCGAGCAGGGTGAGGGCTGGGTCCTCGACGGGCACAAGAGTTTCGTGCTCGACGGCCACGTGGCCGACCTCGTCGTGGTGGCCGCCCGCTCGGCGGCCGGCGTGTCCCTCTTCGCCGTCAAGGGTGACGCCGCCGGACTGACCCGCACACCGCTGCCGACCATGGACCAGACGCGCAAGCAGGCCCGCCTGGAGTTCTCGTCCACCCCGGCCGCGCTGATCGGCACCGACGGCGGCGCCGAGGCCGGCCTCTCCAAGACGCTCGACCTGGCCGCGGTGGCGCTGGCCGCCGAGCAAGTGGGCGGCGCGCAGCACGTGCTCGATGCCTCGGTCGACTACGCCAAGACGCGTATCCAGTTCGGCCGGCCCATCGGCAGCTTCCAGGCCATCAAGCACAAGTGCGCCGACATGCTCCTCGAGGTGGAGTCGGCCAAGTCGGCCGCCTACTACGCCGCCTGGGCGGCCGCCGAGGACTCCGACGAGCTCCCGGTCGTGGCGTCGCTGGCCAAGTCCTACTGCTCGGAGGCCTACTTCCACGCCGCGGCCGAGAACATCCAGATCCACGGTGGCATCGGTTTCACCTGGGAGCACCCGGCGCACCTCTACTTCAAGCGGGCGAAGTCCTCCGAGCTGCTCTTCGGCGATCCGGCCTACCACCGCGAGCTGCTGGCACAGCGCATCGGAATCTGAGTGACGGGGCCATTCCGGCTCCGACCCGGCCCGGCGGGCGACCTCAGCTGCTACGCCAGCGCCACCACGCCCGGCGCACCCCTGCGCGGCCACGTGGTGCTGTGCCACGACCTGCCCCGGCCCGGGGGCTCGGCGGCCGACGTCGCCCTGACCTACCCGGCGTTGGCGGACCGGCTCACCCGTGAGTCGGGCTGGCGTGTGGTCACCGCCGCCCTGCGCGGTGCCGGCGAGTCGGTCGGCGACTTCTCGGCCATGGGTTGGCTGGACGACCTCAGGTTCGTGACCGAGACCGAGGTCCCGGGAGGGGACACGTACGTCGCCGTGGGATTCGGCTTCGGGGGCGTCCTCGCCCTCCACCTGGCCGCGGCCGACGAGCGCGTGGCGGGGGTGGCCTGCCTCGGGACGCCCGCCGACCTGGCCCCGCTGGCCCACGACCCCGAGGCGCTGCTGGAGCGCTGCCGGCGCACCGGCGTGATCTCGACGCCGGGTTTCCCGGCCTCGGTCGACCCCTGGGCCAAGGAGTTCTCCCTCTTGCACCCGGCCGAGGACGCCGCCGCGTTGAAGGGGAGGCCGCTCCTCATGGTCCACGGCTCCGACGACCCGGACGTTCCACTCGCTGCCGCCCGCGCCCTGGCCGACGCCGCCACCGGGCCCTCCGAGCTCCACGGGGTCTTCGGTGCCGGCCACTGGCTGCGCGCCGACCCCCGGGTCATCGCCATCCTCGTGGGGTGGCTCGAGCGCCAGCACTGACCGGGGGCGCCCCGGGGGACCAGCGCGGCCGGGGGCTGCCAGGGCGACGGGGGCCGGGTGCATGGCCTCAACTCGGCCCCGGTCGCGTCCGACACACATGGGGATGGCCGACGTCGTCTTGCTGCACGGAGGGTTCGTGGCGCCCCCGGTCGACTCCCTGCTGCCCGAGCTCGACGACGCCGCCGAGCTGGACGCTGTCGCAGCGGAGGCGCCTCCAGTGACCTGGCGGCCCATCGTCTTTGCGCCCGAAGAGGATCCGGCCCCCCAGGGCCGGGAGGAGGGCCAGTTCAGGGCTCCCTTGGCCCGTTACTCAACGCTCGATCAATTGCGTCACGCAAGCCCCGTGCCGCGCGTCGCGCGTCAGGCGCGTCGGTCAGGTGGCGCACCACGACAAAGTGACGCACCCCTGCTGCAGCCAGGGCTGGGATTCGTTCCGGAGTCACGCCTCCGGTCACGAAGACCGGGACGCTGGAGCGTCCACTGGCCAGACTGACGTAGCCGATGCCCGTTCCGGGCCGGCCGGGCTTGGTGGGGGTGGCCTCGACCGGGCCGGCCGAGATGTAGGTGACGTCCTCGCGCGCCGCCGCTTCGAGTTCCGCCGGCGCGTGTGTGGACAGCCCGACGATGGCGGAAGGGCCCAAGATGCGGCGGGCCAACGAAACCGGTGCGTCGTCCTGCCCCACGTGCACCCCGTCAGCCCCGGCGCCGAGAGCGAGGTCGGGGCGGTCGTTGAGCACGAAGGGTACGTCGTGGGCGTGGCACACGGCGACGGCCAGGCGCGCCCGCTCGATCAGCCGGCGGGCGTCGAGCTCCTTGTCGCGCAGCTGCACGACGTCGACACCGCCGGCGATGCACTCGGAGAGGAAGGCGGCCAAGTCGGGGCGGTCCGGCGTGCAGAGGTAGAGCCGGCGTGTCGAGAGGTCGAAGGGGGCCCTCACGCCCCGGTGCGCGCCCGGGCCTTCATGGCCTTCTTGGCATCGCGCACCTTGCGCAGACTCTCGGCGTCGGTGATGTCGGCCACCGAGAGGTGGGAGCCCTCGTCGCCGTAGGGTGCGGTGGCCTCACGCCAGCCCGGGGGGCGGACGCCGAGCTGCTTGCCGAGCAGGGCCGCGAAGATCTTGGCCTTCTGCTCGCCGAAGCCGGGGAGGGAGCGCAGCCGGGCCTGGAGCTCGTCGCCCGTGCGGGCACCCTTCCAGAGCCCGTCGGCCTGGCCCCCGTACTCCTCGGCCACGGCCCGGCAGACGTCCTGGACCCGCCCGGCCATGGAGCCGGGGAAGCGGTGCAGCGCCGGTCGCTCCTTGAAGCGCGCAGCGAGCTCCTCGGGGTCCATGGCGGCGACGGTGGCGGCGTCGAGCCTCCCGGGTGTGCCCAGGCGCCGGGCCAGCTCGGCCGGCGAGGAGAAGGCCTTCTCCATGGTGACCTGTTGGTCGAGCACCATGCCGACGAGCAGCGCCAGCGGGTCCCCGCTGAGGACGGCGTCGGCGTCGGGGTCCCCGGTGAGGTGGAGCGCGATGCGGGCCATGGGGAGATCTTGGCACGGCCTCGCCCGCCGGTGTCCGGGCGTCGCGCTGAAGACGTGACCGGTGCCCGTGGGACGGGCAGACTCTCGTCATGCACATCCCGGCCAAGGTCGACTACGGCATCCGCGCCCTCCTGACGCTGGCCGCCGCCGGTGGCCCGCAGACGGCCGAGGCCCTCGCCGCCGAGCAGGGGCTCCCGCCACGCTTCCTCGGCGCCATCCTCGCCGACCTGCGCCGGGCCGGCCTGGTGGCCAGCCAGCGGGGGGCCGAGGGCGGGTACCGGCTGGCACGCGACCCGGGCGAGATCACCATCGCCGACGTGATCCGGGCCCTCGACGGCCCGCTGGCCGAGGTCCGTGGCTTCCGGCCGGAGGCCACCAGCTACGCCGGCGCCGCCGAGCACCTGCAGCAGGTCTGGGTGGCCGTGCGGGCCAGCCTGCGTTCCGTGCTCGAGAGCGTGACCTTGACCCACGTGATCACCGGCTCGTTCCCGCCGCACGTCCACGACCTCGTGACCGATCCCGATGCCTGGGTCGCCCACTGACGCCGGCGGCGACGCGTCCGTCGCCGTCTCGGCCGACGACTACTTGTGGTTCGTCGACCGGGCGCTACGCCAGATGACCCGGATCGTCGAGGAACTGGGCGACGACATGTGCAACCGCCGCCCGCCCTACCGGGGCGCGAATTCGCCCTACGTGATCCTCTCCCACTGTCTGGGCGTCATGGAGTACTGGGGCGGAGCGACGGTGGCCGGGCGTGCCGTGCGGCGCGACCGGGCGGAGGAGTTCGTCGCCGCCGGAGACGTGGCGGGCCTGCTCCAGCGGGCCGAGCACGCCCGGCGCCGCCTGCGCGAGGACATGGTGGGCCTGGAAGCGGGGGGGGAGCCGGCCAACGTCCGGCGTGACCCCGCCGACCCGGTCCCCTACACCGAGACCAAGGGAGCGGCGCTGGTGCACATCCTCGAGGAGCTGTTCCAGCACCTCGGGCAGATGGAGCTCACCCGCGACGCCCTGGCGGCGGCCACCCGTCGCTGAACACCGGCGTGCTCGACGCCCGAGCGCCGGCGCTCAGACGGTGAACGGCGGCTGGCGGGACGGGTCGATGCCGCTCTCTTCGATGGCGGCATCGACCGTCGCCGGGTCCACGCGCCCTTGAAGGGCCAGCTGCTGGAGCACGGCGACGGTGAGATGAGCGGCGTCGACCTCGAAGTGGGAGCGGAGGGCGGGCCGGGCGTCGGAGCGGCCGAACCCGTCGGTCCCGAGCGAGGTGTAGGGCCGCGCCACGAATCGAGCGACTTGATCGGGCACACTGCGCATGTAGTCGGTGATGGCCACCACCGGGTCGGGGCCCTCACCCAGGGCGGCGGTGATGCGAGCCGTGCGCGAGGGCGCGCTGGGGTGGAGGCGGTTCCAGCGCTCGACCTCCAGGGCGTCGGCGCGCAGCGCCGTCCACGACGTGACGGCCCAGGCGTCGGCCGCCACGTCGTAGCGCTCGGCCAGGAGCTGCTGGGCGTCGAGCGCGGCGCGCCACATCGGCCCCGAGAAGCACAGCGACGCCCGCAGGCCGCCGGGGACCTCGGGCGCCGCGGCGTAGCGGTAGACGCCGTCGAGGACGCCCTGCCGGACCACCTCGCCTGCGCCGCCCTCGGGGAGGGCGGGCATCTGGTAGTTCTCGTTGTACAGCGTCAGGTACCAGAAGCGGTCCCGGGGGTCGCGCCCGAGCATCTCGGTGACCGCCGCCTCGACGATGACGGCCACCTCGTAGGCGAAGGAGGCGTCGTAGACGAGGGCGGCCGGGTTGGTGGAGGCGAGGAGCGGCGAGTGCCCGTCGTCGTGCTGGAGGCCCTCTCCCATCAACGTGGTCCGCCCGGCCGTGCAGCCCGCCAGGATGCCGCGTCCGCGCATGTCCCCCAGCGCCCAGGCCAGGTCGCCCACCCGCTGGAAGCCGAACATGGAGTAGAAGAGGTACACGGGGACCATCGGCTGCCCCCAGGTGGCATACGCGGTGGCCAGCGCGATGAAGCTGGCCAGCGCGCCCGCCTCGGTGATGCCCTCCTCGAGCATCTGCCCCGACGAGCTCTCGGCGTACTTGAGGGGAAGGTCGGCGTCCACCGGGACGTAGTTCTGCCCCTCGGGCGCGTAGATCTTGGTCTCGGCGATCAAGGGCTCGAGGCCGAAGGTGCGGGCCTCGTCGGAGACGATGGGCGCCACCAGCTGTCCGACGCTGGGGTCGCGGACCAGGTTGCGCAGGAGCCGGGTGAACACCATGGTGGTCGACACCGCTTGGGTGCCGGACCCGGCGGCGAACTCCTCGAACACCTTGGGGTCGGGGCACAGCGGAGGGGCGGGCCGGACCACCCGGACCGGCACCGGTCCGTCGAGGACCCGGCC
>Ga0187784_10003669_pt1 | contig 12396 bp, 11 predicted proteins | sample 1015_SJ02_MP15_2_FD_132964 | JGI IMG/M metagenome (GOLD analysis project Ga0187784, IMG submission 132964) | Tropical peat soil microbial communities from peatlands in Department of Meta, Colombia - 1015_SJ02_MP15_20_MG | ecosystem: Environmental > Terrestrial > Soil > Wetlands > Peat | place... | reverse complement strand
TCCGACGAGGCGGTCGTGGGGTTGATGGCCGCCAACATCCTCCACGGTCATTTCACGGCGTTCTATTGGGGCCAGAGTTACGGGGGCGTCGAGCCCGACGTGACCGCCCTGGTGTTCCTGCTCTTCGGGCAGTCCTCCTTCACGCTCGAGCTCACGCCGGTCCTGATGAACCTCGCCGCCGCCGTGGTGGTGTGGAGGTTGGGCCGACGCCTTTTCTCGCCGGCGGTCGGAATGGCCGCCGGTGCGCTTTTCATGGTGTGGCCGTTGGTCGACGTGTGGAATGCGACGGTCAGCGGATTCAGGGAGACGGCTCTTCTGCTCGGCCTGGTCGTGCTCCTGTTCGCCCAGCGAATCGCCGACTCGGAGGTGACCGACCGACGCGGCCGGCCGCTGGACTGGGCGGTACTCGGCCTGGCGGTGGGGCTCGGGTGGTGGGCCACTCCGGAGATCGCCTATTTCGTTGTACCCGCGGCCTGCGTCGTCGCTCTGGCGCTGGTGCGGCGCCGCATCCGCCTGTCGTTGACGGGGGTGGCCGCCTTCGTCCCTGCCGCAGTATTGGGGGACCTGCCGTGGCTGTGGTCCAACTTCGGAGACCACTTCGCCTCGTTGCACACACCCAAGGTTCCAGGACAGTCCTTCTCTCTCCACCTGCACGTCTTCGTGAGCCACGCGCTGCCGATCTCCATGGGCCTGCAGGCGCCTCTGAGCGGGCACTGGGTGTTCGGCCACCTGGCCAGTCACGTCCTCGAAGGGTTGGTGCTCCTGGCCTGGGCGTGGTGGGCCCTCGTCCTGCTTCGTCGCGGGCAAGCGCTTATCCTCGTCCTGTACGCGGCTGCCTACCCGGTCCTCTATGCCTTCGGGCCGCTCAGCTCCGACTGGCAGGACGGGCGCTACGTGGTGTTCCTCGGGCCGGCGCTGGCACTCCTCAGCGCCTCCGGCGCCGACGCCGGCGCCCGGTGGCTCGCCAACCGCAGACGGGCGGGACGACGATCGGCCAGGGGACCGGCCGTGGTGGCCATGGCCCTGGCGGTCGTGCTGGCCAGCTGCCTGACCCTCGACGTCGCCCGGCGCTTCTCGCCGTACGCCCCCGGGCCGGAGGGGCCGTTGGCCACCGACAGCTGGACGTCGTGGCACACCGATCCCTCCGCCGGCTATGACGCCCTGGCTGCGTCGGTCGAGCGCCAGGGCCTGCACGACCTGGTGGCCGGGTATTGGATGGCGTACGTCCTCGACTTCGAATCCCACGGCACGCTGGTGGCCACCGATTTTCTCTCGGACCGCTACCCGCCCTATGCGGCCGCCGTGCTCGAAGCGCCGCACGCCGGGTGGCTCTTCTACCTTCCGGCCGGGCAGACGCCCTCTGAGGTGGCCCCTGCGCTCCTCGAGCCCGGCTGCATCTCCGGGTACCCGTGCATCTTCCCCGCCGAGCTCGAATCCTGGCTCGAGACCCAGGGTGTCGGCTACCAGGTGAAGAGGCTCGGCAGCTTCGTGCTCGTGGTGCCATCACAGCCAATCGACATCGTCAAGGTGTATAACACCTACGCAGTGCCGACCGTACCCGTCAGCTAGGCCAGATCGATGACGGCCCGTCACATGGCGCTCACCGACTCGGCAGAGACGTTCGACAACAACACCACAACTGTCGACTACGTACTGGCCGGCCACCCGTTGCGCCGGTTGACCACGCCCCTGCTGCTGCGGGCCCGTCGCTCCTTCTTCGAGCAGTTCATGGCGGTGTGCCGACCCGACGCCGACGAGTCGATCCTCGACGTCGGAGTGACTCCGGACAGCACTCTTCGCGACTCCAACTATCTCGAGCAGTGGTACCCCTACACCGACCGGATCACAGCCACGAGCGTCGAGGATGCGTCGGACCTCGAGCGCCGGTACCCGGGCCTCCGCTTCGTCCGCACCGACGGCGATCGCCTTCCGTTCGGCGACGGCGAGTTCGACGTGGCGTTCTCCAGTGCCGTGCTTGAGCACGTCGGTGACGCGTCCCGACAGGCCCAGTTCGTGCGCGAGCTGGTCAGGGTCAGCCAACGCTTCTTTCTCTCGACTCCGAACCGCTGGTTCCCGTTGGAGCTGCACAGTTATCTGCCCTTCGTGCATTGGCTTCCCCAGCCAGCCGGTCAGCGCATCATGCGGGCGGTAGGCCAGGAACATTGGGCGACCACCGAGAACCTGAACCTCCTGAGCGCGTCGAGGCTCCGACAGCTGTTTCCCGAAGACGTCCACGTCTTCGTCCGGCGGCATCGCGTGGCCGGGTTGACGTCGAACCTCATCGCTTTCGGCCGGCGATCGGACCTGCGGTAGGCGCGACGCCCCAGACCGTCGTCAGGCGCCGACTCCGCTCTCCACCAGGTTCACGATGTCGGTCATCAGCTCGGTGACAACCGATCGCGCCGCCGGCAGAGCCAGCTGTTCGACCCGCCTGTCCGAGGCCTCCGTCAGCGAACGCCGCAACATCTCGTCGGAGAGCACCCGATGGACGGCGGTGGCGACCAGCGCCGGGTCCTTGGATGGGAGAAGGACGGCGGCTTCGCCAACCGTGTCGGGAACGGCTGCCGCCCCATAGGCGACGACGGGCACCTGCTGCGCCATTGCCTCCACCAACGGGACGCAGAACCCCTCGTGGTCCGACAGGCACACGAACACGTCGGCGCAACTGTAATAGGCGGCAAGCTCGTTGCGGGTGACAGAGCCGGTGAACTCGACGGCCCCTTCCACGTCGAAATCCCGCACCAGTGTCTGCACCGCGTGTGTGTACGACTCACTGATCGACCCTCCGACGACGTGCAACCTCGCCTTGGGGTCATAGGCAGCTCGATAGACGACGAAGGCCTTGACCAGATCGTGCTGCGCCTTGTGGGGAGCCACCTTGCCCACGAACAGCCAGTCGGCTCCTCCTTTCTTCGCCAGCTTCTGGAGCCGGCCGCGGGTTCGAGGGTCTGGCTGCGTCCCCAGCGCGTCGAAATCGATGAGCAGGGGGGCCACGGCAGACCGGGAATACCCGTCGGCGCTCAGCTCGGCGGCGTTGAAGGCAGAGTCCGCCAAGGCGTATAGGCAATCGGACGCCATGGCTCGCATCTGCTCCCGGCCCCAGCGCAACTCTGCGGCGATGGCGGGCTCCCACATGTCGATCAGGTCGGCCGGGGTGATGTTGTGGTAGTCGACGAGCTTGGCCTCTGGCCGATGGGCGAATACGTCTCCCACCCGGCTGCCGATGGACAGCTGGTAGATGAGCAGACGGCCGGTGCTCTCCCTGTCGCCGATGCGTTCGACAGGTATGCCCTGGCGCAGGACGTCTGGCGACGCGTCTGCGTAGTAGATGTCCGACTGCAGGCCCATGGCCCGGATGACCTCACGCAATCCCAGCGTGTGCTGACCGATGGCATCGCGTCCGGCCAGCACCGGGAGGACTTGGTCGATCCGTTGGACGAAGGCCACCGTGCGGCAGTCAGTGAGGGAGCCGGGCTAGGACCACGTACTCGTCCGGGCCCGGGAACACCGGCGCCAGCAGCGAGCCCCACACCTCGCCGTCGACCCCAGACGGTGGCTGAGCCCGGATGGAGGCACCGGGGTCGGCCCCGCCACGGACCACCTGTGTGTCGAGCAGTCCGGCGGCACCGAACAGATAGACCCACGACTCCGCGTGCAGCGGGCGTCCGGGGCTCAGGTCGACCACCACCGGCGACACGCGCCGGGTCCAGGCCTCAGGTGTTTCCGAGACGACGGCCAGCGCCCCCCCCGGCGTGACGGCCACGGCCAATGACTCGATCAGCTGCTGGGTCCTCGCCGTTCCCGGCCACGGGACGACACCGTTGACGAGGGCGCCGGCAAGCGATCCGGGTCCAAGGGAATGCACATGGTCGAGTAGGGTCCCCGGGCGGATCTCCACCCCGGACGCCGCCGCACCGGTCGCATCCGACACGTCGACGCCGTAGGCCCTCACCCCGTGATCGGCGAGCAGCCCGAGCACGTCGACACCGGTACCGCTCACCAGCACGGGCCGGACCCGCCCGGCCATGGCTTCGGTGACGACACCCAACCACCACGGGACTGCGGTCGAACCAGGCGCACCGGCGACGGGCCGGACCTCGAGACGCGTCACCGGCGGGCGCAACTGATCGAGATCGTCCGCCATCAATGTGAGTGAACGGACCACCGCCCTGGCGAAGCGGGTGAACTGGGCGGTGACGAAACGGATGTAGAAACCCATGGCCGAGCGCATCAGGCGCTTCGCCCAGGCTCCTCCCGTCCGCTGCGACTCGACCGGCACCCAGAAATCGATCTCGGCACTGGCTTCGACCTCGGCCACACTGGCACGCAGCCGGGCGCCACGGTCTCCCCGTCCGGGTGTGAGGGCGTCGAACGCCTCGTCCAGGCCGGCGAGGAGGCGCCCGTGCTGGCGGCCAACCACCGTCGCCTCACGGCTGATCTCGTCGAGGACCGTGTCGATGCCTGACGTCCCTGCGTCGGGGGCGTTCGGCACGGCCAAGGAATATAGCCGTGGGCGTCAGTTGGCGGACGTGATGTGGCCGCTTCGCATCGCCGGGTCAGCGCGTCCGGCCCAGCAACCGGTGACGCAGTGGCCGTAGCACGAATCGCAATGCCGAACCGGCGGGCGAGGCGTACCGGCCCAGGAGGCGGTGGGCCATCCGGGTCACCTGGCGCTCCGCCAGCGCGGCGGCAAACCACAGGCGCGCCCCGTGCTGCCACTCGGAGGGACCGGAGACCGTCACCGTCACCGGGCTCGTTGCCGACGAGCCGGACGCGTCGTGGTGCACGAAGGACCGCAGAGCTCGACGCGCCGCGGCGTAGTCGACCGGTTCGATGACACACTCGGAACCGTCGTCGATCACCACCGATCCGAACCCCCCCATGGCCCATGCCAAGCTGGCGATGGTGGCTCTGCGCTGCCAGGGCCGGCCCCGGACGAACGGCATCCCCGGTTCCGTGCACAGCACTAGTTGCTCCGCACCGGTCAGCCGTCGTAGCCGCCGCAGCGTCCAGCCTGCCCGCCAGCCCACGAGCCTCCCGTAGTGATGAGCGGCCGTCGGACGGGGCGACACGACCGTCACCTCCGCCCCCCTGCCGGTCATGGCCTGCACGACGCCGAGGGTCCTGGCGGCGGCGGCTCCCGGCAGCGGCGGGTAGCTGCCGGCTACGAGGACGCGGTCCATGCCACCGGCCGCAATTCGTCCTCCATGACGTCGAGCACGGCATCCCACGAGTAATTGGCCATCACGTAGCGACGCCCGAGCTCGGCGAGCCGCCGCCGCTCGTCGGGGTCAGCCACCAGACGCCCCAGCACCGAGACGAACTCCCCGGCATCGCGGTACAACACGCCACCCCCCGAACGTTGGCAGTGCCAGGCCACGACCTCGCCCTCGGCCGTGGCCATCACCGGCGATCCCGCCAGCCATGCCTCCATCACCGTACGCGAGAAGCTCTCCATGCGGCTCGGCTGGATATAGGCCAAAGCAGCGGCGAAGGCATTGTCGCGTTCGGCGGAGCTCAGGAAGCCGAGGTCTGTCACCCGACCTTCCAGCGTCGAGGGAACGGCCGCCTTTCCCACCCCGATGCTGACCAGGTCCACGTCCACGCCGGCGGCGACCGATGCCGAGAAGACCTCGAGCAGACTGTCCCAGCCCTTGCCGGGTTCGCGCCGCCCGGCGAACAGGACGAAGGGCCGCTCGATGCCGTGACGCCGCCGGAACCCCTCCGGGTCGTACGAGGCCGGAGGATGAAAGCCTTCGCCGGTCACCACGTGGTGCGACGCCACCGGACCGAGACGGTGGGCAAGCTCGTGTTCGGGTTCCGACATGAACCACACCGACGCAGGCCGGGACAGCACGGGCTCGAACACTTCCAACCGGGCATACAGCTCGTCGTGCAGACAGGGGATGACAATGGCCCGGTCGGTGACGGCATGTATGCCCACCGACGTGGTCCAGCTGAGATAGGGCGAGAACACCACCGCCTCGAAGCCGGGCCCGAACCGCACCAGGTGGTGGAACAGGTCGGGCGCCCGGAACTGGAAGCCCATCCAGCTGAGCTGCTCGTCCACGCTCGGCACAGTGCCCGCCTCGATGCGGTCCTGCGCTCTGCGCCCGATGCCGGAGAGGTCGCACACGGTCGGGAACCGGTGCACCACGAGCCCGTCCTCCACCGACCGACCCGCTGGGAGCACGTTCTTCCACGTGTAATGGTCCACCGCGCAGGTACTGAGGATCTCCACTTCCCAGCCACGAGCCACCAGTCCCAGGGCGATCTCACGGATGACGGTTTCCGCACCGCCCACGACAGCCTCGCCGTAGCGAGGACAGACGAAAGCGACCCGGCCCGGGGGGGCTGCGGACCCTCGGCTGACCTGATCACGAGTCAACCGAAACTGGCAGCGCGGATGTCGGCTTGGACGTTCATGGTGACGAGGCCGACGGTCCTCCCCATGTTCAACGTCTCGAAGCGTGCGGCATTCTCGCGACGGTCGTAGAATATTCCGCCGGTATTCGCCACGTCGATCGTCACGCTGAAGGGGCCACCGAGAAGCGGAATGTCTTCGACGGTGAAGTCCACCCGGCCCGGGCCGGCCGGCACCCGGCTGGACAGGCCGAGGATGTCGGTGTTCGTCCCGAACACGAGGTCGTCACCTGCGTCGCGGATCTGGATCCCGAACACCACGTCGTCGAGGGGTTGCAGCGCCTCGAACGCCACCTTGATGGTGAGCGATTCACCCGGACGCAGATAGTCGCGCGACCCACTGCCGGCGTGCTCGAGGTCCACGGCGGTCACCAGAATCGGCCGACTCTGGGTCGTGGCGGACGGCTCGTCGGCTGTGACGGTCGCCTCCTCCTCGGCCAGAAGATGGTTGTGATAGAGGTGAATGGCCTCGCCGGCGCTGCCCATTCCCAGCATCTCCCCCGAGGCCAGGACCAAGGCCCGGTCGCAGATCTGCCGCACCATCTCTGGCGAGTGGGTCACGAAAAGGAGGGTACGGCCGTCGCGTTGGAACGACCTGATGCGATCGAGGCACTTGCGCTGGAAGTTCTCGTCTCCCACGGCCAGGACCTCGTCGATGACGAGCACATCGGGATCGACGTTCACGGCCACGGCGAACCCGAGGCGAACGTACATACCCGAGGAGTAGTACTTCACCTGGTTGTCGATGAACTGCTCGAGCTCGGCAAAGGCCACGATCTCGTCGAAACGGCGTTCAACTTCCCTGGTGGAAAGACCGAGCAACGAAGCGTTCAGGAAGATGTTGTCCCTACCCGATAGCTCGGGCTGGAACCCGGCTCCGAGCTCCAGGAGGGCGGCCAGCTTGCCCCGCAGGACGACCTGTCCCTGAGTCGGCTGGAGGATCCCCGACACGCATTTGAGCATGGTGGACTTGCCCGACCCGTTGCGTCCCATGATTCCCACGCTCTCGCCCTCTCGAACCGAGAACGACACGTCGTGCAAGGCCCAGAAGTCCTCATAGGGATTCCGGCCGACGTGCAGCACGCGTTCCTTCAAGGAGTAGTACTTCTCCTTGTACAGACGAAAACGCTTCGAGACGTCGACGACGTCGACCGCCACTATCCCACTCACCGTACTCAGAGCTCCTCGGCGAAGTTCCCTTCGAGCCGGCCGAAGACCTTCATGGCGCCCAGGAAGAGCACGGCCGACACGGCGAGGACGATCACGTCCGATCGCAAGTACCACATCGTCCCGTATGTGGCCAGCACCGGCTGCACCTTGTGGGTGACCGTCGAGATCGGATGGTTGAGGTTGTAGAAGACCCGTTGGAAGGTCATGACCACGGGGACGATCGGGTTGGCGAAGTACAGCCAGATCAGATGCGTGCCCGGAATGCCGAAGATCCGATGTTTCTCGAGCTTGTCGTGAACTTCGTACAACGAGTAGATGCCGGGCGCGGCCCAGAACCACGCCATCAAGACCACCTCGACGAGATGCTGGGTATCGCGCAAATAGACGTTGACCGCGGAGAAGAACACCGCCAGTGCAGCTGCGAACATGACGATGGCGGTGAGAGCGGGGACGAGGAGCCAGAGATCCGGCCAATCCGGGCGGTGCCAGAAGGCAAGCATGAAGGCGATCAGCACGAGCGACTGGAAGAGAAAGAATACGACCGAGGTGCCCACCGAAGCCAAAGACAGGATCTCGCGGGGAAATGCCACTTTCTTCACAATGCCGGCGTTCATCACCACCACCCCGGTGGCCGACTGCACGGCGGTCTGGAAGAGGTTCCAGACCACCATGGCGGCGAACATGTAGATGACGAAGTCCGGTATCCCGTTGGGGAGGAAGAACGTGAACAGGATCCAGAAGACGGCCAGGTTCAGTGCGGGATTGAGCATCGACCACAGGAACCCCAGGAAGGAGTTCTTGTACTTGACCTTGATCTCCTTGCGCACCAGGAACGTGAACAGCTCTCGGGTGTCCCACAATTCCTTCATGCGCGCCCACAGGCGCACCCGGGCGGAGACGACCCGGGTGGACTTGGGCCCGCGGGCTGCCGCCAGGGCCGAGCGGGTCTCCAATCGGACCCGGCGTGCCTCACCGGACTCCTCCGTTCCGCTCAGCTGCTCTTCGACCGCGGGCCCACCGGGGTCTTCGAGGCCGAGGGCGGGCTGGACATCGCTCAACCCATCGCTCCCTGCACGAATCCTCGGGTCAGCGAGCCGCCCGAGCAGCCGAGTGCTCGATCACCCGGTCGATAAAACCATACTCCCGGGCTTCGTCAGCGGTGAACCACCGGTCGCGGTCGGAGTCCGCTTCGATGCGCTCCACCGGCTGTCCTGTGTGAAAGGCGATCCGCTCGGCCATCATGCGCTTCAAGTAGACGATCTGCTCGGCCTGGATGGCGATGTCGGCCGCTTGCCCCTGCATCTGACCCGACGGCTGGTGCATGAGGATGCGGCTGTGCGGCAGGGCGAAACGCTTGCCCTCGGCTCCCGCACACAACAGGAACTGACCCATGGAGGCAGCCAGGCCCACGCAGATGGTGCTCACGTCGCAGCTGATGTACTGCATGGTGTCGTAGATGGCCAACCCGTCGGTCACCGATCCACCCGGGGAATTGATGTAGAGGGCGATGTCCCGGTCGGAGTTCTCGGCTGCCAGTAGCAGCAGTTGGGCGCACACCATGTTGGCCACCGTCTCGTCGATGGCGGTGCCCAGGAAGATGATGCGCTCCTTGAGCAGGCGCTGGAAGACGTCGGCCGAGGCCGCGTCGGGGATGGTGGTGCGCATGAAGGCCGGGACCGGGTTCGCTTCCATGGGCGGAAGGCTATCGGGGAGCCGCAGCCCTGCCGTTTCACACCACTAGTCTCATGGGGCCGGCCGGAGGTCCAAGGCCGGGCCCGCGGGCGTGGCGGAACCGGTAGACGCGCCGGGTTTAGGTCCCGGTCCCTTCGGGGGTGGGAGTTCGAGTCTCCCCGCCCGCACGCCAGGCGCGCTTGGCCGTCTGCAGCCTTCAGCCGGCGGCCGTTCCGGAGCTCGAGGCCGGGCCGGGGGCGGTCCCGGAGGCAGGCCGGCGGGGCGCTCTGCCGGCCGCCGGGGCCTTCGTCGTGGAGAGGGGCTTGACCACGCCGTGGGCGGTGCCCTCGAGGAGCAGCTCCCGCAGCCGAGCCCGTTCGGGTCCGTCGAGCTCGGCGATGGCCGAGGCGAACACCCCGGGCGCCACCGCCGCGTGCACCAGGCGCAGGACCCGTCGCAGCAGCTCGAGGTCGTCTTCGGACGACGACGGGCCGGAGGGGACCGAACCGATCGGCACGGTCGTGGTGGGCGCGCCGTCGGGATGCACCGACGACGGGTCGACAGCGGCGGCCAGGATCAGCCCGCTTCGAGTCGCTGCTTCTTCGACCGCTTGGCGCAGCAGCGGACCCGGGAGCGAGAGCTCGCTGCCCGACCAGTCGGCCAACGGAGCCAACTGTTGCGCCAGGCGCAACAGGGCGCGTCGGTCCTCGGAGACCGCCGAGCGCGAGACCATCAAGCCGGTGCCCTTGTGCACCAGTCGCCACTGCCCACCGGCAGCGCGCGTCAGTACGAGACCGTTGACCCCGGTCTCGAGGACATCGGCATCCACCACCTGCTCGCCAGGCGGAACCTCAGCAGGCATAACCCAAGATCGTACTGCCGGGACGTCGTCTTGAGCCCGGGTACTCAGTGCGCGAACAGGTGGTAGCCGGCATACGCCCAGGCCAGGACCAAGATGATCCGCGCCGGACGAGGACTCGTGACGAGGCGCAGGAACTGCTCGGCGTTGGCCACCCGGCCCCCCGAGCGCCGCGCCAGCTGGTCCACCACCACAGCGGCGCCGACCACTACCAGCCAGAAAGCCACCCCCGCCGCCCTGCTGTCGGGCAACAACAGCGCCGTGACGACGGCGGGCGCCGCTCGCCACTGGTGCACGAACCCCCCGCCGACGACCAGCGCGCCGGTCGCCACGCGCCCTGCCGTCCCCTCGCCGGTGTCCGTCGCCGTGCGATGTCCACCACCGCCGCCCCCGCCGAGCGGTGTACGCGCTCTGGTCTTCCCGTAGCCCACGCCGACCGCCATCCACACGAGCAACATCGCCGCGTTCATGGGACGGAACGCCTGTGTCAGCGCGCTGATGGTCAGATGCGCGCGGTACCGTCCGGTGTCGATCCCCAAGGCGTCCCAGGCCGCTGCCACCGCCATCAGCACCAGCCAGGGCGACACACCGGCCCACACCAGCCGCCGTGGACGGCCGGGCGCCGGCCACCGGTCGCCGGCGGGCTCGAGGCGGAGCCCCGGGTGGCGCCGGTGCCGGCCCTGCCACAGCAGCAGGTCCACCACCACCACCGCCGCCAGTGAGAAGGCCCAGGTGACACGGGCAGCAGTGGTGGCCCGGTGGAACCCGCTCACCCATCCGCACCAGGCCAGCACGGCCACGACCGCACCGGTCACCGCCGCCCGGGACCGGAAGCTGGTCATCGGTCCATCTTGGTCGCTGCCGTGAACTGCCATCATGGCCGCGTGTCGGCCGACCCACACTCGTCCGGGGTCCGCCATCGGCGACTCGGGGCAATCGAGGTGCGGGCCCTGCGGCCGGAGGAGATGGCCGGCGCCGCCGGCGCCGCCGCCCGGGCGCTGGAGGACGATCCCGCTTCGGTGGCCTGCTACGGCGACGACCCGCTCGTGCGCCTCGACGCCACCCACGGCCTCTTCGTCGAGCTGTTCGACCGCGCCGTCGTGCCGCAGTACGGCGCCGTGCTGGGACGCCTGGTACTGGGTGTGGCCGGCATGCTGCTGCCGGGGACCTGCGTGGGAGCGGTGATGGGGCCGTACGTCGGCGCCACGTTGTCAGCGCCGGTGCCGCCGGTGGGCGACCCGAGCAGGCCCATGGTGCTGTGGGCCACGTGGGCGGCGCACGACCTGCCCGAGGAGCACTGGCACATCGGCCCCGTCGGCGTGGAGCCCGCCTACCAGGGCACGGGCATCGGCAAGGCGGTCATGGGCGAGCTGTGCCGGTATCTCGACGACGGCGGGCATGTCGGATGGCTCGAGACCAACAAGGAGCGGAACGTGCGCTTCTACTCGGGCCTCGGTTTCGAGCTCGTCGACGAGGCCAGCGCGCTCGGCGTGCCGAGCTGGTTCATGCGCCGCGATCCCCGCGGAGGGTGAAGGCGGGCCATCGCCGCCCCGTGCTTGCCCAGCCGGCGGCACCGCCACATGGCGCGGCCGGGGGCGCGAGGGTCCTCAGCCGCCGCCGTCGACGGTGATCACCTGGCCGGTGACGTACCCGGCGTCGTCCGAGCACAGAAAACGCACCACCGAGGCGACGTCCTCCGGCCGGCACACCCGGCCGAACGGCGCGCCGGCGTCGAGCGCGGCGATGTCTTCCACCCCCATGGCCGCCTTCACCAACCGCCGCCCCATCTCGGTGGCCACCAAGCCGGGAGCGACGACGTTCACGTGGATGCCGTGGCGCCGCTCCTCCTTGGACAAGGTGACGGCCAGCGCCTCCAAGGCCGCCTTGGCCATGTTGTAGGGCGCGCCGTTGGCCGCCAGCATGCGTGCGGCCACGCTCGAGACGAAGACCACGTCGCCGCGCGGCCTGCTGCGCAGGGCCGGCACCAGCTGTCGGCAAAGAAGAACGGCCGACAACGCGTGGACGCGAATGACCCGCTCCACCTCGGCCGGGTCGGTGTCCACCACCGACTGCCCCCGGCTGGCGATGCCGGCAGCGTGGACCAACACGTCGAGGTGCCCGAAGTGGGCCAGTACCGAGCCGGCCAACGACTCGACCTCCTCGGGGACGTCCACCGATCCCTGTACGGCGATGGCGCGGCGTCCGGTGGACTCGATCTCGGCCACGGCGGACGCCGCCGCGTCGGCGTCGCGGCGGTAGTTGACCGCCACGTC
>Ga0187784_10003668_pt1 | contig 12398 bp, 10 predicted proteins | sample 1015_SJ02_MP15_2_FD_132964 | JGI IMG/M metagenome (GOLD analysis project Ga0187784, IMG submission 132964) | Tropical peat soil microbial communities from peatlands in Department of Meta, Colombia - 1015_SJ02_MP15_20_MG | ecosystem: Environmental > Terrestrial > Soil > Wetlands > Peat | place... | reverse complement strand
CGATACTTGCGTTTTGACCGCCGAATCCGAAAGAGCTGGAGAGCACCGTCGTGACGGTCATCCTTTGAGCATGGTTTGGAATATAGTTCAGGTCGCAATCGGGGTCCGGATTCTCATAATTGATGGTGGGAGGGATGAAGCCTTCCCGGATGCCTATTCAAAAGTGATAGTGGTCTGTGCAACCGATTCATGATAGATTCACTTTCACGAATAAGAGAAATACTGACAAGGAATTTTGGGGTCCGCCCGCCCGCCGGAAGGGCGGGAAGGCACTCTCAGTCGGTAACGGGCAATGGTGAAGTCAATACGATATCTTTTTTCTCGTTTGAACCTGCGCGACAGGCTGGTATGCCTAGTACTCCTGGCTGCCCTCCCATCCCTCGGCATGGCCCTCTATACGGCTATGGAAGAAAACCGTATCGAAAGGGCGCACATGGAAGCAAGCACACTGCGTGTTACCAGGCTTGCCGCGGGTGACATAGCCCAGGTGGTCGAAGGCGCCCGCCAACTTCTCATCGGACTTGCCCAACTGCCGGAAGTGCGTCAGGGGAATGCCAGTGTTTGCAGCGACCTATTTTCTCATCTCCTGAAGCAGTACCCTTATTATGTGAACCTCGGGGTCATCAATGCCAGAGGGGATATCGAGTGCAGTGGGCTGCAATCGGACATGCCTATCAATCTTGCCCGGCGGGCTTATGTCAGGCGCGCTTTCGCCACTCGCAGCTTTGCCGTCAGCGGATATCAAACCGAAGATTTTACCGGCACCCCGATTATCAATTTCGTCTATCCCGTTTTGACTGGTTCGGAACCGGTGAAGGCGGCGGTGTTTGTCGCATTGGACCTTGCTTGGTTCAGGAAGCTCGATCTGGCTACCCAGCTTCCGGCCGGGGGGGAGCTTTTGGTCCTTGACTACAACGGAGCGGTGCTCGCCCGGTACCCGGACACGGGGAAATGGGTCGGTGAATTCGTGCCGGCTGAGCTGGTCGTGCTGGCCTCCATGAGGGAAGGGGAGAATTCGCTCGTCAAGATATACGGTCTGGATGCAGTGAAGCGCTATGGAATAACCACCATTCGAGCCGCTTATGAGACCAACATCTACGTCAGCGTCGGGATTTCGGAAGAGGACTTTTTCGGCCGGTTGAACACCGCCTATGCCAAAAACATCGGCGGAGTGGCGCTCGTAACGATACTCGCGCTTCTCGCGGCCTGGTTCGGAGGGGATATATTCATTGTTCGCCGGGTGAAGCAGCTTGTGGGCGCCACCAATCTATTGGCTTCCGGAGACTTGTCGGTTCGCATCGGCCAGCTTCAGGACCGCGACGAACTTGCCATGCTGGCCAATTCTTTTGACGATATGGCGCGGTCGCTGGAACAGATAACCAACCAGGTGCGCCAGGCGGAGGCCAAGTATCGGACCCTGGTGGAACAGATCCCCATGATTACCTATATAGCGCCGCTGGATAAGTCCGGTACCTATTACATAAGCCCCCAGGTCGAGACTATTCTGGGGTTTTCCCAGAAGGAATGGCTTGCCGATCCCGAGCTGTGGGTTAAGCAACTCCATCACGACCACTGTGAAAACGTCCTTGCCACTGTTTTTCGGAGTTCACCCAGTCCGGCCGAAGGCGGCTTTCGCTGCGAGTACCGCATGGTAGCCAAAGACGGAAGCGCGCGGTGGATTCGCGACGAGGCGGTGGTGGTGCGTGACGAGCTCGGCGAACCGCAGTTCTTTCAGGGCATCATGCTTGATATTACCGAGCGAAAGCGTGCCGAGGAGCAGTTGAAGAGTTCGCACGAGAAGCTGCGTGATTTCGCCGAGCACATAGAGATCGTACGGGAAGAGGAAAGGACTTGGATTGCCCGCGAAATTCATGATGAACTGGGTCAGATCCTGACGGGCCTGAAGATGGATATCTCCCTGATCGAAAAGAAACTGACCGGCATACCCCTGGGGGATTCGGCTCATTTTCTCTTAAGGAGAACACGGTCGATGAAGGACCTCATCGACAGTACCATTCAGGCCGTGAGGAGAATCAGCACCAAACTGAGACCCGGAATCCTCAACGATCTCGGCCTCCTGGCGGCGGTCGAATGGCAGGCGGCCGAGTTCCAGAACCGTATGGGAGTCAAATTTAAAGTCTCATCCGATATGGATGGGATCGGCCTTGACGAGAGGCGCTCCTCCGCCGTTTTTCGCATCTATCAGGAACTCCTGACAAACATTGCCCGGCATGCAAATGCCACGGAGGTCACAATACGTCTGGAGCAACGCAACGGACGATTGATGCTTACGGTAAGGGATAACGGAAAGGGTATCACCCCGGAAGAAAGCGAAAACCCAAAGTCGCTTGGAATACTGGGCATGCGGGAACGTGCACTTCTCCTGGGGGGCAAGTTCAGCATCAAGGGAAAACCGGGGAAGGGGACCGCGGCGACGGTCAGCATTCCCATCTCATGATCCTCAGTGCGTCGTCAATTGCCCGCGGCGCTTTGGACACGAGGAGCACATTTCCGGAGATCGAGATTATGAGGGTTCTCATTGCCGACGACCACGCCATAGTGCGGCGCGGTATCAAGCTCATCCTTTCGGAAGAGTTCAGCAGACTGACGGTGGAGGAGGCCCGCAACGGCCAGGAAGCAATCGACCTGGTCCTCAAACGCGAATGGGACGTCGTGGTCCTGGATATCACAATGCCGGGCAGGGATGGTTTGGATGTTTTGAAAGAGGTGAAACAATTTCGTCCTAAACTTCCTGTTCTCGTCCTGAGCATGCATTCGGAGGACCAGTTCGGAATGCGGGTTTTAAAAGCCGGGGCAGCCGGTTACCTGACCAAGGAAAATGTGCCGGAGGAACTGGTGAGGGCCATCAAAAAGGTGCTCTCGGGCGGCAAATACATAAGCGCAAGCCTTGCCGAGCAGCTTGCCTTCAATCTGGCCCAAGATACGGAGAGGCCCCTTCACGAGAAGCTCTCCGACCGCGAGTATCAGGTGATGTGCATGATCGCCTCGGGGAGGACCGTCAAGGAGATTGCGGACGAGCTTTTTCTGAGCATGAAGACCATCAGCACCTATCGGACGCGGGTCCTCGAAAAGCTCAAGATGAGGAGCAATGCGGAACTGACTCATTATGCGGTAAAGAACAAACTCGTCGAGTGCCAGGCATAGGGGAGGGGTCGTCAAAACGCGTTCATCCGGGGCAGAAGAAGCCATATCCTTCCGATAAAACGGACCGACCGGCGGACTGTGTTGACCGGTTTGACTCAATAACAATCCAGAGCCTCAAACGTCTGGTCGAATACAGTTAATATGAGCGCTGTTTTATTTGTGTCCTCGATCTGTATGGGTGTCAGTTTCACCTGAAGCTTCCTGCCATTGTGGATCACCGGAAGATTGTCGAAATCGATACCACCCATTGTTACCACAGCCCCATCTTCATTTTTGAGCCCATATTCGGCTTTGAATGCGTCTATACGTTCTCTGCTGTTTACTGTTCCATCTTCCATCGACATGCATTCGCTGACCTCCAATAACATATTGCTGGCCTCGTCGATCACCGCAACATAGAATCCCTTGGAGTAGGAATTCATCAAGGCCTTATTGGACAATGCAAGTGGATTTGATGAATCGGTGTCCTTTAGACCGTAATAAGCTGAAACCTCATCCCTGGATAATCCGAATTTAAAGCCTTCCTTGTCCAGGAGCTCGCTTAATTTGGGATTCTCATAATACTCACCGGTTTTATAGCAAGAGGCGTATCGGGGGTGGCCGAAAATTGCCATAAAAGCACAAAGAAACAGTATGTAACGAGGTAGTCCGGAAAAAAATGGCAACAACATCGCTTCCCCTGCCAGGTACGGCTGAATCCGCCACTTAATTAAGAGGGCGGCTGCTCCCGGCCCGAAAGGGTTTGGAAGAAGCCGCCGGAAGAGAGCAGAAGGTGGAAGATACACCCCGTCTCAGATAAGTCATTATTTTCCATGGCCCGCAGGGAGCCATGTCGGTAGCCCTATAAGGCCACCTGGCACGAATCCTTGGTTGTCGCCAGTGCGCCCACGAGGTCGAAGGCAGATTTCCTTCCGGCGGCCAAAGCCTTGGAAGCTTCTTCGTAAAGCAAGTCGAGCGCCTGCGCCCTGATTTTCATGAACTCGGGTGTAGCCATCATCTTAAACGAGCGCGGTCTCGGCAGGTCAACCTCTATCTCCGCTTTTATCTTGCCGGGCTGGAATGTCATGATAACCAGCCGATCGGCCAGGAATATAGCCTCATCGATTTCGTGGGTAATAAACAGGTTCGTGTGGCCTTCCTTTTCATAGAGCCGAACGTAGAAGTCCTGCATCAGTTGCCGGGTCATGGCGTCCAGACCCCGGAAGGGTTCGTCCATGAGCATGATCTTGGGGTCGTTGATCAGCGCGCGGGCCAGCTCCGCCCTGCGCTGCATCCCTCCCGAAAGGTGTGCGGGGTACTTGTCCCGAAAATCGAAAAGACCGACCGTATTGAGGATGGCTTTCGCTTTTTGTTTAATTTCCTTTTCCGCCATCCCTTGCACCTGGCAACCGAAGGTCACGTTTGAATAAACGGTCATCCAGGGGAAGAGGGCGCTCTCCTGAAAAACTACCAAACGATCGCATCCCGGTTCCCGAACCGGTTCGCCGTCCAGGTAAACAGCGCCGGTCGTAGGCTGTTCATAGCCGGCTATCAGGTTGATGAGGACGGTCTTGCCGCACCCGGTGGGCCCCATGAGGACGGTTGTTTTCCCTTTTTGCACCGTGAAATCCAGGTCTTCCAGGGCAACCAGCCGGTCATCGTCCTTCTCATAAATCTTGCTTACACCCTCGAGGCGCACTTCACCGAAATCCCCGGCAGTGTGCCTGTCACCTGCACTGGCGCTGTTTGTCATCTGGTGTTTCTCCTTCTAAAACTTCTTTGTCCACGGCATGGCTTGTTTACCCAGCCAACGCAGCAATGCGCTGCAAAGGGAACCCGCCAGACCGATGCTGACCATTCCCACAACGATGAAAGGTATGTTGTGATTGGTATACGACTCCCAGGTGGTTCTGCCCAGACCGCCTTTTGCGGCGATCATTTCAGCGGCGATGAGAACGTTCCAGGCAACACCCATGCCGACGGTCATGCCGGTTATGATGGAAGGCAGAGAACCGGGCAGCAGTATGCGCCAGAAGATGTCCCCGGGTTTGGCGCCCAGTGAGAATGCAGCCCATTTCAGGCTGACCGATATATTGGATACGCCCTGGATTACATTGATGACCTGGATATAAAAGGCCCCGATGAACACCAGGAAATAGATGGAAAGTTCGCGGGTGGGCCAGAACAGGATGGCCAGCGGTATCCACGCGATGGGTGGAATAGGCCGGAGAATCTCGAAAAGGGGAAAGCTGAACTGTTTGAAGGTCCTGCTGATCCCCATGGCCAGGCCCAAAGGAATGCCTATGACCTGGGCGGCGATGAAACCGATAAAGATGCGCATGAGGCTCAGGCCCCAGTGAATCCAATAATCAGACGTAACGGCTGCCCCGGCGGCATCGTGGGCCACGGCACGCGGGTAGGGCAGGTTCTTCAGATATGGAATCTGGAGGTAAATGACCAATTGCCATAGGGCAACGAACACCACAATGGCACAAAGGCCCCGGAGGTTGCCGAGATTGAACAAATTCTTCAATACTGTTTTTAATCGGGCAGACGTTGATTTAGCCCTCCGCCGTGCGACGCTCGTAATTTCAGACATGGTTAAGGCCTCCGTTGCCATGATTGCACCTCATGCCATCTCTCTTTCGCCGGCCTCGAACGCCTTTTTGGCTTCCTCGTGGACCGCGTCCAGCACTTCCCGTTTGAGATCGATGTATCGCTTCGAATTCATGACGCTGTGTCGTCTGGGCCAGGGGAGATCCACCGTCACGATTTTCTTGATTTGTGCCGGCCTGGTGGTCATGATGACCACCTTGTGCCCCAGGAATATGGCCTCGTCCAGATCGTGGGTGATGAAGAACATGGTGCGTGGAGAGGCGCAGAAGAGCTGCATCAGGAACTCATGCATCACGGTTTTTGCGACGGCGTCGAGCCCCCTGAATGGCTCGTCCAGCATCACCACCCTGGGTTCGTTTATCAGGGCCCGCAGGATCTCCACCCGTCGCTGCACGCCGGAGGAGAGCTCTTCGGGGTACTTGTCTTCCAGTCCGTTGAGGCACACCAGTTCCAGCATTTCCCGCGCCTTGGCCTGCGCATCCATCTTGCTCATCCTGCCCTGCACGATGGGGCCGTAGGTGATGTTCTGCATAACCGTTTTCCATGGGAAAAGGGCGCCGTTCTGAAAGACCACCATCCGGTCGACGTTGGGTTGGATCTGGTACTTGGTGGAAGATATCAGTTCGCCGTCCAGGTAGATTTCACCTGCCGTAATGTTGTCGAATCCGGCGACGGCGTTAAGCAAGGTGGTTTTTCCGCAGCCTGAAGGACCGACGATGACGGTGAACTCCCCGGCGGCTATGTCGAAAGTGCAGTCGCGCATAGCCTCGACATGTACCCCTTCGGGGTCGTATATCTTGCTCACATGCCTGATGCTGATCGCGCCTGGAATCTGCATTCCTTCAGTCATTAAATACCCCTCCTTCTGGCCTCCCATGTCATCAGCTTGCGGCCGACCGCCCGGATGCCCGCACTGCTGATGAAGCCCAGAATGCCCAGAGTCAACATGTAGTAAACCACCTGGTCGTTCTGGAATAGAGAATAACCTTCGTAGATGGCATAACCGAGGCCTCTCTGGCCGGCTATGATTTCACCGGCGACCAGAGACAGCCAAGCAATGCCCATGGCGATCTGCAAGCCGGTGAATATGAAGGGCAGCGCGCCGGGCACGACCACGTTCATGAATACCTGTGTCGGCTTCGACCCGAGGCATCGTGCCGCGAGGAAGTAGTTTTTGTCGATGGAGAGCACACCCAGGAGCGTATTCAAGACCGTGGCGAAAAATGCGGCTATAAACGTGACAAATACCACCGACACCTCCACCCCGGGCAGTATGAGCACGGCCAGCGGGATCCAGCTGATCGGCGGCATGGGTCGAAAAATCTCCACCAGCGGGAAGCTGAAATCATAAAAGATGCGGCTCCAGCCCATCATGAGTCCGAGAGAGACGCCCAGGACCGTAGCCAGTGAAAAGGCGATCAGAACCCGAGCAATACTGTAGAGCATGTCCAGATAATACTCTGCCGTGAAGATGGATCGCCCGGAGACGGGCGCAAAGCTGACCCATTCCTTGACGACCGAAACAGGGTTGGGCAGCAATTTAAAGCGCGGCAAATGCAGAATCGCGGTGAACAACTCCCACAAGATCAGGAACAGTGCTATCCCTACCAGCGCTCTAAAAAGCTGGATGCAAAAGGAAGCTGACTTTGTACTAGAGGGCATCTGGACACCTCCCCGGACATCGTCTGAATGCCGGTATTCGCATAGATTGATATCCGTGCGAATACCGGGTTGTGACAACTCCATTGTGGCCGTGCAATACCGGTCCGGCAACGGAACAACTATGCTTTGAACTCACTGAGGGGCAATCCCCTGATTGTCCCCAAAGGTGCCTTAAGGTCCATTTCCTTCAACGCCGCGTCTATCAGTTCGCCGTACAGTGCGCCCGGCAGCGGCTTGTCCACTGGAATAGATCCGATCGAATTAAGGAATTGGAACGCGTCGTTCATATAGGCCACGACCTTGTCGTCGAAAGCCTCCTGCAAAATGACGTTGTTTTCCTGCGATCCCGTGTTTGGCGGGTATTGCCCGTACAACGCCGACCAGACCTCCTTGAGGGTAAACCCCGGCAGTTCCTTGGCCACCATCTCCGCCACTTCGTGCGGGTTCTTCAGCATGAACAGACTGGCCTCTATGTCGGCCTTGAGCCAGGCTTTCGCAGCTTCCGGGTTCTGGTCGATGAAGTCCTTGCGCATGACGATCACACTGCCGTCGTTCATGGCCCAGGTAGAGCCGGTAAACATCATCTTGCCGATCCCTTCGGCCATGATCTGGGCGGCGTGCGGCTGAAAGACAACGCCGACGTCCACCTTCTTGGCCTGAAGCGTGGTCTTGATGATGGTGGGATCGAGAAGCTGCACCGATTCAGGTTTGGCGCCGGTTTTTTTGAGAAAGGTAGAAAAAAACTTATCGGCGCAGCCGCCCTTTTGCGCCACCGCGATCTTTTTCCCGTTAAGCCACTCGACGGCTTCCGCCACGCTCTTGAAGTCCGGAGCGTCGATCCTGGCAAAAGCTTCGGAGCACATCTGACCCGTATCCGAGTACATGTTGATGGCGACCATCCGAAGGTCGGCGATATCGCGTTTGGTACTCGCGACTATGCCCGGCATATCCCCCATGTACCCGATCTGGGTCTTGCCGGCCATCATGTTGGCGGCCATGGGGGGGCCTGCGGTCTGGATGTCCCAGTCGACCTTGCTGCCTGCCGGGAGGTACTTCTTCCAGTTATCGAGGTGCTTGACCACCACACCGGACCATGCGCCCACCCAGGTGGGGAAAAAGCCGACCGTAACGTTTACCGGCTTGCCGGCCGGAGCTGGCGTCTGTGCCAGGGCCTCGTTGGACGGAGTCATCGAAGACAGAAACCCTCCGATACTGGACAGGGCCAGGCCCATCATGCCGGCCCGCTTGATGAAGGTCCGGCGGTCCATTCTGCCCGATTCAAAATCAGTTATCATCTTTCCCAGTTCATCCTTATGTTCCATCACCTTGCCTCCCTTTGGTCGATTTTTGTGTCTGACGGCTGATGAGAAATCACTCTTTAGTCTGTCAATAAACTAAATATGAAATCCCTTTTTTGAGACCTCCCGGGCAGCACGTGATTCCGTAAGCGTTGTCGTTTTCGTGCTGCTGATGTGGAAGCCCCATGTCGACCGTCGAAAGCACCAGGGCTTCCTTGCAGGCTGATTGTTGCCGGCCGGGAAGTCCATCCCCTCTCTCCTCACCGCTATCTGAACGGATTATCTTCTTCGGGTTGCCCCCTTATTTCGCCGATGGGTGCTTTAAGACCCGCCTCGGCGAGTATCTCCCGCGCATACCTGTCATCGATCGTATTGTAATAAGGTTTCTCCGTAGCCACCAACTTTTCGCCGTACTGGAATTTCCAGATGTCCACAATGTTCTTCCGATTATTGTCATCAATTATAAAGTTGTAAACCGCTATGGGAGCAATGCCACCGACTTCCGGCGGAACCTGGCCGTAAAGTGCGTACCAGATAACTTTCTTGGGCATACCGACTGCGTATTTGGCGATGATGTCGACGGCTTTCTGTTGGTTCTTCGGGTTGATCATGAACATCATCGCTTCCAGTTCGGCTTTAAGATAACCCTTCGCCAGATCGGGGTGCTGATCGATGAAATCACCGCGCATGATCATCATCCCTATATCCTGGTTGCCTATAACGTTGCCGGTAGCGATAATCTTGGCAACTCCCTCGCCGGCCAGATTTCCGATTCGGGATGCGGTCGGTTCCCAGATAGCGGCGGCATCCAGTTTTTTGGCGCGAAAATTTGTCTGAATAATTTCAAGCGACTGATTGAGGTACTCGGCCGGTCTCACTCCGAATTTCTCGAAAGTCAACCGCAGGAACTGATCTGCGCAGCTTCCCCTGGGAGTGGCTACGACTTTGCCGTTTATCCATCGAATTGCTTCTTCGGGGGTTTTGAAGTCCGGAGCATCGGCCCTGGCCATCAGAAGGGAGCAGCGCATTCCGTTGGAGACCCCGTTGTTGGAGACTTCCCGAATGTCGGCCTGGTCTCTTTTGCTGCATGCAATGTTCGAAGGCATCACGGCCATATAGGCTACCTGACATTTGCCGGCCAGCATATTGTTGGTGTGAATAGCTCCATGCAGTGCTTCCTGAAATTCCACCTCCACGCCGGGAAGATACTTTTTCATCAAACCCAGCTCCTGAATTATCCCGACCTGAAAGGTGGAGACATAATACGGCTGCCACCCCACCGCGAATTTTTCTGCTGCGCAAGAAGCACGGGGAACAAACAACGGTGTGGAAAATGCGATCAACACCGCCAAAATTACCAAAACAGTCCCCTTTTTCATGGTCTCCCCTCTCCTGGGGAACAAATGTTCCTCGGCAAGCCTGATTCCGGAAATACATCAAGAAGAGAAATTGCCTGTAAATTCCGCACGGTCAGCTTCCTGGCGAAATCCCGGTCGTGGAATGTGTGCCGGTAGGATCTGATTCCGGCATTGCTTGTCCCCATCGGCCTCAAGTGTAGCATTGCACAGATTCGTTCCAAATACTTTCGGCTCCAGTCTGATTATTTAATAGGACCTTCTGCGACCCCCTGGTCAGTATTTGTCCTACAAGGATGACAGCCTTGGAACACGCGCTGCCTGCCGAGCCATTTCCGGTCTCCAGCCGTAAAATCCGGTCTGAGAAAAGTTCGATGAAAATAATTTCCGGCCGCCGGCGGCTAATTCATCCAGGCTGTCCATTCCTGCTTAATCCCATCTTCCTTTCCATTGTTCTGGCAAAGTAGCCGGTCCCTCTTCTCCATGGAGCAGTTTCAGGATCATTCCACCAGAGCGGGTTTGGCTTCCACCAGCGTCTTGGAATAATATCAATTGCATAGGCAGTATCGGGCACTTCATGAGCTATCGCATGCATTTTCTCGAAAATATCGCCGCGACCGTAAATCTTATTCAGCTTGTCCATCCATTCTTTCCACGGGTCGGGGTTGTACTTGGGGGAAATGAGCCTCTCCAGCTTGACCATTTCCTCTTTCGACCAGTGGATGTTCCGAATGCCCATCCTCCAGTGTTCGGTGGTTGGAGGAGGGGGGTCACATTCGCCCGAGCCGGCTTTCTGCCAGATGGAGGCTTCCTCTTTGCCCAGAATACCGACCTGGGCTACATAAGCTGCTTCCATCAATTCATCCCTGAGGTCGGCCGGCATTTTCTCGATACTTTTGACGTTCATGCCGGTCACCCAATTGCCCGAGCAGTACTTAAGGTAGATGTATTGGCCGGCGAACTCGGTGAAGTGGATGACGCTGAAAGGAATTTCCCAGGCCTCGGCGCCGTCGATTACCCCCTGACGCACTGCGTCGACCACTTCATCGTAGGAGATCGCAACCGGGGTAACTCCCATGAGCTGCATGCTCTTGAGTCCGAAAAGCGTGCCGGTGGTCCGCACCTTAGCGCTGGTGGCTTTCAGCTTCTCCATGGTATCCAAGGCAGGCTTTCCTTCGCCGTACTTTAGCTTACTCATATAAAATCCGCGAAGGCCGTAATCGCCGAAAAGAATTTCCAGGCCGTACGCTCTCCGCATTGGTTCGCGCCAAAGGTCTTCACTCCTGTAGTCCATCGCAAAAGAATAAAGAGAAGCCCTCGACGGCCAGAGCGCACCGAAATCCAGGATATTGAAATATGGACATGCGGCCGAGGCGTTGTTGGTGGAAGTGCAGTACATGTCTATGATTCCCTGGATACACTTTTCCGCGCAGGTCATTTCACCGCAGACCGAATTGGCGCCCATCGCTTCGATCCGAATGGCCCCGTCAGTGCGTTCTTCAATGTCGTTGATGAAATCGTAAGTACCTACCTTGGCAACCCAGGTCGAATCGATATCATGCGTTCCCATTCCGTATTTGAGATTCACTTTCGGCGTAACTTTGGAGCGATCCGTGGCGGTAGCGGCAGCTTTCTGGGCCAACATCACAGGATCGGGCAAAGTTCCTGCCCTGGCGAATCCACTGTAGGCAAGCATGGTCGAAGTAAGCCCAAAAGTTGCGGCTATTCTGGTAAAATCTCTTCTTGAAACTCCGGCCTGCCGCCCGGGCGCTTTTTCCTTTTTATCTCCTGCCATAGTAGAAGTTCCTTACGACAGCCCTGCCTTCCCCGATAAGACTCCCTTAACGGCCGCCTCTCCAGCTACCACAAAGATTATGCAGGTCAGGAAGACAGCCTCTTAGCTACCGGCACGGCAGCCGCTGCATCATAAGCATAGCCGTCGGCACCGATCCTGTCTGCAAAGTCCTGAGAGACGGGAGCACCGCCGATTATCACCTTCACGGACTGTCTCAGACCCTCTTGCTCCAGTTTCTGAATAATAACCGGCATCACATCCATGGTATTGGTCAGCAGAGCTGAGAGACCCAACAACTGGGGCTTGTCGGTTTTGACCGCATCGATGATTCTGGGAGTTTCGACATCGGGTCCCATGAAGTTCACATCGAACCCGGCGCTTCCCAGCATTGTTGCCACAAGTTCAAGACCGATGTCGTGCACATCGCCTTCCACGGTCGCCAGGACGACTCTGCGGCCTTTCGCGCCGCTTTCGCCAGCAGCGAGGTAGGGCTTCAGGACAGCCATGGAGGCCTTCATGGCTTCGGCT
>Ga0187784_10003667_pt1 | contig 12399 bp, 12 predicted proteins | sample 1015_SJ02_MP15_2_FD_132964 | JGI IMG/M metagenome (GOLD analysis project Ga0187784, IMG submission 132964) | Tropical peat soil microbial communities from peatlands in Department of Meta, Colombia - 1015_SJ02_MP15_20_MG | ecosystem: Environmental > Terrestrial > Soil > Wetlands > Peat | place... | reverse complement strand
CCACCCGGCCGCTTCCGTTACCGCACTCTTGTGCGCCGGCAGCGCGCTCACGCTCGGAATCCTGAGAAATGCGATGAGTTCCTCGAGATGCCGGTCGCGCACCTTGCGAAGATACGTGTCTGCTGCGGTTACGTCCATCACATCTCTCCTTCAAGCGAAAAGGTCGAAGGTCCGCGATGCCGTGTCCTTCGGGGTCGTTCCACCCTGCCGGGCGCAAAATCCCCTTTGACAACTTCCCCGTCGAGGCGTTCGCCCCTCTTGGCGGCTGGATCCCATTCCGTGAGGCCGCGGAGAAGACCGTTCGCATGGAGCGTGTCGATTTGGGGAGGACACTCGGGCCGGGGCGATCTCGCGCCCCGCTCACGGATCCGGATGAGTCAGAACCGGCGCCGGAGGAGTGGGCTGCCGGCTCGCTTACCCTTATCTAGAAGGTTGGTGCCTGACAGGGGTCCGCGCCGGCAGGGTACCCCAAGCCGCCGATCTGCTGGGGCCCTTGATAGCGGCCGCGGTCGCTGAGCATGTCACCCCAGGGTACCGCTTTGTACAGATGTCCGGCCTGCAGCCAGACCTCGCCGTGTGTATCCCCATTCACGGGCTGGGGGGCGTACTCGATGCTGTAAAAGAGCACGTGTGGGAGTGTGGCGTCGACCAAGGCGACGCAATACGTGTTGGGCGCTAGGGTGCAGACCGGCTTGGCGGTGTTGAAGATCGACGGGTAGCCCCAGGCATGCAAGAAGCGTGTTTCGGCGCGCGGCTCGGAATTGTTGACAAAGACGATGACCGCGAATTTGCCTGTCGAGGGCCAGACCGGGCAAGAGGAGGGCGTCGGTTGGGCACTCGTGGACAACGTCAGGAACAAGATGACTGCACAAGTGGTGGCAGGAACGGATATCCATCTCATGAGCCGCTTCCCCTCGCCCGGCCATCTTGATACCCGTATATATGCCCAGCCGGGAGGAGAATACGACATGTCAGCGGGCAGGCAGCGTCCGCCGCTCTGACCCGGTCGCCGCGGCTCCTGATACCAGGCGGGGCGTGCTCCGATGGGCAGGGGAACCCTTTGCCGGTGGGGACGTGTCTTGCGTTTCGAAGCGCATTCCAGGCCTTCTCGACTATGCGGGCACATCGGGCGAGGGTTTGAACGGCACTGGACAACGACCGGATGTCCCGCCCTCCCAGGGTGTGCGAAAGTTGTCAAGGACTCATTGAGATCCCGTAGGGATGTTATGGATTCCGGGAGCCTTCGCGGGATCTGCAAGAGTTCTCGACGGAATCTCGATACGCGCATCCTACGCTTTGAAGCATGACCACGCTGCATCGTATGTGCTTTCCCTCGGGCGTCGTTGTCGATGCCGCATTGATCGCGGGCTTCGAGACGGGGGTCCCGCAAGCGTCGGCAGCGTCCATGGCGCAGCAGGCAGGGGCGGATGCGCCTGTCTCGGCCGGATCGGCGATGTTCGTCGTCACCTTCAAAGACGGTCTCATCGCCGGCGATCGGCAAGGCAGTGAAGTCGGGTTCGGACCGACGACGGAGAGGGTGAGGGGTATGGGCTCGATCAACCTGTTTCGACTCGCCTGGCAGGCGCTGCGGCGGAACGTCACCCGTTCCATCTTGACGATGCTGGGCATCATCATCGGGGTGGGCGCCGTGATCACGTCGATGGCGATCGGCTCCGGCGCACAGGCTGCGGTGCTGGCCCAGATCGAGAGCCTCGGTGCCAACCTGATCGTGGTCATTCCCGGCGCCATGACCAGCGGCGGGGTGAGCCTCGGGACCGGCAGCCGCACGACGCTCACGCTGCCCGACGCCGCCGCGATCGCGCAGACGGTCCCCGACGTCGCCGGGGCCGCACCGTACTCGCAGACGAACGCCCACGTGGTTGCCGGCGGGTTGAACTGGTACACGGTCGTCGGGGGAACGACCCCGTCGTACACGGCCGTCCAGAACTGGACGGTCGCGCAGGGCCGGTTCTTCTCTCAAGTGGAGGTCGACCAAGCCGCCAAGGTGGCCGTGCTGGGCAACACGGTGGTGCAGAACCTGTTCCCCGCGGGCGGTGCGGTTGGCTCGACGGTGATCATCCAGAACGTCCCGTTCCGGGTCGTCGGCGTGCTGGCCGCCAAGGGACAGTCGGGGTTCGGCCGGGACCAGGACGACACCGTGGTGGTCCCGATTACGACGATGCAGGACCGGCTGACAGGCCAGAACTACGTGGGGACGATTTTCGTCTCGGCGGCGACATCTGACGCGGTGTCACAGGTCGCAGACGCCACCGAGCGTCTGCTCAGGATCCGGCATCACCTCACCACCGATCAGCCGGACGATTTCTCGGTGCGGAATCTCTCCGACATCCAGCAGGTTCGACTCGCGACCTCGCAGACACAGGAGTTGTTGCTGGACGGCATCGCGGTCGTCTCGCTGGTGGTCGGGGGGATCGGCATCATGAACATCATGCTGGTGTCGGTCACGGAGCGCACGCGGGAGATCGGCCTGCGGATGGCGGTGGGCGCCCGCGGGCGGGACATTTTGCTGCAGTTCCTGGTCGAAGCGCTGACGCTCGCCTGTGTCGGCGGCGTGATCGGCATCGGCATCGGGATCGGAACGGCCCAGGGAAGTTCGGTCCTGGGGCGCTGGCCGGTGCTGATTTCGCCGTTCTCGATCCTGCTGGGGTTCGTGTCGTCCCTCGTCGTTGGAGTCGTCTTCGGATTCTACCCGGCGCAGCGCGCGGCGGCGCTCGATCCGATCGTAGCGCTCCGATACGAATGACGACTTGGCCGAGGTATGCGTTCAGTTTCAGTGACCTCGTGCCCCCAGGAAGAGCGCCTTATGAGGCACGCGACCGGAGCTTTGAGCGCAGAAACGATGCCGCCGAGGTTGCACGCTCAAGTTCGGATGTCCCGGGTGTCTCCGCGACGCTGAGACGCGGCTCCGCGCGCTGTTGCGGGATCATCGCTCCTATAGACTCGCGGCCGCCCGGCGGGGAGTTCGTTCATGAGTCGTCACCGTACGTGAGACTGCGCAGCGATCTTCGAACATCTGAATGTATTGACATTGTGACATTCTATTGTTAGGATGCACCCAACGAAAGACGTCGTCTGCCGCGGGCCGATGAGCAGCGGTGGGCGTTGACCCCGGGCGGCTCATCGTAGAGTCCGGAGCGGCGAAGAGACAGGTAGCGGGAATCGCGATGGCCGTGAATCTCACGGGAATCCCAACGCCGACGCGCTGGAGGTGGCTTGCGTGTTGAATCGCATTCAACTCATTGGGCGCCTTACCCGTGACCCGGAACTGCGGTACATCGCATCGGGTCATCCGATGGCGCAGTTCACCCTGGCCGTGGAACGCGACTTCCGGAACGCCGCCGGGGAGCGAGAGGCCGATTTTGTGAATTGCGTGACCTGGCGAAAGCTTGCCGAGCAGGTTGGGCAGTACTGTGCCAAGGGGCGCCTCGTGGCCGTAGAAGGGCGGCTCCAGACCCGGACGTACGAAGCGCAGGACGGTACTCGGCGAAAGATGACCGAAGTGGTCGGTAACCGCGTGTGGTTTTTGGACGGCCGCCGTACCGACAGTGGGCCATCACCACGCGGAGAGAGCGAGGCGGACGCGTCGGGCGCCGAGCCTGAACCGGAGATGCTGGGCGAGGACGAGGACACGCCGGAAACCGACTGAGACGCCGTCCGTGTGACGATCGTGGACGGGGCACCCGTTGCGGTGGATGCTTCTCCCCCCTCCGAGGCGTCGGGCGCCCGCGGCGCCCCCTCGTCCACCAGCTCCTTCCCAATGCTCCCGTGTCAGGCAGACGCCGTGCGTGGAGGATCGCGGTCTCCACAAGGGGCGGTTGTTGAAGCGGTTGCGTAGGGTCCGAGCAACGGTGGCCTGATCTCCAAACATCGCCGGCTCCGCTCGCTTTTGTCCCATCGATCACCTCGCCGTGCAGCTCACGAGCACGGCTCCAGCGGCGCCGCCTGGACGACCGCATAGTGTCCCGCCTCGGGACCAGAACGCCCGACCGAAGCCTCCGGCCGCCGTGCTGCCCCACCTTGCCGGGTTTCCGCGATGCCACAAACACCGTCCCATCTCGAGAACACCCCGCCACCTCGAGTACTGCCGAACGCCCGCTCCACTTCATTACGTTGAGAGGAGATGATCTCGTGCCATCAGCGACGCTCGCTCTGTTACGGTTGACCCCGCGTGATCGCCTGCTCGTCAAGACCCTTGCCGAAGTGCGCTTCCTGACCGTCCATCAGGTCAGGCAGATCTGCTACCCAGGGCTCCTGCCGGAGAGTGTTTCGCACCGTTTGTCCCTGCTTCGCCGCTGCAGCATACTCGACCGTCTCGGATGCCGCACATTCGACGACCGCAGGGTGTTTTGGGGACTCGGCGTCGCGGGGCGGTTCGCTGCCGGGGCGCTGACGGACGGTGCCGTCCCCCGGCCCGCGGAGATCGCGGTCGGTGCCGTGTTGATGGACCACCTGATCGCGACGAACCAAGTGTTTTGCGACCTATGGACCGAGTGCCTCGCCGGAAGGCTTCGGAGCTTCTTCTGGTTGGGGAGCCACCACGCGCGTATGGATCTCGGGCTCACGCACCTCACGCCCGACGCGATCATCGCGATCCCGGCGCCCGGTAGCGATTGGTGGGTGTACTATCTTGAGCGCGACCGCGGTACGATGTCGGCTGAGTCCCTCACCGACAAATGCCGGCGGTATCGGCTGCTCGATCGGCTCTCACGCGAACGCGCCGGCGACTCCATCTGGGATTTTCGAGCCGGCGGCTGGTTGCTCGTCGCCTGCGACGACGAGCGCCGCGCAACCGTCGCCGCACAGGCGGCCGCCGACGCAGGGCTCGAACGCGTCTGGTCGGGCCGGGCGGACGAGTGTGCGGCGTCGCTGGCGGCCGCGGTTCGTGTAATGCCCGTCCCTCATGTCGGGCTCGAGCATCCCACCGTCGGGGTGCGAGCCCTGCCCGGTTTCACAGGCGGTGTGCCGTATCCGGCCGACGACTGGGCGGCCGACGGTCGCGTCGCTACCCCCGGCGTGGTCGATCCGGGGCGTCCCAGTTCTGGCGCCGCGGCAGTCTTGGTCCACGCCGTGGGCCCAGTACTGGCTCACGCCGTAGGCGCAAGGCCGAGAGGTGGCACCGAGGAGATCGGTACATCCAGTGAGCTCGGGCACGGCCTCCCCGGCTGCCCGTCGACAAAAGAGGGGTCGGTATGAACGTCCGGTGGCGATGGCTCGCGTTGGGCTTCGTCTGTCTGGCCGCGGCCGTGATCGCCGTATCGGCGCCCCTGGCCTCCCTGGTATTCACGGGCGGCGGATGCGTGTCGATCCTGCTGGGCCTGCTCGAGGTCTCGGAGGCACAGGACAGGCGTATTCCGCCCTTGGCGTCCGCCTCGTGGGCGGAATGGCGGGAGGCGGCGGCGCTGACCACGCCCGGGCCGTTTCTTCTGGGTCTGTGGCCCGGCAGCGGCCGCCGGTTGTATCTCGGCGAGGAACAGTTCTCAGGGCACGTTCTGGTGCTCGGCCCCTCGCGCGTCGGCAAGACGGCCGGCTCTATCGCCTCGAACATCCTGCTCCGGGATCCGGCGCGGGAGAGCATCGTCGTCATGGACGTCAAGACAGGGCCGCGCGCGTTGTGGAGCGTGACCGCAGGCCGTTACGGGGATCGCGTCCGCCTGTTCTGCCCGCTCTTCGAGGGGTCGGTGTCCTACAATCCGCTGGAGGACGTGCACAGTATCGGCGCCGCGCAACGGAAGGCCGGATTGCTCATCCACAACACGACGCCGCGGGACCTGTCGGGCGACGCGCGCGTGTACGCGGGAGCAGCGCGGGATCTCGCGGCGTTGCTGTTCCTGCACGTGCAGCAGGACCGCGCTGCCGGCGGCCACACCGTCGCGGCCGCGTACCGGCTGGTGCTGTCCGGCGCCGCCGCAATCCGGGAGACGCTGCGAACGAGCCGCATCGCGGAGGTGCGAGAGCATTGCGGCATGTTCGCCGCGCGCGAGCGCCGTGTGCAAGAGGCGGCCGTCACAGGCCTCCTGGAGCGCCTCTCTTCGTGGGCCGATCCACTGGTGTGTGACGCAACCTCCGCGCACTGGGATTTGGGGCAGCTCGGTAGGGAGCCGTCGGCGCTCTACATTCTGTTGCCGGAGGACGAAGCGCAGCGGCTCCAGCCACTTGTCGCATGGCTGGTCGCGGATATGCTCGACGGGCTCACGACTCAGGCGGATCACGAGGGGCTCCGATGCCCGGTCCGCGTGTATCTCGACGAATTCAGGCGGTTCGGATATCTGGCGGGTCTCAGCGATCGCCTGCCGACGTTGCGCGAGCGGCGAATCAGCGTCGTCCTGGGAGCGCAGGTGCTCAGCCAGATCGAGGAGGTGTACGGGCCGCGCGATGCTCGTACGATCGTCGCCAACGCGGAGACAAAGGTCATCTTCCGGGCGGGGGATCTCGAGACCGCGCGAATGATCAGTGCATGGCTCGGCAGCACGTGTGTTTCATCGGTCTCGGTGACAAGCGGCGCGCGTGCGGGCGTGACCACCACGGTTCGCCCCCACGTCAGGCCCCTCGCCGCACCCGAAGAACTCGGGCGGTTGCCCGAGCGGAGGGTGATCGTTCTCACCGGCGCCGTGCGCCCGCTTGCGCTGCGGCAGGCCCGCTACTTCGAGATGCCGGACTTGACGGTCTCCGCTCCCCCGTTTCCCTTGCGCTGGCGTGTGCTCCCGGACCTTGCCGGCAGATCCCCCGCACCGGCCTCGGCGGAAGCCCGTAGGGCTCGGGTGCCGCGGCGATTCCCCGCACCACGACCGCTGGGGGGTGTGCGTCCATGACCGGAGGAGACCCTTCGACCGTGAAGAAGCCGGATACGATGTGCTACATTCCACCAGTGGAGTGTGTCAGGTGACCGGCGTACCGGACACCGCCGACGTCGTCATCGTCGGTGGGGGCATCGTGGGCGTCGCGACGGCCTTCCAGCTTGCCGAGGCCGGGGTTCGGGACGTCGTGGTGCTCGAGCGGGGGGCCGTGGGTAGTGGCGCCACCGGGCAGGCCGCGGGGATCATCACGTTGCAGGCGGGATCGGAAGCCGACTTGCGTCTTCAGATCGAGAGCGTTGCGGCTCACGTACGGTTCTGCGGCGCGGTGGGCATCGATCTCGAGGCACATGGGAGCCTGCTGCTGTGGACGTCGGACGGCGAGGCGAACGTCGCGCGCCGGCGAGTCGCGATGCACGCGGCGCTCGGCCTCCAAATCGAACTCCTCGATGGCGAGGAGGTGCGACGCCGGTTCCCCTACCTCGCCGTCGACGATATCGTCGTCGCAACATTCTCTGGCGCCGACCCGTGGACGATGCCCCTTGCGGCGGTGCGGCGGATTGCGGATGCCGCGAGGGCGCGCGGTGCGACCATTTGCGAAGGCTGTGAACTCACCGGCGTCGACGTGAGCGGAGGACACGTGCGCCGTGTGCTGACGCCCCACGGCGCGATTTCGACGCCCGTCGTTGTGAATGCCGCCGGCGCGTGGGCGAGGGCTGTCGGCGCGCTCGCTGGCGCTCGCATCCCAGTGGCGCCGCGGAAGCGCCAGGTGTTTGTGCTCGACCCCGGAGGAACACTGCCGCCGAATACGCCGTTCATCCAGGAGGAGGCCCGCGACTTTTGCTGCATGGCGCGGCCCGAGGGATTGATCATGGTGTGCGGCCAGCCGGCCGGTGAGACATACGACCCGACGGTGGAGTGGGGCTACCTCGATGACGCGCTCCAGCCGACGCTTCGTCGGGTTCCGGGCCTCGGGCATGCCCCCGTCACCGGAGCATGGGCCGGGATCCGGCCGATCACGCCCGACGGAGCCCCGATGCTGGGGGCGATACCGGATATCGAGGGGTACCTAGTGGCCGGGGGCTTGGGTGGACAGGGATTTGCCCGCGGGCCGCTTGTGGGACGGATCATGGCCGAGCTCATCACCACCGGACAAACATCGCTCGATCTATCGCCGTACCGGCCCGACCGATTTGCGCGCGCGGGGCGCAGTCGGTGACCGCATGCGCACCTGGGTGGATACCCATCTTCACCTGGACGACGAGGCTTTCGACCCGGATCGGGAGGCGGTGGTGGCGCGGGCGGCGGCGGCCGGCGTGGGTACGATGATCTGCGTTGGGACATCCATCGGCGGCAGCCAGCGGGCGATCTCGCTTGCCGACCGCCATCCGGCGGTGTGGGCAAGCGTTGGCATCCATCCGCACGCAGCCGACTCCGTGGATCGTGCATCGGTCGAGGCACTGGCGGAACTCGCCCGGCACCCTCGCGTCGTGGCCGTGGGGGAGAGCGGATTGGACTATGTCCGGGAGCGCGTTTCCCGCAAGACCCAAGCGCAGGCCTTCGTCGCTCATGCCCGTTTGGCGCGGGAAACCGGACTCCCCCTCGTGATTCACAATCGTGAGGCGTCCGATGACGTGGAACGGATATTACAGGATGAGGAAGTGCGGACCGCTGTGATGCACTGCTTTAGCGGCACCCCGGACCTCGCGCTGCGGTGGGCGACGGCCGGGTGGATGATTTCATTCGCGGGCCCGTTGACGTTCACGAAGGCAGAAGCGCTGCGCGAAGCCGCGCGATGCGTTCCTCTGGACCGGCTGCTCGTGGAGACGGACGCTCCATACCTTGCGCCGGCGCCGGCGAGAGGACGGCGGTGTGAACCCGCGTTCGTCGTGCATACCGCCCGTGTGCTCGCGGCACTGCGGAACCTGTCCGAGGAGGCACTGGCGTCGGCGCTGTCCGAGAACGTGGCCCGGGTGTTCTTCCAGGGTCGGGCAAGGAGGGTGGCAGAGGGCGGCGAAACGCCCCGACGGTGACGATGCGCGCGACCAGGATTGAGCAGAAACGCCGTGGGGATTCGCTCGTCCGCCGTGGGACGCTGCGGGTGGTACACGCGTGCGCCGCGGCGGTGATCGTCGCCGGAATGGTGTTCGGCGGCGCCATGGTCCCGGGAGAGACACTGACGTTCCCGAGCACGGCCGACGAGGTCAAGCAGGGCGCGCAGATCGCCAAGCAGGTCGAATCCCAGGCCCGGCTGGTGACCGATCCCGCCCAGGTCGCACGGCTCACCCGCATCGGCGGCGTGATGGACAGGGTGGTTGAGCGCCGGGATCTGACGTACCACTTTCAGATCGTCGCGTCCCCCGTCGTCAACTCGTTTGCGATCCCGGGCGGGTGGGTGTACGTGACCGAGGGTATGATGCAGTTCGTCCGTACCGATGACGAATTGGCCGCGGTGCTGGGGCACGAACTGACCCACATCAATCACCGCCACTATTACATCCAGCAAGAGCGGCTGAGTCACATGACGCCCGCCATGATCATCGGGCTGGCGATCGCGGTTCTCGCCCAGTCCCCGGGTCCGCTCGTGGCCGAGCAGGCAGTCGTGCAGGGCACGATGTCCACGTACCAGCGGGACCTCGAAGAGGATGCGGATCTGACGAGCGTCGCGGACCTCATGAAGACGTCCTACTCCCCGGTGGCGATGCTCACGGTGATGGAGCATCTCGCGCAGACGGAGCGCTTGTCCGGGGAGCCCAGCGTGGCCGGGACGATCAGCGCGGACCACCCCGAACCCGAGGATCGGGTAGCGTACCTCCAGGCCGATCTCGAGCGGCTCCACATTCCCATTATCCGGCGGATACCGGAGGGGTATCTGCGGATCACGACGGATCCGCCCGCCGCTTCGGGGGACCAACCGGTGACGATTCGGGTGGACGGTCGGCCGGTGCTGACCCTGGGCACGACGGTCGGCGGGCAGACCCCGGCGCAGCGCGCGCAGGCCGTCGCAGCGCGGCTCAACGATTTCTTCAACGAAGACCCGGCGCCGTACGACGTCCACGTCAGTACGCTGTTGGGACGGACGAGCGTGCTCGGCCGGGAGATCGATCTGTACGATGTCACGGCTGAGGATGCTGCGTACGCCCGCCTCGAACCGGGCGCGTTCGCGCAAAGCGTACGGTCGAGCCTTGCCCAGGCCATCGACGACGCACCGTACAATCGGGGGTACTGACTACATGGAGCTTCACGTCGCCTTCCGGCCCGAGGAGGCTGGGGACTGTCACCAGCGCGTCGTCGCGGTGATCGACGTCATTCGGGCCACGACGTCGATACTCGTCATGGCTGAGCGCGGGTGCGACGAGATTCTGGTCGGCTCGAGCGTGGAAGCCGTCCGCCGGTATCGTGCAGTGGATCCGGGCGTCCTGCTTGCCGGGGAGCAGGATGGCCGAGCGCCCGAGGGATTCGACTTCGGGAACAGCCCGGCTGCGTTCGCGGCAACGAATCTGGCCGGTGAACGTGTGGCGTTCGCGACGACCAACGGGACGCGGGCGCTTCATCTCGTGCGCGGTGGCCCGGTCGCACTGATTGCCTGTCTGCGTAACCGTGCCGTGGTGGCCGAGGCCTTGATGGCGGGGGCGCGGGCCCTCGGGCTCGATGCGACGGTGGTATGCGCCGGACGGGAGGGACGGTTTGGACTCGACGATGCCTACACGGCTGGCGCGATCGTCGAGGTGATGTGCGCCGGTTCCGGGAACGATGTGATCGAGCTCACCGACGCCGCGATCGCGGCACGGGCGCTGTTTCGCGCGTACCCGGATGCGGAGGCTCTGCTGCGCGTCACGCGCGCCGGGCAGCAGGTGATGCAGATCGGTTTGACCCCCGACCTGAGCGTCTGCGCCGAACTGGATCGATCGGCGTTGGCACCGCGCGTCGGAGAGCGCGTGCGGCTGTTGGAGCCATGAGCGGCGATCAAAGGGCGCGAACCATCCGGATCATCCGTCGTGCGGCGGCGGTGATCCTGTGGATGGGGTTCGTTTTCTGCGGGCTCACCCCGGCAGGCGCTGAAGAGTTGCTCACGAGGGTGGGGGGCCTCGACGTGCCGGCCGGTGCGACGGTGCAAGGAAGCGCGCTTGCAATCGGAGGCCCGCTCAGCGTTGCGGGCGTGGTCGACGGCGACGCCTTTTCGATCGGCGGGGACATCGTGGTCAGTGGGCGCGTCGCAGGGTCGGTGCGCACGATCGGCGGGAACGTGGTGTTGCGTTCCAGGGCCGTGGTCGGCGGCACGGCCACCGCCACCGGCGGCCGTGTGACGACCGAACCGGGGGCCTCCGTCGGAGGCGCGAGCGTGCCTTCTCCCGGGCCCACTCCGACGGCGCCGTCCCCGGCTCCGATCCCCGGGCCTCCGCAAGCTCCCTTCACCGGCCCGCCGGTGTGGCTCTGGGTGTGGCCACCGGCCATCCTCGGGACGCTCGCGGCGCTAAAGGCTGTCTTCCTGTTCTTTATGCTGGCCGCGCTGATCAGTTTCGTCGGCACGACCTGGTTGACGGCGGCGCTCTTTCCACGGGTGACGCGGGACCTGGCCGAACTGCTTGAGCGGGCACCCGCCGCGACGTTCGGCGTGGGGCTCCTCACCTGGGCGGCGATGTGGCCGCTCGCGATCGGCCTCGCGACCAGCGTCGTAGGGCTCGTGGTCGTGGCGTTGATCCCGCTTGTCGTGCTCACGGCGTTGCAGCTCGGGGTGGCGGCGATCGCCTTGCTGCTCGGACGGCACATCCGGACGTCCAGCGCGGGGCTCGAGGCGCTCACCGGCGCTGTGGTGCTGGTCATCGCATTCGCCATCCCGCACCTTGGTCCGCTTCTCCTGTTTCTCAGCGCGACGTGGGCGGTCGGAGTCATCGTGCTGGCCATCATCGAACGGGGCCGGGTGCGCCCGGTTGCGCCGCCGCCTCCCGTCGCGTCTTAGCGATTTGCCGAGACGTTCCGCCGCGTCGGAGTGCTGGACGGCCAACCGCGCCCAGCGTACCGCGGCGAGCGGTCGTGCTGCCGGAGTCGTGCCTCGGCAGAGGACGGTGTGTGATCGTCCGCGAGCCCGTGCTGCGTGCGTTGTGGTGCTCGTGCCTCTGGTATAATAAGTCCGCGCGCCCGTAGCTCAGCGGATAGAGCGCCGGCCTCCGGAGCCGTAGGTCGGGGGTTCAAATCCCTCCGGGCGCGCCACATATTGCGTGGTTTCCACGAGTTGTTGTGCTGGTGGTCGCGTGTTCCTGAGAACAGCTTGACAATGGGCGGGCTAGCGATGCTCTTGCCCCGCGCCAGAAGTGATTTGAAGCGCTCTCAGCGGATGGCGTGGCACGGTCGCGGTCGGATTGGTGAGACCCGCGGCGTTTGGGCAGCCGCGCACCGCGATGCGTGGAGGATGGGCCGTAAGGGCGACGACGGAGTCCGGCGCGGGTCCGCACGGCGGGGAGGGGGGCGGCGAGGTGGCCACGTTCCAACAGCACGTCCTTGAATGGCATGATGGTGATCAGCGACGAGCAGGCCGAAGGCGGTCAGTAGACGGCGTGTCAGACTGGGCCTAGCCGGCCTACGGATT
>Ga0187784_10003666_pt1 | contig 12400 bp, 8 predicted proteins | sample 1015_SJ02_MP15_2_FD_132964 | JGI IMG/M metagenome (GOLD analysis project Ga0187784, IMG submission 132964) | Tropical peat soil microbial communities from peatlands in Department of Meta, Colombia - 1015_SJ02_MP15_20_MG | ecosystem: Environmental > Terrestrial > Soil > Wetlands > Peat | place... | reverse complement strand
GTCCGCGCATTGCGCCTGCGTACGCGTCGAGCTGGATCTGATCCCGAACGTAGGCAAATTGCTCGGCCGGGTTGCCTGGGTGGGCGGCGCTGATCGCGTCGAGATCTTGCTTCGGTTGTGAGTCTCGAAACTGGGTGAGCCGGCTGACGGTGTCCTCGGGTTGCGCCGCGGCCGAAGCATCCGCTGGCGGGCCGGCTGCAGGATTGCCCGTGTCTCCGGCGACCGCGACGGTCGCCTCGCCGCTCGGTTTGCACGGGATGGCCGCGGATGTCGTGGGAGCGCTCGTTGGGGTCGCCGAGCCGAACAATCCCCCCATGGCGGAGCCGATCGAGGCCGCACCGCCCGCTCCGGGTGCCACGGTGTCGAGGGCTGCATTGGGGTCGCAGGGCGGTCGCCGGTCCGTTGCATGAGCGGGTGCATCGTCGACCGGGAATCGCACCGCGGCGAACGCGATCGCGAGGCTCAGGCCGAGGGTAATCGCCTTGAAGGCGGATTCTGCACTCTTGGGGCGCGTGACTCGCCGAAGCCCACTGACGATTTCCAGCGCCAATGCGATGGGAACTAGAAACAGCGCACCTAGGGGGGCACCCTGCAGCCAGAACGGCAGCCGTGTCCAGGGACTGCCGCCGTGAAATAGCGAAGCGTAGGGTGCTGCGCCGTTAGCTGCCATCAGGAATGCCGCCGCCCCGTAGCATGCGAGCAACCCGGCAACGATCTTTCCTGGCAGGGGAACGAATGGCTGCCGAGCGAGCGACACCCCGGACAGCACAATCACGACGGCACTAACGATCGCGAGCACTGTGGCCGTCGTTTGTCCAAACAGACTGATCCCTTGCTCGAGACCGCCCGGCAACCAGACGGTGACACCGAGCAAGGCAAGCAGAACGACGAGGGATGCCGCTGCCTGGGCCGCCCAATCCATGTGCCGCCAGAATCCAGGCCGCAGACGCCCGGCCGCAGCGCAGAGGACGAGGTAGAGGGTCGCGGCGCCACCGATCCACCAGCGCAGCGGAGATCGGCGCAAGAACGTTTCAACTGCTGCGTCGGCCACTGCCGCATACAACAGGATGGCCAGAGCCGCCCAGACGATGCCGTACCATCGAAGGGGACTATCGGCGTCTTTGGCCCTGTCCGCAGCGCTGGCGCCGGGGGCGGCACCACTACTCGGCGAGCCCATGGTGGCTGCGCGCGGCGATTCCGGCACCACCGGTTGCGTGTCGCTGGGGAGGAGATGCTTTCCGCACCATTCGCAGAAGGGACCGCGCGGAATTTCGCGGCCGCAGGCAGGGCAGCGCATTGTTTCGCCCATCGAAGCTACTTAAGGACCCGCGAATTGAGTAAGAGTTTTCGGCGGAGCAACTGGAGCTCGCTTAGCGGATACCATGCTCGCTCAAGAGCTGTCAAGCGCGGGGCGGCGCTGCCCTTTCGCCGAGCTGAGCAATCCAGCCAATAGGATTTGCCTACCGACTGCCGGAGGCGCCGCCGCCGCCCGAACTGCCTCCGCCGCCCCCGATTATGAATCCACCAATGCTGGCCGTTCCTTTCGATCTCAAGTCCTGTGCAACCTTGCGTACCACCTGCCAGCGTGGTCGAGCCGGTAATGATCGGCGACCTCCTCGAGGACGCGCTTCACACGAACGACCTCATCGGCTCACCTCGAGGGCGGAGAAGATCGATACGGCCCAGGCACCACGGGCAAGATCAACGCCGATGGATGGTGCAGATCGTGATAGACGGTGTTGGTCGCAGGAAGCATCGCACTCTCGGCAGTAGGACCGCCACGCCCCTCGACATAGGGCCGATCGGCTATGTTGGGGTTGCGATCAAAGCGCGGAAAGTTGCTGCTCGAGATGTCGAGGCGCACCACGTGGCCCTTGCGAAAGACGTTACTGGTGGCCCACAGATCAATCGTAAGCTTGACCACCTCTTCGGGCTTCAGGAGCGCAGGCGCTTCGACTGAGTCACGGTAGCGCGCGCGCAGGATCCCGTCGATCAGATTCTGTGCGAAGCCGTTCGGCCACACATCCACGAGCTTCGCCGTGAAATCCGTATCGAGGGCCGACGATTGTGCATAGAGCTCAACGCTGACGGCCCCTGTGACTTCGAGATCCTGTGCAAGTGGCGGGGTGGAATAAACCAGCACGTCATCTCGCCCCTCAACGGAGCGCTGATCTTTAGGTCCTGGGGCCAAGTGCACAGGATCGCAACACAGCGCACCGCCCACGGTGGGTACCGGCTTTGCCGGATCGTAGGCGTACCGATCCGCAGGCTCAGCCCCCGGCGACTGTAAGGCCAGCCGCCCTCTTCCACCATTTGAATTAGCTTTCCCATCGGAGTGCAGGAAGTACCTGACTTTCCGCGCGCGCGCCAATGGCCAGTCGTCCTCCTCGCGCCACTGGTTGATGCCGAGCACGAAGAGCCTCACAGGTTTCGACGCGGCGAACTCATTCTGAATACCCTTTAGCAAATAGTCGTACCAGTCGAGCGTCGTCTGGTCTTGATCGAACTTGGCGCCTTCCCCGAAATCAACCTCGCCGATCTTGGGGCCGTTGCCGGCATGACCGCCCGGGATGATCCAGAGGCGCTGGCCGCGCCGCGCGGCGTCGCTTGCGCCGCGCGCCTTGATCCCCAGGTAATTGCGAATAGATCCCCCAAGAAAGATGTCGTACCACGCCGCGATGTGCAGCGCCGGAACCGTGATGTCGGAGAAATGCTCTTCGATCGAGATCCGCTTCCAGTAGTCGTCATAATCGGGGTGAGCAAGCCAGTCGAGAAAGTACGGCGCGAGCGCCACTGCCGAGGCCGGGGGCTGAGAGCCGAAGAGCGGATACTCGGCGAGCGGCAGAGTCCAGATTCCGTTCAGGGCATTGACCTGCGCCGCAACAGCTCGGCGCGCGGTGTCGGTCGAGAGCTGCGAGGTCCAGGACTCATTGAACCATTGCTCGAACGCACCGCCCTGATAGGTCCAGCCCTCGTGATAGTTGCTTGCAGTCACGAAGGGGCAAATGCCCGAGAGGTGCGGCGGGTGCGCGATCGCGGCCAGCATCTGGGTCGCTCCGACGTAGGAGCCGCCGAACATGCCGACTTTCCCATTCGCGTAAGGTAACGCTGCGGCCCACTCTACGGTGTCGTATCCGTCGCTCGCCTCATTTCTGAAGGGGTACCACTCCCCCTCCGAGGCGTTTCGCCCGCGCACGTCCTGGATGATGACGACGTAGCCATGGGCCGCCGCTCTCATGCCGAATTCCACGCCGCTGTTCTTGTCATAGGGTGTGCGCTGGAGGAGTACGGGAAACTTTCCCTCTGCGCTCGGGCGGTAGATGTCCGCGCGGAGCGTGACTCCATCGCGTAGTCTCAGCGCGACGTTGCGTTGATAAGTCACCGCGTACGTGTCAGCGGCACGTACGCCGGCTGAGATCAGGACCGCCGCGGTGGCGGCAAGCAGCGCTCTTCCGATGTCCATACCCACGTGGAGGAGGAAAAAGGGCGAAACGACGGCAACACGCTGCACCAGCGGGCCGCCGGACACAAGCTCGAGGGGCCCTCGGCCCGGCACAGGACAGCAGACGCCCCCTCCTCCGCCGACTCGAGCCAAACCCTGCGTTCCCGCCTGAGCCCCGTAACCTATCTACCGTTCCGCAGACAGGCCCTCCCGTTCGTGGGTACGGCGAACGAGAGCGGTCGAGAGCCCTTGGCGGCCGGCTCGAGGGTCGGGTACTCAGCCGCGCGAGCGGAAGCGAACTTTCAGGCGCAAGGCCTTTTGGCTCACCGCGCCCACGCTGCGCTTCAGCACCTTGGCAATCGCAGGCGCGGAGCGCCTTGCTTTAGCCAGTGATCGCAGTTGTTTCACGTCGGCGGATGTCCAGGGCTTGAGCTTCAATTTTTTTCTGTTCATGATCGGATACGCTGCTCGCACCGTGTTAAAGCATGTAACTATACCAGGAGATTCGGCTGTACGTGTAAGTTGACGTGAGATGAGCGCCTGCGCCGCCGGATGCGGGATACCCCGATGGATTCACGGGCGAAAGTGTGGGCCTGCCCACATTCCGCAGCCACCCGGATAGCGCGTAGACTACGCTATTCAGGCTATGCCCCTATGCCCGACCGGGACTCGCTGCACCGCCCCTGGGGGGCACTGACCCTCCTCACGATCTCCTGCCTTGCGCTGGCGGGACTGGAAGCATTCCAGGCTGATGCAGCAGGCACGCCCGCCCTCCGCTACACCGCCATTGTGGGCCTTGCGATCGCGATTGCCGTGCTGGTCGCAGGCGTCGGGTATGTGATCTTCACATCCAGGCGGGCCTACGACTTGCGCAGGCAGCGAAAGCAAGGCGAGGAGCTCTTTAGTCTGCTCGTCGCCGGCATTGCCGAGTATGCGATATTCATGCTGGATCCCGGGGGCCGCGTCACGACATGGAACCCCGGTGCGAAGCGGATCAAGGGCTATTCCGCCCAGGAGATAATCGGTCAGCATTACTCGCGATTCTTCACACCGGAGGACCGAGAGAAGGGCATACCGGAGCAGATCCTGGCAGTGGCGGCGCGCGATGGCAAGTACGAAGCGGAGACGTGGCGCGTGCGCAAAGACGGAACGCGGTTCTATGCGAACGCCGTAATTACCTCGTTGCTCGGACCGTCCGGCGAACTGGTCGGGTTTGCGAAAATCACCCGCGATATCACGGAGCACATGCAACAACAGAAGGTGCTCGCCGAGTCGCAGGCGGCTCTCGCACAATCCCAGAAATTGCAAGCGCTCGGTCAGCTGGCCGGTGGCATTGCGCATGACTTCAACAATGTGATCCATGTGATCAAGAACGCGATTGCGATCCTCAGCGAGCGGCTCGGACGGGAAGACCCGGTCTCCTCTAAATACCTGGAGATGGCCATTCGCAACGCAGATCGTGCATCCGCAGTCACCCAACGGCTCCTCGCGTTCGCGCGCCAGCGACCGCTCGACCCCAAACCCATTGTCGCGAATAAGTTGATTCAAGGCATGAGCGACATGTTGCGGCAGGCGCTCGGCGAAGGCGTGTCGCTGGAGACGATCTTGAGCAGCGGGCTGTGGCTGACTTGCGTCGACGCGAGCCAGCTCGAGACCGCGATTTTGAACCTGGTCGTTAACGCCAGAGACGCCATGCAGCGAGTCGGAACACTCTCGATCGAGACCGCAAATGCCTTTCTGGGCGATGACTACACGGCCATCCATCCGGAGGTGACCCCCGGTCAGTACGTCATGATCGCAGTGAGCGACACAGGCATGGGCATGACGAAGGAAACCGCCGCGAGGGCATTTGATCCGTTTTTTACGACAAAGGCCGCCGGGGAAGGCACAGGCTTAGGCTTATCGCAGGTATTCGGCTTCGTGAAGCAATCCGCTGGACACGTGAAGGTCGACAGCGAGCCGGGCGAAGGAACCACTGTTAAGCTATATCTGCCGCGACTTCATGGTGCAAGCGCTCAGGTTCCTCAACCCTGGAATGCAGCTTCTGACGAAGCGGCCTACCCAGCCGAACCCCGAGCGCAAAGTACGCCAGGTCCCGAATAGCGCGATACCGAGCTCATCCGAGAGGCTGCCAGGGAGGGGCTGCTCGGAAATTTGCGGACTCCTTCTCTGATCGCGCTCCAGCGCTGGCATAGGATTCGCCGCTATTGAACGCTGACTTGAACGGGACTTGAGTCATGGTGCAGGACCGCACGAGGCCTTCGGCCCCGAGTCAAACACCGACGGAATCCACTGTGGGCACCGCGGATGCGGCTCTTCAGGCCGGCGCCGGCGCTCAGACCGAGGCGCGGCTCCGGGAAAGCGAGGAACGCTTTCGGGGCGCCTTCGAGCATGCCACCATCGGGATGGCCCTTGTCGCCCCAGACGGCCGATGGCTGTGCGTCAATCAGGCTCTGTGCCGAATCGTCGGATACTCGGCCGAGGAGCTGCTCGCGACCAACTTCCAGTCGATCACGCACCCGGACGATCTCGAAGCGGATATCAGCTTCGTCCGCCAGATGCTGGACGGGTCGATTCCCCACTATGACGTGGAAAAGCGGTATTTCCACAAGGGCGGGCACATCATCTGGATTTTGCTCTCGGTTTCACTCGTTCGCGACGAGGCCGGCAAACCTCTCTGCTTTGTCTCCCAGATCCAAGACATCACCGCAAGAAAGGACGCGGAGTCGCGGCTGCGGGACAGCGAGCTGCGTTATCGGACGATCGCCGCGCTCATGCCCGGCTTTGTCTACGAAGGCACATTGGTCGATGCCCATCCCCGCGCCATCTGGGCGAGCGAGGGGTTCGAGCGGCTCTACGGCTGCGATATCGATACATTCAATCGCTTGGGTCACGAGCATTTCTTCGAGCCCGCAGTCTCGAACTACATGCTCTCGATGACTCCTGCACTCGCGCGCGGTCGGGACGTGAGCGTCGAGATCCCGATGCGCAGTTTGAATGGAACACAGCACTGGCTGCGCATCGTGGCGCGCATGGCGGGTAAGGGGCCGGGTGGGGAGCATGAGCGCGTCGTCGGCGTTGCCGAGGACATCACCGAGCGTAAGCGGGTGGAGAAGGCATTGGAGGATGTGTCACTACGAGAGCAGCTTCGACTGGGAAGAGACATCCACGATGGACTCGGTCAGGAGCTCACGGGGCTTGCGTATCTGGCGAGCTCCGTCGCACAGGAGGCGGAGCGGAGCTCGTCTGCGCTCGCCGGGGATTTACGCACTCTTGCCACCATGGCCCACGAGGCAGTCGTTTCGTGCCGTGATATCGCGCGGGGTGTTTCGCCGCTGACGGAGAGCCGTGGGTCGCTGATCGCCAGTCTTCGCAAATTGGTCGATCAATTATCTTCCGTCGGCCCTACGCACGTGCATTTCGACGCTCATGAGCTCGCGCCTCTGACATTGCGCTGGGAGGCGCGCAATCACCTGTATCGAATTGCGCAGGAAGCGCTGAGCAATGCGTTGCGGCATGCACAGGCCCAGCACGTCTTCATGACAATCGATATTGCTCCCGATCTCGTGTCCCTCGCTGTCGCCGACGACGGCTGTGGGATCGCAACGCAGGCGGCGCTGTCGCCGGGGATCGGCCTTGACAGCATGCGCCAGCGGGCCGCTTCGATCGGCGCCCGATTTTCGGTACGCGAAGCCCGCCCGCACGGGACAGTCATCACCTGTGAATGCGCGCAGCCCGATCGGGCGGAACTGGCGTAGAGATCCGAAATCGCTCCCCTGTTAAAATCCATCGCCGCACGTACGGCTTGGCGTCCCGGGCGGCCGTCCCCCCGGCGGCGATCAGGCCGCAGGGCCCGCGAGCTGGCGGGGGTATTTTTGAATGAATGCTGTGACCGATCACTACGAGCGGCTTCTCGCATCCATTTACCAGTGGATGGTCGGGGGATCGGAGTTTGCCCTCGGACTCGGCGCTGCAGACCTGGCGGCCCTGGGTATCGGACCTTCGGCGGGTGTGCCCGCGATCGATTTAGGGGCGGGGTTCGGTATGCACGCGATTCCCTTGGCGAGGCTAGGGTATGCTGTAACGGCGATCGACTCCTCGGCCCTGCTAAGCTCTCAGCTGCGCCAGCTCGCTGATGGTCTGGACATTCGCGTGTTCGAGGCCGATCTACGGGAGTTTCCCGCGTGCATCAAAGCCGCACCAAGACTCATTCTGTGCATGGGTGACACGCTGACACACCTCTCGAGTGCTGTCGATGTCGATCGACTGTGCGGTCGGGTCGCCACTGCACTCGCACCCGGGGGCCGCTTCATAGCGACATTCAGGGATTACACCAACTCACTGCATGGAAACGCACGGTTCATTCCGGTCCGCTCCGATACAGACCGGATTCACACCTGCTTTTTGGAGGAGGAGCCCGATCGCATGCTGGTTCACGACATCTTGCACGAGCGTCGGAACGGCACTTGGTCGATGCGTGTGAGCAGCTATCCTAAGTTGCGGCTGAGCCCCGATGAGGTCGTTCGCACTCTCGAGCAGCACGGCCTCGAGGCGCGATGCGAACCTGGTCCACGTGGCATGGTTCAGGTAATCGCGTTGCGGCCGTGCTAGCAATGGCTGATTGACCAAAGCGGAATGCGTTGTTCGTAGGTACGCAACATGGGGGATCTTCTGATCGAAGGCATTGGCGCTGTCCCTCTGATCGAGATCGTGCTCACTGTCGATAGGCAGGTTTGCAAGTCGGCAACCCAGATCCAGGTGGCTCGGTACGCGTGCCTTAATCTCAACGTTCTGCGGCACAAGAGTAGAGGACCCCGTTGAAGAGCCTCGCTGCCGCCGGCCGCTCGTGGGTGGCCGGCGCCGAGATCATTGTAAGGCAGCAAGTACGGGGCGGATGAGCGTGGAGCTGCCGATTCGAAACGTCTCGGGCGTGGCACTTCCCGCACCGAGCGTCTGCTCGTAGAGATCGAGGTAAGCTTGCGCCTGCGCAATCGAGCTCACCCCGCCCGATACCTTGAGCCCGACGCAACGGGTGTGGTCGCGCGCCGCGGCAATGACCTCGATCAACGCGGCAACTGCCCCGGGGGTTGCCCCCGGTTGTGTCTTACCAGTGGAGGTCTTCAGGAAATCTGCGCCGCCCTCGATAGCGATGTTCGCAGCCGCCTGGATCAGCTCCCGATGCTGCAACTGACCCGTTTCCAGGATGACCTTGAGCAAGGTGTTCGGGCCGCAGGCCGAGCGACAGGCGCGCACGAGCAACAATCCGAGCGCGCGGTCACCTCCTAGGAAGGCGCGGTAAGGGAACACCAGGTCGACTTCCCCTGCTCCGTCGGCGATTACCGCCCTCGTCTCGGCGGCCGCCGCGGCCGGATCGGCGGCCCCGGTGGGAAAATTAGCGACCGCCGCGATGGCGACGCCGCTATTGCGCAGAATCTCTCGAGCGACCGGAACGAACTTCGGCCACGTGCAGAAGGCGGCAACGCGCCCGGCACGAGAGACCGCGAGCGAAGCGAGGGCACGCACGGACTCCATATCGTCGTTGTCATGGAGACTCGTGAGATCCATGAGCCCAAGCAGGCGGCGAGCGACGGAAGGTAGCGTATCGATCGCAGACATGCGAGGTGGCGCAGGTGGATCTTGCCGGGGGATCGCGCGTTGAAGCACGTTACAGGACGACCCCTGGGCTGTAAAGTAACGGGCGCAGAATTGGCCTCGTTCCAGGGACAAACAACAAGGGGTGCACAGAAATGGCTGGACCTCCACGAGTCGCCGTCATCGGCAGCGCCAACATGGATCTGATCACCTACACCGATAACTTCCCGAGAGCGGGCGAGACCTTGTTCGGCCAGCGCTTCGACTTGGGATTCGGCGGTAAGGGAGCGAATCAGGCGGTCGCCGCGCGTCTCTGCGGAGCGGATGTGCTGATGGTGGCCAAGGTCGGTGACGACCTGTTCGGTGAGGCGACCATCGGCAATTTCGCATCGTTCGGAATCGATACGAGCCACGTCAAGCGGCTTCCTGGAGTCTCGACCGGTGCTGCCACGATCCTGGTCGAACCGAACGGCGACAATCGAATCATCGTCGTGAAGGGTGCGAACGATGAGTTGCGGTCAGCCGATATCGATGCCGCGGCCGCTCAGCTCCGTCAGGTCGACACGATCATCCTGCAATTCGAGGTGCCCCTGGACACCGTCTACCATAGCGTGCGCTTCGCGCGGGCGCACGGAATCCGCTGCATCGTCAACCCCGCGCCCGCCGTATCCGCCGATCTCACACGCCTCGCGGAGGCGGACTATCTGATACCGAATGAGACCGAGGCGGAGCGCCTGGCCGCCCGCGCGACGCGCACCACCGATGAGGCGCGAGACTGCGCGAAGGAGTTGCTGCGACGGGGATTGCGCCGGCTCGTGCTGACGCTCGGCTCGCGAGGATCGTTGATCGCCGGACCCGAAGGCATCGTGCATGTCGCTCCCTACCACGTGACGCCGGTCGATACGACCGGAGCCGGCGATGCCTTCATCGGAAGTTTGGCAGTGCTTCTTACCGAGGGCCTGCCCGAAAGGGACGCCGTGAGCGCCGCCAATCTCTACGCCGCCCTGTCCACGACCCGAGTGGGAACACAGAAGTCATTTCCGACTCGGGCCGAGTTCGACCGAGTGCGTGCGCAGCGCATCGATCCATAGACCCAACGAGGAATTCCAACGAGGGACATCCGATGTTCATCGTCCACAACTACGCACTCGCCGTCGCTCTGTGCGTACTCACGATGCTCTGTTGGGGGTCTTGGGCCAACAGTCGAAAGCTCGCGAGCAAGGATTGGCGCTTCGAGCTTTTCTATTGGGACTACGTGCTCGGCGTGCTGCTGCTCGCGCTCGTCGTCGGCCTCACCCTCGGCAGTGCCGGGACGGAAGGCCACTCCTTCGCCCCGGATTTGCGGCAAGCCTCCGGGAAAAACGTGGGCCTCGCCCTGCTGGGCGGCGCCATTTTCAACCTCGCGAACATCCTCCTGGTCGCCGCGATCGAGGTCGCCGGAATGGCGGTCGCCTTCCCGGTCGGAATCGGGCTTGCGCTGCTCATCGGCGTGCTCGTGAACTACCTTGCGGACCCGGTGGGCAACGGGCCGCTGCTCGCACTCGGCGTAGCGCTCGTGACGGTCGCGATCATCCTTGACGCGATCGCCTATCGTCGATTGGGCTCGGTCAGCGTCACAACCCGTGGGCTCCTCCTCGCGGTGGCAAGCGGGATATTCATGGGCCTGTTCTATCGATTCGTGGCGGCTGCCATGTACGCAGATCCCGCACATCCGGTGCCCGACAAGATGGGCTCTTACGCCGCCTTCTTCGTCTTCTCGGTCGGCGTGTTTCTGAGTAGCTTCCTCTGGAACACGCTCGCCATGAAGAAGCCGATCGTCGGATCCCCCGTCGGTTTCGCGAGCTACTTTCGCGGCACCCTGGGCAACCACCTCACCGGAGTCATGGGCGGCATCATCTGGGGCATCGGAATGTCCACGAATCTCATTGCCTCGGGCCGAGCTGGCTTCGCCATCTCCTATGGTCTCGGTCAGGGCGCCACGATGATCGCCGCGCTCTGGGGTGTCTTTGTCTGGAAGGAATTTCGCCTTGCGCCGAAGGGCACCTCTGCGCTACTCGCCGCGATGTTCGCTTGTTTTCTGAGCGGCCTTGCACTGATCGTCGCCGCGCGCACCCTTTAGGGGACGCTGGTATTCTGTGCGCTGGGGCGCAGCACGCGACGGTGCGAAGGGATGTCAGCTCATGCCTCCTCGGCTCTGCGCTGTAGGGCCCCGAATGTGCACATCGATACGGACGAGCGCACGGCCGAGGATACAAGGCGATGAGGCGGCTCCGCCGTGTCGTCATCGCTCATTGACCGGTCTTGAATTTTTCAAAGACGCGAGTGATGGCGCGGGTTTGATCCGCCGAATCCGCCAATTGTACCGCGAGCTTTTGCCGTTGTTCGACCGGAGGGTAAATTGCCGGATCATCTCGGACCGAAGGTTCGATAAGCGACTGCGCCTGGGCATCGGCATTCGCATAGCGTTTGAAATTGGAAATTTCCGCGATGACTTTCGGAGTAAGGATGTAGTTTAAAAAGGCGTAAGCGCTGTCGGGATGCGGCGCGTCCTTGGGAATGGCAAGGATGTCGAACCACAGTATCGAACCTTCCTTGGGCACCACGTACTTTATTTCAATACCCTTCCCAGCCTTGCGGGCCCGATCGCGCGCCTGCAGCACATCGCCGTTGTAGCCGACCGCCACACATATGTCGCCGTTGGCCAGCGCCTCGATGTATTCTGAGGAATTGATACTGCGGATGTAGGGCCTGATCTTTGTGAGCACGGCTTCCGCCTGAACCAGATCATCTGGGCTCTGCGAATTCGGGTCCTTGCCCAGATAGCTGTAGACCGCACGCATCATCTCAGCGGGGGAGTCGAGAATGCTGATTCCGCACTTGGCCACTTTCGACGCCACGGCCGGATCGAACACCATGCGCCAACTGTCGAGCGGCGCGCTGGGCAGAAGCGCCTTGACGAGCTTTTCGTTGTAACCGATGCCGTTGGTACCCCACATATATATGACTCCGTGCGCGTTGCCCGGATCATGCATCGCGACCTTCTGCATGAGCAACCCGTCCATGTACCTCAAGCTCGGCAGTCTCGATTTGTCCAGCGGCAAATAAGCGCCGGCCTTGATCTGTCGCTCGAAGTAAGAAGCCGTGGGCACCACGACGTCGAAGCCACTGCCGCCGGCGAGCAGTTTCGTCTCCAGCGTCTCATTGGTGTCGAAGTACGCGACGTTGACCTTGATGCCGGTTTGTTTCTCGAAATTAGGCAGCGTGTCCGCCGCCAAATAATCAGACCAAATGTAGAGATTCAGGACCTTGGCGCTGTCGCTGGGGCCGGGGGTTCCGCCGGGTGGGGCGCCGGATTGCGCCTTTCGG
>Ga0187784_10003664_pt1 | contig 12402 bp, 11 predicted proteins | sample 1015_SJ02_MP15_2_FD_132964 | JGI IMG/M metagenome (GOLD analysis project Ga0187784, IMG submission 132964) | Tropical peat soil microbial communities from peatlands in Department of Meta, Colombia - 1015_SJ02_MP15_20_MG | ecosystem: Environmental > Terrestrial > Soil > Wetlands > Peat | place... | reverse complement strand
GCCGCTCAAGCCAATCTCGGACTCATGTACCTCGACGGGCAAGGCGTCGACGAAGACGATGTGGAGGCCTACAAGTGGCTCAGCCTCGCCGTCGCCGGCGGCAGCAAGCTCGCCGCCAAGGAGCTCGACGATCTCGAGCCTTCGCTGACACCCGAAGAGCTCGCCGACGCTCGCCAACGCGCGGCCGTCTGGCGCCCCACAGGGCCTGCCGGAGCGCCGCAGCCTCCCGCCCCCAAGGAATAGCCCGGACCTTGAGCGACCGGCGCGCGCGTCTCCATCGCCGGGCTGAGCCGATCGGCTACTCCGCCGCGGTGCGCTGCGAGGGGGGTGCTCGGAAGGCGGCGAGGAGCTCGGCCTCAAGCATCTTCGTTTGAGCGATGTGGCGCTCCTTGACGTGGCCGTAGCCGCGGATGTGCTCGGGCAGCGCTGCGATCTCGACGGCAAGCGCGTGGTTGTCGTGGTCGAGGCCGGCGAGGAGCTCCGCGATCACCGCCTCGTATTCGACGATGAGGGCTCTCTCGCGTTTGCGCTCGGCGGTGTTGCCGAAGGGGTCGAGCCGAGTGCCGCGCAGGCCCTTCATGTGCTTGAGGAGGCGGAGGAGTCCGATCACCCAACGCCCGTACTTGCGCTTCTTGAGCTCGCCCGTCTCGGGATCGCGCTCGGCCACGAGCGGCGGGGCGAGATGGAACTCGAGCTTGTAATCGCCCTCGAACTGCTCGTTGAGCGCGCGCGTGAAGGTGCCGTCGGTAAAGAGGCGCGCCACCTCGTACTCGTCCTTGTAGGCGAGGAGCTTGTAATAATAGCGTGCGACCGCCTCGGCCAGGCCGGACATGCCCTTGGCCTTCTCGCTCTCGGCGGCGATCACGCGCTCGACGAGGCTCTTGTAGCGCTCAGCGTAGGCGGCGTTCTGATAGGCCGTGAGCTCGACCGCGCGTCGCGCGACGATCTCGTCGAGCGAGCGCGAGATGAGGCGCTGAGGCAGCACGGTCTTGGGAGCGGCCGTCCGCTCCACGCGCGCGAGATCGTGCGCGGCGAGCCGGCCCCAGAAGAAGGCGTTGCGGTTCATCTCGACGGCGACGGCGTTGAGCTCGATCGCCTTTAGGATGGCCTCGCCCGAGACGGGGACGAGCCCGCGCTGATAGGCAAAGCCGAGCATGAAAAGGTTCGTCGCGATCGAATCGCCTAGAAGCGCGGTCGCGAGCCGCGTCGCCTCGATCACGTCCATCGAGCGCTCGCCGACGGAGCGCCTGACGATATCGATGAGTGCCGCGGAAGGAAAGGCCATGTCCGGGTTGCGGGTGAAGTCCCCGGTCGGCGTCTCGTGGCTGTTGATCACGACGCGCGTGACGCCCTCGCGCACCTTGCCCAACGCCTCGCTTCCCGCCGCGACCACGAGGTCGCAGCCGAGTACGAGCTTGGCCTCGCCGGCGGCGACCCGCGTCGCATGGATGTCCTCCGGCCGGCGCGCGATGCGCACGTGGCTCAGCACGGCCCCGCCCTTCTGCGCAAGGCCGGTCATGTCGAGCACCGAGGCCCCCTTGCCCTCGAGGTGGCTCGCCATGCCGAGCAGCGCCCCTATCGTCACGACCCCCGTGCCGCCCACGCCCGTCACCAGGATGTTGTAAGGCTCGTCGCCGACCCGCGGCAGCGCCGGCTCGGGCAGTGCCGCGAAGGGATCGCTCTCCGCTGCCGCGGCCGCTTTGCTCTTGCGCAAGCGGCCGCCGTGCACGGTGACGAAGCTCGGGCAGAAGCCGTTCACGCAGGAGAAGTCCTTGTTGCAGCTCGACTGGTCGATCTGGCGCTTGCGCCCGAGCTCGGTCTCGACGGGGACGACCGAGAGGCAGTTGGACTTGACGCCGCAATCGCCGCAGCCCTCGCACACCGCCTCGTTGATGAAGGCGCGCATGGCCGGGTCGGGAAAGGTGCCGCGCTTGCGGCGCCGGCGCTTCTCGGCGGCGCAGGTCTGGTCGTAGACGAGCACCGAGGTGCCCTGCCACTCGCGCAGCTCCTTCTGCACGGATTGCAGCTCGCTCCTGTGGTGGACGGTGGTGCCGGGCGCGAACTCGGCGCCCATGGGGTATTTCTCGGGCTGGTCGGTGACGACGGCGATGCGCCTCACCCCCTCGCCGTAGACCTGCTGGGTGACCTGCGGCACGGTGAGCTGGCCGTCGACATGCTGGCCGCCGGTCATGGCGACCGCGTCGTTGTAGAGGATCTTGTAGGTGATGTTGACCTTGGCCGCGACCGCCGCGCGGATGGCGAGATAGCCCGAGTGGAAGTAGGTGCCGTCGCCCAGGTTGGCGAAGATGTGCTTCTCCTCGGTGAAGGGGGCGAAGCCGATCCAGGGCGCCCCCTCGCCGCCCATGTGGGTATAGGTCGCCGTGCTGCGGTCCATCCACACCGCCATGAAATGGCAGCCGATCCCTGCGGTGGCGCGGCTGCCCTCGGGCACCACGGTCGAGGTGTTGTGCGGGCAGCCCGAGCAGAAGTAGGGCGTGCGCTTGAAATCCGGTCCCTTCGCCTGAAGCATCTTCTCCTTGGCCGCGAGGAAGGCGAGGCGGTCCCTAATGCGCTCACTGGTGTAGAAGCGCTCGATGCGCCCGGCGATGACGCGGGCGACCCGCGCCGGCGTCAGCTCGTCGTAAGAGGGGAGCAGGGCCTGGTAATTCTCGTCGAACTTGCCGACCACGCGCGGACGCACGTCGGCGCGCCAGTTGTAGAGCTGCTCCTTGAGCTGGTTCTCGATGAGGGCGCGCTTCTCCTCGACCACCAGGATCTCCTCGAGACCCTCGGCGAAGCGGCGCACCCCCTCGCGCTCGAGCGGCCAGCTCATGGCGACCTTGTAGAGGCTGAGCCCGAGCTCGGCCGCGTGCGCCTCGTCGATGCCGAGGTCGTCGAGCGCCTGGCGCACGTCGAGGTAGGACTTCCCCGTGGTGACGATGCCGAAGCGGCGCTTCGGGCTGTCGATCACCAGCCTGTCGAAACGGTTGGCGCGGGCGAAGGCGAGCGCGGCATAGAGCTTGTGCCGCATGAGCCGCTCTTCCTGCCCCATCCACTGGTCGGGCCAGCGGATGTTGAGGCCGCCCGGCGGCATCTCGAAGTCGGCGGGGAGCTGGATCTCGACACGGTGCGGGTCGACATAGACCGAGGCCGAGCTCTCGACCGTGTCCGCGACCGTGATGAAGCCGACCCAGCAGCCCGAATAGCGCGACAGCGCCCAGGCGTAGGTGCCGAGGTCGAGGAACTCCTGCACGCCCGCAGGATTGAGCACGGGGATCATGGCCGACATGAAGGCGTATTCGCTCTGGTGCGGGAGCGTCGAGGATTTGGCCGCGTGGTCGTCGCCGGCGAGCAGCAGGACGCCGCCGTGCTTGGCGCTGCCGGCGAAGTTGCCGTGCTTGAACACGTCGCCGCAGCGGTCGACCCCCGGGCCCTTGCCGTACCACATGGCATTGACGCCGTCGTATTTGGCACCCGGGAAGATGCCGACCTGCTGGCTGCCCCACACGGCGGTCGCCGCCATGTCCTCGTTGATGCCGGACTGGAAGTGGATGTGGTTCTTGGCGAGGAAGCGCTTGGCCTGCCAGAAGGCCTGGTCGAGCCCTCCAAGAGGCGAGCCGCGGTAGCCTGAGACGAAGGCGGCCGTGTTGAGCCCCGCTTTGAGGTCACGTTGGCGCTGCATCATGGGCAGCCGCACGAGGGCCTGGGTGCCGGTCAGGAAGACGCGGCCTGACTCGAGCTCGTATTTGTCGTCGAGCGTGACGGCGGCAAGCGCCATGGCTGTTCCTCCCAGATCTCGGCTCCCCGTCCTCTTTTGACCTCAAGGGTAATTTTTGTCCACGTCCAACGCAATGGCGGCAAAGCGGCCATGCGCGAAACGCAAGAATGCGTCGGCCGTGTGCTCCGGGATGGGCAGGAAATTTCTTCCCAGGCGGGCCCGCGGGAACGCCGTTGCCGGTCCGCCACGTCCAGATAGACTGGCCTATATATATGTCTGTGATGCTGCTCGGGGAGTGCCGCGCCATGAACATCCGAGTCGGCGCTTACGAGGCCAAGACGAAGCTGCCGGATCTCTTGCGCGGCGTAGAGAGCGGCAAGAGCTATACCATCACGCACCGAGGCCGGATCATTGCCGAGCTGGTGCCGCCGGGGGACGCAAAGCGACGCGATGTCGCGGCGGCCGTCGGGGCGATGCAGCGCTTCATGGCCGGACGTCGGCAGGTTCGCAGCGTCGATATCAAGGCCTTGATCGAATATGGCCGGAAATGACGCTTGTCCACGATCACTCGGTCGCCATGCGTTGGTTTTTAAAGACGCGTCGGGGCAAGACCTTGACTATGCCATGCAAGTCCTGGAGGCGATCAAGACGACCGCTGTCGCCGTTCCCAGAATTTGGGCGCTTGAGGTCGCGACCGCTGGAGTGCCCGCAATAGCCGGGCACTTCCTGAGTCTTTGTCGGACCGTTGGCGCTCGGGGCGAACGGCGCCTAAGTCTATGCCCCTCACCCGAATCCGAGCTCAACGATCTTCCTGTTTCATCCTGGTCGTCATACCGCCGCAGATGTTGCACTCGAAGGTGTATTTGACGAGCTGGTTGCCCCGCAGGAGCGTCCAGGGCTCGGCAGACTTGAGGTTCATCACTTCCCAGCAATCAGAACAGCAGGGGGGCAGTAGCGCGCGTGAGAACCCCGTGGGCTTCGTTTCCATATACATGGCTTTTCCCTTCTCCCGACAAGTCGGTGGGGGCCAAGGACGCTCAAAAGGGTCCAGGGGCTAGTTCTTGTACGCCAGGGACGCTCATAGATCGCGCCCCGATCGTTGACAGCACAGGCGTTGATCGAGGCGGTCCGAATTACCAAGCGACCTATCTGATTTGCCAAATCAGGGTCGCTACGTCCTCGAAGCACGGTCCCTAGCGTCCAATCGGATCAGCGCTCTTTGGACCGACAGCACAGTTTTCCAACGTGCTGGAACTCGGACAACTTCACGCCGCAAAATCAAAACACCGCAGGCTGGCAGCATCGCAGCATCCACGCAGCAGATTTTGCAGCTCGCACCCATAAGCAGGAAAACGGATCGACGGCAATGATCTGTGTCAAATTCCGCATGCTAATGCACTGCACAACCTGCTTCGGTGCGCTGCAACATCGCGAAGCCTTTCCGGCTAGGGCTGCGTTACAATGGTTCGTTCTCGATGTTCGGCTGCGCACGCGGCGGCCATACGCACCGAGAAAGATCGCGCCGGCACGGAGGCCCTCGGCCTCAACGTGCCACCTATGCTTCCTGATCCGGCGCCGACGAAGTGAGCGAATCAGTTTGCTCACTTCGCTATTGCTACATTTCACATGTTCGCTGCAGCGCATCAACTCGGCGGTAGTCGGAGGTTGAAGGGACCCCTTCACGAGCATCGTCGGACCGGCGGGATTGACTCAAGGCGGTCATTGGCGAATGCCATATTCGCCTCAGGGAAACCTTGCCTTCCTTTCGGCCGGCCTCATATCGATTCTGGCACCACCGGCGATGCAATTGCAGCGTTCAAGCCTGCCGGATGATGTGGCGTTTCGGGTGCGAGCAAACCGTAGACACGAAATCGTACGCCGCGCGTGCCGCGCCCGCGCCATTTGAGCGAACGCCAATGAACTTGGGATGCAAATCGCAGAGGGGGAATGACCATGACGAAAATTCTATCGTGGCTGATCGTCATCATTGCGGCAGCGCTGGCCGTCTTGGGCGGCAGCGTCATTTCCGCACAGGACAAACCTCAGGACAAATACACTTTGAAAGTGCCGAATGGGCCCGCGTTCTCCGACTTCAGGGGTTACGAGGGCTGGCAGACCGTCACCGTCAGTCAGACCGAAGCCGCGAATGTGATCCGAGTGATCCTCGCCAATCCGGTGATGATCAAGGCGTTCAGGGCAGGCATTCCGGGCAACGGCAAGCCTTTCCCCGATGGGTCCAAGATTGCGAAGATCCTGTGGACGCCGAAAAAGGTCACGGACGCTCCCTTTTCCGCGAGCACGCCGGACACGATGGTAGATACCCTGAAGGCGGTTGAGTTCATCGAGAAAGACAGCAAGAGATTCCCGGACACGCACGGATGGGGCTACGCCGAGTTTGCCTATGATGCCGCGTCCGACACGTTCAAGCCCGCGGTCAGCGACGCGAAGTGCGGGGCCAAGTGCCATGAATTAGCGGCGGCGAAAGACTACATCTTCAATGCGTATGCGAGGCGATGAACGGGGACGACGTCCGCTTTTGGCACGAAACGCCGCGGCACCACAGGCATTAAAGTGCGTCCGGAGTTGAAGGCATAGCTGCTACGCCAGCGACGGCGGCGGATGCGGGCCACCGCTCACCGGCCCTGTGCACCGAGCAAGAAAGGCCAATTTCCCAATCCGTCATCGGGAGCCGCTCAACTGGCTTCTACCCCCCTGGTTTGAAAATGTAACCGGGCCCGATCGAGACCTCGGCCGGAATCGGCGGAAGGTCCGAGAACAACTCGGGATGCTCCTTCATTACCTTGAGGATGTACTTGGGCTCGATGTGCTGATTGACGTCGAAGGTGGATTTCAGGAGCCCGAGCCGCTGCAGTCGATCCTCCGCGCTCCATAGCGCCCGATAATTGTTGGAGGACAGGCGCCGATCGTTCTGCTGGATGTTGAACTGCATGGCGGCTTCGGCCACCTCGGCCTTGAGCCCGGGAATCCACCGCGTCGCAACCTGCGCCGCCTGCTTGGGATTGGCGCGCATCCATTTGTCGGCTTCGGAGAGCGCAGCGAGAAATCTCTCGACTGTGTCGCCGTTCTTGTCCACCCACGTGCGCAGCCCGACGTTGAACCCGAGATAGGCGATGACGTCGCCGCCGCGGATGACTTCGATGGCGCCCGGAACATCCTTGAGCGCCACGATCGGCCAGGGGTCCCAGCCGGAGAACGCGTCGATGCCCTTGGCGAGCAGCGCCACGCTCATGTCGGGCGGCGGCGTATTGACCAGCGTGACATCGTCTGGCGTCAGGCCTGCCTTCTCCAGCAGGGCCAGGATGTAGAGATGGTTGATCGTGCCGAACGAGGCGGCGATCTTCTTGCCCTTGAGGCTCTTGAGATCGCCTTTGCCAATGCCGGAACCCGCGCGAGCGATCAGCGCCATCGTGGCGTCCGAGCCGAACTTCGTGGCACTGCCGCTGTAGTTGCCGAGCGCCACGAGATCCATGCCGCGCACCACCGCACCGATCATCGGCACGCCGACCTGCACCAACTCGCTTTCGCCGGCCTGCAGCGCGTTGAGCGCGTCGACGCCGGTGGCGTAGGGCCGGGCGATGGTGACATCCAAGCCCCATTTCTCGAAGAAGCCGCGCTCGAGCGCGATCGGCAGACCGATCTGATCGATCCCGGTGACCATGCCGGCCTTAAGCTTGACCGGAGTCTGGGCGTCCGCGGCCGCCGGCACAGCGAGCAGCGAGCACAGCAGCAAGAACCAGCGCATCATGGCGTCATCCTCCCTCTAACGGCTCCAGCCGCCGCACCCAATAGGGCCGGGCGACGGCGACCAGATCCGTCGATCTTACCCCGCGCAATTCGACGGAGTTGTCTTCGGTCCCCGAGACTCTTCCGAACCGCTGCAGCGCCAGCACATGGAACCGCTCGGGCGGAAACGGCAGCGTCACCAATATGTTTACTCGTTCGCCTTCCGCGGTCAACCCGGCGGCGATTTTTCCGGGGGCGGCGAGCGTAAGCCAGAGCTGCCATCCGAGATAGCCGGCAAGGAGGAGGATCACGATGCGACCCTTCGCCGAGCGCAGCGCTGCGGCAATGATCCTCATCCGGATCGCACCAGATGCAGCACCCGAGCTGAAAGCGTCTTGAACGCCGCGTCCTCGATGAGCGTGTCCCAGACGCGCGGCCGCGGCAGCGGCACGTCGACCTCGGCGAGCAAGCGGCCCTTTGAGAGCACGATCACTCGCTCGGCGAGAAATATCGCCTCGTTGACGTCGTGGGTGATGAAGATGACGGTCGGCCGCCGCGCCTGCCAGATCCGGGTCAGCTCCTCCTGCAAAGTCATCCGGGTCTGCGCGTCGACGCTTGCAAACGGCTCGTCCATCAACAGGATATCCGGCTCATTCGCCAAGGCCCGCGCCACGCCGACGCGCTGCTGCATGCCGCCGGAAAGCTCGTTGGGGTAACGGTCCGCGGCGTTGCCGAGGCCGGCGAGCGCCAGATATTCCCGCGCGATCCGTTCGCGCTCCGTCTTGCCGGCGCCGCGCATTTTCGGCCCGAACGCCACGTTCTCCAGCACTGTCTTCCACGGAAAGAGCGCGAACGATTGGAACACCACGCCGCGATCAGGGCCCGGTCCGCTGATCTGGCGTCCATCGAGCACGATGTCGCCGCCCGAAGCCGGAACGAAGCCGGCGATCATATTGAGGATCGTGGTTTTGCCGCAGCCGGACGGCCCGACGAGCGAGACGAATTCGCCTTCGTTCACGCTGAGCGAGACGTCGCGGACCGCCGTCACGTGCGCGCCCGCATAGGGGTCGAAGTAGGTCTTCGACAGATTGCGGATCAAGAGCCCCTTCACCGCGTTATTAGCCCCCAACGCTGCCCGGTGGCGCGCTCGATCGGCACCAGGACCCAGCCGTCGACGACGCTCCACAGCAAGCCGAGGATGATCATCCCGAGCAGGATCTCGACCACCGATCCGGCCCGGCGTGCGTCGAACATCAGAAAGCCGATGCCGCTCGTGCCGACGATGATCTCCGCGGCAATCAGCGCGCGCCAGCCGTAGCCGAGCCCGTTGCGCAGGCCGGTGACGATGTTGGGAAGCGCGCCGGGCACCACCACCTCCCACAGAATGCGGGCTCGCGAGGCTCCCAGGCTCAGGGCGGCGCGATGCAGATCGATGGGCACCGATCGCACCCCGAGCACCGTGTTGAGCACGACCGGGAACAGCACGGTGTAGACGATGACAAAGGTCATGGTCGCCAGGCCGAACCCGAACCAGATCAGCAGGATCGGCAGCCAGGCAATGTCGCCGATCGCCTGGAAGAACAGCAGTACCGGCCAGAGCGCGGAATAGGCGCGCGGGCTCATGCCCAGCCACAGACCGAGCGGGATGCCGAGCGCCGTTCCGGCGGCGGCGCCGACCGCGAGACGCACGACGCTGTCCTCAAGATAGTCGGGAAGGATGCCCTTGTAGACGAGCGAGCCGAAGGATCGCACCACCTCGAGCGGTCCCGGGAAGAACGCACGGGGAAAGATTGCGGATTCTGCGACGATCGCCCAACTCGCTATGAGCGCAATGAATGGGATCGCGGCGGCGCCGCCCGGCCATCGCGTGGTCCACCGCGCATAGAAGCTCCAGAGTCCGAGCAGAGTCGTCATGCGCGAACCAATCCCCACCGCTCGATGGTCGCCCGCTCGAGCGGCGCGAGCAGTAGCCGGTCGAGCAGCAGCCACAGGATCCCGATCACGACCATGCCGAAGACGATGACCTCGGTGCGGTAAAAATCGCGGGCGAGGAACAGCATGTAGCCGAGTCCGACGTTCGTCGCGATCATCTCCGCCGCGATGAGGCCGCGCCAGGCGAAGCCGAGCCCGGTCCGGATACCGGTGACGATGTTGGGCAGCGCGCCCGGCAACAACACCTCGGTGAGCATCGTCCAGCGCCGAGCGCCGAGCGAAGCCGCCGCGTGACGCAGTGGCAACGGTATGCTGGCGACTCCGAGGAGCGTGTTGTACGTGACGACGAAGAACACCGCGTTGAAGATCACGAAGGTGATGGCGCCGAAGCCGTAGCCGAACCACAGTGTCGCGATGGGGATCCAGGCGATGCCGGCCAGCACCGAGAAGAACCGGAACAGGGTTGCCAGGAAGCTCGACACCGCAGGGCTCACCCCCATCGCCACGCCGAGCGGAACGCTCGCGAGAATGGCGAGCGCCGTGCCGACGGCGACGCGCAGCAGGCTCGCGGCCGCGTGCATCACGAGCGAGCCGTCCCGAATGGAATCGAGGCCAGCGCGAGCCACGTCTAGCACGCCGGGAAAAATCCGCGGATCGACACCGAAGGCGCGCACCACCCCAGCCCACAGCAACACCAGCACGAAAAGCGGCGCGACGAAAGCTATGCCGGCGCGAGGCGAGCGGACTTGCCGAGCCATTGGGTTAATCCGACAACCCCCACTTATCCGGGTTCCCGGACGGCATTTTGCGGCCTTTCGGGTTTGCCAACAAGCCCGACGCGGAATGCTAGAGTCCCTGTCGCTTTGGCAGCGCGAGAAATCGGCTTCGTGCTTATTTTTAGGGTTGACAGGCTGCAAGGGCGAGCGTAGAGGCGGTGCGACCGTCGGCCGGGACTGCGCTCGGCGGCGGCAATGCGGCCATAGAGAGCAAGATGGACTGCGACAGTAGCGGGGCTCGTCCGCGTCTCGCCCTGCGGGCGGCGGCCGGGCTTCCGGAAATGGATGGGACTTCTCCCTGCCGCAAGGGCGGGGTGAGCGCGGCTCGCTTCGGCGCCGTCTAGGCGCGCCTGGCTCACCTTCCGGCTCCCGCGGCGGGGCGGGCGAGGAAGGTGCTCTATGCTGGGAATCCTCACCGGAACGTCGCGCCTTGCGGTCGCGGTCGCGGCCTTTCGCCGCAGCCACTCGGTCGTTCCCTTCAGCCGCTTCGATCAGGACCCCTAGCTCTCGGCCGCCCGGCGCCTGCCGCATCGGGTTTGAGAGCACGCAAGGGCGCACGGGCGCGCTCCCGCGCTGGCGCTTCCTCGTGCACTGATCGAACGCCTCATCGCTGAAGCTGAAAGAGTCGTGCCATGTCCCTCGTCCAAGAAACGCTGGCGCCGCGCGGCGCAGCACTCGACGATGCCCACGTCGGCCACATTCACGGTGCGCTCGGCACCATCCTTCAACACGATACTGGGCCCCGGTACGGCTGGCGTGCCCGCCTCGTGACCCTTCTCGCCGTGTTCGGTCCCGGATGGGTCAGGGGTGAAACGAGCCGAGATGGACAGTCAACCTAGAAGCGCCCCTGCCTCGAGCCACTCGGTCATCGAGTCAGGGGCGAGTGAGCGTTCTCCGGCCGCGCGGGCCGGGCAAAGGCGGAGCCTGCCAAGCGGGCGCTAGGCTCCGAGCCCCCTCGCGCCGCCGTCGGGCGAGAGGAGAGCTGATATGTCGCTTCTTTCCAAGCTCACCGGATTTTACCGGGTGACGACCGGCAGGACCTGGGTGTGTTTTCTGGCATTGGTTGCCGCTGGTCTCGCTTGCGGCGTCTGTCTGGCTGTGGCGCTGACGTCGAGCGGCCCCATGAGCGCGCACGCGGGCGCGCCTGCCAATGCGGCGACGCCCGAAGCTGCGCCCCGCCAGGAGGCCGGAAAGGTCGTCGTTCCTGACGCCTCGCCGTTGCGCGCGGAGCTCGTCATCGCGCCGGTGACTGTTCAACGGGTCACCCGTAAGCTCGTTCTTCCGGCCATGGTCGAGGCCGATCCCGCCCGGACAGCCAAGGTCATGCCGGCGCTCTCCGGCCACATCATCGAGCTGAAAGTCGCGCTAGGCGACCGCGTCGGTCAAGGCCAAGTGCTCGCGGTCTTGAGCTCCGCCGATCTGGCGCAAGCCTATGACGACGACGACAAGGCCCGCTCCGCCTTGCAGCTCGCGAAAAAGGCGCTCGAGCGCCAACGCGGGCTGACCACGATCCAGACGGGGGCGGTCAAGGATCTCGCGGCGGCCGAAGATGCCTACCGACAGGCCGAGGCGGAATATGAGCGCGCGGAAACCAGGCTTAAGGTGATCGGCGCCGCCGCGGGCGGTCGCGAGAAAGGGCGCGTGCTTACGGTGCGGGCGCCCATCGCCGGGACGATCACGGATCTCGAGGTCGCGCACGGCACTTTCTTCAATGACCCGACGCAGCCGCTCCTGACCATCTCGCAACTGGACCCCGTCTGGGTCACCGCCGAAGTCCCGGAAAAGGACCTCACCTTCGTCGCCAAGGGCCAGCCCGTCGACGTGAGCTTGGTGGCCGACCCGAGCCGCCCTCTTCACGGCACGGTGCTGTTCGTGAGCGACGTGCTCGAGCCCGACACGCGGCGCGCCAAGGTCCGCATCGCCTTCGCGAACCCGGACGGGGCCATGAAGCCGAACATGTTTGCAACCACCACCTTTCTGGCCCCGGAGGAATCGCAGCTCGTCATCCCCACCTCCGCTCTGCTCATGAACAACGACAGCACCACCGTCTTTGTCGAGAGCGCTCCCGGGACCTTCGAGCGCCGGACCATCGAGACGGGCTATGACATGAACGGGTCGGTCGTCGTCACCAAGGGACTGTCGGCCGGGGAGCGCATCATCGTCGCCGGGGGAGTGCTCCTCAATGATTGACCGTCTGATCGCCTTCTGTCTCAAGAAGCGCTTCATGATTCT
>Ga0187784_10003662_pt1 | contig 12414 bp, 14 predicted proteins | sample 1015_SJ02_MP15_2_FD_132964 | JGI IMG/M metagenome (GOLD analysis project Ga0187784, IMG submission 132964) | Tropical peat soil microbial communities from peatlands in Department of Meta, Colombia - 1015_SJ02_MP15_20_MG | ecosystem: Environmental > Terrestrial > Soil > Wetlands > Peat | place... | reverse complement strand
CATCGTCATCTCGTCGTGCTCGACCACGAGGAGGGTGTTGCCGAGGTCGCGGAGGGTCTTCAGCGTCGAGAGGAGCCGCGCCTGGTCGCGGGGGTGGAGGCCGATGGACGGTTCGTCCAGGATGTAGAGGACCCCGACCAGCCCCGAGCCGATCTGGGTCGCGAGCGCGATCCGCTCCGCCTCCCCGCCCGAGAGCGTCCCCGATGCCCGGTCGAGCGTGAGGTAGGTGAGGCCGACGTTCTCGAGGAAGCCGAGGCGCGCCCGGATCTCCTTCACCACCTGACCGACGATCGACTCGTCCCGTTCGGTGAGGTCGAGCGTGCGGAACATCGCCGCGGCGTCCTCGACCGACATCCCGGTGACGTCCGCGATCGATTTTCCGTGGACGGTCACCGCGAGGCTCTCCGGACGGAGGCGCCGGCCCCCGCAGGTGCGGCACGGCGTGAACGAGAGGAACCCGAGGTAGTACTCCTTCGCCCCCTCGCTCTTGGTCGTCCTCCAGCGGCGTTCGAGCGCGGCGACCAGGCCCTCCCGGAGCCAGCCGTTGACCCACCACTCCTCGGGGCTGTGGGTCGACGGGCCGAGGCTCTTGTCGACACCGTACATGAGCGCCTTCCAACCCTTCTCGGAGAGCTCGCGGACCGGACGGCGGGGGTCGTAGCCGAACGCCTGGGCGAACCGGTTCAGGGACGACTGGGCGGGCGTGAGCCCCCAGACAGTGATCGCCTTCGCGAGGGGCTTCTCCTTGTTCGGGACGATCCGGTCCGGGTCGGCGTGGAGGGTCGCGCCGATACCGAGGCAGTCGGGACACGCCCCGAACGGGTTGTTGAACGAGAACATCCGCGGCGCGAGCTCGTCCATGGAGAAGCCGCAGACCGCGCACGCGCGGCGGCTCGAGAACGTCCGCCGCTCGCCGCGGGGACGCCGGAGGACGACCAGCCCGTCCCCGAGGCCCCGCGCGAGCTCGACCGATTCGGCGAGCCGGGTCTCTTCCTCCGGGGTGACCTAGAAGCTGTCGACCACGACCTCGATCGTGTGCTTCTTGTTCTTCTCGAGACGGACCTCTCGGCCGGGAAGACGGACCTCGACCCCGTCGATGACGAACCGACGGTACCCGGACTTGCGCAGCTTATCGAGCACGTCCCGGTGCTCCCCCTTCTTCGCCCGGACGACCGGGGCCAGCAGGTCGACCTTCTCCCCGTTCGCGTCGGACTTCACCGCGTCCACGATGCGGTCGACCGACTGGGGCGCGATCTCCTGCCCGTCGTTCGGGCAGTGAGGGACGCCGATGCGGGCGAAGAGCAGGCGGAGATAGTCGTGGATCTCGGTCACCGTTCCGACGGTCGACCGCGGGTTCTTGCTGCCGGCGCGCTGCTCGATCGCGATCGCCGGGGCAAGCCCATCGATGGAGTCGACGTCGGGCTTGTCCATCTGCCCGAGAAACTGCCGGGCGTAGGACGAGAGGCTCTCGATGTACCGCCGCTGGCCTTCGGCGTAGAGCGTGTCGAACGCGAGGGACGATTTCCCCGAGCCGCTCACGCCGGTGATGACGATGAACTTCCCCCGCGGGAGGTCGATCGAGATGTTCTTCAGGTTGTGCTGCCGGGCGCCGCGGACCCGGATGGTGTCGGACGGGTCGGCCAATCGGACCTCCTATGCGGGAAGCAGCGTGCGCACCGTCTCGACCAGTCGGTCGATGACGTGCGCCTGGACCCGCGCGCCGAGCTCGGGGGAGGCCGGCCGGGTGTCCCCGATGACGCTCTCGGGCCAGTCGCTCTCGGAGGGGGTGCCGGGCACGAACGGGCTGTGCCGGTACTCGACCACGGGGCGTGCCGGACCGACCGTCTCGGGGGCGAGCGCGAGCACCCGCGACGTCTCGAGCAGGCCCGCGTGACCGTCGTTCGGTGGAGACTCCTTGCCGCGGAGCTCGTAGACGAAGTCGTAGTCGCAGAGCACGACGATCCGGGTCTTGGGGTGCGCCTGGGCGGCATGGTCGGCCGCTTCCCGGAGCGCGGCCATGTGGCCCCGCTCGCCGTGGCCCGAGAGGACCAGCAGGCGCCGAACGCCGGATCGGGCGAGCTCGGAGAGCACGCCCTCGACGTGTTCCTCGAGCTGGCCCATCGAGAGGGAGACGGTGCCGGGAAACCTTCGTGCCCCCGGGGCCGAGCCGTACGGGAGGGTCGGAGCGACCAGGGCGTCCACGCGTTCCGCGAGCTCGAGCGCGGTCACCTCGGCCTGGATCTGGTCCGCCCCGAGCGGCAGATGGGGCCCGTGCGCCTCGAGCGCGCCGACGGGGACGATGACGAGCGGGTTCGCGGAGAGCCGCTGCTCGAAGGACCGGGAATCGAGGTTGAGAAGACGCCGGGAGGCGTTCACGCACGAACGAGCGGCCGAGCGTATTTAACACGGGCCGAGAGGTCGGGAAACGGCCGACCCCCCGGACGAGCGTAGGGATGCTCTTAGGGAGGCGCCGGCTGCAGTGCGGCCCTTCCGCCCTCGCCCGTTCACGGAGGGACGGAGAGCGAATCCGGGTTCTCCGAACCCGGTTCCCCCGTTCCCGGAGCGGTACGGCGGGCGCGACGTTTCGGTTTCGGGGTCGGCTCGGCGACGACCGCCGGCTCGGGCACTGCGGGTGCCGGAACGGCAGGACCCTTCCGCACGCGGCCGACGGCGCGGGGGCGGCTCCGGGGCGGGACCTTTCCGGCCGCCTTCGCGGACGGTGCGGCCCGCGGCTTCGCATGCCCTGCCTTCTTTCCCCGAGGCTCCTTCTGGCGGGTGGGACATTCCGGGTTGATGCAGAGCGTCCAGGGGGGGCGGCCCGCCTCGACGGCCGTGACGACCGGCGCCCGGCAGATCGGGCAGGGCGGCTGGTCCTTCTCGAGCTTCCCCCGCTGCGGGAGCGGGTAGGTGACCCGGCAGTTCGGGTATCCGGTACATCCAACGAACCGGTTCCCCCGGAACGAATAGCGGATCTGGAGCGGGCTTCCGCAGTTCGGACAGACCCCGATCCGGAACGCGCGGTGGTGCTCCGGGCACTCCGGGTTGATGCAGTAGAGGTCCGGGCGCACCCCGCGGAACGTGATCTTCACGCGGGGGACCTTGCAGGTCCCGCAGAGGAAGTCGGGGGCCGGTTCCACGAACCCGGCCGACGGGAGGGCGTAGGTCGCCGTGCAGGACGCCGGGTTGTTCACGCACTGTACCCAGCGAGCGCCGCGGGGGCTACGGGCCAGCCGGAGGGCCCCGCCGCACTTGACGCACGGGCCGACGAAGTGCTGCCGGTCGAGCGCGCCGGTGAGCGTCTCCTTCACTCCGTCCGTGTTCGCGGAGAGCAGGGCGTAGGCTTCCCGCAGCATCTCGCGGGATTCCTCGAGCACTTCCGACTTCGGTTTCCTCGACTCCGCGACGAGCTCCATGTCCTCCTCGAGCCGGTGGGTCATCTCCGGGCGGGTGATGACCGGGGCATGGGCCTTCAACGCCTCCGTGACCGCGATCCCGGTCGAGGTCGGCTCGAGCTGTCGCTGGTTCACGTAGTGGCGGTCGAACAGCTTCTGGAGGACGTCGTGGCGGGTGCTCTTCGTCCCGAGCCCGAGGCGTTCCATCTCCTGGATGAGCGACCCTTGGGTGTACCGGCGCGGCGGTCGGGTCTGGTCCTGCCGCAGTTCGACCCTCGGGACCGCGACCGTCTCCCCGACGACGAGAGGAGGCATCGGGACCTCCTCCGGCTGGGAATACGGGTAGATCCGGTACCACCCGGGGTCGGTGAGATGCTGCCCGCGGCCCTCGAACCGCTCTCCGTGGATCTCGACCGCGGCCGTGCGGGCGATCCCGAGAGCGTCCGGGGCGAGGGTCGCGAGGAACCGACGCACGACGAGCTCGTAGACCTTCGCGTGGTCGGGGGGGAGCTTCTTCGGGTCGACGACGCCGGTCGGATAGATCGGCGGATGGTCGGTCGTCTCCGTCCGACCCCGGGTGGGTCGGAACGTCGGTTGCTGCAGGACGAACTCGGCCGCCTCCGCGAACGGGCTCTCCCGGAATTTCTCCGCGAGGGTCCGCAGACCGAGCCCCCGCGGGTAGACCGTGTTGTCCGTCCTCGGGTAGCTGATGAGGCCCTGGGTGTAGAGCGACTCGGCGATCTGCATCGTCCGCGCGGCTCCGAGCCCGAGCCGCGTCGCCTCGGCGACGAAGAGGGTGGTGGAGAACGGAACGGGAGGTCGCCGGCGGGTCTCCTCCTCCGCGAACTCGCGGACGACCCCGCTCCTCGCGTGCGCGACGAGCCGGAACACGCGTTCCGCGTCGTCCTTCTTCTCGAAGATCCCGTGGTGGTGGTGGAGCCCGAACTCCTGCCCGTCCTTCTCGGCGGTCGCGACGATCTCCCAGAACGGGGTCGGCACGAACTCCTTGATCGCTTGGTCGCGCTCCACGAGGAGCGCGAGCGTCGGAGTCTGGACACGCCCGACCGAGAGGAACCCGTGGCCCCGCTGCTGCGCCGTCAGGGAGAGATACCGCGTGAGCAGCGCGCCCCAGACAAGGTCGATCTCCTGGCGCGACTCTGCCGCCTCGGCGAGGGCGCGGTCGACCTCCTCGAGGTGGGCGAAGCTCGTCTCGATCGCGTCCCGCGTGAGGGCACTGTAGCGCGCGCGCTTGACCTCGATCCCGGGGTGAACCCGCTGGAGGAGCTCGAGGCACTCGAGGCCGATGAGCTCCCCCTCCCGGTCGAAGTCGGTCGCGATGATGACCCGGTCGAATTCGCGGACGATCGACTGGAGCGCGGTGACGATACCGGTCTCGGTCACCCGTTTCAACGGCGGCGTCTCGAGCAGCTTCGGGAGGCCGGTGAGCGTCCACTCGGAGAACTCCTTCGGGTAGTCGAGCTCGACGATGTGCCCCCGGAGCCCGACGACCGCAAAGGGGCCCTCGGGCCGCTCGAACCGAAAGACGTTCGTCCCTTCGACCCGCGAGCGCTTCATGCGCCCGTCGGACAGGACGACGGCGATCCGGAGAGCGGTGTTGAACTTCTCCGCTACGACGAGTGTGCGGACCACGGCCCGATAATCACGTCGGGAGGCGTAGATAAACTGAGGGGGCGCGCCGGCACGTTTTGGAGCGCTGAACGTGAGCGCGCGCGTTCGACCGGGGAGGAAATGCGTCGGGTCCCACCTTCGGCCCCCGGGGCGCAGCCGACGGTCCCTCCGGTTCTTTATACACCCGGGCCCGTCGGGGCGACCGGCGCCGCGGTAACTCAGTTTGGGAGAGTGCAAGACTGAAGATCTTGAAGCCGCCGGTTCAAGCCCGGCCCGCGGCATCCCACCCTTCCGCGGAGAGGTGAAACGATGACGAGGCGATTCGCGCGCCTGCGTCGGGGGCCCGTGAGCGAAGCGTCCGGTACGGCCGAAGTGCCGGACAACGGGATGTGCCTCTCCGTGTTTCTCGTCCTCGAGGGCCCCGACCGGCCCGGCCGGGTGCTGATGGGCCACATCGACCCCGGCTTCGACTGGTGGGAGGCCGGAGCGCTCGACCCCGCCCGCATCCCGACCGTCTCGCAGCGATGGATGCTTCCGTCGTCCCAGCTCGTCCTGTTCGAAGGGCCGGCGGAGGCGGCGCGCCGGATCCTGAAGGAGCAGCTCGGCTCGCCTTCCCTCCCGCTCGAGGGGCCGTTCGTCTTCTCGGACCCTTCTCCCCGGCCGGGTTCGCCGGGAAGGGACCCGCACTGGGACTTCCACATCGTCTACCGCGGCCGCTGGAGCTCCGCGAACCCTCCGCACGCGCCCGCGTGGAAGGACCTCGCGTTCGTCGACATCGCCCGGACGTCGCGCGCGGAGATCGCCCGGGACCAGGGCGACGTGCTCGAGCTGGTCGGCCTCGCCCCGGGAAACTGATCCGCCCGGCGGAGGGACGGACGGAGTTTACCGCGAGGGCACGAACCAGACGTCCGTGATCGAGTACTTCGGGTTCGCTTCGAACCGCGCCTCGATCGGCATGCCGACGTAGAGGTCCGACTCGACGCAGTCCTTGAGGCGCACGAGCAGCAGGCTCCCGACGTGGTCGAACTCGACCAGGGCGAGGTTGTAGGGGGTCTCCTTCAGGAACGCCTCGCTCCCGAAGTGGCAGGTCGTCCAGGAGTGCACCCGACCCTTGAGGGGGAGGTCGACCCATTCGGTCGGGGCTCCGCAGACCATGCAATGGCTTCTCGGGGTCCCGAACACGAAGCCGCACTTCGTCCGGCGGCATCGCGACCCGCGCAGCCGTCCCTCGGCGAGGCCAAGGAAGAACGGGGAATCCTCGGCGTAGCTGTGGATGTAGTTGATCGCGTAGGGGAACCGGATGACCAGGCTCTCGACCCCTTCCGCATCCCGGAAGATCGCGGCCCCGGTGCGCTCGATCTCGGCCTGGACGTCCCGGAACTTGGTGAGGGCACGGGGACGGGCGGTCATTGGAACCCCCGCTCAAGGATGGAGACGGTCACGGACGAGCCGGTCCCGGCGTGGCTGTGGATGGCACCCCGCTTCGGGTGGGCCAGCTGGAGCGCGGGGTCGCCGAAGTGCTTCGGGATCGACTCCTGGAGCTGCCAGAACGCGAAGACCGCCTGCATGAGCCCGGTCGCCCCGACCGGGTGGCCGCACGCGATGAGCCCCCCCGAAGGGTTCACGGGGATCTTCCCGGCCCGGGGCACGGGGAATCCGTAGTCGATCCCCTTCAGGAACGGGTCCCCGCGCTCGACGAACGAGTACCCCTCTCCGTACCGGCAGAGTCCGAGGTCCTCGTACGTCTGGATCTCGCTCGACGCGTAGGCATCGTGGAGCTCGATGAAGTCGAGCTCCTCCTTCGGCTTCGTGATCCCGGCCATCCGGTACGCTTCGATCCCCGCCGCGCGCCCGGCGCGGAAGGAGTGGACGCCCGGGTAGCGGAGGTCCTCGTAGTCCTTCGCCTTCTCGTGCGGGAGGAGCGGGACGTGGCCGAACGGGCGGTCGGCGAGACGCATCGTGTCCGTGCCGCAGCCGACCCCCGTGATGCGCACCGGCCGGTCCGTGAACTCCTTCGCGCGCTCCTCGGTGCAGACGATCGCGCACGCGGCGCCGTCGCTCATCGTGCAGATCTGTTCCCGGGTGAGCGGATAGCTGATCATCTCCGAGTTGAGGACGTCCTCGACCGTGAGCCGCTTCGGATACTGGGCGTACGGGTTGTGGAGCGCGTTCAGGTGGTTCTTGACCGAGACCTTGCTCATGATCCGGCTCCCTTCGGCGATGGCGAGGCGCTGCGCCTCCCGCTCGTCCGTGACCCCGGCGAACTTCCCGAGTCGCAGGTACTCGTAGATGTGGCGGACGACCATCAGCGCATAGTACCCGGTGTAGAACCCCCCCAGCGGGAAGTCGAAGTTCGTGTCGGAGGCGAGCGCGATGAACTCGTTGCCCTTCCAGGTCTGGACCCGGCTCATCGTCTCGAAGCCGGCCGCGAGGCAGATATCCATCCGCCCGCTCGCGACCGCCTCGTAGGCGGCCTGGAAGCACTCCCCGCCGGTTGCCCCGCCCCACTCGATCCGCACCGACCCCTTCGGGTTCATTCCGAGGTAGTCCTGGACCATGCTCGCCGCCTTGAGCTGACGGGCGAAATGGTCCGAGAAGTACGAGATGCGGGTGCCGTCGATGCGGTCGGCGGTAAGGTTCGGGATCCCCTTCAGCGCGTAGTCGTAGGCGCGCTTCACCATCAATCGGAAATCCATCGCGGTGTGCGCCTTCGCGAACTTCGTCACGCCCCCCGTCACCATGCACACGCGGCGGCCCTGGGACGGGGAGGTCCGGGCTCGAGGCGTTCGGGACGGAGCGCTCCGGGACTTGCTCTTCGAGCGGACGGGCATGATGCAATCCTCGCGCGGGGCCAACCGGGTCGTCCTCATAACCGTCGCATGGGCGCTCGTGGAGAGCCGGTCACGAAATCGTTTAGCGGGAGGGGACGGTGGTTCCGTCGATGGCGCCCGCACCGCCCCCGAAGGACCTCCTCTCCATCGCGGACATCGCCGCGGGCCTCGACCGGTTGCTCGCCCGGGCCGCGGTCCTGAAGGCCGAGCGCGCCCGCGGTCGGAGCCGCCCCGCCCTCGCCGGAAAGAACCTCGCGATGATCTTCGAGAAGCCGTCGACCCGGACGCGGACCTCCTTCGAGGTGGCCATGAACGACCTCGGCGGACACGCGATCTACCTCTCCACGAAGGACCTCCAGCTTGGCCGCGGCGAGACGATCGCGGACACGGCGCGCGTCCTCTCCCGGTTCGTGGACGGCGCCTGTTACCGGGCGTTCCGGCACGCGGACGTCGTCGAGCTCGCGAAATGGGCCACCGTGCCCGTCATCAACGCCCTGGACGACGCGGAACACCCCTGCCAGATCGTCGCCGACCTGCTCACGATGCACGAGCGCTGGGGCGGGCGGTTCGCCGGACGACGGCTCGCCTGGGTCGGGGACGGGAACAACGTGCTCCATTCCCTCCTCTTGGGCGCGGCGGCGGTCGGCCTCGACCTCGCGGTCGCGACCCCGTCCGGGTACCGGCCGAAGCCCGAGTACGTCCGGGCCGCCGAGGAGCTCGCCCGCGGAACGAAGGCGACCCTCTCGTACACCACCGACCCCCGTGAAGCGGCGCGGGGGGCGGACGCGGTCTACACGGACGTCTGGGTTTCGATGGGGGAGGAGGCCGAGGCGGCGGCGCGCGAGAAGGCGTTCCAGGGCTACCAGGTCAACGGCGACCTTCTCGCCCTCGCCCAGCCGACCGCGTTCGTCCTCCATGACCTCCCCGCCCATCGGGGCCAGGAGATCACCGATTCCGTCCTCGACGGACCCCGCTCCGCCGCCTGGGACCAGGCGGAGAACCGGCTCCACGGGCAGAAGGCGATCCTCGAGTTCCTCCTGCGGCCGCGGGAGAGGCGACGCGGACCGAAGTGAACCGTGCCCGAGGGACGTCTTCGCCCCCTGCCTGATCTGTCCGACCGGGACCGCCGGGCGACCTCCGACGTCGACCGGTCGTTCTGGACGGTCGCGGCAATCTCGGTCGTCCTCACGGTCGTCGCGCTCGAGCTGCCGCTCGCGCTCGTGGGGTTCGCGACCCTGGTCGCCCTGGCCGTTCTCGGCGCGGTCTACATCGGATGGGCCGAGGGTCGGGTCGCCCGGTATACCTCGGACCTGCGCCGCGCCCAGTCCGTCGAGGAACTTTCGGGGAGAGGCCCTCGCGACGACGTCCCGGCTCCCCCCGTGGCCGCCCGCTCGTCGATGGGTGGGTCCGCGCCGTCCGCGAGCCGCCGGGCGTGACCGGGGGCAGGACGACGGACCGCCGTCGTCCGGGTCCCGAGGACCGTGTCGGTCACCCCTTGCCCGTCGCCTCGGGTTCGGCCCGCAGCCGAACCTGGAGCAGATGCTCGACCTTGCGGACGAGCGAATCCGGGGGACGGAACGCTCCCGACTCGAGCTTGAGGACGACCGATTTCTTCTCGTTCAGCTTCTTGCCGAACTCCTCCGGGGTCCAGAGACGGGCCTCCCGCGCGACGCGGATCCGCCGGTGCCAGTCGGGGACCAGTTCGAGCTCCCCGATCTCCTGGTAGAGGTCGCGCTCCTCGAGCCGTCGCCGCGTACCGGTCGGGCGGCTTGCGGTCAGCCCGGGCCGGAAGGCGGTCGGCGTGGTCGGAACCGTGACCGGGGACGGGGGCGGAGCGATCGGGGTACCGAACTTCGCACAGTCGGGGCAGACGGACAGGACGGAGTGCTCGAGCCGCACGCGGCTCGTCTGGAGGACGTCCTTCCCACACATCTCGCAGAGCATCGGGACCTCCTACGGGGAACGGACGTGGCGAGTCCGCCGGCGCTCTTCCATTCTCCGTCGCCCCTCCTCGAACCGCAAACGCTCTTCGACCGTTTCGAGCACGAGCGCCGGGACCGGCACCGGCCGACCGTCCGTATCGACCGCGACCATCGTCACGAACGCCTCCGCGACCGCGCGGGCCTCCCGGTCCAGCGCGGGCTCGACCCGGACCCGGACCCACACCTCCATCGAGGAGGTCCCGACGAAGGTGATCTCGGCATCGAAGTCGACCACGTCCCCGACGTGGATCGGCTGGAGGAAGTCGACCCGGTCGACGGAAGCGGTCACGCAGGACGTCCGGGCGTGGCGGGTCGCGGCGATGAACGCGACCCGGTCGATCTCATCGAGGACGTGGCCACCGAAGACGCTCCCGCGGAAGTTCGCGTCCGTCGGTACCATGAGCCGGACGGTCGAAGCCCGCGACGAGCTGACGGTGGAAGCAGGTGGATTCGGCACGAGCTCCGCCTCGAGGGGGACCGCGCGGCGGACCAGGCGGCCGTCTAAAGCCGTTTCGCCGCGCGGTCGCCCCCCTCCGGCTTCCTCGCCACTACAAACGCCCCGGCACCGAACCTCTCTTCCCGGACGTCGCCGAATCCGGCGTCCCGGGCCATCCGCCGGATTTCTGCAGGCCTGCAGAAACGGAACCCGTGCCGCATCACTCGTCCCTCGAAGAACGCCACCCATCTGCCGCGAGGGGTCGAGGGGTCGAGGTCGTAGACGACCAGCCGACCCTCGGGAACGAGGACCCGTTCGGCTTCGCGGAGCGCCCGCTCGGCGTCGGAGAGGTGGTGGAACGACATCAGGGAGACCACGCGGTCGAACTGCCCGGGCCCGAACGGCAGGCTTTCGGCGGTTCCCGGAGAGAACACCACGGGAGCGCCGGCCGACCGCCCCTCGGAGATCCGGCGGGAGTCCGGTTCCCGGACGACGATCTCGCGGGCGCCTCGGGCGAACCGCACGCTCGCCGCCCCGGTGCCTCCCCCGAGGTCGAGGAGACGGCTACCCTCGGGTTCGACGAGCTCCCGAAGTCGCTCGAGGAGGGCGTGTCGCGCCCGGGAGCGCAAACGGTCGCGAAGGGACGGTCGGTAGATGCCCACGGTCGACCTGGCGCGTCCGGCCCGTTCGGCCTAGGGGAACTCGTCGTTCCAGAAGGGGGGGTGGAATCGGCGCCCGTTCGACAAGCCCCAAGAGACCCACATCGCGACCACCGCGGTCGGCACGGCGACGAGCGACACGAGGACCACCGCGAGGTTCTGGAACCACGAGAACCGGCTGGCGTAGAACGCGAGATACAGGAGAACCCAGGACAGTCCTCCGACGAGCAATGCGATCGTCGCCCCGATCCGGACCTTGAGCCCCCGGAAGAACCGCCGGACCTCCCTCGGGGTCGGGGGGAACCCGGATTCCGTCATGAGCCCCCTCCCCGAACCGGACGGTCCGCGAGGGCATCGAGACGACGGACGACCTCCTTCAGCCGAGGAGCGAGCGGGCCCAGTCCCCCTCTTTCCCCGCGGCCGACGTCCTCAAGGAACGCCACGTACGCCTCGATCTCGGAGAGCGCCGCCTGTGGGCTCCTCGGCCCGCGACCCATCCAGCCCCGCACCCAGTCCGGACCGGCCCGCGCCGCATCGGTGATTTCGTACCGACCATCGTCCCGCTTCCGGACCAGCTTCTCCTCGACGAGCTGGTCGAGCAACGGGTAGATCGACCCGGGGGAGGGCCGCCACCAGCCCATCGTCATTCGGTCCATCTCCTCCATGATTTCGGCTCCGTTCATCGGGCCCCTCTCGAGGAATTGGAGTACCCAGTAGCGGAGCCCGCGATGTCGACGTGCGCCCCAACCATGCGCCCACATAATCGAAAAATCGATATCGACTAATCGATATAACGGTTTCCTTCGGCCCCCGCATCGGCAGACCCGTTTCACGACCCCACCGCGACTTGAAGACCCTCGAACGCCTCCCTCGCCCGGAAGGTGGGTTATGCCGTCCAAGACGCAAAGCCGAAAGAAGTCGACTGCCCCCGTCGGCCGGAAGGGTTCGCTCCCGAAGGCCCACGTCGCGACCGTCGCGATCGTCGTTTCGAACCGCAAGAACGCGACCGAGTGGTACACCCGGAATCTCGGACTCGACCTTGTCGAGAGCATGGACCACTGGATCGCGGTCGGCCGGAAAGGAAAGGGCGGGCTGCTGCACCTGTGTCAGCTCTCCGAGTTCGAGCCGAGCGCGCCGCTCGAGCCCGGAAACTCCGGCATCACGCTGCGGCTTCCCGGTACGGACTTCGTCGCCGAGTGCGACGCCCTCAAGGCGAACGGGGTCGATTTCGTCGAGGGCCCGAAGAAGGAGCCGTGGGGCTGGTACGCGACCGTTCGGGACCCGGACGGCAACGAGATCTTCCTCATGCCGGACCTCTAGCCGACGTCGACCGTACGGGCCGCTCGCGGTCCGCGGCATCGAGCGCGAGCGACGGCTCCCGGCCGGTTTCCTCCTCGAGGAAACCGGCTCTCCGTCCTCTCTCGGAGGCGCGCGGAGACAACGCCTATATAGGGGGACCAACTGGGCGCGCCCGGAGCCCTCAGT
>Ga0187784_10003661_pt1 | contig 12414 bp, 5 predicted proteins | sample 1015_SJ02_MP15_2_FD_132964 | JGI IMG/M metagenome (GOLD analysis project Ga0187784, IMG submission 132964) | Tropical peat soil microbial communities from peatlands in Department of Meta, Colombia - 1015_SJ02_MP15_20_MG | ecosystem: Environmental > Terrestrial > Soil > Wetlands > Peat | place... | reverse complement strand
CGGACCGCACGGGATCACTGCCGGTGCGCGAGTTGATCAAGCTTTGCATGCGCGGCACGATGACAGAGAAGCAGCTTGACCGGCATGTCTTCGGGGATGGAGGAATGTTCGCGTATCTGGGGACGCGCGACCTCGTCGATGTAGAGCGGCGGATGGATGCGGGCGATGCGCAGGCCGGTGCGGTCTTCGAGGCCATGGTCTACCAGATCGGCAAGGAGGTGGGCGCCATGGCGGCGGTCCTCGAAGGCAAGGTCGATGCGGTGCTGCTGACCGGGGGAATGGCGCACTCCGAGCGGTTGGTGAGGAGGCTGCGCGGCTACGTGGAGTGGATTGCGCCGGTCGCAGTGTATCCCGGCGAGGACGAGCTGCGGGCGCTGGCGGAGGGAGTGTTTCGTGTGCTGGACGGGGAGGAAGAGGCGAAGCGGCTAACAGCCTGTGGTGAAAGTAACAATGCGCCGAAGAACGTGCCTCAGGGGCTAAAGCCCCTCAATCTTCTCGATCGCTTACGGCACGACTAAAGTCGTGCCCTTTCGCGATTCGACTTTCACCACAGGCTACTAAGGACAGGGACCGAGGGACCAAGGGAATAAGGGATTGAGAAGACAAAAATTAGAGGCTGTTTCATAACCGTTTTTTGTCGTCTCTCAGGGGCTAAAGCCTCGTGTTTCTGTGGTGTTCTTCGGCACGACTAAAGTCGTGCCCTGGTACGAAGCGGGTTACGAAACAGGTTCTAGATTTTTAGGCGCTTGCCGAAAATCGCATCCCAAATAGTTGTCGATGCTTTTCCTGCGGCAATGCCCATATCCTCGAAGAGGTTGCACATACCCAGCCGAGCGCGGCCTCAGCTATCCTGCTACTTTTCCACTTCGAATGTTTCGTAGTGGGAGCGCCACGATCTGGCATGGGGGATCTTACGCGTAGCCTCTCAGGTTGGAATCGCCCGTCATCCGGTAGCGTTGAGAGCAGTCCGTTGTTCTGGCTGGGGCCTGGCTCGGGGAGCGGGGCACTGCCCAACCTACAAATGGATGAGTCCGCGTTGCAGTGCGGTCACGACCGCCTGCGTTCGATCGCTCACGTTGAGGCGCATGAGAATCACGCTGACGTGGCACTTGACCGTCGACTCGGTGATGCCGAGATCGGACGCAATCTCCTTGTTGCTTTTGCCGCGAACGATGAGATCGAGCACCTCGCGCTCGCGCGCGCTGAGGTCGGAGTTGGGGATGCGCGAGTGGAGGGCGCGTGAAACCGGCTGGGGCAGGAACCGGCCGCCAGTATGGACGCGACGCAGGGCGCCGATGAGCGCCTCGTGCGGCATTCCCTTGACGATGTAGCTGCGTGCGCCGGCCTGGAGCGCCTGATGGATGTCCTCGTCGCCCTCGTAGGTTGTGAGCACGACGAATTTGGCGTCGCGATGGCGGGCCATCACGCTGCGAATGGCGTCGACGCCGCTCATTCCGGGCAGGCGCAGATCCATCAGCGTGATGTCGGGAGAATGTTTCTCGAAAAGCTCGATCGCCTCCTCGCCGCTGCCGGCTTGGGCCACGACGGTCATATCGGGCGTGGCTTCGATAATGGCCGCAATGCCGACGCGCATGATGGGGTGGTCGTCGACAATGAGAACCTTGATCTTTGCCGCTTCCTTCATCCCGTTCGGTTGGTCCACTGCTGCTCCTCCAGCTTGCGCGTATTTGGCTGTAAATGCAAAGGCCGGATCAAGGCGATGCCGCTGAGTCGAACGCGGTGATCACCGGAAGCACGTTGCCGTCGTTATCGAAGAAGCTGCGGCCGCGCAGACTGCCCTCGGCGGCAGGCTCCCACCAAAAAACGCCTTGGCCCAGGCCGCCGGGAACGGAGCGGACGGCCGCATCCACGGCGCGCAGGAACTTCAGTTGTCCCTCGGGGCTTTCAGAAAATTCCGTTTTCTTGCCGGCCATGGCGCCCGGTGTCCAGTTGTACGCGGTCTCCACAACGATGATTGGGACGCGGTAGCGGAGAGCCAAGTCGTGCAGGTTGCCGCGCATCATGCCAATGCGGCCATGCCAGAAGGGATAGTAGGAAAGGCCGATGACGTCGAAGGGAACGTGATGGGCGATGAGATTGCTGAAGAACCAGACCGCCGCATCGTAGTCGCCGGTACGCTCGATGTGGATCATGATGCGGGGCTTGGGCAGGCTGCCACGGCCCGCGTCCACGCCGGCAATCCCTGCGTTCAGCAGGTCGGCGAAGTTATCCCAGTTGTCGGGCAGCTTGCCGTCGGGCCAGAGCATGCCGTTGGTGATCTCGTTGCCCAGCTGCACCATGTCGGGCAAAACGCCGGCCTGGGCGAAGGCGGCAATGGTGTCGCCCGTATAGCGGAAGACTTGATCGACGAGCTGCTTGTGCTTGAGCCCCTTCCACGCTGCGGGGATAAACTGCTTGCCGGGATCGGCCCAGGTGTCGGAGTAGTGGAGGTCGAGCAGAAAGTGAAAACCCAGCTTCCGCGCGCGCTGGGCGAGCGCGATCGTGTAGTCCAGGTCGTTGGGCAGCTTGTCGGCGGCCGCCGCGGAGGGATCGACGAAGAGCCGCAGCCGCACCCAGTTGTAGTGGTGCTCGCGCAGCAGGGCAAGCACATCGACGGGCTTGCCGTCGTCTTTGAAGACAACTCCGTCCGCTTCGCACTTGGCCAGGAAGGAAACGTCGGCGCCGATGGCGTAGCCCTGGGCAGGCATCCGTGCGCAGAAGATCGCGGCAACCGCGGCCGCCAACATCCATTGACCTGCCGTCAAAAAGCGGAGCCAGGACCTTTTCATGGCAAGCTCCCTGCAGGCGGTAGATCATTGCTTTCAGGATTCGAACGCTTGTTCATCTGCATATAAAGCTCTCTCACTTTGCTGTGCGCGTCGCGAACCGTTGCGAAGATGCTCATCTCGCGCCGCGCCTCTTCGTCGCGATGCAGCGCCGTGAGGGCGCGCGCATAGCGGTAACGCGCCTCCGCATTGAGGGGGTCTTGCGCCACAGCCTGTTTCAGATAGGTCAACGCCTGCGCGGGTTTTTCCTCATCGACAAGGATGCGCCCGATGCCCAACTGCGCCTCCACTTCGCGCGTGTTCAAAGCATACGCCCGCTCGTAGTGGGCCAGCGCAAGATCGAGCTGGCCCGCCAGGTAAGCCACGTGCGCCAACTCGCATTCCGTGCGCGGATTGTCGCCGTCGATGCGGAGGGCCGCCTCCAGCTCCTTGCGGCCCTCGGCCTGCGCCGCAGCGTCGTGCGGCGCCGCTTCGACGATGGCTTCGGCAAGCTCAAAGTGCGCGCCGGTGAGGTTGTTGTCCAAGCGCAGGGCGGCGCGATAATGTTCCGCCGCGCCCTTCAAGTCGCCCGAGTTCACCAAGTGTTCGGCGACGGCTTGCTGCATGCGCGCCGAACCGGGCGCGACCAGCGCCAGCTTATTCAGCGTTTCATCGGCCATCTGCTGGTAGAGCTGCTGCGCGGCGAAGAGAATGTCGCTATTCTCCGGGTTCAGCTCCACCAGCTTCTGCATCACCGGCAAAGCTTTGTCGGACTCGCCGCGCTGCATGTAGAGGTCTTCGAGCTCCACGCCGGCGGCCATGCGCAGCTTCGCGTCGCCAAGCCGGGCAAAAGCCTCGTTCAAGTGCCTTTCTGCAGCCGGGTCGCCCAAACGCTTTTCGCACACACCGGCCAGCGCCAGGGCTTTCAGGTTCGCCGGGTCGGCCGAGAGGACCATGTCCAGATCCTGGCGGGCGCCGCCGCAGTTGCCGCGCATCCACTCCAACTCACCCAGCCTCATGCGCGCATCCAGGTTCTTCCCGTCCAGCGCAACGGCGGCGCGATACTCGCGCTCGGCGTCGGCGGGGCGGTTTGCAGCCAAGGCTGCGTCGCCGCTGCTCAGATGTTCCTCGACACTCACGGCGCCGGTTTGCGCCTCCGCCGGCAGAACCAAAGATATTAGGGCGGAAACTGAAACGAGAAAACAATTGCGGACGGTGGATAAAATTCGCATGGCGGGTCAAAGCCTCAGGGAGCATCGCCGGCTCCGCGTCAACCTGAGTGTAATGCCATTCCCCTCGACAATCCGGCAGACGGAAGGTCCGGCGCGGAGAATCGATTTCCGCGCCGGACTTTCCCCGGCTCGAAGCCGGGCGCAGTGGCGTTTATCGCCTGTTTAGAGCAGTTCCACAGTTGGTGCATCCCGGCAGGGGCTAAAGCCCAAGGAGCTTCTGGCTTCATTTTTCGGCCCGACTAAAGTCGTGCCCTTGTTACAAAGCCCCGACCGGGATACAGCAACTCGAGTTCTGCCCTAGGTCTGTGACCGTGTAAATTCGCACATTTGGTTCTCGGTTTCCCAGGTCCCAAAATCGGGACCTGGGGCACCCCAGAAAGGTGCAAAATCAAGCGGTCAGTGACCTAGAAGCTAAACCGCGCCCCCAGTTGCAGAATCCTGCTGCTGTTGGCGTAGGTAATCTCGCCTCCTCCTGCCACGCCGATCCCGGACGCAGGCTGGCCGAAGTTGGGGTTGTTCAGGGCGTCGTATGCGTCGGCGCGGATTTCCAGGTGGTATCGGTCGGGAATCCAGAATGTTTTGCCCACGCTCAGGTCCAGATCGCGCCAGTCTGGTCCGCGCAGCATGTTGCGACTGGCGTTGCCGAAGGTATCGGCTGTCGGCGCCTTAAACGCCGCAACATTGAACCATTCCGAAATGGAAGGATTGGAGAGTTTCGGATTGCCCACCACGTTCGGAAACCACGCATAGCCGCAGTAGCACTGCACCGCTGTCGAGTTGCTTTGGTCGGCTGTGCCCACCGTAGGCGTAAACGGGATGCCGGAGTGCACCTGGAAGACCCCAGTGGCGCGCCAGCCACCGAGAGCCTCGTCGGCAAAGCCATGCAGGCTCACCAGCCGCCCTTTGCCGAAGGGCAGCTCCCAGGTTGCGTAGCCGTTCAACGACTGCGGCATGTCCAACTGCGAAAGACCGTAGTTGGCGCGCAGGTCGTACGCATTCTGCCACACATCGATGGTTTCGTAGTGGCCGTTGCTGGTTCCGGAGTCCAGGGTCTTCGACCAGCTGTAATTAACCATGAACTCGATACCGTGCGACATCTTCTTTTGCAGCCGCAATTGCAGAGCGTTGTAGTTGGACCAGCCGTCGAACATGGCGCCCCAGATGTACTCGTACTGCGGGTATGGCTCGGCGGACGCGCCGGTGCTCAACTCGCTCTGCGGAACCTGGTCGATGTCGCGGTTGAAGTTCAGGTGCGTCCCCTTGGTGTAAACATAGCTGCCATCGATCAGCATTCTGAGGGGCAGCTCGTACTGCAGCGACAGCAGGCTCTCCTGGTAGTATTCGATCGGCATATTCACCGGGTAGTAGTACACTCCCTCCCCGTTATACTTCGCATTGCTGAAGCTCGACTGGGCGGGATAAATGACCGAGCCTGCCGGCGGCCCGGCCTGCAGGGTCCAGGGCGCGGAGGGGCAGTTGGGATCGCCGCTGCACGTGCTTCCGGTGGTGAAGTGCGAAGACCAGCCGTTCGTTCCCTGCGGATTCAGGCCCAGGCCCAAAGCGCCGTCGGTGTAGGATTCTGCGGAGCGGAAGGCGTCGAAGATGCCATAGCTGGCGCGAATGGCGAGATGAGGGGTCGGCGAGAACACCAGGCCGATGCGCGGATCCCACTCGTTCACTCCGTTCTCAATGCTGTCTCTTCCGCCTTGTCCGCCGTAAATCATGGCGCCCAACGTGTTGGTTGCCGAGTTCGTCAGCGTGGGATCGAAGCTGCCGAAGCGGTTCAGCACTTCGCCCCAGCCCGACTGCCGCTGGTAGCGCACGCCCAGATTCAGCGTAAGATTGCGCGACAGCTTGTAGTCGTCCTGTGCAAACAGCGCGCCATTCCACATCCTTGCGCCCGTCTCATCGTAGTCGTACACATACCAGCCGTAGACCTGGCCAAGGAGAAAGTCCGCGTAAGGCGAGCCGGAGGCCACCGTTCCGTAGCCGCCAGTCGTGTTCGGCCAGTCGCCGCCCGACCAAAATTGCGCCGTGCCGATGCCGTTGAATTGAAAGTTGCCCGAGCTCACATCGCCCCAGCTGGTGTAATTCTGGTAGCTTTTGTCGAACTCGCCGCCCAGCTTGATGGTGTGGCGCCCACGAATCAACGTGACGATGTCGCCTTCCACGAAGGCTCCGTCGGCCAGCACCGCGTGAACGCCGCCGCCAATGTAGTCCTGGCCGGCGCCGTCTCCCCCATTGATTGTGACATCGGGGAAAATATTGCCGGGCGCGTTCGCGCCGTAGGCCGGTTCGATGCCGAGCTTGGCGGGATCGCCCTGCCCGTAGGTCGCGGGAGCATATTTGTCCAGCTCGCGCACGGTGCCGATGCGGGCCTCATTCAACGTCAGCGGGCTGATGGTCCAGGCCTCGGTAATCTGCGCGTCCTGGTTCAGATTGCGCGGCGCGTAGGTGCAGTCGAAGCCCAACGGGCACAAAGCGTCGATGCCGTTGTAAAGCGAGATCGGGTATTCAAGGATGGTCCCCGACAGCTTGTGACTGGGCGAGATATCCCAATCCACCTTGCCGGCATACCAGTTGGAGTCACTGGGCTCGGTGACCACCTTTTTGTAGTTGTTGTAAGTGTTGGCCGGATCGGACGGGGAGGTCGCAACAGTATTATTCGCGGGTACGGAGTTGGGCTCGGGGAAATACTTCTGGATGGCCAGTGCAACCGGATCGAAGCCGGAAGTAATGGTGTTGTTGGTAAACTGCGTGCCGCGATAGCACCATGGCGTGCCGTCATAGACCCCGCAGCTTGTCGACGCGGGATTGTAGATCGGATTCGCCAGGGCGGAGAAATTGCCCGCTTTCATTTCATCGGTGGGAACCGTGCTGGTCTCTACGTTAGACGAATGGCTCGGATTGCCCTGGTAGGTGAAATAGAAGAACACCTTGTCGTGCTTGATGGGACCGCCCACGCCTCCGCCGAACTGGTTCCAGCGAAGAGGCGTCTTGACTCCCGCGGGAGTAAAGTAGTTCAGAGCGTCGAAAGCATCGTTTTCAATGAATTCGAACGCCGTGCCGTGCCACCGGTTGGCGCCGCTCTTCAGGATCACGTTGAAGGCCGCGGCGCCGGTCCCGTATTGCGCGCCGAAGGTGCCGGTCATGGCCTGCACCTCGGCAATCGAATCGACCGGCGGATAGTTGTCGCTGGCGTTTACGTCGCGCGGTTGGGTGGCGTCCGATCCCTCGATCAGCCAGTTGCCCATGTAACCTTGCGTGCCGTTGATGCCAACGCCTTGGCCGGATGCATCCTGGCTGCCTCCGCCACCCGGGTTCACACCGGCGAGCACGTTGGTCAGCTCGTTGTACCAGATGCCCCCAACCACGGGCGCGTTCTGGATTGTTTCAGTGTTAAAAAGCACATGTTGATCCGAGGTCTCGGTCTCCAACAGAGGCACGTCCGCCGTCACCACCACCTGTTCGGTGCTGGCGCCCACCTGCAATTTCGCGTCTACGTCAATGACTTCCACCTGCAGGACTACGCCCCTGCGAAGAAAATCCTTAAAGCCCGGAGCCGTCACGCCAATGGTGTATTCGCCGGGTAGTAGCGAGGGCACGTCGTAGAATCCGGTGCCGTTGCTCGTGCTCTTTGTCACTACGCCCGTCAGAATGTCGGTGATGGTCACGGTCGCGTTGGCGATTACCGCCCCTGAAGCGTCGGTCACTATCCCTTTGATCTCGCCGGTATTCGTGTTCTGTCCCCAGGTTGGAAGCGCGACTAGCGCCAACAACGCCACAGCGCGAGCCCACCAAGACAGGTTGCGAATCGATTTCATGTTCAGCCTCCTGAAGCCTTGTTTGTCTTTGCCACTGCGGCTGTCGTATCCCGTTCGGAGCGTCGACTCAACCGTTTCGTACGTGCCCAGCCGGACTCCCCGCGAACGGCGCGCGCCATGCACGCCCCGCGGGAGTCTTTGCAAACAAGGACAAACTCTACGCTCTTCAATCAACAATGCGAATCCGACGAAAGTCGGATTGGAGCGAAATGGGACAATTTGCGGGCAAGGTGTTGAAGGAATAGCGTGTTATACGCGCGCCTTATCCGATTCCGGGTTTTGAGAGTCGGCGGGGTTGGCTTGGCGCGCCGGAAAGCGTGCGCAGGTTGAGCGGCGAGTCTCAGCCTGGCGGCGCCTCAGTGCGGTTCCGCGGTGATCTCTACCTGGTATTCGGGGATTAGGCGGAGGTCATCCAGTTTGCCGATCTGGCCGTTGGGAGCAAATTGCGGCGGGGCGGCGAATTCAAAGTAGACGGGAGCGTCCTGGCGCAGAGGAAGAATGCTGAGCTCGAAGCGGCTGGGCCCTTGGGAGGCGAGAAAGCGCTTGAGTCCGATCGTCCACGGCTTGCCGTTTGCGAAGTTGTCGTCGAGAAGCTTGCCGCCGGCGGAGAGACGCGCCACGTCGCCTTGGTAGTTGACTTCGAGAAACAGTTCGCTCAGACCTTTAAGAGATTCCGCAGGAATCGCGATCTCCCATTGGGCTGCTTGGGGAAGGCGGTCGGCGTCCGGCGCCTGCGCCACGCCGCGAGGGCGCCAATCCAGCGCAGGTCCGAACTTCACCGGCGGCGCCATGCCCGCGGCCTGAGTCTGCCGGAATTCCATAGGATCGTCCCACGTGGGAGCCGCGGCGGAATAGCTGGCCGTCCGGCTGGTTTGGGAGGAAACGGTGAGCGGTTGGCTGGCTTCGAGCGCACTCAGGGGCGGCGGCGTGAGAGTGAAAGCGAACTGCGGCGTGGCGCGAGATCGCAGCCAGAAATGTTCCGGGTGCGCATCGGGATCGGCGAGGAAATCCTGCTCGGTGACGAGCAGGTGGTCGCTGCCATCGATATGCGCCCTCCAGGCGTCCTCAGCCTCGTGCGCGGTCAGGACGACCAGCCGCAGAGCATTGCCCTGGGAAGAGACGAGATCGATCGACGACTCGACGCCCGGCTGGAATCCGCTCACATAGATCGCGCCGGAATCCTGCGTGGTCTTTCCGCTGGTAGATTTCACGGTGCGAACCGTTTTGGCGTCGAAGGCAAGCTCCACGGGGATTCCGGGCAGCGCCTCGAAGTAGATGGTGTCGATGCCGGAGTCGTCGAGGCGCGTAAACAATTGGACGGTGCTGTAACGCAGCGTGACGCCTTCGGCTTGCAGATTGAATGGCCAGATGAAATACGCGCCCGAGGGCAGATCGACGGGCTGACGGGGCACAGCGAGCGAGCCGTGCGGCAGTCGAATGAGGAATTGCGCCGCGGGCCGCGCCGGCGTTCGATAGCCGCGAACGTAGTTATTGAAGAAGATGAATCCGGAGTCGCCGTTGCAGCGAACGGAAGCACGGGGAACCGAGAGATCGGCCGAGTCGTGGGGCTGGAGCGCCGGGGCGTGTACCGTCATGGGCGCCAGCTCCGCTCCAAAGCCGTTCAGGAAATATTGAAAGACCTTGAGCTTGCGAAACGACGCGCGCTCTTGGCCGAATTCGCCGAGCGGAGCCTGGAAGTCGTAGGACTTGATGGGCAGATCGTTGGGATATCCGGTGTCCTGCGATTCTTCGAGAGTGGACAGCCTTCCGTCAGGGTTTTCGCCACCCTGGAACATATAGGTTCCGTAGAGGTTCACGCCAGAGCCGAGCATTACGGGGACCATCGCTGCGATGTCATCGGGCGCGATCACCGGGCGGCGGTGGTAGGTGTCTTCGTTGCCGCCTCCGATCTCGGCAGTGAGGTACGGCAATTTTTCGTCGGAAGCCCTTCTCGCACCCGATTCGCCGCGCGCGGCATCTGCGTTCACGTTGGCGGCGACGCGGCTCTCAAAGCGGAATGCGTAAACTTCGGCAGGAGGCAACTTGGCAGTTGAGCTGTCCCATGGCGCATCGGGGTAGCCGCCGTAGACGGGAATGACCGCGCGCGGCGGCACCACGGCGTTGTCCCACCCCGTGACGAGATAGAGCGGTACGTCGAGGCCGCTGGCAATGGCGATCCTCTTCAGCTCGAGAATGTGCGCTTCGCCGGCGCCCGGACCGCGTTTGGCATACTCGTTCTCCAGTTGCACGCCGATCACCGGGCCGCCATCTTTCCAGAGCAGGCCCTGGAGCTGGATGCCGATCTGTGCGTACCAGGCGCGAACGCTGGCCAGATAAAGGGGATCGTTGACGCGGGTCGGGCCTTGCTTGAGAACCCAGTCGGGCAGGCCGCCGTTGCGCACTTCGCCGTGATCCCAGGGCCCGATGCGCGCCATCAGGTACATCCCATGTTGGGCGCACAGCCCGGCGAAGGCGCGCAGATCGCGCTCCCCTGCCCAGTCGAATTGGCCCTCGATCTCCTCGTGATGAATCCAGATCACGTAGGTGGAGACGATATTCACACCGGCAGCCTTCATCTTCAGGATTTCGTCTTCCCATTGCTCCCGCGGAACGCGCGAGAAGTGAAACTCGCCCATCACCGGAAGCCATGGTTTTCCATTCAGCGTGAGATAGCGGCTGTTCAGGCCAAGCCTGACACCGGCGGGAGAGATTGCGGAGCCTTCGTCGTACTGCGCCGGCGGGGGTTCGAGCACCGGCTGGCTGGCGTCGATGCGGATCGGCGTGCCGGCAGGTTGCGCGCGACCGACCGCCGCGGAGCTTGCGAAGAGCAGAAATGCGCCCGCGAAAACCAAGTGCTCGACCCTGAATAACCGGGAGCGCTTCGAAGAGAATTGGATAAAGGAAAACATTGCGATAGGCTCCGTGCCTGCCGATCCTTTTTGAAGCGTGGCCCTGATGCAACGCCCTCGCGAAACACCACTCTATTCTTGCCAAGCTCTTTTTGAATCCGCCGAAAGTCGGATCGGCGGCGGATTTTCCTGCGTCAAGGGCTTTTCCGGCGCCGCTGGCTTCGCGGTATACTGGGCGCCGCTATGCAAAAAGCCTGCGTGTTTGCCGCCTGGCTGGCCTCCGCTGCCTGGGTAGGGACGGTCGCCACCGCTGGCGTCGCCGCCCAGACCGGCGCACTGGCCCAATACACGCGCCATGTATGGCAGGCCTCCGATGGATTACCCGAACAAACCGTGCAAGCCTTTGCCCAAACGCCCGACGGATTTCTCTGGATCGGCACCACCGGCGGGCTGGTGCGCTTTGACGGAATGCACTTCACCGTCCTCGACCGGCAGAACACTCCGGAGCTGCCTGAGAACAGTGTCTTCTGCCTCTTCGTTGCCCGCGATGGCGCGCTTTGGATTGGGACCGAGGGCGGAGGGTTGGCCCGGTATTCCCACGGCCAGCTTCGCTCCTGGGCAGCGAACGAAGGGCTTAGCAACGACTTTGTGCGCGCACTGGCTGAGGACGCAAAGGGAAACCTCTGGGCCGGCACCGACAACGGGCTGCTGCGGTTGGAAGGCGACCGGTTTGTGCGCATCGACGGGACGGGAAATGTGCCCGCAGTGGCCGTCCACGCCATCTACCGCGATCGCGAGGGCAACTTGTGGGTGGGCGGCTCGAAACTGCTTCGCCTCAACGGCGGCAGCGTGGACGAATTTACGATGCGCGGCGAGGCCAGCCGGAACCGCGTGAAATCGATTGTCCAAACCCAGGATGGAACCATGTGGGTGGGCACGGTGTCGGGACTGAATCGCATGGCTCCCGGCGAGAAAGAGTTCGGCCGTGTCAAGGGAATTGCGGGGACCGTCCGTGTTCTGCGCCAGACTCCGGATGGCGTGCTTTGGATCGGAACCATCGGGCAAGGGGTTTATCAATACCGGGCCGGGAGCTTGACGCAGATCACCGCTCCCGGCTCGCTGCCCAGCAACACGGTGCTGAACTTTTTTGAGGATGGCGAGGAGAACTTCTGGATCGGCACTCAGTCCGGGATGCTGCGATTAACGCAAGCTCAGGTGAGCATAGTTCCACTGCCCGAGGCCAAGGACTCCGACTTCGGAACCATTTACCAGGACCGCGACGGAAGCTTTTGGATCGGTTCCGCACTGTTGTTTCGGATGAAGGATGGCGTGGCGGCGCCGCAGGCCTTGCCGGGCATGGCGCGCGTCCACGTGCGCAACGTGTTTCGCGACCGGACGGGCGCGCTGTGGGTGGGGACCGATGGCGACGGCGTCTACCGGATCGCGGAGGGCCGGACCACGCACTTCACCACGCGCGATTGCCTTTCTAACAACTTTGTCCGCGCCATGACCCAGGACCGCGACGGAACCATGTGGATCGCCTCGGACGAGGGCTTGAATCACGTTGTTTCGGAGGGCGAAGGTTACCACATCGTCAGTTATCAGATGCGCGACGGCTTGGCCTACTTCAGCACGCGCGCCCTGCTCGAAGACCGCAACGGCGATCTCTGGATCGGCACGGACCGGGGCGTGAGCCACATGCGCGGCGGCGCGTTTTTGAAAGACGCCGCCACCAGCGGGCTCG